>Ga0102924_1003969_pt1 | contig 15222 bp, 17 predicted proteins | sample PaiPotPPM11metaG_FD_80116 | JGI IMG/M metagenome (GOLD analysis project Ga0102924, IMG submission 80116) | Iron sulfur acid spring bacterial and archeal communities from Banff, Canada, to study Microbial Dark Matter (Phase II) - Paint Pots PPM... ... | reverse complement strand
GACGTCACCCTGCGTCAACAATGCCAACTTCCAGTGAGCACCAAGCTCGCACAGGATCTCCTCGACGCCTGGCACGAGCGGCGCTGGCTCAAGGAATACCTGCGCTGCAATCGACCGGATTTGGTTCGAGACGGCAGGCCGGTTCGGATCGCTCGGCAAGGCCACCTGTTCGAAGGCCTCCACGCACGATCGCGGAAATCGCTCGAGCGAGAAGCCCAGACGTTCCACGTTTGCAACGTCGATCGCTCGCTCGCGCCTCTCCCAATCGGCGCCGTCGTAGCCGGCCCCGTCTACGACGAGACGGGCCTGCGCACGAGCCTCGTCATAGAGCGACTCGACAACCCAGAGCGTGTCATCGCCGTCGAGAACGACAAGCCCATGACCACTCATGTCCTAGAGAGTAGGACACCGCTGTGACAGGCCACGGCTGGATGCCACCCCGTTGAGGGAGCGCCGGGTCCGAGACGCCTGATCCAATTGTCCGACCTACGATCTATGGAACCGCGAGTCAACCTGCGGCCCCGAACGAGCCGCTGAACGAAGGCGATCGAGGGTGCCCCCGGCATAGCCGCTGGTCGGAATGCTTCGGATTTTTGTCGACCTTTTCCAGTTGCGGCCAGTCGCAATCTCGCGCTGATGCCAATACTGTTCCGAAGGTGGTCGATGAGTATTTGGCGCTCGAGCACTGCAACTACCTCGGTGGATACCGCGAAACGTCAGCTCCGACATCGGTTCGGCTGTCCTTTTCGCCGATCGGCATGCTCGTCGAAACCATGGGCGAGTATTGGGCACCGTGGTTGAACATCGATTGGGACCAGATCACGGACATACAGGTCGAAGGTCCCGCGCAGGCGCAGCTGCGGCCGTCCGTTGCGGCAGTTGTGACGTTTGGGGTCCTTGGACTCGCAGCTCGCCGGCGGGAATGGTCCGCTGTCGTTGAGATTTCGACAGCCGAAGGAGATCTGGTGTTTGAAGTGATCGGCGAGGCAGCGCCGGCATTGAAGTCCAAACTTGCGCCCTTTCTCGGCGAGCTGGTTCCGCACGGCGGAACACCCAGAGAGCCCGACGACCCAGTTGAGCTGCTGTCGAAGCTCGGCGCTCTTCATGCCGCGGGCATCCTCACTGACGACGAGTTCGCCAAGAAGAAGGAGGTCCTGCTTGACCGAATCCAATGACTGCGGGCCCGGTTCATCACTCGCGATCAAGCTGGCGGCAATCCTTCGCGGCTGCTGCTGTTCTCCGGTATCTTCGTGCACCGGGCCCTTCAGAGATGCAGGAGGATGGCCATGTATTGCCAGGCGTGCCAACAAGCCGACCCCCCACACTCGTTATCGCCACTTCTTCGTTGCGCGAAGTGCGGAACTGTCGGATGTGCGTGGCCCGGATGCCCTAATCAGCGATTCGGTGGGTTCGAGGACTCCGTGTGCCAGGTATGCGGAGGCCGCGGCGAGCGCACCTGAGCTCATGAGGATTGCCATTCCGATCGGCGGCTGGCTCAATGCGAAGGCAAGGGCCTGAGTCCAAGACTTCAGGTACTCGCCCTTCTGATCTTGAGCGAGGTCGTCTGCTACCCAACTGGAAACCCCGCGGTGACTCGCGAGTTGATGATGGCTAGCTTCTGGGACTCTCGGAGGTACCGGTAGTCATACGTCTGCGCGCCGTCTCTCGGGGAGAACTTGGCAAGCGGTTCGACTCGCGGTCTGCGGAACCGCGAGTCCTACGCTCTTCCCGCGCCCCCGAGTGCCATGTGTTCAGGCCTTCGGACACCAGCGGCCAACCCCGGTTTCGCCCACCGCACACAGTTCGTAGTTGCTACTGGGCTGGAAAGAAGAACTGGACACCTAGATCCTCGAACTGTGGCCTGCCGGCCAGCAACGCTCGGAAGTTCGCCCGGGTCAACTGCAGGGACCGCTCTTGGTCCGGGTGTCGCTTGCCAAGCCTGTGACAGACCGAGCCAATGCTGCGAGCCGGAAAGCAGACCACTGCGGTCAGCTCGAAGGCTTCGAACACCGCGAGTGCGTACCAACCGAGACCCGGAGTGAAGCGCACGTGGTGCTCGTTGTCCCATCGATCGGCCGGATTGGCGAGGTACCGAACCTGCACGGTCGAGCCGTCGTCGAGCCGCAAGTCCCAGTCCTTCTGAACCGGGCTCTTGGCCAGCGCTCCGCCCAGCCACGCGGCCACGACGCGCTCCGAGAACTCCACAAGCGGATCGCGGTTGGACGAGCACCCGAGTTCCTGCAGAAACGACAGCCGAGCGCCCCGATAGGCCTCCAGCGCTCGCAGAAGCCGAGCCGTGTCCTCACCATGCTCACTCATCCAACGACCTCCCATGCATCACCTACGCGATAGCAAATGACAGGGATGAAATTGGAACACCCGCGTCGTATGGTCAGCACTAATTGGAAAGCGATATGTACCGAGGTCGAGGGTCCGACCTCTGTCAAGGGAGGCATGGCAATTCGTGTACGAAGAAATTTGTCGAGAGGTTCCGCTACCTGATTCGCCCCCAGCGTTTTGACAACGCTGTTCACCTCGCTGAGCGCTATTGGCGTGAAGCGTTTACTGGACGCAGATTCTACGAGTTATGGGACGCTTCGCGGCCCGATGAGATCACAGCGAGAGATGTCGTTGCCGTCTCGACCTTGGGCGTCACAGTTCCCCCCGCGGTTGCCATCTGGCTACTCAATGATGAAGGAGCGCGTGCGACAAGGGCTCTGCTCGATCAGATCCCGACTGACCGAGACATATGGGACGCCGATGATCTACTCGAACGAGGACGGGCTGCGTGGGACCTCTGGGATGTTCTTGAGACAGCGTGTTGGCCGGAGAAGCGCCGAGGAAATGGGATGGGATCCACGACGATCTCAAAACTGCTCGCGACCAAGCGGCCACGCTTGGTACCCATCTGGGATTCGGTCGTGCGAAGCCTCTTTCCGCCCGTTCAGAACTACTGGGAAGCGTTCCGGTGTGCTTTGGGCGACGAAAGCCTGATTCGCGGCCGGTTAGCGATGGGGACGTGATCGGTGAGGCTGGTGCTGACGGCGGGTTCAGGTGATGGAGGCGAGTGCGGCGATGGCTTTGCCGACGACATCGAAGCGGTCGGCGCTTCGTCGCCAGTAGCGCAGCTCGCGCCACCACTTCATGGGACCGACTGCGTGTTCGACGGGCATGCGCTGGCCCGAGAGGCGCTGTTCGAGCCGCCGTTGAGCCCGGGTCTTGGTGGTGCCGCGGGTGGTGAGTCGCGGGACAACGACGCGGTCCCCGAGCTCGTGCCACAGGCCCTGGTAGGCGTTGTCGACGAGCGCGTCGGCGCCAATGAGGGTGAGGACGGCGAAGAGCCCGAGCTGGGCGCGCAGCATCGTGACGTCATGGGTGCGGCCCTCACCGGTCGGGTTGGCCTCGAACCAGACCGGGCGGCGCGACGCATCGGCAACGACGGTGCCCTTGACCACATGGTCTTTGGTCTTGCCCGACCAGGCGGCCCGCTGGGCGGCCCAGTCGATCGGCATCGAGCGGGGCACCTCGGTGCCGTCGACCATGACCCGGGGAACCTCATCGAGATGGTCGCGCAGGTCCTCGAGGGTGCGGATCGGCCGGGCTGCCCCTGGCGGCTGACCGCCATGCCCGGCGAGCAGCCGACAGACCTCGTCGCGGTAACGGCGAACGCTGCGCTCATGGATCCCGAAGATCTTGGCGCTGGCCCGCACGCTGGTCCCCCGACGCAGATGCGTGAGCGCCACCAGCAGCCGGAACCAAAACGGCGCCGGCTTATCGCCCCCACCCAAGCCCGCTTGCGACCAGGCTCGCAGAACCGCCGCATGCGTGGACGACGGCCACTCGATGGTTGTTCAGCTTGGTGAAGTCTCTCGTCGGAGAATGCGATGCGGCGCGCCAGGGGTGACCATCTTCTTCTACAGGTAGCTTCCAGTGCTGACCGGTTGGGCCGTTGCCTCAACGCCGATGCGGACAGTCCTGTTTCGCCGCTCGTAGAGCTCGGCCAGGGTCATCGGTCGGTCGACGTTGTCGGCGCCTAACCAGGCTTCTGCCTCGATGCTCGAGAAGGGACCGAACTCGACACTGGCGAGGCACCGCCCGGCCCTGAGCACTGCAGGGTGAAGTCGTCCGAGATCCTCATTGGTGGTGATGAGAACCAGGACTCGCAGACCCTGGCCGAGGAGTCCGTCAGTGAGGTTCAGCAGCCTGGTCATGGCCCAACCCGAGCGACGGCGGGCATCGCTTCGGATGTAGTCGTCGGCGTCTTCGGCAATGACGAGACGCCATCGTCGCGCCGCGCCATGGTCGTCACTCGTGAGGGCATGGAGCAGGTAATCAGCTCGCCCGAAGAACTGCTCGGGGTCGCTGACGAAATGGGCGTCGCACCATGGCGACCAATCGCGGATCAGGGCCCGCAGAGCCGAGGTCTTGCCTGTCCCTGGCGCGCCGTGCCAAAGGATGAGGCGTCCGCCGGCTTCCGGGCGCATCCTTATCAATTCCGCCAGGGGTGCGGCAACGGTGGCCGGGTAGTTGTTCTGCACCTCACTCCAGCGAGGAAGTTCCAAGAAGCGCTGGGCGCGGTGGGGACCTTGGCCCTCGACGTAGTGCCAGAAGGTGATCTCAACGCCGTCTTCGCGTGCTGGGACGCGGTCCGTGATCCGCCAGGACCCGCTCTGCAACGGCGGGGTCGTTTGCGGTGACGCGCACCATCGTTGAGTCACCGGTCTCCTGAATAAGCACGAGATGATCTGGCCCCTCCGCCAGCACCACGCTGACGTCGGTCCCCTTCATGCTGCGGAGGGCGTGCATGCCTTCGGGAACGAGATCCTCGGCGGGGGTCTTACGCAAGCCGGCGAACCGTGAGTGGCGCTCGACTCCGGTGTACAGCCGCTCGAGCTGGAGCATCTCGGGAAGTTCGCCCATCGGAGTGTTGGCGGCCACCACCACTCGGGCTCGGCTGGCCGGCTCCTGTGCGAGCGCGGGGTCGGCGTCCGTGGCGCTCGGGGGGACGTGCTCTCGGTTCGGATCGGTCACTACATCGTTGCTCATACCTTGAACGTAGAGACCCCCTGTGACGATTACACCGATGTCATTTGACCTGTCCGGCACCGGATCCCTCGGGACCGAGGGTGCCGGGGCTCGAGTTGGTTGGGCGCCGCATCAAAGCGACACATCGAAGTGCCGGGCCGGAGCGCCGGCGCAACAAGGTCGCCGGCTGTAAAGCACAACCTCTGGAGCTGTTTCCAACCGACAGGTCGGCTGACAGCGTCGAATGGGACGGCCAGCGCTTGCGTGTCGGCGCGCCTAGCAGGGTGCTGAAGAAGTGCCTCTGGACCGATCGCGCAACGCGCCGACCTGCGGAAACGCACACGCGAAACGGATTGGAGGCCCGTTTTTCAGCACCCTGCTAGCAGAGCGACTCCGCCCATCAGTCACATTGCCACCATTGATCTTCATGAGCATCACGAATAGCGGGTATTGAGGCCACCGGTTGATGTCACACCCCCGCCTTACCGTCGCCGCAAACACGAAAGGAGCCTGCGGTGGCAAAGAAGGTCCCGGTATTCATCAGCTTCGACTACGACCACGACGCCGATTGCAAGACGATGCTCGTCGGCCAAGCGAAGCACTCCGACTCTCCGTTCTCGATCGAGGACTGGTCGATCAAGGATCCGTCCAAGGACTGGAAGGACAAGGCACGGCAGCGCATCAAGCGAGTGGAGCAGGTGCTCGTCGTCTGTGGCACGAGCACGCACTCGGCGACTGGCGTGAACGCCGAAATCCGCATCGCACGAGAGGAGAAGAAGCCCTACTTCCTCTTGCGCGGGCGAAAGAACGGGACGTGCCGCAAGCCGACCGCGGCTCGCGATTCGGACAAGATCTACGACTGGACGTGGGACAACCTGAAGAAGCTCATCGCCGGGCAGCGATAGGCATCACGATGCCGATCGACGACGCGGCCACCAGCCTGGAGATCTACAAGGTCGCAGTCGAGATGGCCGACCGCATGTCGGCTCGGCGAGCCACCGTCAATACATTCTTTCTCACGTTGAACACAGCGCTGGCCGGCTTCGTGGGTGTGGTTAGCGCTGCGCGTCGACCTCCGCCTCATGGATCGCTGCCCACATTCGATGCGTTTGGGCTCGTTGTGACCGCGATTGCCGGAGTCACGATGTCCCTGACCTGGGGAGCCCTGATCCGCTACTACCGTCGGATGAGCGGTGCGAAGTTCGCTGTGATACAGAGCATCGAGGAGCGGTTGCCAGAGCGGCCCTACACCGATGAGTGGAAGCTCCTTTACCCGGACGATGTCGTAATGGGCCGCCGTGAAGCCTTCTGGCAGCGTGCTTTGCGGTACGGCCGACACCGGGAGGCGACAATCCTCGAGCAGATTGTTCCGTTCGTGTTCATCGCGATCTACATCGTTCTTGCGGTGCGTGTAGCGCGCTAATGAGCTATCTCGAGTCCCTCGCGCGCGAGATCCGACGGGAGGCCGGAACGAACGCCGGCGGCGCAGACGAAGACCTGTTCCTCGTCTATGCGGTGCTGTTGCTCGCAAAGGGTCGACACGTCACGGCCGAGGACGTTCACAATGCATGGGTTGCGTGGAAGGAGATGCACGGCGCAACGCACGAATCGATGGTTCCGTTCGCGGACCTCGATGCTCAGACTCAAGCTGAGGACTCCCCATTCGTCGCCGCCATTCGGCGTGTTGCCTCAGGGCTGAACCTCGGGCCCCTTCAAGAATGAGCGCATCGAAGCGTCGGAGTAATAGCAGCGTCCGCATCTGCAGCCCAACAGCGGACCGTCCCGGAGTGACGCCAGCGAGATTCGCCTCACAAGTTCGGGTCCCGGGGCGCGCCGCTGAGCGCCCACTATCGCGGGGGAGGATATGTTCGCAGCGAATTTAGAAGCGTCGCGTCCCCCTGAACAACTGCGTACTCCACGTACCGGCACACGGCGTTTGCCATTCGCATCTGTACCGAGCTACAGCAGAGCACGCGCAACAACTGTGGACTCGCCACGACGATCGCGATGGCGCGGGCACGCGATACCGCAACGTTGAGCCGGTGCAAGTCGTAGAGGAAGGTCATGCCTCTCGGTGCTTCATCCGGACTCGAGCTAGCCATCGAGTAGATGGCGACGGCACCTTCGCGGCCTTGGAACTTGTCGACCGTGCCGACACGGGCGTCGGCTGGCAGATGACGACGAAGCTCGGCGACGTGAGCGTTGTAGGGGGCGATCACGATCACGTCCTCGAGCGTCAACGCCGACTTGTCCCCGTGATCGTTTGTCAACTGACGGCCGAGGAGCGAACCGATCAGGTTGGCGACGCTTTCTGCTTCTTCGGGTGACCGGGTCCGATTGCCCTCATGCGTGACCGGGACGAACCCCAGGCCCGCCCAGCCCTCGACGCTTTGTAGCTCCATCCCGGGGGCTGGCTGCAGTCGATTGTCGTAGGCGATCTCGGACACTAAGCAACACACTGATGGATGCTTGCGGTAGGTCAGGTCAAGGACGACACCAAGGTCACGCGGAATTGTGTCCTCGTCCCCAAGCAGGTGCGCCAACGCCGACGCCGCGGCGCCTTCGGGATGGCTGCCCTGGGACGGCTGCGCCAGCTGCTGTGGGTCGCCCAACAGGACAAGGCTGTGGGCTCCAGGGGACGCTGCGACGACGTTGGCGAGTGACATCTGGCCCGCCTCGTCGACAAACAACGTGTCGCACACCGTTGCCATCGCTGGACGCGCCCAGAGCCATTGTGTTCCAGCAACGAGGTTGACGGTGCCGCTGGCGACGGCTGCGTCTACCGCCTCGTTGGTGGAGACGGCTTGCACGCCGGCAAGGGCCGGTTCGCGCTGCTGGTGATCCACCTTTTGGATGCCGCGGATCTCAATGTGTCGTTGATCGGCGACGCGGCGGATCTCGCGGAGGAAGTTGCTGATGACGGCGTGTGAGTGCGCGGTTACGCCGACGGTTCGACCTTGATCCAACAGGGTCGCGACCATGTGAGCGCCGGAGAAGGTCTTTCCGGAACCTGGTGGCCCCTGCACCGCGAGGCAGGTGTGATCGAGCTCGACGGCAAGCCGGCAGAGCGTCTCCAGTGCCGGCTGGTCGGGGTGGCGGAGCTGGTCCCTATGGGTTCGACCGTGCAGGCGGGGAGGTCGTCGGGCCAGCAGATCGCGGACGGCTCGGTGCGGTCCGGGTTCGTCGATGCCGTGCTCGGCGACCCAGCCGGCGACGGTCTCGATCGCCGTTCGCAGCACGTTGGTGTTGAAGGGAGTGCTGGGGATGATTGCTTCGGGGTGAGGTACGCCAGCCAGGCTGGGGCCGCGCTTCAGTTCCACCCAGTCGTCCCCGAGACCGATAATCGTGCCCGCAGAACCCTCGCGGCTCGGATCGACGGGGTCGGAGTCGATACCGAACTTGTGCTCTTGGGGATCGAAGCCGTAGCGGAAGACGAGTGATCGCTTCTCCGGTCGGCCGTCCGAGATCCGCCGCAAGCGGCCGATGCACTCAGGATCGGCGACGAAGTCGTCACCATCGAGGTCATGGCAACGGTGGTAATGCATCCACCATGCCGGCTTGTCCTCGCGCTGATGCCAAAAGAGCAGCTCGGCGAGGAGCCAGCGGGCCTGCTCATCTGGGGTACGGGACTCCCGATCGTCGGGCAGTCCGAGCTTCAGCCGGGCTGCCAGCTCGCCCAGTCGAGCGTCGCGATCACTCAGCTCAGGCGATCGGTCGGCGCTCGGTGGGACCGGCCGCGGGAGTGGTCCCCACCGTGTGATGGCCTCTTCGCGGCGTCGCTCGAGCCAGTCACGAAGGCCCACGAGACTGTCACAGTCGGCCTGGTTGTAGGCGGCCAAGTCCTCGAGGATCGAGGCGTCGCCGTCTTCGAGGTAGCGCTCGTAGGCGACGATGCTCGCCCCGGCATCCATGACCGAGTCGCCTGCCCGGGTCATGTACAGGGTCTCGACGTCTTTCAGCGAGTACGACTCGGTCCCCAGGCGCACGGCGTTTCGCACGACACCGAACAGATCGACGAACACCTCGCCACGAAGCAGGTCGTCGAGCTCGAGTTCCCTGGTGCCGTGGGATCCCATGAGCCGCTTGAAGGCCGTCGGTTCGTAGTGGGCGTAGTGGTAGACGTGCATGTTCGGGAACCGGGCCCGTCGTTCGACGACGAGATCGATGAGCGCCTCGAAGGCTCGCTTCTCCGCGGACTTGTCGTGCGCCCAGAAGGACTGATACCTGAGGTTGCCGTCCTCGACGTCGGTGACGCCGAACAGGTACTCGAGCCCGCCCTCTGCGGCATAGGGATCGCCTTCCAGGTCGACAAACAGGTCGCCTGCACACGGCGACGGCAACGCCGCGAAGCCGAGCCGAGGTCCCGTGTCCGCTGCCTCGAGCGGCTCGACCAGCTCGTAGAGGGGTGGCACGCGCCGTCCGGTACGGACCTGGAGGTCGGCCTGATGGTGCAGCCGCTCGAAGACGGCTGCTCCCACACCGGGGACAGTCGTCTCGTCTGGCGCGGAGGCAAGGTGGGTCATCGTCTCGATATCGACGCCCCGGAGATGATCCGCCTGGTCCCGACGCATGCCGGCCACCAAAGACAAGTGGTCATCGGCGCGCCATTGGCTCCGGCACACATCGGACCAACGACAGATCGCGCAGTGCTCGACGGGCTCGGGGTAAGTCTGCATGGCCGGGCCTGACACCGTGTCCTCGAGCTGTCGCTGCAGCGCACGGTGATAGGCCGCAAAGTGGGCCAGCTTGAGCGTGTGACGACGACCGTCTCCGGTGAGCACATGGATGTGGTTTGGCGTTCGCCCTTGAATTCTTGCGACGTGCTCGGAATAGGAGGACAGCTGGACGATCGCTGGGACCTTGACGCTTCGAGCCAACTTGGCGTCGGCGACCTCATAGGACCAGGTGCCCAGCCCGCTTGGGACGTCCACCCGCTCGAGAAAGTCCGCGTGGCCAACCCAGCCACCGGCCAGGAAAGTGGCCTGGTAGATGACATCTGCGCCGGCCCGCATCGCATCCACCGTCGCTGCTGCGCCTCGTTCGAGTCCGACGCGCGACGACGTATCACATTCGATCGAGATCACCCGCGCGGCCTTCGACTCGTAGTCGGCCAGGATTGCGGCTTCATGGGCTTCGCCTCGACGAGACAGCACGCCCACGAACGGATCGGCGCGGTCGGGCCGGTCTCGATCACCGCGAGCCGCCGACAGTTCGAGTTGGGTGAGATGGCTGCACGCGGCGAAGGCCGTGAGGTCGCTGGGGCTGAGGATCAACTCGCCGTCAAGAAACCGCATCGGGCACCCGCATCCCCCGCTTCCGGCACCGGGATTCATCGCAGCCGAGCAACGAATGAGCCGTCACACTCCAGGGCCTCCTCCTAGGAGACGCTATGAGCATCCTGTGAGAGTTACATCGATGTAGCTCCCAACAACTACACCTGCGGACTGATCCGCAAGTTCTCCGAAGTGGTGGGCCGCCGCCTAAACACCTTGTCTCTGCCACACGCGACCCGAGCCAACGTCTAATGGCCGCGCGCCTCGTCCGGAGATGGTCGCTGAACATCGATTCGGTTAAGCGGACCTGGTCCTGGTTGACCGAACCACGCGAGCGTGTGCTGCGATCCTCTCGGCTGCGATTGTCGGGTCTTCGTGTTCCCATACGCGCAGAACGGTCCAACCCGATGCTCGCAGCCTGCGATTCGTATCCGCGTCCCGACGTCGGTTGCTCTCGATCTTTGGGGACCAATACCAGCCGTTCGCGATGTGCGGCCGTCTGCCGTGGTGAGGGCAGCCGTGCCAGAAGCATCCATCAACGAAGACGGCTATGCGTAGACCTGGGAATACGATATCTGCCCGGCGGTTGAGCTGTTCGAGCGGACGCCGATGGACGAAATAGCGGAGTCCCAGGGCGTGTAGACGTCGTCGGACCTCGAGTTCTGGGCCTGTGTCACGCCTTGCTTGAGCCTGCATGCGCGCCCGTACGCCGCTGGTCGACGGAACTGGGCGCGATAGCTGTTGAGCCGTCGGAACCCCTTGCCGGTCGACGCGAAGTCGTCAAGCACCATAGTGTCCCGGGCGTGGGACCGGCTCGTAAACGGACTCGGTGGGCTTGAAGCGCGTCGCTAAGGCTACCCCGCCTGCATCTGCTCGGCTGTATGGCGGTGGTCGACCGGTCGCAGATTTCAACCAATCAATTCTTCGGTGGCTGTCCGGCGACCTTCGATTGGCCGAACACGCCACGCCGAAGGCCTTCGAGGCGTTGCGGATTGCATACGATCTTGAGGTCGACAATCTTCTGCGCGTCAAGCGACCTAGCAGAGGACTCTGGGAAGCAAGTCAGGCCGTACTGTCCAACCTGACTTCACTCATGCTCGGAAACGACATCAGCGGACTGCTGTCCGAGCGCCTCAGCGCTGAACGAATCAACCCGCGCGGCTTTCGAACGGCCTTGGCGCAGGGCGTCGCTAAGAACACGGGCGAGAACTTCATCAACCTCATCACCTATGCGGTAGCGAAGTGCCTAGCTCATCAGGACGAGGTGCTCGTCGACAAGGCTTTGCCCCCGTCGGTAAGACCGCTCATTACGCTCGAGAAGGTATTCGAGTCGTCTTTTCCAAGGCCCGCTAAGCGCAAGATCGAGATCAAGATCGAGTCGGATCTGACGATCTTCTCGCGTTCCGACCCGAGTAGAGCAATCGTTGTAAGTGCCAAGACTCGACTGAAGGAGATATTCCACATCGCCGTCATGTGGAAGTTGCTATTCGATTCCATCGGCGATAAGTACATGATGAAACGGTGGCAATTGGTGGCCCCGAACAAGCGCAGCGACATCCTCCTCGTATTTGCCACTGCCGACATGATCCCGCCAGGCGGAACGCGGACTCAGGGTCCTGATGTCGAACGCGACGAGGTTCGGAACCTGATCGCTATGGATGCAGCCTTCCTTGACTACGTCTTCGTATCTAAGTCGGGCATACCACACGTGGCGAATGAACTCGACGTCTTATCCGGACGAGAGGCACTGTTCCACGAACTTGGTTGTCTGCTTGATCTCATCGAGCAGAAGTTTCGGGTCGCCGTTCCTCGCTAATCGCCTCTATCCCGAACGTCGTCCTCGGCGCAATCCCAATGTGTCGAGATTGCCAGACCTACGGCGCGGGCCAGCAACGGTGGGATAGCATTGCCAACCTGCTGGGTCTGCGAGCAATAGCCCAGCCGACGCATTCGGTTCCCGGTCGTTCTTTGGCCTAGGAACTCAAATCGATCGGGAAAGCTCTGAATGCGAGCGAGTTCACGGACAGTAGGGATCCTGTGCTGCACCGGATGTAGAAAGTCGGTTGGTTCAGTCGTGATAGTCCGGGCAAGGCCATCTACCGGCCAGCGCTGCATCCCCTGCTTCGCCTTCCGGAGCTCGGGTGGAATGTCGAGCCAGTGGCCGCCGGGCGGGACTAGCGCGTAGTAGTCCATCGTCGCCTGACGGTGTTTGCTCGCTTCGTGATTAAAGAGTTGGCAGGAACCCTTCCGCAACTCTCGTTGGTAGTCAGTCTCGGCTTCCCGCTCGTACTCGGTTGCCACCTCGCCGGGTTCCAGAAGTGGAACGTCGCCGAGGGCGTCACCACACGTTGTATACGGGAGGAGCCGCGTGTCGAAGAGCGTCTCGCCGTTGTCTGCCTCGTGCGTTGGTGCAGGAAAGGGAGGTGCTTCGCCTTCGCGTGCCCCAATCACGACAAGGCGTCGGCGCATCTGGGGAACGCCGTAGTCAGCTGCATGCAGAAACTTCCAGCGGAACTGGTAGCCGAGGCCGTCAAGCTCATCGAGCACATTCTCGAAGAGTCGTCCATCGTGCATCGATACGAGGCCCGTCACGTTCTCCAATAGGAAAGCGCGAGGCCGGATGTCACCGACGACCCGCAGGAACTCGCCGATGAGCGAATTGCGAGGGTCTGCTCGATCCTTGAGGCCGGCCGTGGAGAACCCCTGACAAGGCGGCCCTCCCGCAACGAGGTCGACAGGGGTTGACGGTTCGTGACCCGCGGCTTCGAGCAGACCTTTGCCGCTGAACTCCTGAATCGGACCCTCGATTACGGGCACTCCGGGAAAGTTCCGTCGCAGGGTCAGACACGGATGGGGATGAACTTCGTTGGCAAGCAGGGTTCGAAAACCAGCGCCTTCGAGCCCAACCATGAGGCCCCCCGCGCCTGCGAATAGATCTATGCAGGTAGGAGCCGACATGTCAGTCACTCATCCTCCTCCATTGGACGCATCCTTTCGCGCCGGTGGCGGCACGACCATCGATGCAAACATGCGTTCGTGTACGCTCTTCTTGGCAGCAGACACCTGCCGGACTTCCCCGGAGAACCGCAGCGTGACTGCAGCATCGCTCGAAGCCGACCGCCGACTACCGGGGCCCGTCGTCATCGATCCCGTCAGCGATCGAACGAAGAGTTTGGGGGACCACCGAGATCACGAGGTACGGATCCCCACCACTCCAGGCGACTCGTTGCGCGACGGGGGTGACGCGTTGGTGAAGGAAGTCGAGAACCCAGTCGGTGAGGTCCCGCCCGAGTGGGGTCTCGTTCGCTTCGGTGCCCTGTCGTCCAAATGCTTCGAATTCGTTGAAGCGTTTACTGTCCTGCATGCCAGTCCTCCTTAGTAGGTGCTGGCCACGCCCCCGGGCTGGTGGCCGCCAGCGCCGGGAGAAAACCAACGCCATTCGTTGATGACTCCGTCGACTCGCCGAGAGAACACATCCGCCGGGTTCGTCATCAGACTGCGTGTAGATGCCGTGGTCCTGGGTGACCCCCTTCTGTGTGATCATCACCTTCACCTGCGACAAGAAGATCGAGGGTCGCTGCCGCGTCGCGGTCCGATGCTTCGATGAAGTGCGCGTAGATGTTGTGTGTTGTCGATGCGTTGGCGTGCCCGAGACGGCCGGAGACGGTTCGAACGGGTACTCCGGCGGCGAGGGCCTGCGTGGCGACGAAGTGCCGTAGGTCGTGCAGTCGGCACGGCACCCCGAGCGAGGCGACCAGGCGACGGTAGCGCTGGGTCAGCGTGTCCGGGTGGAGGGGCCGCCCGTTCATCCCCGGGAAGACCCAGGTGAGGCCACCACAATCGGGTTCTGCTCCCTCGAGCGTCTGCAGCGTCAGATCTCGGTGTCGACGCAGCACCTCGAGCGTGGCGGGCCCGAGGGCGATGCGACGGGCGCGGTCAGTCTTCGTCCCTTTCGTCGCCGTGGTGCCGTCGACGGCATAGACGGCGCGTTCGATGACGAGCTGGCGCTTCTCGAAATCGACGTCAGACCAGCGGAGGCCTCCCAGCTCTCCGCGTCGGGCACCGGTCGTCGCGGCCAGAAACACGAACGTGCCGAGGGAAGGGTCGGCATCGAACGCGGCCGTGATGATTCGCTGCACCTCCTCCGCTGACGGCGGGGAGAGGCGCCGCCCACGGGTCCGGGGCGGCGAGGCGAGGACCGCCGGGTTCTGGCGGAGCCAGCCCCAGCGCACCGCCTGGGCGAGAGCTCGCCGCAGCAGCGCATGCACGTTGCGGATCGTCTTCGTCGACAGGTCGTCGGCTCGAAGCCGTGCGTAGAGGTCGTCGAGGTCGACCGGCCCGATCTTCTCGATCGGGCGGCGACCGATCCCGCCCCGGACATACCGGTCGTGGATGTGGCGGTAGTTGTAGGCGGTCTTCGGCGCGAGCTCCGGCGTGACGTGCTCGAGCCAGCGGTCGATGACGTCGCTGAGCCGGCTGCGACCCCCGGCCTGCGCTCGGCCGTCGCCAAGGTCGAGGACGAGCTCGGCACGGATCCTCTCCGCGTCCTGCCGAGTTCCATGAACGGTACGGCCGATCCGCCGGCGCTGACCGGTAAGGGGATCGGGCGCGGACTCCAACAGGATCTGCCACGTGTTGGCGCCGCGGCGTCGGATGTGGCCGGGAGTGGGTGAGCGCCGCGGTGTCGCCATATCTCGGACCGTAGAGACAGGTTTCGGTGCCGCTGGTGACATTTGGGTGCCAAGCCCATCGCGCGGCGAGGCCCCGGTTCGAAGAACCGGGGCCTGACCTGGGCTTTCGTTGGTGGCGGGGGCGGGATTTGAACCCGCGACCTTCGGGTTATGAGCCCGACGAGCTACCAGACTGCTCCACCCCGCGGCGTGACGACAACGTTACCACCGGCCCCGATCCAGCCAGTGGGCGG
>Ga0102924_1003965_pt1 | contig 15227 bp, 18 predicted proteins | sample PaiPotPPM11metaG_FD_80116 | JGI IMG/M metagenome (GOLD analysis project Ga0102924, IMG submission 80116) | Iron sulfur acid spring bacterial and archeal communities from Banff, Canada, to study Microbial Dark Matter (Phase II) - Paint Pots PPM... ... | reverse complement strand
CTAGGCCTGCTTGGTATCAGCTTCGCCATCGCCGCCTGGGCCCGGCGGCGCCGGCCGCAGGCCGTGTGGAAGCCACGCCCGATGCCCGTCGACCGGATCAGCAGACCGGGCCGGGCCGCCGCGATCGTCTTCTTCGCGCTCGGCACGTTCGCTCTGGCCGATCCGGCCTGGCTGATCAGGACGGTCTCCGGCGGCCGCGCCGCGCCGGCGGCGTATCAGGCGTTCGCCTATGCCGAGGGCTTCCTCCGGCTTCGCGGGCCGGTGGTGCTCGCGCTGATGATCGCCGGCCTGCTCATCCAGGCCACCTTGCTAGGGCAGGGACGGTGGCGGCCATGGCTGCGGCAAGCCGAGATGGTGCACAGCCTGGCCGTGTGCATCGTGCTGACCTGGGCGATCGGAGCGGGTGGCCCGGTCTTCCTGGCGGCTCCGACCGACCACGCCGTCAAGGGTGCCGCCTCCCTGATCATCCTGGTCACGCTCACCGACCTCGCCGTGCGGACCCGCCGCCGCCACGTCCGCCAGGCCGTCGAGTCCGGCGGGTGAAGCGGTCGTCACGGCTGGTCCAGATGGACGGTCTCGCCTGAGGATGGCGTCGTGGTCCAGTTCGCCGGGTCAGGCCCCAGCAACTCCAGATGATGAGCGAGGACGCTGGCTGGGCTGAGCGGCGCATCCGGGCCGGTGGTCTGCTCGTACAGGTACAGCCCGTCAGCGTCGGGCGCGAAGAGGGTCTGCGTGCCAGGGTCGGGCGGAGTATTGAGGAATGCCCGGTAGCCGTTGATCACCTTCGACGGGCAGGATGCGGGCCGGGTCTGGCCGGCCTTGCCCGACGGGCCCAACGAGCCCAACGGGCCCGCCGGGACGGTACTGGTCTTGCACTGCGGGCCCTGTGCTGTCTGGGTGCTGGTGACCACCGTCAGCGCGTCACGCACCGCGGTGCCCGGCCGGGTTGCCGGGCTGCCGAGGACCAGCCTGTCCGCGACCGGGGCGTGTGCGCCTGGTCCCGGCCGGGTGAATCCGGCCTCCAGCACCTCGCTCCACGCCGACGGCAGGCCGGTCAGCCGGAACGCGAACCGCAGCGCCGTGGTCTGGCCGTAGCGCACGGACGCGGCGATCTTGAGCACGTCCGCGGGCGTGCCGGTGGACTCCACCACCGCCCAGCCCCCGCGGGCGTACTGGAATGCCATCATCTGGGTGCCGCTGACGGACGGGCGCAAGAGCCCCAGGTCACCGCCGGCGTACCGGGTCCAGTACGCGGGCCGGCCCTGCACCTCCGGCGCCGGGCCGCTCACCGTCATCTTGACGCTGGTACCGGCCGCGTTCGAGCCGCAGGACAGGCTCGCGGACTGCAGCGTGCACCAGCCGGCCGCGTAGAGCGCAACCTCCGTGCTCTGGGCCGGGACAGGAGAGGACGCCCTCAGCAGGAGCCCGGTGTGCCAGGCAATGCCGCCCACCTGGGTGGGCCGGTAGGGATACCAGGTAACGGTCGCGTACGGCACCAGCGGATTGAACAGCTTCGGGGCGGCCGGGCCGGCTGCCGTCGTCGGTGACCCGCCTGGGCCGGCGACAAACACTGCCAGCACCACCGCGACGACGGCGGCGGCGGCGAGGACCGGGCTGCCGAAGGCGGCTGCCCGGCGCCGGAGCAGGCGGGCCCGGCCGATGCGCCGCGCGGCCGGGATGCTGATCGGCGCGGGCGGCAGCTCGGTGGCGGCCTGCCGCTTAAACAGGACGCGGAGGTCAGACTCACGCACGGCGGGGTCCCTTTCCGGCTCGGCGGCGCACTGGCGCCGGCGCCTGACGGCCGGCGGTGGTGATGGCCGCCTCGCCGTCCAGCCGGCTGCGCAGCGCGGTGATCGCCTTCGCGGTCTGGCTCTTGACCGTGCCCGTGCTGCAGCCCAGCGCGACGGCCGTCTGGTCGATGTTGAGGTCGCAGTAGTAACGCAGGACCAGTGCGGCCCGCTGCCCCCGCGGCAGCCCGGCCACTGCGGCCTGCAGGTCCATCAGGCGGTCGCGATCGGCGGTCAGGATCGGCGCGTCCGGCACCTGGTCGGTCACCCTCACGCGCCTGGTCCAGCTGCTGCGCCTCTCGTGCAGGAACTCGCGGACCAGGATCGCGTTCACGTAGGCGTCGGTGTTGCTGGCCGCCGATGCCTTGTCCCAGTGCACGTAGACCCGGATGACGGCCTGCTGGACGAGGTCATCGGCGCGGTGCCGGTCCTGGCAGAGCAGGAGTGCGAGCCGACGTAGCGCGGGCAGCCGAAGCTCTACGTAGTCGGAGTAGTCGGCATCGCGCCTAGTGGTCACCGACCGGGTCTTTCTGCCGAATGGCTCGTCACACTCTGCTGAGGCGTGCAACGAGCGCTCAGGTTGTCTGTAGATGCTAGAAAGTGCCGGCGCGCGGAGCAACGGCTATGCGCTCGTAAGGCTGACGGGTCGGTGTCAAGGGGTGACCGCGAGGCCGAGCGAGCCACTTGCGGTTACGACTTGTCGGGTTGACCGTGTATTGCCAGACCCCGGTGCTTGTCGCCACGTAGACGCTCTTGCCACTGGGCGCGATCGCGATCCAGTTCGCGCCGTTTCCAGTCGTCACCCTCGCTAGCGGTTTGGGGCTGAGCGCGCCGGTTCTGGCGTTGATCCGGTACTCCGCGAGATAGGACGGCTTCGAGGACGGACGTTTCGCGACTGCCGGGCCAGCAGTGGCGCGGGACGGAGTCTTCTGATGCGCGTAGCCGCATCCCCCGCAGTTGGCGACATAGGCGTATCTCCCGTTCGGGCTGACGGCGATCGGCTCAGGGTTGGGCGGAGTGGCTACGGTCTCGGGCGATTTCGGCGTCAGGTCCCCGGTGGCCGCGTCGATGCTGTACTGGGAGATATTGGTCTCGACAACGTAGGCGCTCCTCCCGTTGGGAGTAAAGGCAATCGCGGCCGTGCCGCCGGATCTGGTGGCCACAGTCGCCGGCGATTTCGGCGTCAGCTTCCTGGTGATCGCGTTGATCGTGTACTGGTAAACCTTGCTGGCCGAAGAGGTGGCGTAGGCGCTGGTGCCCTGGGGGTCGACGGCGATCGTGTACGGGAACGGTCCGGCGGGAACCGTAGAAAGGGAAAGTGGCTTGAGCGCACCGCCAGTGCTTAGCGGCGCGGCGAACTGCGAGATGCTGTCGCGGCCCTTGTTGGCGACGTAGACAAATGGCCCGGTGGAGGCGACTGCATGCGCGGCCGAGCCGCACCCGACCAGCGATAGGGCGAGACATCCGAGAATAGGCAGGAATTTGTTGTGCTTCATGCGCGTGCTCCTTACTGGTGCCGGGACCGCACATTAACCGCTTTGAATATGCCGAGGTGGTACGTTGCCGTGGCCGCGGGGCCAGGCTGGCCCCGCACCCGGGCATGAACACGCCTACCGGGCCAAGCGGGCACAAGACCGGTCGGCCGTCGCCGCCGCCGTAGTAGGCCTCCTGACCGCCGGCGTCCTGGCCGCGTCCGACCCGGCCATCGCTGCTCCGCCGCCCGCATCCACTCAGGCCGCAGCCGCCCCCCTGGGCAAGCTGTGGCGAGTCTCTGACCCTGCCGCCTATTCACGCGCGGTCCGCTCGGGGAACTGGATATTCACGCCTGAGGGCCTGGCCTACAAGACCTGTGTGAATCACGTCCCGCTGGGCGGAAAGGTCGCCAGGAACGGTGACATAATCACGAGGTCGGGAGTCGTGCGACGCGTCGTCCGGTGTACGACTCCCACGCTCACCTACCCCGTATCACGTGCCTCTTCTGGCAAATCGGCCGGCGCGGCGGCGGCCAGCACATCGTGTTCGGCTCCGGCTGCGGCAAGCTGGCGGGCCGAGACCTGTGCCTTTAACCCGGCGGGGCTGGCCACGAGACCCGCCTTACTGGGCGCCTGCCGGGTCGCGGCCGGCAGTGGTGCCCAATAATCCTTGCATGAAAATCCATGCACACTTACTCTTGCAGCATGAGCGAGCCGCTGCAGCCTCGCGAGGTGCGGGATGTCGAGGAACTGCGGGCACTGGCGCATCCGATGCGGCAGCGGATCTTGCGCCAGCTGATCCAGGCCGGGCCAGCCACCTCCACCACTCTGGCCCGCGACCTGGGCGAGAACAGCGGGATCATGAGCTATCACCTGCGGCTGCTATCCGAGCACGACTTCGTGCGCGAGGCCGTCGGCCGCGGTCGGGGCCGGGAACGCTGGTGGGAGGTCCCACCGCAGCCGGTGTGGATCCCCCGCGAAGGTCTCAGCATTGATGCGCAGGCAGAGGCATCCGGGCTGCAGTCGGCGGGCTGGGCCGAGGACCTGGAGGGCTTCGGCCGGTTCCGCGCCGCCCGCCAGGCCATGGGCGAGTGGGGTCGCGGGACCTGGGTGTCAGGGCGCACCACGCTCATGCTCACCCAGGAGGAAGCCGTCCGGCTCCTCGCCGACCATCAGGAACTGATCGGCCGTTACCGCCGCGAGACAGGCGATGCCCCGCCCGACGCCCGGACCGTGGTATTCAGGTGCCTGGTCTACCCCGAGCCAGCGCCGGATGAAGGCCCCGCCAGCCCGGGCGAGGCCGCCGGGCAGCACAGTTAGCACTGTCAGTTACCAAGACAGGCAAACCCCAGGCCAGAAGCCTCTGCAGAAGAACCGCACCCACTGGCAGCTGCGGGCAGTTAGCTCGTCATGCGATGTCCTTGCCCGGCTCAAAGGCGGAGCGCCGGGAGAATGAGCAATTGTCCATGGCCGGGCTCTGGCCAGCAACCCGCGAATTTCGCTAGGTTGTCGCGACACGATGCAAGGCAAGCCGGAGGACGGGGTCGTGGGCCAGGTACGAAAGACCTTCCGGGCCATCGACGTGGGCGATGGCAGCGACGGGCGGTGGGCCGCGCACCTGCGCACGCTGTTTCCGCAGGCCGAGGGCTGGCTGACCGACGACGGGCGAACCGCCGAAGGCGCGCTGCGAGCCCGGAAGCTGTTCGAAGAGCACATGCCGGAACTGGCGCCACTACTGGATCGCCTCGCGGAGCAGGCGGACCGGCCGGCTGCCGGGACCTTCCTCACTATGGCCACCCTCAAGCCGTTCTTCTCCGCCTGCACCCAAACCGGCAGTAACGGCAGGCTGCTGCGCAACTACGATTTCCCCCCGGACGAATGCGAAGCCACCATCGTCCGCTCCCTCTTCCTGCGCCCGATCATCGGCATGCAAGAAGCCGGCTGGGGCCTGCTGGATGGCATGAACGACGCAGGACTAGCGGTGTCGCTGACCTTCGGCGGACGCCCGCTGGCCGGGCCCGGTTTCGCGGTAAACATCGTGCTGCGCTATCTCCTGGAAACCTGCGAGACCGTGACGGAGGCCGTCGAACGGCTCAGGAAGATCCCGATCATGATCCCGTGGAACGTCACCCTCGTTGACGCCGGCCGGGCCGTCACCGTCTACCTGGGTCCCGACATCGGGCTGACCGAAGCCCCGGACGCCTGCGCGGCCAACCACCAGCATCTGCCGGTACCAGAAGAAGACGAACTCGCCACCCGCACCCAGCAACGGCTGGCTGCGATCCGCGCCTCGGGCGGGGATGTCTCAGCGATGCTGCGCCCGCCCCTGTATGAGTCCCGGTTCGACGACGGCTACGGAACCCTCTACACAGCCGACTACCAGCCGACACGGCGGCGAGTCACCTACCACTGGCCCGGCGAGACCTGGGAGCAGTCCTTCGACCGCTACACACCGGGATCACGAACCATCACCCTCGTTGACCACCGGTAAGCGCCGCTTGCGGCTGACAGACTGTGCACCGTCATGATACCATAGTGGTATGGCTATGACACTGCGTCTGCCTCCGGAGATTGAAGAACAGCTCAAGCAGGTCGCCGAGACCGAGCATCGCAGTCTGCAGCAGACGGTGCTGGTCGCGGTCGAGGAGTACCTGTCGATGCGCGAGACTGCCGAGATCCTGGCCGACCCAGCAGCGCTCCGAGGCCTGGCCGAGGCTCGTGAGGCTGAGCAGTCTGGTGACGTGGTCTACGGCACCGAAGCAGCCCGCGGGCTGCTGGCTGAGCGCAAGCGGTGAGCGCTGACCCTTACGAACTTGGAATGACCCGCCCGGCGCGGCATGCGATTTCCGAACTGCTCCCGGAAGACGTTGCCGCGGCTGCTGTTGACTTCATCACGGGACCTCTCCTCGCGGCTCCTTACCGTGTCGGCAAGCCGCTCCGAAGCTCTCTGTCCGGATTCCACAGCGCCCGGCTCGGCACTCAGTGGCGGGTGCTGTACCGAATCGATGAATCAAAGCATGCGGTCATCGTCCAGGACATCCAGCCACGATCGACCGCGTACCGGCGCCGGTAGCACGTGAGCGCCTCATTTCGGGCGGCCTTCTACACGTCATCGGACGCGCAGATGCCATCACACTCACTGTCCTCAACCGAGCCAGCGACCCGGACTACCACGGTCCTGACGGACGTTGGCTCGTAGCGGATGAGGCGCGCCGGCTCGTGAGTCGGTACGCTTCGTCCAGCATGGCCGCGATGCGGCGGTCAACAGCGGGGCATTAGCTCAATGGTAGAGCAGCGGACTTTTAATACATTTGGTGCGACCGGTGTACTGACGCGCGAAAACGCAGGTCGCGCCTGACCGAAGCGGCGCCAATCCGTTGCTGTAACTCAGCCGCCGTCCACCCGTTGCTAGTCAGGCCAGCTCCGGACTTGGCTATGCCAGAGCAGGTCCAGCCTGGGGGCGCACCACGGCGATATCCGTTGCGGCAAAGTCATCGCCGACGCACAGCACGGGATGCCCTGTCTGCTCGGCCAGGGCGTAGGTGAAGCAGTCACCGAAATTAAGCCCAGCTGGATGCCGCCCTTTGCCATACCGGCGCCAGCCGCTCATGGCTCGGGCGGCGAGGTCGGTGTCTACGGGCACGATGTCGATCTGCGCGTCACGGAGGAAGCGGTCCACAACGTCCTGCCCGGCCGGCCAGAGCCGGGCCTCGATGACGATGCCGAGTTCGACACGGATGGCGGTAGGCATCAGCCGGGCCAGGGCGCCCTCAAGGTGAGCCGCGAGTTCGTCGCGCCCCGGCTCACCGAGGATGACCGCCACGGCTGCTGACGTGCCGACGACAAGACTTCCCCGCGTCGGCTGCGTCAATGCGGCAGTCCCGCGTCGTCGTAGCCGATGATCTCCTCTGGTGCCCGACTGTCGGCAACCGGCAGCGCTGCCACGTCCTCCGCGAGCCGCGTCAGTCGCGCTCCCATACTGGCCGCGTGCCTGGTGTGTTCACGGTCGAGCCGCTCCCTGAGCGCGATCACGACAGCCTCGGTCAGCGACTCGCCCGTCTCGGCAGCCAGTTGCCTGGCGAGCCGGTCGGCCTCGTCACTCTTGATGCTCAGCGCCATGGAAGAATTATAGACTGCACAGCAGACTTCTACCAAGCTGCCGGTAGAGAGCCGGAATCCCCGGTGCTCGTCGGCTTGCCGACGGCATGCTCACTTACGGTTTGCGGCCAATCCCGGCGATAACGCGGATGCTCTTGGGCCTCAGGGTCGTGACCGCCGCGCCGGGAAGCCATTCCCCCGCATCGGCCAGCCCTGGTGCCATCAGCTCAGTCCCGGCGAAGAAGCTCCTGATCACTTCCTGCGAGTGGTTCCAGGTGGAGCTCGCCGTGTACTCGCTCTGCATATCTGACGCGACCGCCTCCTCCTCACCCGAGGCGGTCGAGATCACCAGGTAGCTTCCCGGCGCCAGCCAATCGACCAGTTCCCGCGTGACTTGCTGCGCAGTGCCCGCGTCGATGAAGTGCATGACCATCGCGAGGATCACGGCAGTCGGCTCGTCTGGACGGATCAGCCCCCGGACGGCCGCAGAGCCAGTGATCCCGCCGGGCTCACGAAGATCCCCGGAGGCGACCGTCACGAGGTCCCCGCTCAGCAGGGCACGGGCATGCGACAAGACATTCGGGTCATAGTCTGTCGGGTAGTGTGCACGTTTACGATGAAGCACGGACGCGGGAGCCACGGTGACGGATTACGGGTTCATCAGGGTCAGCACGGGCAGTCAGGATGCCCAGACGCAGCGCCGGGACATCCTTCGAGCGAGCCCCGGAGCTGTCATCATCACGACGGACACCAAGGCCGCTAGCGCCTCCAAAGGTGAGCAGATCGACGCGCTAGACGCCGTGATAGCCGGACTCCGCAAAGGTGACCGCGTTGTCGTTACCGACTCGTCGCGGCTGGACCGCCGGGAGAATCTGTGGGACCAGCTAGCCACCATCATGGAAATCCTGGGTACCGGGGCAACGGTCGTTTCGCTGGACCCGGACGAAGACGATTTCGCGGTTGATCCGCAAGAGACTGTGGCACGCCAGAAGGCGAACGCGGCCAAGTCTAAGAAGGTCAAGGCGCAGACATGGCGAGGCGTTCAGAGTATCCGGGACAACAAGGCGCATCACGGCCCGCTGCCGTCCTTCTGGGCAACCAAAGGCGTGCGATACGCTAAGCAGGCATACTGCGAGAATCCTGCTGCTGTCACTGACATTTACGAGCGTGTCGCCGACGGTGAGTCGCTCGCGTCGATCGGACGGGCTTACGATCTTTACCCGAACTCGGTGAAGAATCTCATCCGTTTCGCGGCGAACCACACGGGCGTTATCGAGTGCTCTTACACGCATGACGGGGAGACTGAAAAATGGCCGCACGAGGTTGAGCCGCTTGTTGATTCGCCGTTGTGGTGGCGTGCTAACAAGGTGCTGGACGCGAACGTGACGGACGCGAGGGGAAACAAGGGTGGCCGGCCGGTCGCGTGGCCGGCTAACTGGCTGTCGGGCGTTCTGGACTGCCCGGAGTGCGGGGGAAAGCTTTACATGAATGCCGGTCTTACTCCCCGGGGGAACCCGCGCACTCCTAAGCTGCGGTGCGGGGGCTCCGGCAAGAAGCGTCTTGCCTGCGGCCGGTTCAAGGGGATCGATGCGCAGCCGGTCACTGACGCGGTTACCGCGATGTTCGCCAGCGACACGACAGCCATCCTCGCGTTCCAGCGGATAGCGGGGAACGCTCATGAACTCGACGCGCTGAAGGCATCTCTCAGTAAGCTACAGGCCCGTCTCAGCGCCACTGAGGATGACGACGAGCTAGACGCGCTGGTGGCCGAGCGTAAGAGCGCTAAGGCCCGTATAGAGGGCTTCGAGATTATCCCTGACGATTTCGACTACGCGCCAACGGGACAGACGGTCGCGGGCATGTGGACCGGTGATGACGCCGTTAAGCGGAACATGGTCAAGGCCGTCAAGGACTCCTGGGGCCTGGCCCTGTCAGCGCATGAGGGACAATGGGCAATCATGATCGGTGCGGGCGTCACGGAACCGCGCGACGTGAGCGGAGTCGTTGACCTGGGTAACGGGCTCTGTTTCCGCCGGGAGGCGTAACAGGGCAGCCATGCACGGCGAACGGACCAGTAGGCTGGTGCCGACTACGCGCCGTGACCGTGGCGGGGCTTGTGAACGTGAACGTGCACGGCGTGAATGCGCCCTACACGCGTAGGCGCGAGGCCCGTGCACAACCACCTGTGCACGATCACAGTCTGTCACAGCCGGGTCAGAGGCTCACCCGGGCAGATGCCCGGGTGAGCCTCTTTTCTCGTCTTTACGAGCGGCGGCTAGCGGGAATTGCGTGCTGCGGGAATAACGAGCACAGTTCTGCCGGCCTCGATGTGTGCGAGCACTTCAGGGAGCCTGAATTCGCTGGCCAGGAGAATCACGGCTGGCTTTCCTGAGTCATTCGCCTTATAGGCGTTCACCTCTTCCGTTTCTGCTTTCCTGCTGCGGTTTTTCGTCGTGGGGCATCACCCCCCTTCGCACGGGTCGGCGGGCATCCCCTCCTTTCAGTGACTCGAAGCCGGATACGGACACGGTGCGTGATCGTCCACGAGTGTCCACGCGCCGGGGATGTGGCCCCAACGCGTAGGCGCACGCGAGGCACGGACGCTCTTGGACAGTCACCGTGCGTGGCGGATGCCGCGCCGGGCGCTGAGCGCGCCCGAGAGGGCCCGGGGCCGGCCGACCCTAGTCCGTGCCTGGCTATGGGCACGGTCGGCCGTCTGCGGCGATTCTGGCGCGTTCTGGCGCGGTGCGGGTCCGCCGTGACGGACACTACCCCGCATCCGAGCCCGTGCGGCGAACTGTCATGCAGGTGACATGACATTGACATGCGACCAGTCATAGGCGCGGCGGGAATCAGCGCGCATCATCGCCAGTGACACCACCGGGTGTACCTTGTGAGCATGTCAGGGAGAAATACCGATGATCTCTGCAAGCGCGGCGCCGGCGCAGCCGATTATCCAGATCGATCGTTTCTGGGCAGAACTGACCGGGAAATGCCAGCTCGAATGCACGCACTGTTATGCGCAATCGGGACCGTCAGGGAGCCACGGGAAAATGACGGCACGGGACTGGATGAATGTCACTCAGGATGCATCCGCGCTGGGCGCGTCTATGGTGCAGTTCATCGGCGGCGAGCCGACCATGCACCCGCAATTTCCCGCGATCCTGCGTCACGCGATCGGCACGGGCATCGCGGTGGAGGTCTATACCAACCTCGTGCACGTCACCGAGGAGGTGTGGGAATTGCTGACCGCGCCGAATGCGTCGCTCGCGTTCTCGTACTACTCCCGGGACCCGGCACGGCACAACGCGGTAACGATGCGCGGCAGCCACGCGGCCACGCGCCGGAACGCGGCTAAGGCCGTCTCGCTCGGCATCCCGGTACGGGCCGGCGTCATTGACACGGGCGCAGGCCAGGCCAGCGGAGCAATAGACGATCTGCACGATATGGGAATTACCCGCATCGGGACTGACCGGGTGCGGGCAATCGGCCGGGGCGGCGGCAATGACATCTCCGAGCTATGCGGACGGTGCGGGCATGGCGTGGCGGCAGTCAGCCCCGACGGCAACGTGTGGCCCTGCATATTCTCCCGCTGGATGACAGTCGGCAACGTACTCACGAGCCCGCTAGCGGACATCATGGCCAGCCCTGCAATGACCGAAGCCGTAGCGCAGATTCCGCAGGGCCGCCGGAGTGAATGCGCTCCGGATTGCGCGCCGAGCGCGAATTGCAGTCCCGGCTCGCCCCCATCCTCATGCCGGCCAAGGACCTGACAGCATGACAAAGAAAGATCCCGGTAAGGAATTCTGGGCGCTGGTCAGGCCGTATACCGGCGAAGTCAGCGCGGTTCGCCACGCGGAGCGCGGTTACAGTTCCGAAATCACGGCTGTTGTCGAGTGCGCCGCCGGGCCGGTGTTCCTCAAAGCAGTACGCGAAACAAGCTCGCACGCGCCATCATTCGCGCGTGAAGCGCAGATCAACCCTTACGTGAGATCCGTGTCGCCCGCATTGCGGTGGCAGCTCAGCGAATCCGGGTGGATCATTCTCGCGTTTGATGTCGTCACGGGAGCCTACGCGGACTTCGCGCCAGGCTCGGCGGACCTGCCTGCAGTCGCCGACGCCGTGAACGCGATAGGCGCGATTGACTGCCCCGACATAGCCCGTGACTGGCACGAGACACGCTGGGACTGGTTCACCAACCACGAGCACCTATTCGCGGGCGCAACGCTGCTTTACACCGACATCAACCCCGACAACTTCCTCATGACCGACAGCAGAGCATCGGTCGTGGACTGGTCATGGCCGACACGCGGCGCGGCCTTTATCGATCCGGCCTGCCTAGTCGTGCAGCTCGTGGCAGCCGGACACACAGCCGCCGAGGCCGAGGGCTGGGCCGGGCGCTGCACCGCCTGGCGCACCGCCGACCCTAAAGCCATCAATGCATTTGCCGCTGCGACCGTCAGCATGTACCGGCATTTCGAGAACCGCGACCCCGCGCCATGGCGCACCGCCATGACCCGGGCTGTCAGCGCATGGGCGGCTTACCGAGGAATTACCGATGACCAGACAAGCGACAGTGCCTCGCAATAGCGGGCCAGCCCAGAGCCTGGGCGCATGGCTGCGTGCCGAGCGGATAGCGCACCGCTGGAGCATTGCCGAGATGGCGCGCCAGCTTCACAAGGCAGTCAAAGCCGCCGATGATAACACCGTGACGTCGGCATCAATTATCGCGACTTATGTGCGTCGGTGGGAGCAAGATAAAATCGCCCCGACTGAGCGGTACCGGCTCCACTACTGCGCCGCCCTGAATATTCGGCCGGCGCAGTTCGGGCCAGGCAGTGCGCCAGTACCGGATCAAAGTCATGCTCCTTCAGAAGGAGGGGCAGACGAAACCCCGGGCAACGTGCTCATTGTGATTCCGGATGGCTGCCGCCAGGTTGTCATTTATATGACAGGAACTGACGAAGCGGACGATTCACAATCAGAAGGGGATCACATGCTCAGAGTACCGCGTGACAAGCCCGGAACTCATCGCGTGCCCCCCGACAGTCCCCGAAATCTTCAGATAGAGCCAGACAGCATCTTGCCTCTCACGGATAGCCGCGAATACAAGATTTACCTGGAAGCTCCGGCCCGCGCCGAGGACGGGTCTGCACCGGCCAGCCTAAGAGGCTGACAATAACGGCTGGCTGAGCAGGTCAAGATGCGCGGCGAATGACCGGGAAAGGCTGTCAAGGATTGCCTTTCCCTTCTCCGCGCTTCCCTCGGAAGGCAGCCCGATTACGCCCGTCTCGGTATAGCCCTTCATCCCAGTCAGCGCCAGAAAGGGACGCGGCCATACCAGGTGATCAGTCTTCTGATACCCGTCCCGCACGAGCGCTGGATCTGCATGCAATAGCAACGACACTTCAAGCTCGCCAGCATGCATATCCTGACTGTGATTGCTGGAGCACTTGGAGTCCAGCCGCGCCTGATCCCAGTCCTCACGAGTCGGGAACAAAGTCAGGCAACGACCGCGTACGTTGGCCTCGACGACTACATTCGCCAGAAAATTGTTTCCGCCGTGCCCGTTCACGATAACTAGCCTGTCGACGCCCTGAGCGCTCAGCGATGCGCGGATATCCGCGATCTGAGCGATTACCGTCGAAGCGGACACACTTATTGTTCCCGCAAATCCTGAATGCTCATGCGAGCAGCTCATCGTGACCGGCGGTAGCAAGAGCAAAGAGTAGTCTATCGCGATGCGGTCCGCGATCAGCTGAGCGACGATAGTATCTGTCGCTAGCGGAAGGAAATCGCCATGCTGCTCAAAACTTCCGACCGGAAGAACGGCAATCCTGATTTCTTGTGACCTGACATCGGATGATGTTGCCAAGCTGACGAAGTAGTTCATGACGCTCGTATTCCTGCCGAGGATTCGATTATGAACGAATCGACTTCACTGGTGAAGAATGCGGCCAAGGGGCTGTCTTTCTCGTGGCCCCGCAGCATCTGCCGTACGCTTATCAGCTCTGTCAGGACGCGAATGCTAGACGTGGCGCGAGCATCTGTCCATGTCTTAGCCGCCGTCTTGATCGCTTCATCGAAATGCCCGGCCTCGGCGTAAGCACGAGCGAGCCTGGCCCGGAAGAAAACGGCGTCTACCCGTGCGGCGCGCGGCAGCATCGGCAACTCATGCTTAATAATCTCTATCGCCTCGCCGAACTGGCCTAGATCGACTCTGCCGCTTGCCTCTTGCAACGCGATATGCGTGAGATCGCAATATAGGCCCCAGGGTGCCTCATCGCTTCCCGCAGTATTGAGCAGGCATTCCCGCGCTTCGTCTAGTTTCCGCTCGAAGTCAGCTTTATCACCGCGCTGGGAGTACCCGCGAGCCTCCTGCTGGATGGCAAGCGCCCTGGCCCGGGGCGAAAGACCGGGAACCCGCAGGGCCGACTGGGCAAGAGCAATCACGCGGCCGGGCGTGCCGAACTGCTCTGCATGATCGCTCTTGCGCATCAGCACATAGGAGAGAAACTGCGGGTCGGTGCCCGCCTCCTGAGTCCATTCAAGCGCACGGTCCGTCCAAAAGAGCGAGTATACGGGATTGCCGAGATCCTGGTAAAGCCAGCCGAGAAACTCAGCATATCGAGCACAAGCGCCAAGAATCCGGGTGCGATGCGCTCCGCTGGCCGCGTCACACGCAGAATACATGAACCGTACCTGCTTCTCGGCAACCCGTACGAAATCCGGACTGCCAAGCAAGTTTGCCGTCGCCGCGTAATGCGGCAGCATGCCGGAAATCATCTCAATCGACTCTGGGTCATCGGCAACAAAAGAGCCATCTGCTGCCATGGCGTCAGCCGAGAGTGGAAAATCTGTAATCAGCGATGGCGTCAATGCCCCGTCTGCAATTTGACCGCCAGCAATCCTCGCGTCGTCCGGCACCCCGGGCATACCGAGCCGACGTTCAGATAGCACCGGCACGGAGGCCAGCTTCATATTAGCCAGCGAGTGACCAGGCGTCTGGTCGTAGGCCGCGCTTGCCGAATCAGCTCTCTCGCCATGTTCCGCTATGGCGGCGGCAAGAGGTCCCCTGCGGGGAACGAAGCCGAGATCGGCCATAGACCGGCCGCAGACACGCGTAAGGACCCGTCTATACGGCGGATGCGGATACGCGACCTCCCCGTCTTCCAGACGCGCGACGTACCTTTCGGACGGCTCTACGGACTCACCCATCTCATGCGCCGCCCTGGTGAGCGCGGCGGCAAATTCTGCCCGGCTCTCATGACGTTCTTGCTCGCGTATTCTTCGCAGCACGAGGTTTGGCTTCCGGCGCGACTGCGCAGACACGGGAAGATGCCCTGTGCTCTCCGGAATATCCTTCGTGGTGCAAGTGTCAATAATTAGCAGATCAGCCGGAGCGAACTTCTCCCGATCAGCAAGGTCAACAAGCTCCGAGACATCACAGCCATACATTGAGGCAAGCACCGCCAGGAGATAGGCTGACGGCTTGCGGATATTCCGCTCTTGGCCCGTGCCCGGCCAGTTCTCATACTCGCAAAGATGCGCAGCGGTCATGCCGGAAGTCCCGTCAGGGTCTAAGCCCGAATCTGCGCAGTGAGCATTAAACCTCTCAGCCGCATCCGTGAGAGTCAGACCGTACGCCTCACGCCAGGCGGCACGGGGCCGCAGCCGGTACAGGCGTGCGAATTCAGCCGCTATCTGCCGGTAGCCAAACTCCATCGCGCGCATGCGCTCCCGCAGATCCCGCTTTTCTTTCCGCTGGCTGGTCTTCGCGTATGCCATCACTAACCGCTTTCCGTCCTACGCCAGGATTGCCGGTCAAGCCCGCAACACCTACAACACGTAGCGTACGCCATTTGCAGCG
>Ga0102924_1003964_pt1 | contig 15234 bp, 13 predicted proteins | sample PaiPotPPM11metaG_FD_80116 | JGI IMG/M metagenome (GOLD analysis project Ga0102924, IMG submission 80116) | Iron sulfur acid spring bacterial and archeal communities from Banff, Canada, to study Microbial Dark Matter (Phase II) - Paint Pots PPM... ... | reverse complement strand
GCCGTTACCAGGGCGGGGGCAGTTACCGGGGCGGGGACACAGGTCGCGCCCGCGTCGCGGGGTGCGGCCATGCCCGCGCCGACCCCAGGTCCCGAGCGCTCCCAGCCGGGCCCGCTGCTTCTGGCCAGCGGCGTGGTCACGCTCATATTGGTGTTCGCGTGCGGCTTCTTCGTCTACCTCTACGCGATCTCGGGTATTTCCGAGTCGCATGCCCAGGCAGCGATGTTCAAGAACTTCCTCGGCCAGCTCGCGCAGGGGACGGCGCCGGTGGCGCCAAACAGCCCGGGCCCCGGGGGTGCGCAGGTCCCGCTCCCGGAGGGGGCGCCGGTCGCGGTGCTGAGCATCCCGCAGATCGGGCTGCGGGACGTCGTGGTCGTCAACGGCACGACATCCCGTGACCTGGCCCTCGGTCCGGGGCACGTGCGCGATTCGGCGCTGCCGGGCCAGGCCGGGGTCAGCTTCATCTACGGCAAGTCGGCCACGTACGGCAGCCCGTTCGCCCACCTTATGGGTTTGAACCGAGGCGACCGGATCACGGTGACAACCGGGCAGGGCACGTCCACCTACGTGGTGGAGTCGTTCGGGACAAGCAGCAAACCCGCCCCCGCCGACTCGGTAAACCGGCTGGTCCTCGAGACCGCCGCGTCGTCGTTCATCCCGAACCATGCCGTCCAGGTCAGCGCGGACCTGGTGTCCTCCCCGAAGCCGAACCCCGGCGGCTGGCCGGCGATCACGCCCCAGGAATCCGATATGGCCTCGGACGCGGCGGACAGCCTGGTCCCGCTCCTGCTGTGGTCGCAAGCGCTGCTGGTCGCGGTCATCGGCGCCACCTACGCCACACACCGCTGGTCGCGCTGGTCTACCTACCTGCTCATGGCGCCCGTGGTGATCGCGCTGACCTGGAACGTGTACGAGAACCTGGCCTGCTCCCTGCTGCCCAACCTGTACTGACAGATACGCCGAGCAGGAGAAAGCGAACCGATGAGCGACCTGGGTTCCAGCCGGGCCGAGCACACGGCACCGCTGGTGCCGGGCCTGAGCGACGGCGAGGACGACGGCGACGTACTCGCCCGGGATCAGACCGCTCACATCAACATCAGGGGCCGCGCCTACCGGCGGATCGCCGAACGCGGGCCGCTCATGGGTCTGGAGGCACGCGGCGTCTCGGCGTGGTTCGGCACGCACAAGGTCCTGGAACGGGTCGACCTGACCATGGGGGCGGGCGAGGTGACCGCGCTGATCGGCCCGTCCGGCTGCGGCAAGTCCACGTTCCTGCGCATCCTCAACCGGATGCACGAGACGGTCCGCGGCGCGGCGATGTCCGGCGAGGTGCTGCTCGGCGAGGAGGACATCTACGATCCGTCCCAGCGATCGCAGGAGATCCGCAGACGCATCGGCATGGTCTTCCAGAAGCCGAACCCGTTCCCGGCCATGTCCGTCTACGAGAACGTGGCCAGCGGGCTCAAGCTGGCCGGGGTCAAGGTCCGCAACAAGGACGCGATCGTGGAGACCAGCCTGCGCCGGGCCGGACTGTGGAACGAAATGCGGCGCAGGCTGCGCACGCCGGGAGCGGCCTTGTCCGGCGGTCAGCAGCAACGGCTGTGCATCGCCAGGTCGCTCGCCGTCTCCCCGGACATACTGCTTATGGACGAGCCGTGCTCGGCGCTCGACCCGACCTCTACCCGCCGCATCGAGGAGACCATCCGGGAACTGCGAGGCCACGTCACCGTGGTGATCGTCACCCACAACATGCAGCAGGCCCAGCGCGTCTCCGATCGCTGCGCCTTCTTCCTGGCCAGCGCGAACACCCCCGGCCACATCGTCGAAGCCGGCCCCACACCCCAGGTCTTCGAAGACCCCAAGGACCCGCGCACCGCCGACTACGTCCACGGCCGATTCGGCTAGCGCCGGCGACACGGGCAACCGCTGTCAGGTGGCCATCCCACTAGCTGGCGGAGCTGGCCGTTCAGCGGCCGCGCGCAGCCAGGCCGGATTGGAACATTGACCTGAACCATGCCAGAATGGCACTGGAAAACGGATCATAGCCTCACGGGGGGACAGACGCCGTGACACAGCGCGGTCACGACGAAGTAGTGCCGTCGCCAGCGAGCGGGCCAGCCGATCTTCCCGAGAGGGGATCGCACGTGACCCAGCTCTCGGCCGGTCCGTCACCAGCCCCAGGCAGCGACCCGGCACCTAATCTCCCCGAGGGATGGCCGACCATCGAATCGACTTCCGGCGCTGCCACCGGGTCGGCGCAAGCCAACCGCCCAGAACCCGATGTCGCCGAACCGTGGCAGGCCCACGGCCCGGCGCCCGGCACCCCGGCGGGGCCCGCGCAAATTAACGGCCCGGCACCCGGCACCGCGCCCGCGCCCGCGCAAGTCGACGGCCCGACACCGGACGCCTCGGCCGCGCCCGCGCAAGTCAACGGGCCAGGGTTGGGCACCCCGGCTGGTCCCGCGCAGGTCGACGGACCCGCGCCCGGCACCCCGGGAGCATGGCCGGCCGACGGCCCGGCGTCCGGTGGCGGGACCGCGGTGTGGCAGGTCAACGGGGCGCCGCCGCCGGATGGCGTCGAAGGCGACCATGGCGGGGGCGGCCACTCGCCGCAGCCCGGTGGGCTGCTGGGCATCGAGGCCCGCAACGTCGCCGCCTGGTTCGGCGACCACAAGGTGCTCGAGGGCGTGTCGCTGGACATGGAGCCCGGCAAGGTCACCGCGCTGATCGGGCCGTCCGGCTGCGGCAAGTCCACGTTCCTGCGCATCCTCAACCGCATGCACGAACTGGTGCGCAGCGCCGCCCTCGCGGGCGAGGTGCTCCTGGGCGGCGAGGACATCTACGGCCCGAGGCAGCGCCCGGCCGATGTGCGGCGCCGGATCGGGATGGTCTTCCAGAAGCCGAACCCCTTCCCCGCGATGTCCATCTACGACAACGTGGCCAGCGGGCTGAAGCTGGCCGGCATCAGGGTTCGCAACAAGGACGCGCTCGTGGAGACCAGCCTGCGGCGCGCCGGCCTGTGGAATGAGGTGCAGCGGCGCCTGCGCTCCCCGGGCGGGGCGCTGTCCGGAGGTCAGCAGCAGCGCCTGTGCATCGCACGCTCGCTGGCCATCTCCCCCTCGGTGCTGCTGATGGACGAGCCGTGTTCGGCCCTGGATCCCACCTCCACCCGGGTGATCGAGGAGACGATCCGGGAGCTGGCCGACCAGGTGACGATCGTGATCGTGACCCACAACATGCAGCAGGCCCAGCGGGTCTCGGAAAACTGCGCGTTCTTCCTCGCCGCCGAGAACACGCCCGGCTATATCGTGGAGACCGGGCCGACCGAGCAGCTCTTCGAGGACCCCGCCGACCCCCGCACCGCCGACTACGTCCACGGCCGCTTCGGCTAACCGCACAGCGCGGTGCCAGTATGGGCGGTAGCACCCTGGTGCCTTGAGCTATGAGGGCAGGTCGTCGGGCAGCAGGCGGAAGCTGCTGTGTGGGGTCAGCGGCCGGATCATGCGAAAGTGCCGCTGGTCAAAGGTGGCAATGATATCGGTCCGGAACTCCCCGGCCAGCACAACGTTCATGGCGTCGGCTAGTCCAACGTCTGGGTAGTCGCCGAGCACCGCCTGCGCGGCCAGCAAGAGTTGTCCAATGCCTGGCACTTCCCAACGGCCTGCCGCCACCCGGCCGGCGATGTACCCGACGATCGCGCCCGCTGCCGGTGACCCCTGGCGGGTGGAGACGAGGTAGTCGAGTTCGGCGAGCACGCACGGCGATACGACGAGGTGACCGACGCGGGCGATGCCTTTTCGCGTCGCGGCGTGGTGCTTGTCGGTCCGGTTAAAAAACGCGATCAAAGCAGAGGTGTCGGCGATCGCAACAGGGAGAAGGTCAGCCATCCATGCCGAACCCGGCAAGCAGCTCGTCTGCCCGCTCCGAGAAATCCCGGCCACCGCTGAATGTCGGGGCGTCGTCCATACCCATGGGGTCCGTCCTGAACGGGTACGCCGCCGGGTCCTCCGGGCCGTACGGGCGGAGCACTGCCACCGGATGGCCGTTCTTGGTGACAGTGACGGTTTCCCCAGCCTCCACGCGGGCGAGCACCTGTGCGGTCCGCTGGTTCAGCTCACGAGCGGTCGTTTCCATAAACGTTATTGTACTACACGTAGTACACGCGGGTAACAGCATGGCCCCACCCACGCGGTCCGGCCCGAAGCCCGGGCCAGAGAGCACGGGGCTGGTGTGCGGGCGCCGACCGCCCTAGGTTTGGCATCAGGCGCAACTGCTGTCTCCAGCTCTTCGAGGAGCCTGTGCATGGAAATCTCCGTCACCGTCGACGGCGCCCGCTACGTCGACAACGTCGAACCACGAATGCTGCTGGTCCACTATCTCCGGGAGGTAGCCGGCAAGACCGGTACGCCGATCGGATGCGACACCTCCAACTGCGGTGCGTGCACCGTCCTGATGGACGGCGTCTCGGTCAAGAGCTGCTCGGTCCTCGCCGTCCAGGCGAACGGGGCCAGCATCACCACGATCGAGGGCCTCGCGAACGGCGAGTGGCACCCGCTGCAGCGGGCCTTCCACGAGCAGCACGCGCTGCAGTGCGGCTACTGCACGCCGGGCATGATCATCGCGGCCGCTGACCTGCTGCGGGACAACCCGCACCCGAGCGAGCAGGAGATCCGGGCGGGCCTGGAAGGCAACCTGTGCCGCTGCACGGGCTACGAGAACATCGTCCGCGCCGTGCAGCGCGCCGCGGAAGAGGGGGGGACCTCATGACCGCGCCGGCACAAGCCCCGCAGACGGCCGAGCTGGGCCGGGCCCGTCCGCGCAAGGAGGACGCGCGGCTGGTCACCGGGCAGACGAACTGGACCGACAACATCGTCCTGCCCGGCATGCTGCACATGGCGTTCCTGCGCAGCCCGCATGCGCACGCCCGGATCACGTCCGTGGACGTGAGCGCGGCCAGGCAACGGCCCGGCGTGATCGCGGCGTTCTCCGGCGCGGACTTCGCCGACGAACAGGGCAGCCTGCCCTGTGCCTGGCCGGTCACCGAGGACATCGTGATCCCGGACCACCCGCCGATGGCCACGGACGAAGTCCGCTACGTCGGCGAGGCCGTGGCGGTGGTCGTGGCCCGGGACCGGTACGCGGCCGCCGACGCGGTGGAGGCCATCGAGGTCGACTACGAGCCGCTGCCGCCGGTGCTGGACATCCGGACCGCACTGGACGAGGGCGCGCCGAAGGTGCACGAGGCGGGCAACAAGAGCTTCGTGTGGCCGTTCGCCAACGGCGACATCGACGCGGCGTTCCGGGACGCGCCGGTGGTGCTGGAGCGCACCTACCGCCAGCAGCGGCTGATCCCCAGCGCGATGGAGCCGCGCGCGGTGGTCGCCTCCTGCGTGGGCGGGGAGTTCACGCTCTGGTCGGCCACCCAGATCCCGCACGTGCTCCGGGTCATGCTGGCCCTGGTCACCGGGATCCCGGAGCAGAACATCCGGGTGATCGCGCCCGACGTGGGCGGCGGTTTCGGTTCGAAGCTCCAGGTCACCGCCGAGGAAGTGCTGGCGGTGCTGGTCGCCCGCAGGCTGGGACGCCCGGTCAAGTGGACCGAGTCGCGCAGCGAGGGCAACATGACCGTGCACCACGGCCGTGACCAGTGGCAGCGGATCAAGATCGCGGCCGACTCGGACGGCCGGATCCGCGGCCTGGACGTCGACCTGCTGGCCGACATGGGCGCCTACCTGATGCTGGTCACGCCGGGCGTGCCGCTGCTGGGCGCGTTCATGTTCAACGCGATCTACAAGATGGACGCGTACAGGTTCAACTGCACCGGCGTCTTCACCACCAAGATGCCGACCGACGCTTACCGGGGCGCGGGCCGGCCGGAGGCTACGTTCGCGATCGAGCGGATCATGGACGATCTCGCGGCCGAGCTAGGGATGGACCCGCTGGAACTGCGGGCCCGGAACTGGATCAGGCACGAGGAGTTCCCGTACACCACGATCAGCACCCTGGTTTACGACTCCGGCAACTACGAGGCGGCCACCGAGAAGGCCAAGGAGCTGTTCGGTTACGACGAACTCCGCCGGGAACAGGCGGAACGCAACGCCCGGGGTGGGCGGGATGAGCACGGCGACCCGGTCCGGCTCGGCCTCGGCGTGTCGACGTTCACCGAGATGTGCGGCCTGGCGCCGTCGCGGGTCCTCGGCCAGCTCGCTTACGGCGCCGGAGGCTGGGAGCACGCCGCGATCCGGATGCTGCCGACCGGCAAGGTCGAGGTGGTGACCGGGTCCAGCGCGCACGGGCAGGGGCACGAGACCGCGTGGAGCCAGATCGTCGCCGACCAGCTCGGCGTGCCGTTCGAGGACATCCGGGTGCTGCACGGCGACACCCAGGTCGCCCCCAAGGGCATGGACACCTACGGGTCGCGCTCGCTGGCCGTCGGCGGCCTGGCCCTGGTATCGGCCTGTGACAAGGTCGTCGACAAGGCCAGGGTGATCGCGGCGGGCATGCTCGAGGCCTCGGCCGACGACCTCGAGTGGTCGCAGGGCCGGTTCTCGGTCCGCGGCGACCCGGACGCGAGCAAGACGATCCAGGAGATCGCGCTGGCCACGTTCGCCGCGCACAACCTGCCGGACGGCGTCGAGCCGTCACTGGACTCCGACGCCACCTACGACCCGGACAACTTCTCGTTCCCGCACGGCACCCACCTGTGCGCGACCGAGGTCGACACCGAGACCGGCATGGTGAAGATCCGGTCCTACGTCGCGGTCGACGACGTGGGCAAGGTGGTCAACCCGCTGATCGTCGAGGGCCAGGTGCACGGCGGCATCGCGCAGGGCATCGGCCAGGCCCTGTACGAAGAGGCGGTCTACGACGAAGCCGGCAACCTGCTGACCACCACCCTGGCCGACTACCTGGTTCCCTCCGCGGCCGACGTGCCGTCCTACGTCACGAGCCGGACCGAGAGCCCGTCGGATAACCGGCTCGGCGTCAAGGGCGTCGGTGAGGCGGGCACGATCGCCTCCACCCCCGCGGTCGTGAACGCGATCATCGACGCGCTCCGCCCGCTCGGGGTCACCGACGTCACGATGCCGTGCACTCCCGAACGGGTCTGGCGCGCGATACAGACAGCACAGAAGAACGGGAGCGCGTCATGATCCCGGCGAAGTTCGACTATCTACGTCCTGAGTCCCTGGACGAGGCCATCCACGTGCTCGGCAACGCCGGCGATGACGGCAAGGTGATCGCGGGCGGGCAGAGCCTGATGCCGCTGCTGCGGCTCCGGCTCGCCCAGCCGGAAGTCCTGGTCGACATCGGCGGCCTCTACGAGCTGCGCGGCGTCCGCGACGAGGGCGACGCGCTGCTGATCGGCGCCAGCACCACCCTCTACCAGCTGACCCGCGACCCGCTGATCGCCGCGCACTGCGGGCTGCTCGCCCAGACCGCGGGCCTGATCGCCGACCCCGCGGTGCGCCACCGCGCCACGATCGGCGGCGCGCTGGCCCACGCCGACCCGGCCGGCGACCTGCCCGCGGTCGCGCTGGCCGCCGGGGCCACCTTCGCCGTCCGCGGCCCGGACGGCGAGCGCGACATCGCGGCGTCCGATTTCTTCCTGGACTACCTGACCACGACGATGGAGCCGGCCGAGGTCCTGACCGGGATCCGGGTACCCAAACTCGACGGCTGGGGCTACCACTACGAGAAGTTCCACCGGACCGCGCAAGCCTGGGCGATCGTGGGCGTCGCGGCCCTGACGAAGCGTTCGAACGGGCAGGTGACAGAGGCTAGGATCGGCCTGACTAACATGGGGCCGGTGCCAGTGCGCGCCACGGCGGTGGAGGCGGCCGCGACGGGAGCCGAGGCCAGCAGGGATGCCCTGCGGGCGGCGGCCACCGGGGCGGACGAGGGTACGCAGCCGCCCAGCGACCTGCACGGCACGCCCGACTACCGGCGTCACCTGGTCCAGGTGCTGACGGGGAGGGCACTGGCAGCTGCGGCAGGAGTCTAAACGATGGAGCTAGAGCACTCGTTCACCGTCCCGGTCCCCGAGGCGCGGGCGTGGGAAGTGCTGATGGACGTGGAGAGGGTGGCGCCGTGCATGCCCGGCGCCAGCCTCGACTCGGTCGACGGCGACGAGATCAAGGGCCGGATCAAGGTCAAGGTCGGCCCGATCGCCATGACGTACGCGGGCACGGCGCGCTTTACCGAGCGTGATCCCGACGCCCACGTGATCACCCTGGAGGCGTCGGGCAAGGAGACCCGCGGCGCGGGCACCGCCTCGGCCTCGGTGCGCTCCAAGCTGGAAGGCCAGGATGGCCAGACGCACGTGATCGTGCACACCACGCTCAACGTGACCGGGCGGCCCGCGCAGTTCGGCCGGGGCGTGATGGCCGAGGTCGGCGGCAAGCTCATCGGCGTGTTCGCGTCCAACCTCGCGGACATGCTGGCCGCCGAGCCCGCGCAGCAGTCCTCCGGCACCGAATCCGGCGCGGAGTCCGCGGACGCCGTGGAGGGGGACGGGGAGGCGGGCGGCGATCCAGCCAACCCCATCGAGACCCTGAACCTCTCGGTCCGGTCCTACAACAGCCTGCGCCGCGAGGGCATCCACACGGTGGGGAACCTGGCCGCCAAGACCCCGGAGGAACTGCTGGCCATCGACCACATCGGCCCGGCGTCGGTGGAGGAGATCCGGCAGAAGCTCGCCGACCAGGGCCTGACCCTCAGCGACTCCCCCGCCAGCGCCAACGGGCTGCCCGGCGCGGTCCCGGCTCCGGCCCCGCCGGGCGACGCGGCGTCGGCCAGCCACCCGCCGACCGTGCCGTCGCGGGTCACCACGGCGCCCCCCGCCACCAACTCAACCGCGGCCTACAGTCCGGCCCGCGGCGAGGGCGCCTCGGACGACGACGCGATCGACCTGCTGAGCGTGGCCGGCATGCCCGTGCTCAAGCGAGCGATCCCCGTGGCGGCCGCCGTCGCCGCCGCCGCGCTGATCGCCCTGCGCATCCGCCTCCGCCTCAAGCGATCCCGTCGCTGACCCCGATCCGCTCCGGCATGATGCGGGCCCCGGTGCAACTGCTGCGCCAGGGCCCGCGAACGAGGCGAGAGCCAGGTGGTCAGGCCCAGACCCTCATCGACCAGACATGGTCGTTCCACCGGTTGCCGACATACCGGTTATTGCCTGGGATCCCCGAGGCTTTCCCTCCGTGAAAATTGGTGAAGTACCAGTAACTGGCGAACTGGCAATTGTGGTGGAGCCTGTACGAGCTGATGCCGCGTACGGCGGTGTTCTGTGGCCTGGTGTCCGGGAACTGGTACCCGATTACATCGCACGGCCCGTCGCCACCGTAGAGCGAGGTAGACCTTCCCGTGTAATTCGCATTCTGGTAGAAGGTCACGAGCCTCGTCGCACTGCCTAGGTTCACACCCGCAGGCAGGTTGCTCCCCGGCGCGTGCCTCGTCGAGCACTTGTCCAGGATGACCCGGGACGCCGCCTCGCCCGGGCGGATCCTGGCGACTTCGATGACGCAGTACTCCTGGGCCGAACGCGCAGTGGCGTGGCCTGCGGTGGCGGCACTCGCCAGCGCCGGGGCGCCGCCCGCCAGTCCGGAGATGGCGACCACGGAGGCGGACGCGGCGATGAGGGCCAGCTTGCGGCGGGACCGCTGGCGGCTGACGGCGTGCTGTCGGAAGTTCAAGTCAGTCTCCTTTTCATGGTCAGATTTCCAGGACAGAATTCAAGGATTATTGGCATCACGACCTTTAGCGAGGATTCGCCGACCAACTGGCCGACGCGTTAATTTACGGTCGCCCAAGGACTGTCATAAATGACTGATCGTGACGACGATAGAGACGGGCAACAGCTTGACGCCAGGAAATCTACCGGCGAACTGGCCAGCATTCTGCACGAACGTCCCGGCTTTCATCTGCGGCGGAGGCGCGGTTAGGGTGGGGCCGTGACGTCGTTTTCCGCGGACCGGTCGTACGCCCAGGATCTGGACGCGGCGGATGAGCTGGCCGGGTTCCGCGACCGGTTCGTGCGCGACGACCCGTCGCCGATTTACCTGGACGGGAACTCGCTCGGCCCGCTGCCCCGGGCCACGCAGGAACGCGTCGCGGATGTCGTCGGCCAGGAATGGGGGTCGGGCCTGGTCCGGTCCTGGAGCCAGTGGATCGAACTGCCCGGGCAGGTGGGCGACTTCATCGGCGAGCACCTGGTCGGGGCGGCATCGGGCCAGGTCGCGGTGTGCGACTCGACCACGGTCAACCTGTACAAGCTGGCCTGCGCCGCGCTGGACGCGCGACCGGGCCGCCGGTTGATCGTCACCGACGACGACAACTTCCCGACCGACCGCTACGTGCTGGAGGGCATCGCCACCCAGCGCGGCGCGGAGCTCCGCCTGATCGGCTCGGACCAGGACCAGGGGATCGACGCCGACCGGCTCGCCAGCGCCCTCGACGAGCGGACCGCGCTGGTCAGCCTCTCGCACGTGGCCTACCGCAGCGGCGCGCTGGCCGACATGGCGGAGATCACCCGGATCGTCCACGAAGCCGGGGCGCTCGCGCTCTGGGACCTGTGCCACTCGGCCGGCGCCGTCCCGGTGGAGCTCGACGCGGCCGGCGCCGACCTGGCGGTGGGCTGCACGTACAAGTACCTGAACGCCGGGCCGGGCGCGCCCGCGTTCCTGTACGTGCGCCGCGACCTGCTGGACCGGCTGCGCCAGCCGGTCTGGGGCTGGTTCGGGCAGCGTGACCAGTTCGACATGGGCCAGGGTTACGACCCCGTGCCGGGCATCGGCCGGTTCCTGACCGGGACACCCGACGTGATCGGAACCGTCGCGGTACAGGAGGGGGCCCGGCTGCTGGCCGAGGCCGGGATCGCCCGGCTGCGGGCCAAGGCCGTGGCGCTGACCGGTTACCTCATCCGCCTGGCCGACGCGTGGCTCGCTCGCCACGGCATGACGGTCGCCTCACCGAGACCGGACGCCCGGCGCGGCGCGCACGTGACCCTCGCGCACCCGCAGGCCTGGCAGATCAGCCAGGCCCTGATCCGCCGGGGCGTGATCGGCGACTACCGCACCCCGGACCGGCTGCGCCTCGGCCCGGCCCCGCTCTACACCCGTTTCACCGACGTCTGGGACGCGCTAGACATCCTCCGGCACATCCTGTCCGACCAGACCTACCAGGACCTCCCGGCCGCGCGCTCCGCGGTGACCTGACCGGCCGGGTGCGCCGCTCAGTCCGGCAGCAGCCCGGCGACCAAGCTTGCGGGGACGACCTCGACCGGGAACGGCCGCTCAGCGCGAAACGCCCTGGCGCCGGTCGCGTGCGCGACCTGTTCGTACCGGCCGTCGCGCAGCTCGAATGCGATCAGCTCGGGCTGGTCGACGTCCGGGATCACGACCCAGTACGAGGCGATGCTGAACCGCTCATACACCGCCTTCTTGGTGTTGAGGTCGAACAGCGCGGTGCTGGGCGACTGGATCTCAACCGCGAGCAACGGCGGCCGGGTGACCCGTCGGGCGGCAAGCTGGTCCTGTCGGATCACTACGAGGTCGGGGATCAGTTCCGTGTCGTCCGACATCCGCACCCCAGGCCCGGGCACAACGAACAGCCCAGGCGGGCTTGCCCCGTGCAGTACAACGATCAACTCGGCCAGCACAAGCTGGTGCGGAATGCGCGGGGCCGGGCTTACCACGAGAGTTCCGTCCACGAGCTCGTACCGGCGGCCGTCATCGGGCATCCGATCGAGGTCGTCGACGGTAAACAGCCGACCCGCCTCCGGCCAGGGCTCGGCAGTGGTCATAGCGACCATGGTGCCTCCTATCGCTCACGGCTGCCACCGTCCCACGCGGCACCGACAGTTCTGGCGCTACTCCCACTCGATGGTGGCGGGGGGCTTGCTGGTTATGTCGAGGACCACGCGGTTGATCTCCGGCATCTCGTTGGTGATCCGGGTCGAGATCGCGGCCAGCACCGCGTCGGGCAGCCGCGCCCAGTCCGCGGTCATCGCGTCCTCGCTGGTCACCGGGCGGAGGACGACCGGGTAGCCGTAGCTGCGGCCGTCCCCCTGGACGCCGACCGAGCGAACGTCGGCCAGCAGCACGACCGGGCACTGCCAGATCTCGCGGTCCAGGCCGGCCGCGGAAAGCTCGGCGCGCGCGATGACGTCGGCGGCGCGCAGGATCCGGAGGCGCTCGCTGGTCACCTCGCCGATGATCCTGATGGCCAGGCCGGGCCCGGGGAATGGCTGGCGCCAGACGATCTGCGGCGGCAGCCCGAGCTGCCGGCCGATCTCGCGCACCTCGTCCTTGAACAGCGTGCGCAGCGGCTCCACCAGCTCGAAGGCCAGGTCGTCCGGCAGCCCGCCGACGTTGTGGTGGGACTTGATGTTGGCCGTGGCGCTGCCGCCGCCTGACTCGACCACGTCGGGATAAAGCGTTCCCTGAACCAGGAACGTCGGCTGGTCGCCGCCGGCGGAGGCCCCGGCGGTGATCTGGCGGGCGGCCTGCTCGAACGCGCGGATGAACTCCCGCCCGATGATCTTCCGCTTCTCTTCCGGGTCGATGACGCCGGCCAGCGCGTTGAGGAACTCAGCGGCCGCGTCGACCACGGTCAGGTGGACTCCGGTGGCGGCGACGAAGTCCTGCTCCACCTGCTCGGCCTCACCCGTGCGCAGCAGGCCGTGATCGACGAAGACGCAGCTCAGCCGCGGTCCGATGGCCCGCTGGACCAGGGCCGCCGCCACCGCGGAGTCCACCCCGCCGGACAGCCCGCAGATCGCGCGGCCGCCGCCGACCTGCGCGGCGATCCGCTCGGCCTGCTCCTCGATCACCCCGCGCATGGTCCAGGTGGGCCGGCATCCGGCCGCGGCCAGGAAGCGGCGCAGGATCTCCAGGCCGTGCGTGGTGTGCCCGACCTCGGGATGAAACTGCACGCCGTACAGCCGGCGACCCGGGTCTTCGGCCGCGGCGACCGGCGTGGCGGGCGTGGCGGCCGTGACCGTGAAGCCGGGGGGCGCGGCCGCGCAGGTGTCGCCGTGCGACATCCATACCTGCTGGCGGGCGGGCAGGCCGGCGAGCAGCCCGCCCTCCGACGGCGACGCGTCGAGCGAGGTCGCGCCGTACTCGCCGGTGCCGGTGCGCTGCACCGTGCCGCCGAGATCGGAGATCATGAGCTGGAAGCCGTAGCAGATCCCGAGGATCGGCACCCCGGACTCCAACAGCCCGTCCGGGGCTGGCGGGGCCCCCGGCGCGTACACCGACGCGGGGCCGCCGGACAAGATGATCGCCTTGGGCCGCCGGGCCAGCATCTCGGCCGCGGACATCGTGAAAGGAACGATCTCGGAGTACACCTGGCATTCCCGGACCCGGCGCGCGATCAGCTGCGCGTACTGCGCGCCGAAATCGACGACGAGGACGGTGTCGGGCGCCTCGGCCGCGGGTGCGGGCACGGAACCGCCTTTCCGGGACATTCCAGGCTCTCCAGGCGGGCCGCCGGTGGCCCCCTGGGCAGGGGGTTAGTCTAATCGGCCTCCTGACCTGGTTCCGGCCGCCCGTCCGCGGCCACGCTGGCCGCCCGGCCCACCCGCACCCGGGCGATGCGCCGCCCGTCCAGCTGGGTCACGGCCAGCTTGCGCCCGGAGACCTCGACCGACTCCCCCTCGCCCGGCAGATGACCGAGCGCGGCCAGCAGGTAGCCCGCGACGGTCTCGTACGGGCCCTCGGGCAGCTCGACGCCGGTCTGCTCGGCGAACTCGTCCAGGTTGAGCAGGCCGTCGACCTCCAGCTCGCCGCCGCGCAGCTGGCGTGACTGGGCCTCGTCGACGTCGTACTCGTCGCGGATCTCGCCGATCAGCTCCTCGACCAGGTCCTCGAGCGTGACGATGCCCGCGGTCCCGCCGTACTCGTCCATCACGATGGCCAGGTGCGCGTTCTCCCGCCGCATCTCCGACAGGGCCGACAAAACGGTCTTGCTGGTGGGCAGGAACTTGACCGGCCGGCAGACCTCGCCGACCCGCAGCGACGCGCGCTCGGTGTCCGGTCCGAACAGGTCCCGGGCGTGCACGAAGCCGATCACGTCGTCGTAGGACTCCTGGTAGACCGGGAACCGGGTGTGCGGGGCGGCCCGGACGATCGCCGCGGCCTCGGTGATCGGCATGGTGGCGGGCAGGAACTCGACCTCGGTCCGCGGCACCAGCACCTCGCGGACCTGCCGCCGCCCCGCGTCGAACACCTCGCCCACGATATGGCGCTGGTCGGCGCTGAGCGCCTGGTACCCGGTCACCACGTCGCGCAGTTCCTGCTCGGTCATGACCCCGCGGCCGACGTTCGGGTCGCCGCCGACCGCCGCGACCACGAAGTTCACGGTCTTCGACAGCAGCCAGACCAGGGGCGTGGCCACGGTCGCGAGCCGGTCCAGGACCGGCGCGGCGAACAGCGACACGCGCTCCGAGCGCTGCAGCGCGATCCGCTTGGGCGCCAACTCGCCGAAGACCAGGGTGAGGAACGAGATAGCCAGCGTGACGATCGCGATCGAGAGCACGGAGGCGAGGCCGGCCGACATGTGGTGGATGAGCCCGGATTTCAGGTCGCTGGCCAGCGTGGCCGCGGCGAAGGCCCCGGACAGCAGGGTGGCCAGCGTGACGCCGATCTGCACGGCGGACAGGAACCGGTTGGGGTTCTGGGCCAGCCGGGCGGCCCGCTGGCCGCGCCGGCCCCGTTTCGCGATCGCCCGCACCTGGCCGTCACGCAGCGACACCAGGGCCATCTCAGCGGCCGCGAAGAACCCGCCGATGAGCACTATGACCAGGACAATGACCACGTCCCAGCCGACGGCGTTCACGTATGGATCCCTGACCTCGGCTATCGGTCCGGCGGCGTCGACTGCGGCCGACAGCGTGCCGACCCCGGCGGGCACCGCGTCACGCGGTGTCGGAACAGTCTAAGCGAGCCCACTGACGTTCCCCGGGCTCCCTAGCCGGCACCGTGGAGACGTTCCATGATCGAAGTTACCTTCGTGCGATATAAGGCATGAGTCACCCGATCGGGCGGCCGGCGCGGTCAGGCCCGCGCTCCCGGCCCGCGGGGCGGGTCGTGGGACCCTGGGACGACAGGCCGCGCCCGGCCGGGCCGCGGCGGAGGGAGGGGTCGGGTGTCGGCCAACGTGCATGACGATGCCGTGGCGATCGGCGGCGAGCTCGCCGAGCTGCGCCGGGCCATTCACCGCGAACCGGAGATCGGG
>Ga0102924_1003962_pt1 | contig 15235 bp, 14 predicted proteins | sample PaiPotPPM11metaG_FD_80116 | JGI IMG/M metagenome (GOLD analysis project Ga0102924, IMG submission 80116) | Iron sulfur acid spring bacterial and archeal communities from Banff, Canada, to study Microbial Dark Matter (Phase II) - Paint Pots PPM... ... | reverse complement strand
GGCAGGTACACGCGGTAGATAAGGTAGCTGGGCCCGGTGACGGGGCCGGGCGGGGCCAAGGGCAGCGTGTTGACCTGACCCGGCGCGACGTTCCCCCGCACGGTGATCGTGAACCGGCCGCGCCGGTGCCGGCCGGGCCGGCGGGCCGGGCGCTGCCACGGGTTGGTGCTGCCGGGGTCGGGGGCGATGCGGTAATCGGTGAGCTGGGAGCTGACCCCGTTGACGGTGAACAGCCCGCCGTTCGGCGCGGTGACCTCCATCGACGCGTACCGGGCCGTCGGGTAGCGCCCGGACATCGTGATGCGCACTCCCTTCCGCGCGGTGAACGGGGTGAACCAGTAGGCCGCCGCGCTGTCCGGGGCGCCCCGGTTGTCGTCGGCCACGGTGGCCTCATACCAGGCGCACGGCGGCGTTCCCGCCGCGGCCGCGGTTAGGGAGGCCGCGGCTACGGAGGCCGCGGTTACCGGGGCCGCCGCCGCGGCCGGCGCGAGCGCACCGTACGCGGCGCAGGCCACGGCGGCAACGAGCCAGCAGAGCCGGGTGAGCAGGGTCTGTGATCGCAATCTTGGTTCCTCCTGACCGCAGTGCGGTCAGGCTGACCCGGCGGGTGAGCATCTGACCGCATGGTCAGAAAATAACACAATCGGTCAGAACGGTCCATCGGACCGTGGTCCGCCCGGGTGCGACGGGCCCGGGTGCGCCGGGCCCGGGAGCGAGCGCCGGGTGCTCACGTGAGGCGGCCGTTGGCGTGCAGCACCCGGAGCGCGTCGACCGTGAGCGAGCCGCGCCAGTCGGCTTCGGCCGCCGGAGACCAGGCCGGCCAGTTGAACATCCAGCCGCCGTCGTCGCGCTGCCCGGCGGCCAGGTGGTCGAGGTGGGCCGAGATCACGGCGTCGTCGAACAGGCTGCGGGCCAGCGACCCCGGGAACGGGGCGAAGTCGAGCGGCGAGTGCGTCTCGCCCGGCTCGTCCGGGTCCAGCCCTCGATCGTGGCGGCCACGAACACCGAGCCGCCCTTGGCCGGCGCGTTCGCCTCGAGCCAGGCGCAGGCCCCGGTGACCAGCGCGGAGTCCCACGCGCCGGCCTCGTCCAGGACGCGCAGGGCCTGCTCGATCGCGGGCGGCTGGCTGGCCGGGCCGCGCCCGTCGGGGTTCCAGGCCGTGACCGAACCCGCCGTCGGCCGTGCGGTAGGCGGCCACGGCGTCCCGTACGCCCCCCGCCGCACCGCCGGAGAACAGGCGCTCGAACCGCCGCCGGTCCAGGACGCGGCCGCTGGCCGCCAGGAACTAGCCGGTCTGGCGGATGTCGAAGTGGGTGATGACCCCGTTGGTGACCGTGTAGGTGCCCTGGTACTGCTTGACCGAGCCGTTGGTCTGCGTGGCCACGAGCTGCGCCGTCACCACGTCGCCGGACACCGAGGTGACGGTCAGGCTGTCCTGGGCCGTCCCGTTGAAGCCTTGCACGAACTGCGAAAACGAGTTGCCGGTGTTCTTCCCGCCGAGGCTCCAGGCCTTCCCCCACCGGTGGGCGTTGATCGCGGCCACGTAGGCCTGCACGGTGGCGGCGGGCCCGGTCACCGCGGGCGGGTTGACGGTCGCGGGCGGCGTGGTGCGGACGGCCACGGGACTGGTCGTGGTGTGCGCGGCGGGGCTCGGCGGCGCGGTCGAGCTGGGCGAGTTGTTCCCGCGCAGCAGGGCGAACGCCGCGCCCGCAATCCCGACCACCAGGATGCAGGCCAGCACGATCGCGACGCCCAGCCACGATCGCCGTCGCGGAGGCGGCGCCATGCCGCCGGCGTACCGGCTCGGCTCGGGCGGCTGGGGGACATACCGGCCCGGCCCGGGTGGCTGCGGAGTGGTCGGCCAGGACGGGGTCGTGGCCCCCCACTGGTTCGCCGGGCCGCCGGAGACGGGCGGGCCGCCCGGGCCGCCCGGGGCGCCGGGCGCGTTCGGGTAGGAGGTCGGCACGCCCGACCGCGGGTCGGCCGGCGCGACCTGCGCGGCGGCGGGCGGGTAGGACGTGGGCGCCGCGGACCGCGGGTCGGCCGGGACGGGCGGCCAGGCCGCGGGCGCCGCCTGCCCGGGGACGTGAGCCATCGCGGTCGGCGAGTAGCCGGGCGGCGGCGCGGCCGGCGTAGCGCCCGCCTCGCCGGCCCCGAGCCCGCACGCCGCGCGCAGCGCGCTGGCGAACGCGGTGCAGCTTGTGTAGCGATCATCCGGGGCCTTGGCCAGCGCCTTGGCCATGACCTGGTCGACCGCGGGCGGGAGGTCGGGGCGCAGGGCCCGCAGCGACGGGGTCGGCGCCCGGAGCTGGGCCCACAGCACCGCGACGCCCTCGTCCCGCTTGAACGGCGGCGTGCCGGCCAGCATCTCGAACGCGCTGCAGGCCAGCGCGTACAGGTCGGCGCGGCCGTCGATCGACAGGCCCTCGACCTGCTCCGGCGCCATGTAGTCGAGCGTGCCGAGGAACTGGCCGGTCGCGGTCAGGCTGTTCGAGGACACCGACTGCTTGCTGAGCCCGAAGTCGGACAGGTACACGTGGTCGGGCTGGCCGCTACCGGCGACCGTTCCGATCAGCATGTTGCCGGGCTTCACGTCCCGGTGGATCAGGCCGTGGGAGTGCGCCTCGTCCAGCGCGGACGCGACCTGGCTGACGATGTGCACCACGCGCGCGGCCGGCAGCTTGCCCTCCCGGTCGATCAGCGTGCGCAGGTCGTTCCCGCTGACGAAGCGCATGGCGATGAACAGGACCCCGTTGGCCTCGCCGGCGTCGTAGACGGGAACGATGTGCGGGTGGTCGACGGCCGCGGCGGCCCGCATCTCCCGGGTGAAGCGCTCGCGGAACGCGGTGTCGCGGGCGAGTTCCGGCGCGAGGATCTTCAGCGCCACCGACCGGCCTAGCCGCGGATCGAACGCGCGGTAGACCACGGCCATGCCGCCCCGGCCGACCTGCTGCTCGATCTGGTAGCCGGCGATCTGCGTTCCGGCCGCTAGCTCACCCGGCGCCAGAGGTACCTCACCCACCCGTGCCTCCGCAGAGTTCAGCCGCCCGTACGGTGCCCTAGCGTCGGCACACTAGCGCTAGCATAGGGAGCGCTCAGGTCACCGCGGGGTTCGCGGGGACGAACTTAGTATCCGCACCAATTGTGACCTGTCAACCAGCCTGGCCGGGGAGCTCCCCGAATAAGACACCGGCAGGCGCGGCGGGCGATCCTGAGCGCCTTTGCTGGCCAGCCGAGAAGGGCGACCGAGGAATGGACTTGAGCGGCGCCACCTGGCGCAAGTCCTCCTTCAGCGACGAGGACGACAGCCCCTCCATCGAGATCGCGTTCCTGCCCGGCTCCAAGGAGGGCAGCGACCACGTCATCGCGATGCGCGACGGCAGCGACCCCGACGGCCCCGCGCTGATCTTCACCCCGGACGAATGGCGCGCGTTCACCGCCGGCGTCATCGACGGCGAGTTCGACCTGGCCTGACCCCTGGAGGCCGGATCGCCCCCCGACCGTGATCCGGCTGCCCGGGTAGGTCGCAATTTGCCCGCAGAAGTTTGCTCTTGTCGCACGTCGGCGAGGGTAGATGTGCGACTCTCGGGAAGCTAACGGCGCCGCGGCCAAAGGCCCGGGCTGTCAGGAAACGTAACTGGAGGATGGATGAGTACCGTTAACGGCTGGGACGCGGCGTACTGCCCCGACCCGATCCCGGAAGGGTACACCTACGCCAAGGTGTACATCGGGGGCAGTTCCGCTTACCGCGTGTGGACGGCCGCCGAGCGCGCCCGCGTCTCGAGCATGCGGGTCATGCCCATCTGGGTGCCGACCCCCGGCACCGATAACCCGCGCCAGGTCGCCATCCAGGCCGCGGACGTGCTCAAGAGCATCGGGGTGCCGGCGTTCGAACGGCCCTTCCGGGCGCTGATGTGGGATCTCGAGACCGGCCGCGAGCCCGACCCGGGCTGGCTCACCACGGCGGCGAACACGATGGCCTCGCTGGGATACGACAACCTGATCTACGGGTCGGTGGACGGCTCGGGCCTGTTCTCGTACCCGCAGCGGCTGGGGTACGTGGTGCCCGACCCCACGGGGGAGCCGCACATGTACAACCACGCGGGCGTGGTCGAGACGCAGTACGCGCAGAACGTGTCGGTGCCCGGCGGCCAGGTCGACCTGGACATGCTGGACGACAGCATCCTGCCCCACCTGGGCACGATCAAATAGCCCGCGCGGGCGCGCTCCGCGGGCTGGCGCCGCACCCGAGCCCAGCCCGCGGAGCGGGCCCCGTTACGCGTCGAAGTACAGCTCGAACTCGTGGGGGTGCGGGCGCAGCCGGATCGGGTCGATCTCGTTGGCGCGCTTGTAGTCCAGCCAGGTCTCGATCAGGTCCTGGGTGAACACGCCGCCCTCGAGCAGGAACTCGTGGTCGGCCTCCAGGTTGTCGAGGACCTCGTCCAGCGACCCGGGCACCTGCGGGATGGACCGCGCCTCGTCGGGGGGCAGCTCGTAGAGGTCCTTGTCCACCGGCTCGGGCGGCTCGATCTTGTTCTTGATCCCGTCCAGGCCGGCCAGCAGCATGGCCGCGAAGGCCAGGTATGGGTTGGCCGACGGGTCCGGGACGCGGAACTCCAGGCGCTTGGCCTTCGGGCTCGGGCCGGTGATCGGGATCCGCACGCAGGCGGACCGGTTGCGCTGCGAGTACACCAGGTTGACCGGGGCCTCGAAGCCCGGGACCAGCCGGTGGTAGGAGTTCACCGTCGGGTTCGTGAAGGCCAGCAGCGACGGTGCGTGCTTGAGCAGCCCGCCCACGTAGTAGCGGCCCAGGTCGGAGAGCCCGGCGTAGCCCACCTCGTCGTAGAACAGCGGAGCGCCGTCCTTCCACAGGCTCTGGTGGCAGTGCATCCCGGAGCCGTTGTCGCCGAACAGCGGCTTGGGCATGAACGTCACGGTCTTCCCGGCCGCCCGGGCCACGCTCTTGACCACGTACTTGTAGAGCATGACCTTGTCGGCCATGTGCAGCAGGCTGTCGAACTTGATGTCGATCTCGGCCTGCCCGGCGGTGCCGACCTCGTGATGCTGCATCTCCACCGGGATGCCGCACTCGATCAGCGCCCGCACCATCTCCGACCGCAGGTCGGTGTAGTGGTCCATCGGCGGGACCGGGAAGTAGCCGCCCTTGTAGCGCGGCTTGTAGCCCAGGTTGCCGCCCGGCTCGTCGCGGCCGGTGTTCCAGGCGCCCTCGACCGAGTCGAGGTAGTAGTAGCCGGCGTGCGGCGAGGTCTCGAAGCGCACCGAGTCGAAGATGTAGAACTCCGCCTCCGGCCCGAAGAACGCGGTGTCCCCGATGCCGCTGCCGCGCAGGTAATCCTCGGCCTTGCGGGCGATGTTGCGCGGGTCGCGGGTGTACGGCTCGCCGGTCAGCGGGTCGTGGACGAAGAACGTGAGGTTCAGCGTCTTGCGGGTCCGGAACGGGTCGATCACCGCCGTGGTCGCGTCCGGCAGCAGCAGCATGTCCGATTCGTGGATCTGCTGGAAGCCGCGGATCGAGGAGCCGTCGAACATCAGGCCGTCGCTGAAGATCCGCTCGTCGAAGGCCTCGGCCGGCACCGTGAAGTGCTGCACCGTCCCCGGCAGGTCGCAGAACCTGACGTCGACAAACTCGACCGACTCAACCTCGATGAACCGCAGGATCTCATCGCCGCTGGTGAACATCCGCCCCTCCTCGTGCGCCGCTTGCGGGCCAGCCCCGCCGCCGGGCGCTCTAGGCAAGCTAGGCGACGGCGATTTCCGCGCCGTATCCCCGATGTTTCGCGCATGTTACGAGCGGGACCGGGAGGCGGTCGCCGGCCAAGACAGCAAGCACGATCAGGCCCGCCCGCCCGGCATCCGGGAGGATCAAGTCATGGCGCGCGCGGACCGGCTCCGGTGGATCCTCGACCTGGTCGAGGCCAGCCTGGACCAGCCCGAGCTGACCGGCGACGAACTGGCCGCCCGGGCGTTCCTGTCCCGGTTCCACTTCGACCGCCTGGCCGCCGCGGCCCTGGGCGAGCCGCCCGGCGCGTTCCGCCGGCGGCTGCTGCTCGAACGGGCCGCGAACCGGCTGGCGACGACGCGGGACCCGGTCATCGACGTCGCCCTCGACGCCGGGTACGGCTCGCCCGAGGCGTTCGCGCGGGCGTTCGGCCGCGCCTACGGCGCCGCGCCCTCCGGCTACCGCCGCCAGGCGGCCGTCGAGACCGCGACCGAGCCGGCCGGGCCCGCGCGGCCCGGCCGGCACGACCTGGCCGGGGCCAGCGGCGTGCACTTCCACCCACCGGGCGGCCTCCGGCTGCCCGCGACCTCGAGGAGTACCGGCATGGACGTCCTCACCGGCATGTACGACCACCACCTGTCCCTGGTCACCGAGATCATCGAACGCGCCGGCCAGGTCGGCGACGCCGCGCTCGACCGGCCGATCGAACAGTCCGTGCCGGGCATCGACCGCGACCCGACCCTGCGCAGCCTGGCCGACCGGCTGGTCAGCCAGCTCGAGATGTGGAACACGTCCCTGGCGGGCGGCAGCGCCATGCCCCAGGACGCCGACGCGACCCCGGCGGCGTGGCGCCGGCGGCTCGACGCCGCCGGGCCCCGGTTCCGCGAGCTGGTGCTGACGCCGATCACCGAGGGGCGGGCCGACGAGACGTTCGTCGACGCGATGTGCGACCCGCCGCAGACGTTCACCTACGGCGGCGTGCTGGCCCACGTGCTGACGTTCTCGGCCGTGCGCCGGACCATGGCCATCGGCGCCCTGGAGAACGCGGGCGTCGAGGACCTCGGGTCGGGGGATCCCATGGCGTTCGTCGGCGGCTCCGGCGCGGACGCCGCGACGATCCGGCGCCGTCGCGCGTGACGGCCGCCCGCCGGCGGCACCCGCCCGCCGGCGGCACCCGCCCGCCGGCGGCACCCGCCCGCCGTAGGCGCTCCCTGTCCGCCCGCTACGGGTCGCGGACGTGGGGGCGCCCAGTCCGGTCGTGGGCACCTTGGGCGGGTTAGAGCCCGACCAGGGGCACCTTCATCGGGTTGGCCGGGTTGGCCGGGTTGGCCGGGTTGGCCGGGTTGGCCCGGGTTGGCCGGGTTGGCCGGGTTGGCCGGGGCGCCGCAGCGCCTTGGCGCGCGCCGTGACCGCCCGCCGCCCCGCCGAAGCATCCCGCCGAAGCGCCCGCCGCCGCGTACGCCGGGGCCCTGGTGGCTGGCGCCCCGCCCGCCGGATACCGTTGCTGTGTGGCGGAGCGACGGTGGGCCGGATCGTGGCTGTCCGGCGCGGCGCCGGCCGGTGAGAAGGCTCAGTACCCGGGCGAAGAGCTCGGGCTGCCCGAGTCCGGTTCCGGCTCGGTGGCCGGCGTCGGCCGGCGGCTCGGTGCGCTCGTCATCGACTGGGTGATGTGCGAGATCATCGCCGTGGCCCTGTTCCACGACCAGTTCCTGACCATCGCCGTGTTCGCGGTGGAGAGCTACGTGCTCACCGCGCTGACCGGCTTCACGGTGGGCAAGCGCCTGCTCGGCCTGCGCGTGGCCCGGCTCGACGGCAAGCCGGTCGGGCTGCTCTGGTCCCTGGTCCGCCTGATCCTGTTCCTGATGGTGATCCCGGCCCTGGTCTTCGACTCCGACCTGCGCGGCCTGCACGACAAGGCCGCCAACACGGTGGTCATACGCATCTAGCGCAACCCGTCCGCTCGCCTGCGGGGCACCCCAGGTCGGCTGCCGTGGTGCCAGACGGGCGGGTGAGGCCGGTGTGACCCCGGTGGCCTGGCCGGGCGGCCGGCCGGCACGCCGGCACCATGATCGTGGTTGATTGATGGCGATATGTGCACCCGATCAACCACGATCATGAAAGGGGCGCTTTGCGGGCTGTCCGCAACCGGGCCTAGCCCGGCCCGAAAGGTGCAGAACCGGCCCGAAACCCGCATCGCGGCCCGGTACCCGCGGCGGCGCCGTCGCGGTGGCCCCGGGTGACGCTGAACGCGCCATGCGGCAGCTCAGCGTCTCGCGACTGCTACGCCGATGGAAGCGGGCGCGCGTTCCGGGGTGCGGGGAATCGTTCCCCGGTCATCGCCCGCCCGAGCGGAACCGGTGTCAGCGGAACTTGGGGCGCGGCGCCTTGGGCATCCGGCCGCTCCTGGGCATCGGGCCCTTGGGCATCTGCAGGGACTGCGGCAGCGCCTTCAGCCGGTAGTTCAGGTCGGCCACCGCCGGGCCCTTGAGGTTCTTGGGCAGCTTCATGATGTGCCGCTGAAGCCGTCGGATGGGGATCTGCCCGTCCTCGTCGCCCACCTGGATGTCGTAGATCGGGACGTCGTAGGCGACCCGGGACACCCGCTTCTTCTCGGCCGCGAGCAGGCTCGGCAGCCGGTTCGGGGAACCCTCGCCGACCAGGATGACCCCGGGACGGCCGACGGTCCGGTGCACGACGTCCATGTTCCGGTTGGCGGAGATGGCCGGGGTCACGGTCCAGCTCCCGCGCATGCTCTGCAAGATCGCGGCGGCCGCGCCGGGCTGCCCTTCAATGGCCGCATACTGCGCGGACTGGGCGAACCGCCCGAACACCACCATCGCCGCCGCGACGCCGACCAGCACACCCAGCGGGATCAGGAACGGCGCCAGGCCGGTCAGCAGGCCGACGACCACGGCGATCGCGATGATCCCGAGGCCGGTGGCCGCGACGATCGGCAGCGCCTTGGGGTTGGTCTTGCGGATGATCCCCGCGACCATGCCGATCTGCTTGAGCCGCCCAGGGCCTGCCGGGTCGGCCCCGGCCTTCTTCGAGGCCGCGGGAGCGGACTTGTTCGCCATGCCGTGAATATATACCGGGCCGCGTGCCTTAGCGCCGGTCCAGGGCCTGCCGGTAGAGCCGCCCGGCGCGGTAGGAGGAACGGACCAGCGGGCCGGACATCACGCCCGCGAAGCCGAGTTCCAGGGCCTCTTCGCCGATCTCGTCGAACTCCTCCGGCGGCACCCAGCGGTCGATCGGGTGGTGCCGCACGGAAGGCCGCAGGTACTGGGTGATCGTGACCAGGTCGCAGCCGGCCGCGCGCAGGTCGGCCAGGGCGGCGCTGATCTCCGCGCGCTCCTCGCCCAGGCCCAGGATCAGGTTGGATTTCGTGATCAGGCCGTCCGCCCGGGCCCGGCTGAGCACCTCGAGCGATCGCTCATAGCGGAACCCGGGCCGGATCCGGCGGAAGATCCGCGGCACGGTCTCGATGTTGTGCGCCAGGACCTCCGGGCGGGCGGCGAACACCACCGCGAGCCGCTCCGGGTCCGCGTCGAAGTCGGGAATCAGCAGTTCCACGCCGCAGCCCGGCACCGCCTCGTGGATGGCCCGGCCGGTCTGGCCGTACAGCCAGGCGCCGCCGTCGGCCAGGTCGTCGCGGGCCACGCCGGTCACCGTGGCGTAGCGCAGGCCCATGGCCGCCACCGACTCGGTTACCCGGCGCGGCTCGTCGGTGTCGAGCGGCTCGGGTTTGCCCGTCGCGATCTGGCAGAAGTCGCAGCGCCGCGTGCACTGGTCGCCGCCGATCAGGAACGTGGCCTCGCGGTCCTCCCAGCACTCGAAGATGTTGGGACAGCCGGCTTCCTCACAGACGGTGTGCAGCCCCTCGCGCCGCACCAGTTGCTTCAGGGCGGTGTATTCCGGGCCGGTGCGCAGCCGGGTCTTGATCCACGGGGGCTTGCGTTCGATCGGCGTCTGGCTGTTGCGCGCCTCCAGCCGCAGCATCCGGCGCCCTTCAGGTGCGAGTACCACGTCTCCAGACTACGTCCGGGCGTGGAAGCATAGATCGCATGGCAACGCAGTTTGACCCGCCGTCGGGGACGCGGGACTTCCTGGCCGCGGACGTCGAGAAGCGAGAGCGCGCGTTCGGCGTCATCCGCTCGGTGTTCACGCGTTACGGTTTTGAAGCCCTGCAAACCCCGGCCTTTGAACGATTGGACGTCCTGCTCGGCAAGTACGGCGAGGACGGCGACAAGCTCGTCTTCAAGATCCTGCGCCGGGGCGAGCACGAGGCCTCCGGCGAGGCGGATCTGGCCCTGCGTTACGACCATACGGTGCCGCTGGCCCGGGTGGCCGCGGCGTACGGCAGCCGCCTGCCGTCGCCGTACAAGCGCTACGTGCTGGGGCCCGTGTGGCGGGCCGAGCGGCCGGGCAAGGACCGCTACCGCGAGTTCGTGCAGTGCGACCTGGACACGCTCGGCTCGGCGTCACCGCTGGCCGACGCCGAGGCGCTGTGCGCCCACCACGACGCGGTGGCCGAGCTGGGCATCGGCGAGTTCCGGGTGGAGCTGAACTCGCGCCGGGTGCTGGCCGGGCTGCTCACCGCGTTCGGCGTGCCCGCCGAGCTGGGCGCGGGGGTGCTGATCACGCTGGACAAGCTGGACAAGCTCCGGCCCGAGGCGGTCGCCGCGGAACTCGGGGAGCGCGGCCTGGCCCCGGACAAGGCCGGCGAGCTCACCGCCGCGATGACCGCGCCCGACTCGGCCGACCGGATCCGCGCCGCGCTCAAGCAGAGCGACGAAGGCAGCGCGGGGCTGGACGAGGTGGACCAGGTGCTGTCGCTGGTGGGCCCGCAGCTCCCGCCCGGGCGGATCGCGTTCACCCCGCGCCTGGTCCGCGGGCTGAGCTACTACACCGGGCCGATCTGGGAGCTGACCGCGCCCGGCGTGGCCGGGTCGATGGGCGGCGGGGGCCGCTACGATCACCTGATCGAGCAGCTCGGCGGCCCGGACGTGCCCGCGACCGGAACCTCGCTCGGCATCGAGCGGATCCTCGCGCTGCTGCCGGACGCGGAGGCCCAGCCCGGCCGGCTCGACGTGGCGGTCACGGTTATGGGGGAGGAGTTCGCCCGGACGTCGTTCGGCCTGGCCGCCGCGGCCCGGGGCGCGGGGCTGCGGTCCAGCGTCTACCTCGGGTCGTCCGGCAAGCTGGGCCGGCAGCTGCGCTGGGCCAGCGACCAGGGCGCCCGCTGGTGCCTGATCTACGGCGGCGCCGAGGACGAGGCCGGCACGGTCACCGTGCGCGACATGCGCAGCGGCGAACAGGCCGCGGTCCCTCCCGGGGACCTCGGCGGCTACCTGGCCCGCGCGGCGGAGAGTAAATGACCACGAGGCCGGCATGACCACGGATAACTGGGTCGACCACGACACCTGGTTCGCCTCGTTGCCGGGCGTCGTGCTGGCCGCGGGAGCGCTGATCACCGACCCGGCTGGGCGGGTGCTGCTGGTCAAGCCCAACTACCGGGACCACTGGTCGCTGCCGGGCGGCATCTGCGAGCACGGCGAGCCGCCGCACGCCGGCTGCGCCCGGGAGGTGGCTGAGGAAGTCGGCCTCGACCGCGCCGTGGGCGCGCTGCTGGCTATCGACTGGGCCCAGCCCTACGGCCCACAGGCGCGCCCGGTCATGCACTTCGTGTTCGACGGGGGAGAACTCCCCGACGGCGCCGCGATCGTCCTCCAGCGCGAGGAACTGGACGATTTCCGGTTCACCGAGCCCGGGGAAACGTCGCGCTACCTCGCGCCCTACGGCGAGCGCCGGCTGGCCGCCGCGCTCGCCGCGCGCGCCTCCGGCGCCGCGGTCTATCAGCCGACCTGGACAACCCCGGCGGCCTGACCGGTCAGCTCCCCGGTGCCCTCGACGCTGCGCCAGCGGGCCGCTGCGAGCACGTCGGCTAGGTGCCGTTCGATGATATTGATTGTGTCCGCGACCGTGACCGGGCGGCCCGCCTCGGCCGACAGCGTGGTCACGGCCGCGTCCGGGATCCCGCACGGCACGATGCGGTCGTACCAGGACAGGTCACAGTCGCAGTTCAGCGCGAAGCCGTGCATGGTCACGCCCCGGGACACCCGGATGCCGATCGCGCCCACCTTGCGGTCCGGGCGGCCCGCCGAGCCGCGCAGCCACACGCCGCTGCGCCCGTCGACGCGCGCGGTGGCGACGCCGAACTCGGCGCAGGCGCGGATCAGCGCCTCCTCGATCGAGCGCACGTACGCGATCACGTCGATCGGCTCGCCCAGCTTCACGATCGGGTACCCGACGAGCTGGCCGGGCCCGTGCCAGGTGATCTTGCCGCCCCGGTCGACGTCGATCACCGGCGCCCCGGGGTCGCCCGCCGGCCGGTCCAGCGGGCTGGTCCGCTTGCCCGCCGTGTAGACCGCCGGGTGCTCGAGCAGCAGGCAGCAGTCACCGATCTCGTCCGCCACGCGCCGTTCGTGCAGGGTCCGCTGCAGGTCCCAGGCCTCGGCGTACGGGATGGCCTGCGGGCCGAACCCGGCCCGGGCGAAAACTAGCTCTCGCTCCACGCCCTCAGCCTACGCACCGGCGCCGGGCGCCGGACCCGGCAGGCATCGGAGGGTAGGCCGCGGGGCATGCTGGGAAGAAAAGGCGCCCGGTCCCGGGTTTCAGCGCGGTGGGTCCGGAAGGGAGGCTGGCCATGTTCGACGAGGCCGAGCTGAAGCGCATGAGCGCCAAGGAACGGGCTAAGCTCATGCGGGCCCTGGCGGCCCTGGACATGCCCGCGCTGGCCAACCCGGGCAACCGTCGGCGGCGCAGGTGGTTCCTGATCGCGACCATCGTGTGCTGCGTGGTCCTGGCCGCGTGGATCGGCGTGCTGATCGTCACGCTGCCGCGCTACTACCGCGCCGGCGACTGGCGCGGGGCCTGGGTCGGCTTCGACCTGGCCGAGCTGATCACGTTCGCGGTCACGGCCTGGGCCGCGTGGCGCGGCCGGCAGGTGCTGATCATGAGCCTGATCGTGCTGGCCACGCTGCTGCTCGCCGACGCGTGGTTCGACGTCACGCTGGACGTGCGCACCAGCGGCTTCATGTTCAGCCTGCTGTCCGCCCTGCTGATCGAGATCCCCCTCGCGCTCGCCGCGATCATCGGGGCCAGGCGCCTGCTGCGGCTGACGATCGCGCGGGTCCGGAGCCGGGAAGGGCTGCACGGCCCGGTGCCGCCGCTGTGGCGCCTCACGCTGTTTGGCTACCAGGAGGGCGGGGTGCTCCGCGACTCGGTCGCGCCGGGCACGCCGCGCCCGCACGCCGCGGCCGGGGAGCCGAGCGACGGGCAGGGGTCAACCGCGCTGCGCTAGCCCGGCGGCCAGGGCGTCGGCGATGCCGGGATGCCGGAACGAGAAGCCGGCCTCCTCGAGCCGTCCCGGCCGGGCCCGCAGGCTGCCCAGCAGTTCGCCGGATAGCTCGCCCAGCGCGGCCCGCAGCACCGGGCCCGGGATCCACAGCACGGCAGGCCGGTGCAGCGCCCGGGCCAGCTCCGCGGTCAGGGTGGCGTTCGTCACCGGCTCCGGGGCGGTCAGGTTGACCGGGCCGTCCAGGTCGTCGTGGTCGAGCAGGTACCGCACCGCGCGGACGTGATCGGTGAGCGAGATCCAGCTCAGGTACTGGGTGCCGGGCCCGAGCCGCGCGCCGAGCCCGAACCGGAACGGCGGTATGAGCAAGGGCAGCATGCCGCCCCGGCGGGACAGCACCACGCCCGAGCGCAGGTTCACCACCCGCACGCCGGCCTGCCGGGCGGGCTGCGCGGCCGCCTCCCAGTCCCGGACCAGGGTGGCCAGGAACCCGGTCCCGGACGGCGCCGACTCGTCCACCATGCGCTGGCCGGTGTCCCCGTACCAGCCGACGGCCGAGCCGCAGAGCAGGACCGGGGGCGCCGCGGCGGCCGTCACGGCGGCGACCAGGGCCTGGGTGCTCTGGATCCGGCTGGTTCGCAGCTTCAGCTTCCGGGCCCGCGTCCACGGGCCGCCCGCGATCGGCGCCCCGGACAGGTGCACCACCGCGTCGACGCCGCCCAGCGCCGCGGGGTCCAGCCCGCCGCGCGGGGCCTGCGGATCCCACTGGACCTCGCCCGGTCCCGGCGGGCGCCGCACGACCCGGGTCACCTGGTGCCCGTCCCGGGTCAGCGACTCGGTCAGCGCCGTGCCGATCAGGCCCGACGACCCGGTGATCGCGACGCGCATGCCCGCTGCCTCGCGGCCTACAGCCCCAGCTCGGTCTCGAACGCTCCCTCTTCGAGCCGGGTCTTCATCGTGGTCAGGAAGCGCGCGGCGTCCGCCCCGTCGACCAGCCGGTGATCGTAGGTCAGGGCCAGGTAGACCATGGACCGCACGGTGATCACCTCGCCCAGCGCCGGGTCGTCCACGACCACGGCCCGCTTCACGACCGTGCCGGTGCCGAGGATGCCCACCTGCGGCTGGTTGATGATCGGGGTGTCGAACAGCGCCCCGCGGCTGCCGGTGTTGGTCAGCGTGAACGTCCCGCCGGACAGCTCGTCCGGGCTGACCCGCCCGGCGCGGGTGCGCTCGGCCAGGTCGGCGATCTTCCGGGCCAGCCCGGCGATGTTGAGGTCGCCCGCCTGCCGGATGACCGGGACCATCAGGCCCCGCTCGGTGTCTACCGCGATGCCGAGATGCTCGTCGTCGTGGTAGGTGACCTGGCTGCTGGCCGTGTCGATGATCGCGTTCAGTTTCGGGTGCACCTTCAGCGCCTCGACCGTGGCCAGCGCGAAGAACGGCAGGTAGGACAGCTTGACGCCTTCCCGGGCCTCGAAGCCGGCCTTGGCCCGGTCGCGGAGCCGGGCGATCGCGGTGACGTCCGCCTCCACCACCGTGGTCAGCTGAGCCGAGATCTGCAGCGACTCGACCATGCGCTGCGCGATGACCTGGCGCGACCGGGACAGCTTCTCCGTCGTGCCGCGCAGGCTGGACGGCACGATCGTCGGCCGGGCCCCGGCCGGGCGCGGTCCCGCCGCGTACCCGGCCGGCGCGAACTCCGGCGGGGAGGCCGCGGCCGGGGCCGCCGGCGCCGGGGCGGCGGCCACGGCCTGGGCGGCCGGTGCCGCAGCCGGCTGGGCCGGGGCCGGCGGCGCGGCGGCCGCTCCCGGGGTGCCGCGCAGCACGCGCGCGGCGTCCAGCACGTCCTGCTTGCGGATCCGGCCGCCGACCCCGGTCCCGGAGACGGTGGCCAGCTCAATCCCGTGCTCGGCGGCGAGCTTGCGGACCAGCGGCGTCACGTACGGCCCCTCGCCCGCGGACGTGAGCTGCGGGCCCGTGCTACCCGATGGACCCGTGCCGTCGGCCGGCGCCGGGCCGCCGGAGTAGGCGGGCTGCGCAGGCTGGGCGGGAACGGGCGGGGCCGGCGGCGCGGGCGGCTGGTAGCTGGGCTGCTGGTAGGCCGGCGGCGCCGAAGGCGGCGTGGCCGGGGCCTGCGC
>Ga0102924_1003961_pt1 | contig 15236 bp, 13 predicted proteins | sample PaiPotPPM11metaG_FD_80116 | JGI IMG/M metagenome (GOLD analysis project Ga0102924, IMG submission 80116) | Iron sulfur acid spring bacterial and archeal communities from Banff, Canada, to study Microbial Dark Matter (Phase II) - Paint Pots PPM... ... | reverse complement strand
GCCGGCGGGCCAGCCGGACCTGCCGGGTGGTGGCGATCAGCGTGTACCCGAGCAGCTCGCGGAAGTCCGCGGTCATCTGGTCGGCCCAGCGCAGCACCTGGTCGAGCACGCCGGGCCGCGGCCGGCCGGCGGTGATCACGTCGTGGGTGAGCACCAGGCGGACGGCCTGCTGGTAGGAGCCGAGCTCGCTCAGCGCGACCCCGGCGGCGGGGCGCGGCGGCGCCATCAGGACCTGCCCGCGGCGGTCCGGCCCGCCGGCGCGAGCTCGAGGCGCAGGCCCGGCAGGTGCAGCACGCCGTGCTTGGTGCGCACCGCGCTGCCGGTGCCCGACGGGACGAGCCGCATGGTGAGCACGTCGTTCCCGCCGGTCCCGGCAGCGACCCGCCCCGCGACCACGGTGCGGGCCTCGGTGGCCAGGGTGAGGAGCCGGAGCAGGACCCGGGTCTCCGCCTCGTCCAGGACGCGTTCGTGCGCCCCGGATTCCAGCAGCCGCGCGGCGGCCGCCCGCTCCGCGGCCCGCTCCGCGGACTGCCGCCGCCGCAGCTCGGCCCGGATCGCGGACTGGGACCGCACCGGCTGCGGAACGCCGGGCGTGGGCGGCTTCCCGCGGCGGAACAAGGTCACCGAGATCTCCACGCCCGGCGCGTCCCACCAGGTCGTGCGGGGCGAGATCTGCTCGGCGTCGTCGTGGGCGCCGCCGAGGTGACGCGCCGACCGCAGGTTTAACGCCGCGGACATCAGCGCGTAGGCGGCGCCCTCGTCGGGCGCGTTGAAGACCCAGACGGCCAGGTGACGGAGCTGGGATGACCGGTTCACCCCGCCGCGCTGCGCCTCGGTGACCTGCCGGAGCAGGGCGATGACCCCGGAGACCGCGGCGCGCGTGGCGGTGCGCAGCCCGGCCGCGCGGGATTCCCCGGCCGCGTCGGGGGCGAACCAGCCGCGCAACGCCGCCCAGCGCCGGCGCCAGTCGTCCAGCAGTTCGTCGTAGCCGAGGAACGGGCGCTCGTCGGCCTCGGCGGCGTAGCGGAGCAGGGCTTCCGCGCCACCGGGGGCGCCGGGGCCGTCCGGGCCGCCGGCCTGCTCCGCCTCGGCGACGGCGGCGGCCAGCCGGGGCAGGTAGCGGTCGAGCTCGGCCATGAAGTCGGTCATGTGGGTGAGCAAGGTGTTCTTGTACCGCAGGAACGTCCCGGGCGAGGTGTCTGTCGACCGGATGATCTCGCCGAGCGTGAGGTGGAACTGGGCCGCGCGGCGGGACATGTCGTCCAGCGCCGTGTCCAGCCGGGACAGCCGGCGGTAGACCTGCTCCCGGTCGCCGGCGGCCACGGCCGCCGCGAGCGACTTCAGGTCGTCGAGAATGTCGGAGAACACCAGGCGGGACAGGTTCGCGTCCCGGATCCGGGCGCTGAGCACGTCCTCCACGGCCGCGAACGCCCGGTAGCCCAGCTCGCTGAACTGGTAGACGGACTGGCGGTTCCGGTACCGGGCCAGGGTCCCGGCCCGGGACGCGTCCTCCAGCCGGTGCACCATCCCGTCGTCGGCCAGCGCGTCCAGCTTCTCCCGCAGGCCGTCCAGCCGGGGCACCTCGTCGTGCGCCGCGGCCAGCTCGGCCAGGGCCGCCGCCACGTCGTCGGTGTGCGCCTGGACCTGGTGCACGGCGCGGAGCCGGTCCAGCGCCCGCAGCACCCACAGGTAGGCGACGTGGTCATCGCGGCGGGTGAAATTGAACAGCCGGAACCGGTCGCTCACGGCGAGCGCGTCCAGGTCGAGCGAGTTCCGCTCGCTCGCCTCCGCGCGCGGTTCGGTCTGGTCTGCCATCGGCTGGTTTTCGTGTCCCGGTCGTCCAACGCCCGCCCTCGGGCAAAAACCATGCTATGGGCCGCGCGGCGCCCCGGTGGCCACGCGGGATGGGGTCGCGTCCGGGCTTTACTTCAATCGCGTTTAGTCCCGAAGATGGGACGGACAAGGGCCGCCCGAGGTGGTCGCGGACAGGCAGGGAGGCCGGCCGGTATGACAGAACGCAAGAGCCCCACGGCGGTCCTGCACGAAGGCCCCCGCGCGCTGACCGACGACCAGGTGCGCGAGATCGAGGAGTCCGACCTCGCCGGGGTGCTGGACGTCGACATCGACGACGTCATCGAGTACGTCCACCGGGACCTGAAGTCGCTGCCCGACTTCACCACGCTGTACCGCAAGTACCTGAAGCAGCGCTGGGACGTCTACGACCTCGACTTCACCCAGGACAAGATCGACTGGCAGGAGAAGATGACCGAGGACGAGCGCCAGTCGTTCATCGCGGTCTCCTCCGGGTTCCATCACGGCGAGCGGCAGGTCGAGATCGAGCTGCCGGTGTTCATGATCGGCGCCAGCGAGGAAGAGAAGCTGCATATCGCGGCGCAGATCGAGGACGAGGCGCGGCACACGGTGTTCTTCGACCGGTTCTACCGGGAGGTCGTCGGCCTGGCCGGCGACGACATCATGGGCGTGCTCGACGCCTCGTTCCCGTGGGTGTCGGAGACGTTCGTCGGGCCGTTCGGGCTGCTCGCCTACCAGGCCGACGAGGTGCGGCGGAACCCCTACGACGAGCGGGCGCGGGTGCGCTACGGCACGAACTACTTCCTGTGGATCGAGGGCGTGCTCGCGCTGTCGGTGATGAAGGTGACCCTGTCGTACGCCCGCTGGCGCGGGTTCCTTCCGGCCTACTACACCGGGTTCACCGCGACCTGCCGTGACGAGTCGCGGCACGTGCAGGGCGGCATGCGGTACCTGCAGGACGCGGTCCGCCGGGACCCGACGATGATCAAGGAGATCCACGACACGCTGCGGACGATCCTCTCGCTGTCCGGCGTGACCAGCCGCCGGATCTATTTCGAGCCGCTGGGCTGGACCGAGGGCGAGGTGCGGCTGCTGTTCTTCCAGCAGCTCCGGCGCAAGCTGAACGACGTCGGCATCGACCTGGCCCCGGACCTCGAGGACCTGATCCAGCAGGTGCAGCCGGTGCTGGCGGGCGGCTGAGCCGTGGCCGAGCCGAGGTTCTTCAGCCCGGCGTGGGCCGAAGCCGTCCGTGACGCGCTGAACGCGGGCCCGTCCGACGCGGCCCGGGCGGGCAAGCTGCAGGAGTACTGGGACTTCTTCGCGATGATCAAGGGCATCTACCCGGCGTCGTGGGCGCTCGGCTGCCGCGACCTGCCTGCCTCGCTCGGCCCGAGCCCGGCCTACCTGTACGTCCGGTGGCAGGGCGGCATGGTCACCGACGGCCACATCATCGGGCCGGACGATCCCCTCCAGGCCAGCTACGTGCTCGGCATGGACTACGCGGACTGGAAGGCGCTGCACGACGGCTACGACGCGCAGCGCACGGTCATGTACCGCAAGCTGCTGCTCGAAGACGGGGACCTGCTGGAGTTCTTCAAGACGATCTACTTCTTCGTGGAGTGCCTCGCGGTCATCGGCTCCGTCCCGGCCGGCTATCCCGCCCTAGCCCCCCGCTAAGCCCGGCTCGCGGGGCGGGCGAAGTGGCGGGTGAGCAGCGCGTCGAACTCCTCGGCGCACAGCGGGCGGGAGAAGTAGAAGCCCTGACCGACCGGGCAGCCCAGCATCCTGAGCCCGGCGGCCTGCGCCTTGGTCTCCACGCCCTCGGCCACAGCCGAGATGCCCATCGCCTTGGCCAGGTCGATGACGGCCCGCACGATCGCCGAGTCCACCGGGCTGTCGGTGATGCCCTGCACGAACGTGCGGTCCACCTTGACCTCGTCCACCGGGAACTGCTTGAGGTAGGCGAGCGACGAGTGGCCGGTGCCGAAGTCGTCGATGGCCAGCCGCACGCCCAGCCGGTTGAGCTTCTTCATGACCTCGCGGGCACCGGACAGGTCGGCCATGACCACGGTCTCGGTGATCTCGAAGATCAGCAGCTCCGACGGCAGGCCGGCGGCATCGAGGGCCGCGGCCGCCTGCGCCAAGAGCCCGCTCTCCTGGAACTGGCGGGGTGAGAGGTTGATGCTGATCGGCAGGTCCACGTCCAGCCGGTCCCGGATCGAGCGCACCTGCCGGCACGCGGTGTTCAGCACGTGCCGGCCGATCGGCAGGATCAGCCCGGTCTCCTCGGCCAGCGGGATGAACCGCATGGGGCTGATCAGGCCGGCCGTGGGGTGGCGCCAGCGCACCAGCGCCTCGGCGCCCACGATGCGCTGCTCGTCGAGGGAGTAGAACGGCTGGTAGTGCACCTCGAGCTCGTCCCGTTCGAGCCCCTTGCGCAGGTCGGCCTCGATCCGCAGCCGCTCGGAGGAGCGGCTGCCCATGGACGCCTGGTCGAAGACCTTGTAGATGCCGCCTCCGCCGCGGGCCTTGGCGTCGTACATCGCGACGTCGGCGTTGCGCAGCATGTCGTCGGCGGTCTTGCCCGGCTCGGACAGCGCGATGCCGACCGACACGCTGGCCACCAGCTCGTACCCGCCGGGCAGCATGAACGGCTCCTCCACGGCCGCGCAGATGCGCCGGGCCGCGGCCAGCACCACCTCCATGCCGGACACGTCCTCCAGCAGGGCCACGAACTCGTCGCCGCCGAAGCGGGCCAGCAGGTCGTGGCTGCGCACCACGGTCTTCATCCGGGCGCCGATCGCGACCAGGAACTCGTCGCCGGTGACGTGACCCAGGCTGTCGTTGATGCTCTTGAAGCGGTCCACGTCAATGAAGATCAGCGCGTGCGTCTTGCGGTCCAGGGCGGACCGCCGCAGCGCCTGGTCGAGGCGCTCCACCAGCAGGCGGCGGTTGGCCAGCCCGGTGAGGCTGTCCGAGAACGCGTGATGGTGGAGTTCGTCCTCGAAGGCCTTGCGCTCGGTGATGTCGCGGAAACTGATCACCGCGGCGGACGGCGTGCCTTCGCTCATCACCGCCGAGGCCGTGTACGCCACCGGGATGGCGGTGCCGCTCTTGCCCCGGAACCGGGCGTCGTCCTCCCGGATCGTCCGGCCGGTGCGCATGACCTCGGTGGCCGGCCCGAGCAGGAAGTCGGGCGCCTCGATCGGGCGGTCGCGGTGGTCGATGCTGGTGTCGAGCGACGGCAGTTCGATCATGTCGGCCGCGGCCGGGTTCACGAAGGTCAGCTTCCCGTCCGCGGCTACGGCGCAGACGCCCTCGCCGATGTTGAGCGTGATCGACGAGAGCTTCTCGCGCTCCAGGTGGACCTGCTGGTAGAGCTCGGCGTTGCTGAGCGCGCCGCTGCCCACCGCGGCCAGGGCGTTGAGCAGGCCCCGGTCGGCGTCGTCGAACGGCTCGTCGCGGCGCCGGCCGGAGGCCACCAGCCACCGCTGCTGGCCGGACACGGTCATCGGCGCGGCGAGCTGGCCGGGGTCGGGGGGATCGGCGGTCAGCGCGGCTTCGGGGCTGCGCAGCAGCCGGCGCACCGAGCAGAGGATCGTGTGCAGCACGGCCTGCCGTCGCAGCCCCCGGTTCGCCTCCAGCGTGACCTCGAACAGCCCCTGCATCCGGGCCCGGTCGTGCAGGGCCGCGAACCGGGCGCTGATCAGCCGGCGCTCGGCGATCAGTCCCGGGATGGCCAGGGCCAGCGCCCACAGGTGCGCCTGGATGGCCAGGGCCAGGACTACGCCGACCACCGCCCCGGTGCCCGCGAGCGTGAGCTGGACCGGGAGGTCGCCGGTGAACTCGGTCCAGGCCGTGCCCATCGAGACCACCACGCCGGCCACGAACAGCGTGTTGACCACGAAGTAGACGACCACGCCGAGCAGGATGGCCGCGACCTGCTCCGCGGTGAGCGGCGCCGAGGGAGGGGCGATGGCCCGGCTCGCGGCGATCCCCAGGCCCGCCGCGATCAGCACCTGCCCGGCGTTGAACGCCGACTTGACCACCGGGCGCCGGCGGATCACCTGGGCCAGCGTGATCGCCAGCGCGAGGGTGCCCAGGGTGAAGGCCGGCGGCACGAGCAGAGCGAGGATCACGAAGAAGCCCTCGTCGATATTGAACGCCTCGGACTCGCCGCCCCGGTAGATGACGACCGGCCATATCCAGCTGCCTAGGACCAGGGCGCCCATCGCCGCGGCCACGATCCATTGTCCCTCGCCGGCCTGGCCCAGGGACAATTGCCGCCACACGGCAATTAATAAGGTAAAGGCGCCGCCTGCGACCGAAGTCGCGACAATGGCTCCGGTGGCGCGCGGAATCTTCATCGCCCGGCTCCGGACCCGGGCTCCGGTCAGTTCCATGCCGAGCTGTTCCAGGCCGATCCGGACCAGGCCGCGCCGTCCCAGGCCGAGCCTGCCCAGCCGGAATCGTTCCAGGCCCGGCCGGTCCAGTCGTCACCGTCCCAGGCCGCGCCGTTCCAGGCTCCGTTGTTCCAGGCCCGGCCGGTCCAGACCCAGCCGTTCCAGGCGCTGCCGGGCCAGGACGAGCCGTCCCAGGTCCCGCCGCCGGACGAGCCCTGCTGGCCCGGGCCGCCCGACCACAGGTTCGGGTTCCAGGTGTTGGCGGGGCCCGTGGGCGAGAGCGATACCGTGCCGCCGAGCAGCGTCGGCAGCAGGCCGGCCACCGACTGGCTGAGGTTCATCGGGCCCGCGGTGGCGGCGGCGTAGGCGTTGAGGGCCCCGTGGCCGTCGACGAACGGGTTGCCGACCGGGCCCGGGTTGGTCGTGCCGAGCAGCCGCGCCTTGAGCTCGTCCGGGGTCAGCCCTGGGTTGCCGGCCAGGACCAGCGCGGCGGCGCCGCTGGTGATGGCCGCGCTGAACGAGGTGCCCGAGCCGACGAAGTTCGCCGAGCCGATCCGGGCCGAGGGGTAGTCGTCGTCGATGGTCGAGCCGGGCGCGGCCAGGCTGACCACCGAGCGGCCGGAGGTGACCAGGTCCGGCTTGACCCAGCCGTCCGGCGAGGTGGGCCCGGCGCTGCTGAAGTCGGTCATCTGGTCGCCGGCCACCGAGGCCTGGGCCATGTCGTCCAGCGCGCCCACGGTGATCACCAGCGGGTCGTCGCCGGGCGAGAGAATGGTGCCGTCGAACGGCCCGGCGTTGCCCGCCGAGACCACCACCGCGATGCCGGAGTTCCACGCCGCCTCCACCGCCCGGTCCAGAGGATTGATCAGCGTGGACTCGGTGGGCGGGAAGCCCAGGGACATGTTGAGGACCCTGATGCCGTACTGGCTCTCGTTGTCGACCGCCCACTGCAGGCCCTGGATCACGGTGCTGAGGTGCGTGAGGCCGTTGGCCCCGGCCACCTTGATCGACACCAGGTTGGCCCCCGGTGCCTCGCCCGAGTACTGCCCGCCCGAGGAAGCCCCGTCGCCGGCGATCAGGCCGGCCACGAACGTGCCGTGGCCGTAGTCGTCCTGGAACGGGTTGTTCTCGCCGGTCAGGTCCACACCGCCGACGAGCCGCCCGGCGAAGTCGGGCAGGTTGTCGACGCCGGTGTCCAGCACGGCGACGGTGACCCCCTGGCCGGTATCACCGCTGGCCGCGAGCTGGGTGGCCCCGGTCTGCTGGAGGAACACGTCGGACGGCGTGTGCGGCCCGGTCGTGTCGGCCGCCGCCTGCACGCTCACCTGAACGTCCGGGGTCACGGTGATCCCCGGCAGCGCCGCGAGCAGCGGCTCCACGATCGTGGGGATCACCGCGTCGACCGCGTCGATGAGGTGGAACTGCGTGAGAATGCTGCCGCCCAGTCGCAGCACCGCCGCGACCGGGCTCAGCAGCCCGGTCGCGCTGACGATGACATCCTCGGTCAGACTCGCGGACGCCGCGGGAACGCCCGCCACCGACGTGCCCGCTAATGCGGCGAGGACCGCCGTACCCGCCACGGCGATCCGGCCCTTTGCCCGAGCCGAACGCCATACCCGACTGCCAATGGCTGCGCCGAATGGGCGTGAATGCCGCATCTGACAGCCCCTCCCCTTGCGTGCTTTTCAGGTACCTACCGTACGCTCGGGGACAAGCTTTGGCGTGAAATTTCATTAACACCGGCATGCTTTCAGGAACAAAACGGCCGATACGGTTGGATTAGTTCCGCGGTTATGTCGCCATACCGCCTCGGCATTATTTCCGGAAAGTACAGGTAATATCCGGGTCTATCGGTGAAGAACTCACCAAAAGTCTCCGGCCCTCGCCGCGGCCGGGACCAGGGCCACCCGGCCGGGCTTCTCCCTGTCGCAGACACTGCGCGCTCGCCGCCGCGAGCCTGGTCCGCGCCGTGCCTCGCTGGGGCTCGTTCCGGGCGCGCTCGGGGAGGCCGCGCGGGCGGCTCGGGAATTGAAACCATCGAACCGGCACATTCCAGGCACGACGACCGCCGGCCGATCAGCGGACACCGGCCATTGCATGATCGTGGTTGATCGGTTGCATCATTCGCACCGGATCAACCACGATCATGCCGCCGAGGGGTTCCGGACTGTCCGGAATAGGCGGTCAGGCAGGCTGAAACCGGTTAGGCCGAGCGCTCGCCGACTGCTGGCGCTTGCTCCGGCCGGGCTCTCATCCGGGCACCTGCTACTCCCGAACCGCCCACGCGAGCCCGGCGGCTAGGGGCCTATCGCCGGTCCGGGGCGGCGCGGGCGGCCCGCCAGGTCATGGCCGTGCCGATCGCTGCGACCAGAGCCGCGGCCAGCAGCCAGGAGCGGCCAGCGAGCAGGCCGGACAGAGCGCAGAAGCCGAATGCCCAGGCCAGCCACGTGGTCCTCATATCGATCATCATCTCTTTCCCCGGGCGCGGCGCACCCCTGCTCAAGTCAACGCCGAAACCGGCCTGTGCCTTCCGGCTCCCGGCAGCAGCCCGGCCGGGGGGACGGCACCCGCCCGGAAAAAAGTTGGACGAGGACCCGCCGGGCGGGAATTATTTCGTGAGGCGCCTCATTATGTCAGTCATCAACGTGAGACCCGTCATGATGAGGCGGGTCAGCACAGACCAGAGAGGCAACCATGATCACGCCCGAGCAGGTAGGTGAGCGGTATCTCGCCGTCCACCACCGGATGTTCCGGGCCGTCAACGACGCGATGACGGGATGCGGCCTGTCCATGGCCCGGACCAAGGTGCTCATGCGGCTGCACGAGCAGGGTCCCACCCGGCAGAGCGTGCTGGCGGCCGATTTCGGGCTGTCCCCGCACTCCATCACCGACATCGTCGATGGGCTGGAGCGCAAGGGGCAGGTCGAGCGCCGGCCGGACGCCACCGACCGCCGGGCCAAGCTCGTGGCGATCACCGAGAAGGGCGAGGAATGCCTGGGCTCGGCGAACGCCACGCGCGAGCGGCTGCTCAAGCAGATCTTCGGTGCCCTGAGCCAGGAGGACCGGGCGACGCTCCTGCGCCTGCTCGACGTCCTCGAGGAAGCGGCCCAGCCGCTGCCCGCCCCGCCCACGTCCGTCCCGTCCGAAGCAACGGTGGCCCCGGCATGATCGCCGAGCCCTGCGTGACCATCGCTGCCCACGCCCGTCTCGCTTCCTACCAGGGGGTATAGCTCGCTATGTCTTCCGCGACATCTGCCGTACACGGCCACCGCCAGGCGGCCAGCGACCATCGCTGGCTGGTCCTGGTGATCGTGGCCATCGCCCAGCTCATGGTGGTCTTGGACGCCACCGTGGTGAACATCGCCCTGCCCTCGGCTCAGCACGCGCTAGGCTTCCCGAACAGCGACCGGCAGTGGGTCGTGACCGCTTACGCCCTGGCGTTCGGCAGCCTGCTGCTGCTCGGCGGGCGGCTCGGCGACATGTTCAGCCGCAAGCGGGTCTTCATCGTCGGCCTCATCGGTTTTGCCCTCTCCTCGGCCCTCGGCGGTGCCGCGGTGTCGTTCGGCATGCTCGTGGCCGCCCGCACGCTGCAGGGCGCGTTCGGCGCGATTCTCGCGCCCTCGGCCCTGGGCACGCTGGTCAGCACGTTCCGCGACCCGCGTGAGCGCGGCCGCGCGTTCGGCGTGTTCGGGTCCGTCGCGGTCAGCGGCGGCGCCGTGGGCCTGATCCTGGGCGGGCTGCTCACCCAGTACGTCTCCTGGCGCTGGACCCTGTACGTGAACCTGGTCTTCGCCGCGGTCGCCGTGGCGGGCGCCCTGGCTTACATGCGCGGCAGCCGGCCCGACACCCGCGCGCGGATGGACTGGGCGGGTACCGTGCTCGCCGCGTCCGGGCTGTTCCTGATCGTGTTCGGTTTCTCGCACGCCGAGCAGGCGGGCTGGGCCGCGGCCACGACCATCGGCTCGCTCGTGGCCGGGGCGGCCCTGCTGGCCGCGTTCGTGTTCGCCGAGCGGCGGGTCAGCCACCCGCTGCTGCCGCTGCGGGTGATCACGGACCGGGCCCGGGCCGGCTCCTACATCTCCGTCGGGCTGACCGGGATCTCGGTCTTCGGGGTGTTCCTGTTCCTCACCTACTACCTGCAGCTCGTCAAGGGCTACAGCCCACTGATGAGCGGGCTGGCCTTCCTGCCGATGATCGCCGCCATCGTGCTGGCCTCGAACCTCTCCAGCATCGTGCTGCTGCCGCGGGTGGGGCCGCGCGCCCTGATCACGACCGGCATGGTGCTGGCCGTCGGCGCGATGGTCTACCTGAGCCAGCTGACCGCGGCGTCCAGTTACGCGGGCAGCGTCCTGCCGGCCCTGCCGATCCTGGGCCTGGGCTTCGGGATGATCTTCTCGCCGGCGATCAACACCGCCACCGCGGGGGTCTCCCGGCAGGACTCGGGCGTGGCCTCGGCGCTGGTCAACACCATGCAGCAGGTGGGCGGCTCGATCGGGACCGCGGCCCTGAGCACGGTCGCGCTGACCGCGACGGCCAGCTACCTGACCGCGCACCACACCGGTCCGCTGGCGCCCGCCGTGGCCTCGGTGCACGGCTACACCGTGGCGTTCACGGTCTCGGCCGTGCTGCTCGGCCTCGGCGCCCTGGTCGCGATCGTGCTGCTGCCCACCCGGCGCCGGCTCGAGCAGCTGCGTACCGCGACCGTGACCGCGCTGGCCGCTCCGGCGGTCGTCGCGGCCCCCGCGGACGCCAGGGAACTCCCCCCGGTCGGCGCCGAGATCAGCGCCGCCGCCGACCCAAGCTGACGGCCCGCTAGACGCTAGCTGTCGCTGACCACGACCGGCCGCCCGGCCAGACTGGGCGGCCGGTCGCTGCTTTGTGTCGAGGCCTGGACGGCTGAGCTAAGAAGATCACCGAAGTCCGGATAAGCGCGACATTAGCCTTGTACCATGACCAAAGCCTCCGGACGGGTTGGTCGCGGCGGGGCAAATCCCAGGGGTGGGGCGAAGGAGCAGACATGACCTTTGCCGGATCCAACGTGCATGTCGTCACGCTGATGCAGGACATCGGGCTCCGGCCCACCGGCCAGCGCATCTACCTGAACGCGGAGACCTGGCCCGGCCCGGTGCCCAAGCAGTGGCCCCGGATTTCCGACCACCCCGTGCACGCCTGCGTGTCCATCCGGCCGCACCTGGGCGACGTGGTCGACCGTTCCCTGGACGGCGACCTTAAGCGCTTCCTGCGCAGCGCGCCCGAGGGCCGGCCGTCACTGCTCGGTCTCTGGCACGAGGCGTCCACCGGAGGGCCGGGCGGTGTTTACGCGAAGGCGGGCGCGCACGTGACCCCCGACCTGCTCCGGGCGGCGCAGAAGCATGTGCAGCGGCTGGCCCGGGACATCGGCGCCAACGTCCGGGTGGGCGCCATCGACGACGTGGGCATCGCCAAGCCCGGCGAGTGGATGGCGCGCGACCTCGACTTCTACGCCGCCGACATCTATGACAACAAACATTGCAACGCGCGGCCCTATAAGGAGCTGGGCAAGTTCAGGTGGCACTGCGACCAGCTCATGTCGCACCGCCGAGCCGTCATCGCCGTGACGGAGACCAACTCGCGGTGCGCCAAGCGCCGGCCGTTCTGGTTCCACACCGTCTGGTCGTGGCTCGAGAGCCGCGGCTTCAATGGCGATGACTCCTGCTTCCTGACCTTCTGGCGGCACAACGGGCTCCAGTCGGGTGACTGGCTGCCGCATGATCACGCCACGATCAACACGCTGAAGTCCATCTTCGAGAAGTCGGCGCCATGAGGAGAACGACGATGACGGACGGTCATGACACCACGCGCCGGCTGACCCGCCGCGGCGTCCTCGGCGCGTCCGCGGCGCTCGGGATGGTCGTCGGCGGGGGCGGCGCCGCACTGGCCTCGACCGCGGACGACCGCCGTCCGTCCGCTGACCCGAAGTCCCACGCGGGCGCGGCACGGGCCGACCCCGGCGCCGCGCGCGCCGACAGGCCGGCCGGCGCCGATGCCGGGGAGGTCTGGGGGGCTTCTCCCACCGGGCTGGGCACCGGGGTTCGCGGCCACGGCCACCACGGCGTGGTGGGCGAAGGGACGCATACCGGCGTGGCCGGAGACGGCGTCATCGGCGTGCACGGCACCACCTCCAGCCGCCAGGACGACGAGGCGGGCGTGGGTGTCTGGGCGGAGGCCGAGACGCCCGGCGGCCTCGCGCTGCGCGCGGACGGCCCGGCCCGCTTCAACGGCCGGGCCGACTTCACCGGGGTCACCGCCTTCTCCCGGAGCGGCGTGGTCACCGTTCCGCCCGGCGCGACGAGCGTGACCACGACCGGGGTCGCGCTGGAGGAAAGCACCGTCATCCTGGCCACGGTGCAGCGGCGCGTGCCCGGCGTCCGCCTGCACGCGGTGGAGACCGACCCGGCCGCCGGATCGTTCACGACGTTCCTGACCGCCGCGCCCGCCGTCGAGGTGCCGGTCGCCTGGTTCGCGGTGGGCTAGCCCGGCCGGGCCGGGGGCGGCCGGGTAAGAAGGTGACCGTGCCCACGCCCGAGATAACGTTCCAGCTCCTGGACGGCGCGCAGGCCGCCGAGCATGCGGCGGAACTGCAGGCCCTGCACGCCGAGGTCTACGCCGCCCCGCCGTACGGGCGCGACGACGACGCGGCGGCGTTCGCCGGCCGGCTGCGGGTCCAGCGCCGTCAGCCTGGCTTTGCCCTGGCCGAGGCCCGCCACGGCGGATACCTGGTCGGTTACGCCACCGGGATGCCGCTGCGCCTGTCCACCTCCTGGTGGCGAGACCTGACCACGCCGTTGCCTGACGAGTTCACGGCCGAGCACCCGGGCCGCACCTTCGCGCTGACCGACCTGCTGGTCCGGGCGCCCTGGCGGCGGCAGGGCATCGCGCGGGACCTGCACGAGGAGATCCTCCGCGGCCGGGGCGAGGAACGGGCGACGGTCACCCTGCTGCCCGCGGCGACCGCGGCGCAGGGTGCGTTCCGCAAATGGGGCTGGCACAAGGTCGCGCGGACCCGCGATCCCCGGCCCGGCTCGCCCGTGCTGGATGTGCTGGTGATCGCGCTCGGGGCGGCCCGCTGACCCGGAGCCCGCCCATTTCCGCCCGTGTCACCCTCCCGACCCCGGACTGGCCGGACCAGCGCCGTTAGGGCGCCGGAAACCTTTTTCCTGGTTTTGATGACAGAACGCCGGCACATGATGCACGGTAGGTAGCAGAAGCGTCCGCGTGCGTGATGGCCGCCAACGGGCGGCCCGGTGCCTTGACCCTCGCATCAATCGCGCGCGCCCGGCGGGCCGCCACGAGCGGCCAGCCGATCTCAACGGGCGGAAGCGAGCGCGCAGGCGCGCCAACCAAGGACATCACGTTGCCCGGTCATCGGAACTCAGCGTTATCGTCAGGCTCCTTCATCTCGCCGGCCTCGTGGCCGGCCCGGTGGTCGCGGCGCCCGCACCGGCGGCCGACGAGCACCGTCCTGGCCGCGCTGGCCGCCGCGAGCATGGTCCTCGCCCTGCTCGCCCCGGCACCCGCCTCGGCCGCCGCCGTGGCCGCCCCGCCCCTCCGGCTCATCGCCTTGCAATGGGCGGAGCAGCAGGTCGGGAAGTGGTATTGCTGGGGCGGAACCGGCCCCTCGTGTTTCGACTGCTCCGGCCTGGTCGAAACGGCCTACGAGCACGCGGGGATTCAGCTTCCCCGGACCACGACCGAGATGCTGGCCAGCCCGCGGCTACGCGAGATCCCGGCCAGCCAGCGGCGGCGCGGTGACCTGGCGTTCTACGGCACCGGCCACGTGGAGCTGGTCACGGTCAGTGGCACGTTCGGCGCGCTGGATACCGGGACGCGCATCGGCTGGCATCAGACGTCCGTCTGGTGGCATCCCACTATGTACTTCCGGGTCGAATTACCGTCGCAATCTGGCTGATTATGGGCGAGCAGGCGGGCCCGGGAAACAGTCAACTCGTCGCGCTGGCCATTGCGGCCCCGGCTGCGTCTTCCCACCGAACCAATGCGCAGAGCAGAATGGAACGGTGATACATGGCCAGGTCGGAGCGGTGTGCCCGCAGTGTCGCAGTGCCGCCGCCGTGCATTCGATCGGAGAGATGGCCGAGTTGGCGCGTATGCAACTCGGCCAGCAGCAGGAGTATGCGGGCCCGCAGCCCGGAGCGCCGGGAGGCGCAGGACAGCCCCGGTCCGGTACGCCCGGATGGGCCGCGGAGCCCCAGCCCGGGCCGCCGGGTGGCTACACGGGTCAGCCGCAGCCCGGCCCGCCCGGATACGGAGGGCAGCCGGTGCCGGGATACGCGGCCCAGCCGCGCCCCGGGCGGCCGCGCGGCATGCGCGGCGGAGGGCCCGCCGCCACGGATTTCGGCCTCTCCGGCGACGGCGGGTCGCTGGGAGATGACATCGCCGGCGCGGCCGCGGCGGCGGCCCTGGGCGCGGCGGCGAAGTTCGCCGCCCGGGCCATCGGCCGCCGCATGGAGCGGACGATGAACGAGAAGGTGATGCCGGCCATGCTCGCCGGGAAGCAGGAGATGCTGCAGCGGCAGATCGCGATCGCGCAGCGGCATCCCGATTTGTGCGCCTGCCTGAACGATCAGGTGATCTTCCTGGCCGGCGGGCAGCGCACGCTGCCCATGCCGAACGTCGGCACGCTCACCGTCGAGCAGTCCGACGCCCTGGTCGCCCAGCTCCGGGGCGGGTGACCTCAGCCCGGTAAGCGTCTCGGACAGCGGACTTAGCCGGGAGTTAGCGGGGAGTGCCAGGCTGGCTGACGGCGGCCGGTGCGGCTGCCCCACGCCTGGCTTCGGCGCGGCGACGTCTGGGAGGCATGCATGAAGCGAGTTCGCTATCTGGCCGGTGCCGTGGGCCTCGCCCAGGGTCCCGGCAAAGTTGAACGCTGTCCCGTTTGCCCGGCTGGTGCCGGCCCGGATGCCGCTTCCCGCGCGCCGGGCCGCCGATCCCCGCCCGTCCGGCTGCCGCCGTCCATGATCGTGG
>Ga0102924_1003959_pt1 | contig 15238 bp, 14 predicted proteins | sample PaiPotPPM11metaG_FD_80116 | JGI IMG/M metagenome (GOLD analysis project Ga0102924, IMG submission 80116) | Iron sulfur acid spring bacterial and archeal communities from Banff, Canada, to study Microbial Dark Matter (Phase II) - Paint Pots PPM... ... | reverse complement strand
TCTTGAAGCAGGCTGTCGCCGACATCGTGCCGGCGGATCTGCTTTATGCGCCCAAACGCGGCTTCGGCTTCGGCGTCAATCACAGCGAGCTGCTGCTGGGTTCCTGGCGGAACAAGGTCGATGAAGCAGTTCGGGCGATGTCGTCGGACCACTGGCTTAACCGGCGCTGGGTGACGGAGCTCTGGCGCCGCGTGCAAAACGGGACAGGAGAGACGTCGCTGTTCGCGCGCATTTTTACGATTTTGGCGTGGGAGCAAGCATTGTGCTGAACACCGCCGGTTCGCCGCCAAGCCTCGTCGAGATCATCACTGGCCGGCCGCGGCCGCGGCATTTGCGTTTTGCCGCGAATATCGCCGAATTGGTGCCGGGAGCGGTGCTGGAGCGCCGCGACCGCAGCCGCCTGCAGCGCCTGCGCACGAACGCGCTCGGTCTATTGAGCGGCCTTCGTCAGGCAAGCTTCGCGGACCTCGATGTTCCGGTTATTTTGCATCAAGCGCTCGCCCGCGCGAGCGTGCCCTATGCCGCCGAATATGACGTGCCGCTCGCCATCCACGGCTATAATTACGAGCGCTACCTCAAACATGTCGATAAGGCCCGCCGTTTGTTTGAACAGGATTCACTGCGGATGCTGTTCGTATTCTCCGAATGGGCGAAGCGCAGTTTCGCGCTGCATTTCGGCGAAGCTGCCGCGGCCAAATGCGCACTGTCCTACCCGTTGGCTTCGCAATACGCCGATAGCGCGCGCGAGACCCGCAAATATGACTTTACCTTCATCGCACGCGGCTTCCGCATCAAAGCCGGGCCGGAGTTGTTGCGCGCGTTCAGGACAATCCGGCGTTCCGGCGCCGCCGACGCGAAAATGTGCGTCGTCACCAATCTCGAAGAGGCAAGCCGTCGGCTCGGTGACCTAGCCGCGTTCGAGGGCGTCGAATGGCATGACGCCAGTCTCGACGAAAAAGCCATTGCGACAATCCTCAACGACACGCACTGCCTGATCCATCCGACGCTCTGGGAGAGTTTCGGGGTGGTTCTGCTGGAGGCGCTGGCATCCGGTTGCGCGATCATCACGTCGAATTTCGCGTCGATGCCGGAAATGCTGAGCAACGATAATGGGATTCTGCTGGATGTTCCGGTCGCCCTGGTGGTCGGCGATTTGAGCATTCCGCAATTCAACAATGCCGCTCATTATGCCCAATTGCTCGACAGATTGAATCTTGGCGGTTTTCAGGACGAAATCACTGCGGCGATGCTGAAAATGGCGACCGACAGCGCCTATCGCGCGCAGTGCCGCAACAAATCACGCGAGCTCTACCGGCGGCAATTCTCGCCAGAAGCGTGGAAGGCGGCGATGCGCGCCAATCTGCGCGCTGCGTTCCCCCGGCTCGTCACGAACTAGGAAGCATGCGGTGACGCTAGCTACGGATTTGAAGAGCCTTCGGCGCAACGTGCATTCGCAGCACGGCGAGGACGGCATTATCGAATGGGTTTTCTCCAAGATCGCGCCTCGCCATCGCTTCTGCGTCGAATTCGGCGCGTGGGACGGTCGCAACAGCTCGAACACATTCAATTTGATCGCCAACCACGGCTGGAAGGCCGTTCATATCGAAGCCGATCCCCGCAAGTTCCAGGACTTGCAGCAAACCGCGAAAGCCTATCCAGGCATTACGCCCGTCTGCAGCCGCGTCGGCACCGCCGGGGAGACAGCGCTCGACCAGATTCTGGAACAGCATGGCGTGCCGGAAGACTTCGACCTGCTGTCGATCGATATCGACGGCAATGACCACGATGTCTGGGAAGCGATGGTGCGGTTTCGCCCCACTCTGGTGATCATCGAACACAACGAGACATTTCCGCCCGAGGTCGCTTATGTGGATCGCGGCGGCCGCGGCTATACCGGCTCGTCCGCCGCCGCGCAGGCCGCGCTCGCGGCGCGCAAGGGGTACGCCTTGCTCGGATGCACGGCGCTCAATTGTTTTTTTCTGCCCGAGGCGTTGTTCCCCGTCCTCGGCGTCAAGCCGCAAACGGTCGAGGAAGCCGTCGATCGGCGGTCAGCGTGCTATGTCTTCATCAATCAGGCAGGCGAATTCGTATTCAGTGATCCGGCGGTCGCGCGCCAGCTGCGCTCGGTCACTTATTCGCAGCCGTTCAAGAGCCTGGTCCGGCGCGCCTTGGGGTTGCCGACATTTTATACGCTCGGCGACGCCTATCAGGAGGGCGGCGCCGCTCTTCGCTTTCTGCGCCGGATCAGCGCGCTGTTGCGCAACAGCCGCAATCTATTCATGTCGCGGTCGGCCGGATGACAAGCGAGCCCGCCGTTTCGCCGCGCCTGACTGTCGTCCTGCCACTGAAAGGGCGATCGCTGTTCACGCTGCGGCTGCTGGCGCATGCCGACGCCATGCGCATGCCTTATCGTTTCCTGATCGCGGACGGGCAGGTCAACGAACCGGTGGCACGCCATCTCGAGAACAGCGCCGAAACTTTCCCCCATCTCGATGTCGAATATGTGCGTTATTCGCACGATGCCAGCTACCGCGATTACTTTTTGAAGGTGGCCGATGCGCTGGCGCGGGTGCGCACGCCTTATGCGATGCTCGCCGACAACGACGATTTTCTCGGGCCCAACGGCATCGCTCAAGCGATCGATTTTCTCGACGCCAATCCCGACTATGTCGGCGCGCGCGGTCAGGTGGCGACATTCTCGGTTTATTCCGGCCTGGGCAATCCGAGCGGCGGCGTGCACGGCAAGCTCGATCGCCTGTCGCTGGGCTATGAATGCAACGACCTGTCGCAGCCTCTCGCGTTCGAGCGGTTGCGGCAGGGCGGCCAGTCGCATCTGATCTTTTATGCCGTCCATCGCACCGACGTTTTAGCGACGGTCTGGCGCGAAGCCGCAGAGATCGATTTCTCCGATCTCATGCTGCACGAGATCTATCACGCCATGCGGCCGCTGACGCTCGGCAAGGTGCGCGCCGATCGCGCCGCCATCACATATTTCGCGCAGATCGGAACCTCGACGTCCTCGAATCCGATGTTGGACTGGGCCGGCCATCTGCTGCGGAGCCGTTTGACCGGAAATATTCACGACATGGTGGCACGGATCGTCGGAGCGGCGACCGTCGGCGAAACCGACGCGACGGCGGTTGACGAGCAGACGCGCGCGCTCGTCGAAGACTATTTTCGCGATTTTCTCTGGAGCAATTACGGACTTGTGGCTCGCATCAAGCGCCTGTTCCGGTCGATATCGCCGGCGGCCGTCAAATATTGGCAATCGCGTCCACGCTTCTCCATCGGACGCGACGTCGCTGACATATCCAAAACTCTCGCCGCGGAAGGCGCGCCGAGCCGGGACCTCGACCGCATGCGCGTCGAGATTTCCGCGATTCAAAGAGTTTTGTCGCCGGAGACTTTCGCCGGCTTCGCCGGCCCTTTCCTGGCGATGGCGCGTGCCGGCAGCGGACGCGAATGGATTTAAGGTTTGCCGAGAGATGACGACGCCCGCTAGCGACAGCAAAAACACCGGCCAAATGGACGCCGCGCGCGGTCTCGATGTGCGTCCGGCCGCTCCCGACCTGTTGATCCATCTGCACATCGCAAAGACCGGCGGCACGACGCTGAGCAGCATGGTGAAGCATGCGTTCCGCGGCGATGAGGTGTTCGAAACCATCTCGCAGGACGATCAGATTTACGGCGGATTGGATCTCCTGACCTACGATAGTTGCAAGCACCTGCTGCGCGATCGCGATCTCGGCCAGCTGCGCTATTTCACCGGCCATGTCCCGATGGGCGTCGATCGCATTTTCACCGGTTCCACAAAATATATCGCGATCGTCCGGCACCCGGTCGAGCGGCTTCTCTCTTATTTCTATTATCGCAGCCAGATCGGCGACCCCTATCTCAAGGACGGCAAGCCGATTTCTTTCGAGGCCTATGTCGAAAGCGGCGGCGACATCATCTTCAACAATTACCAGGTGCGCGTGATCAGCGGCAGCCCGGATCTCGATGCGCCGGCGGGGGCACGCGGCGCCTTGGTTGCAGGCGCGCCGGTCGAGGCTCGTCATCTCGAAATGGCCAAGCAAAATGTCGAGGAGAATTTTCTCTCGATCGCACCGCTCGAGCAGCTTACCGCGCTGGCGATGCTGATGCGCCGGGTCTACGGCTGGCCGATGCGCCGGCTGCAGACGGAGTACAAGAATCCCACCAAAGAACGGCCGCGCCGCCGGCAGATTGCGCCGTACCTGCTGCGCATCATCGAAGACAACAATGTGCATGACATCGCGCTCTACGAATGGGCGTGCGGGCGCTTCGCGCAGCAGAGAAAGCTCTACGAGCCTGGACTGTCGCGCGACCTGCAGGTCTTCGGCGTCGTCAATCGCGCCCTGACGACAGCGGGCGAGATCCTGCCGTGGACACTGCGCAAGCGGCTGGCCCAGATGTTGTTTTACGCGCGCTGATGAACCTGCACCTGAAATTGTTCGGTGACCTGATGGCGCGGCTCGGCTGGCGCTTTCCGGTGCTGGTCCTGTGGACGGCGCTGGTCGGCCTGAGCGAGGGCATTTCGGTCATTCTGCTGTTGCCGCTGTTGAGCCGCGTCGGAGTCGCGACTGGCAGCAGCCAGGGGCTGGTCACTGGTCTCATCAACAAAAGCCTGGCCTTTGTCGGCGCCACCGAGCCGCTGCCGATCCTCGGCGTCATCGTTGTCGCCGCCGGTGTCCAGGCCTTCCTGACCATTGCGCTGAACTGGTGGAGCGTGAAGCTGGCGCGTCACTATCAGAGCCGCCGTCAGCTCGAAATGTTCAGCGCCTTCATGCGCGCGAGATGGGGATTCATCGCCGCGCGCAAAGCCGGCGAGCTGACCAATGCCATCGTCACCGAGAGCGAACGGCTGGGCCGGGCCTTCACGATCACGCTGTCGCTGGTCGGCAGCCTCGTTGTCGCGGTCATTTACCTGATCCTGTCGCTGTTGATCGCGTGGCAGGTCACGGTAAGCCTCATCGTCTGCGCCACCGTCGCGGCCTTCGCCATGGTGCCGCTCTATCGCAAAGGCTATGCCGCCGGCAGAAGTCTTGCGCCGCTGGATGCGGAATTGCAGTCGGCGCTGAACGAGCAATTTGCCGGAGCCAAATTCATCAAGGCGAGCGGCATCGACGATCGTGCCTCGGCGCTGATCGCGCCGCTGCTGCGGCAACTCGAGGACGCCAATACATTTGCCAGCGCCGCGCCGGGCACCGTCCGCGGCGTTCTGGAGTTCACCGGGCTCGTCGGGCTCGCCATTATTCTTGTGCTCGCCGGCGAAGGCCTGGGCGTCGCCGCCGGCAACATCGTCATCGTGCTGGCTTTGTTCGGCCGCTTGTTTCCGCGCCTCACGGCCGTGCAGGCGCAGATGCATTATCTCACCGGCAATCTGCACGCCATCGAGGTCATCGATGATTTGCAGAAGGCGGCCGAAACCGAAGCGGAACGCCAGGATCGTCCCGACGCCACGCTCGAGATCGCGCTGCCGACGGTTTTGGCGGTGCGCAATCTGCAAGTCAGGCTCGGCGAGCGCCTGGTGCTGGATCAGATCAATCTGAGCTTGCCGATCCCGGGCGTGCTTGCGGTCGTCGGCCGCTCCGGCGCCGGCAAGTCGACGCTGGTGCACACACTGCTCGGTCTGGTCGACAGCAGCGCCGGTTCAATCCGCCTCGGCGATCATGAATTCGCTGCTGCGCCGCTGCGCGCCTGGCGCCGTGCCATCGGCTATGTGCCGCAGGAAACGATCCTGTTCCACGCCTCGATCCGTGACAATCTCACACTGGTCAAGCCGGATGCATCACAAGCGGAGATCGAGATCGCGGCACGGCGGGCGCATGCTTACGATTTCATAGCCGCCTGGCCCGAAGGCTTCGGCACCATTATCGGCGATCAGGGCGTCAAACTTTCCGGCGGCCAGCGCCAGCGGCTCGGCATTGCGCGCGCACTCCTGACCAATCCGCGCCTGCTGCTGATGGACGAGGCGATGAGCGCGCTCGACACGGAAAGCGAGGCCGACGTGCTGCGGACCATCGAGGACCTGCGCCAAGAGATGGGCATTCTCATTGTCGCGCATCGGCTCGGCGCGGTGCGCACCGCGGACAATGTCTGCGTGCTGGACGCGGGCCGCGTCGTCGAGACCGGCACTTGGAACGAGCTGATGGCGCGGCGCTCCCGGCTCTATGCCCTGGCCGAGGCGCAATCACTCGCGCCGTCACCTGCGGACGGCCCGGCGCTGGCAGCGTCCTGATGCCGGCACACTATTCATCGAGGCGATAGAGAAAAATGTCGGACCATAAACTCGCGACGAAATGCCGGGTCTGCGGCGGCGGCATCGAGGCTTTCATGACCTTCGGCCGCATGCCGATCGCCAACGGCTTCCTCAAGCCGAGCGAGGTCGCCAGCGAATATTTCTTCGAGCTGGCGCCCGCGTTCTGCGACACCTGCAAGATGTTCCAGATCGTGGAACAGCCCGACGCCACCAAGATGTTCCACGAGAACTATGCGTTCTATTCCTCGACCTCGCGCTACATGCAGGCGCATTTCGAGCGCTACGCCAATTTCGTCATCAGCGAAATGCTCGCCGGCCGGCCGGACCCGTTTGTCGTCGAGCTCGGCAGCAATGACGGCATCATGCTGCGTCACTTCCACGGCAAAGGCATGCGCCATCTCGGCATCGAGCCGTCGGCCAATGTCGCCGATGTCGCGCGCGAACGCGGCATCCGCACCGTCAGCAAATTCTTCAATCCGGCGCTTGCCGACGAGATTGTCGCCGAGCACGGTCACGCCGACGCCATCCTCGCCGCCAACGTCATGTGCCACATTCCGGATATCAACGGCGTCGGCGAGGGCGTCAGGCGCCTGCTCAAGCCCGACGGCGTCTTCATGTTCGAGGATCCCTATCTCGGCGACATGATCGCCAAGACCTCCTATGACCAGATTTACGACGAGCACGTCTTCATCTTCTCGGCCACGTCAGTGCAGCGCGCCTTCGCGCCGCACGGCCTCGAACTGATCGACGTCATGCCGCAGGTCACACATGGCGGCTCGATGCGCTACATTTTCGCGCCCAAGGGCAGCCGTCCGATCGCGCCGCGGGTCGAGGATCAACTGGCCAAGGAGGACGCGCAGGGCCTCGACCGCGCCGAGACTTACCGGCGCTTCAAGGCGAATTGCGAGAAGTCACGCGCCGGCCTGATGCAGGCGCTGGAGGCGCTGCGCCTCGAGGGCAAGCGCGTCGTCGGCTATGGCGCGACGTCGAAGAGCACGACGGTGACCAATTATTGCGGCATCACGCCCGCCCATGTCGAATTCATCTCCGATACGACGCCGATCAAGCAAGGCAAGCTGTCGCCGGGCGTGCACATTCCGGTGAAGCCCTATGCGGAATTCGAGAAGCACTATCCGGATTGCGCGCTGCTGTTCGCCTGGAACCACGCCGCCGAGATTCGCGAGAAGGAGCAGTCCTTCATCGCCGCCGGCGGACAATGGCTGGTCTATGTGCCGGAAGTGAAGATCGAGTCATGAGCACGCGAACGATGACGGCGCAGATTGCTTCAATTCCCTGGGCCTCGCCGGCGGCGCAGTATCAAGCGCATCAGGCCGAGATCAAGGCCGCCATCGCGCGCGTGCTCGATTCCGGCTTCTTCGTGCTCGGCGAAGAGGTCGAAAAGTTCGAGCGCGCCTTCGCGCAATATTGCGGCGTTGCCTACGGCGTCGGCGTCGCCAGCGGCACCGACGCGCTGGAGCTTGCGATGCGCGCGCTCGGCATCGGGCCGGGCGACGAGGTCATCACTGTCTCGCACACCGCGGTGGCGACGGCCGCTGCCGTGCTCGCCTGCGGCGCGACGCCCGTCCTGGTCGATGTCGAAGACGCCTGTTACACGCTCGATCCGGCCAAGATCGAGGCGGCGATCACGCCGCGCACCAAGGCGCTCGTGCCGGTGCATCTCTACGGGCAGGCGGCGGACATGGATGCGATCCTGGCGCTTGCCCGCGCGCGGGGCTTGCGCGTGATCGAGGATTGCGCGCAGTGCACCGGCGGCCGCTATGGCGCGCGCCGTCTTGGCAGCCTTGCGGATATCGCCTGTTTCAGCTTCTATCCGACCAAGAATCTCGGCGCCATCGGCGACGGCGGCATCGTGGTGACGTCGGATGCCGATCTCGCCGCGCGGGTGCGGCGGTTGCGTCAATATGGCTGGGACGAGGCGCGCAAGACCCACGAGGTCGGCCGCAATTCGCGGCTTGATCCGATGCAGGCGGCGATCCTGTCGGCTAAGTTGCCGCATCTCGATGCCGACAATGCGCGGCGCGCCGCGATCGCCGCCCGCTACGATCGCGGCCTGGCCGGTACATCATTCGTGCTGCCGGCGGCGCGCGCCAATGCGACGCATGTTTATCATCTTTATGTCCTGCGCTGCGACGCCCGCTCGCGGCTGATGGCGCATCTGCGCGCCGACCAGATCGGCTCCGCGGTGCACTATGCCGAGCCGGTCCATGTGCAAAAGGGCTATGCGGAGAAGTCCGTGCTGCCGAAGGACGGCCTGCCGGTGACCTCCGCCATCGTCGACAAGATATTGTCGCTGCCGATGTATCCGGAACTGACCGATGACCAGGCCGATCGCGTCATCGCTTCGCTGCGCCGCTATGACGGAAGCCGCTGAGCCGGCGGCAACGATCGATCGCGCGGCCGCGCCCGCCGCCGGCGCGCCGTTGTTCTCGATCTTCACGCCCACCTATAACCGCGCCCATACGCTGCATCGCTGCTTCGACAGCCTGTCGGCGCAGACGCTGCATGATTTCGAATGGATCGTGGTCGATGACGGCTCGACCGACGGCACCGAAGCGCTGGTCGCTGGATGGATGACAACGGCGCGCTTTCCAATGCGCTATCTGCGCCAGGAGCGCGGCGGCAAGCACTTCGCGCATAATCGAGCCTTGGAGGCTACACGCGGAAAATTCTTTACCTGCCTTGATTCCGACGATGCGCTTCCGCCGGATTCATTGGCGAAGCTTGCACGCGCCTGGGACTCGATCCCGGAAGCCGAGCGCTCCGCCTTTTGCGGCGTCGACGGGCTGTGCTGCGACCAGCACGGCCGCGTCGTCGGCGACAAATATCCGCGCGATCCGTTCGATGCCGATCTGCGCGAGCGCAGATATGTCTATCGGCCGCGCGGCGAAAAGTGGGGCGTCGTCCTCGCCGAGATCGCGCGGCGCTTCCCGTTTCCCGACGTCGCACGCGGAAAATATCTGCCGGAAGGAATCGTCTGGCTGGACATGGCCAAGACTTACAAGTGCCGCGCGGTGAACGAGATCGTCCGGGTCTATTACATCGATGACGCCGAACCGGGCGTCACGACCGCGATTAGACGCCGGCTCGCCGCCCACGCCGAGGGCAATTGGCATTATTACGTCTGGCTCCTGAATAACGATCTCGAATATTTCTTCTCCGCGCCGATGCCCTTTATCAAAGCCGCGGTGATGCTGCCGGTCGTCGGCTGGCTGACCCAGCGAGGGCTCGGCCGCACCTTGGGCGAGCTGCGCTCGCTCGCCGCGCGATCGCTTGTGGTGGCGGCGCTGCCGGCCTCCAGCCTGATCTACCTGATGGATCGCTTGCGTAAGCCAACTTGATGACTCAGCGTCTCACTATCGTCATGCCGCTGCGCGGCCGGCCGCTCTTCACGCTGCGCTTTCTGTGGCACGCCAATGCGGCGCGGCTGCCGTACAAGTTCATCCTCGCCGACGGCGAAGTCAGGCCGGATTTGTCGCGCCTGCTCGACGACGCACGCAAGCTATTTCCGAATCTCGACGTCGACTACATCCGCTACCCGGACGATACCGACTTCGCCCGCTATTTCGCCAAGATGACGGATGCCATCGGGCGGGCGCAAACGCCTTATGTGATGCTCGCCGACAATGACGACTTTCTGGCCTATGGCGGTCTCGAGCGGAGCCTCGACTTCCTTGACGCCAATCCCGACTATGTCTGCTGCGGCGGCGGCATCGGCGGCTTCGCCGTCTATGCGGCAAAATTCCCGTGGCTTGGCGGGCTATGCGGGCCGCTCAACCGGCTCGCTTACCGCTATATGCCCTATGACCGCTCGCTTGATCTCAACTCGCCGTCGGCGGCCGAGCGGCTGGCGCGGGGTCTGCGCAACTCCTGGAGCTACTACGCGGTTTTCAGGTCGCCGGCGCTTGCCACGATCTGGCGCGAGGTCACCGAGATCAATCTCAGCGATCTTCAGCTCCACGAGAAATACTGCGCCATGCGGACGCTGACCTTGGGCAAGGCGCGTTCCGATCCGGCGTCCATCGCTTACCTCCGGCAATATTGGACGACGCTGCGCTCGGCCTTTCCGAAGGACTGGGTCCATCATCTGGTGCGCAGTCGCTTCAATACCGACTTTACCGAAATCCTGACCCGCATTGCGCGTGAAGCTGCCGCCGCCGATGGCGCCGATGCCGGCGTGGTCGCCGAAGACATACGCAACAACATGATCTCCTGGTTCGGCGACTTCTTGCGTAGAAACTACGGGCCCTATGCCGCGCTGCGCCGCTATCTGCGCAACAATATGCCGGAACTGCTCGACCGCGTGAAAACGCGGCGGCGCTATGCGGTGCCGCTCGAACGGCGCAAGATGCTGGCAAAACTGCGCAGTGGCGGCGCGTCGGCGGATTATCTGCAAGCGTTCAAGGCGGAATTGGCGCAGATCGAAGACGTCGTGTCTGGCGCGGCCTTTGCGGACTTCATTCGTCCTTACGTGCCGGTCTTCGTGCCCGAGGCCGCGCAGAGAACGGTCACCACTTCCGCCACACAGATCGGCGCGTTTGGGCGAGGTCAAAGTGGCTGAAACGATTTTCGTCGTCGGCGGCGAGCAGCGCGGCGTGCCGCATTGGACCAAAGAGTGGAGGCTCTACAAGAGGGCGCTGGTTGTGAAGGTCGCGAATGGTAAGCTTCAGCGCGTTCTGGAATACGAATCTCCGTCCGCACACCGGCCTGATGAACCGTCCGCAATTCTTTTTAAGTCGGCGTCTGTCGTCGGCAATCGCGCCTATCTCTGTACCCAGACAGAAATATTGATATGTGATTTTCCGTCGTTCGAGATTCTCAAGATCATTTCGCTGCCGTGCTTCAACGATATTCATCATGTCGCGGTTGCACCCGACGGCCGCTTGTTCGTGGCTGTGACAGGGCTCGATGCAGTTGCCGAACTTGCGTCGGATGGCGAGCTAATAAGTTTGACGAGCGTATTGGGTGGTTCAGTATGGGACCGCTTCTCATCCGAGGTCGATTACCGCAAAGTTCTGACCACTAAGCCGCACCGGTCGCATCCGAATTTCATCTTCTTTCTCGACGGCGAGCCCTGGGTGACGCGTTTCGAACAGCGCGACGCGCTGCCGCTGAATGGGTCGGGCCGCGAGCGACCGGCGTTCAAACTCGGCTCCGAGGGCGTTCACGACGGTCACGTGGATGGCGACTACATCTATTTCACCTCGGTGAACGGGTTCGTTCGCCGTTTTAGTCTACTGTCGGGGGAAGAACAAATATTTGACCTTAACATTATGCGCGCTGCCGGAGAGTCGCGGCCGCTCGGCTGGTGTCGTGGCGTCTTGCCGCGCGCCGCGGAAATTTGGGTCGGCTTTACCCGTATTCGCTACACCGAGCTTCGCCAGAATATCGATTGGATTCGACGGGGCTTTCGTGACGCCGACCGCTATCCGCCGGCGCCGACCCGCATTGCCTGTTACGACCTGGCGAACAGGCTGTTGATTGAAGAGATCGATGTTGAGCAAGCAGGGATGAATACGATTTTTAGCGTTCATCGTGGCAGTGGCGTGGATGGATCGTCGCAGGTGACGCAATGATGCCGCTAGATCGCGATACGATCGACACGGTCAGACCCCATGCCTTCGTTACGTCGGACCGCTTTGCCTTTGGGGAGAACTGGAAATCGTTTCTCGATAGTCTCGATGACAACCGCGTTGCTGAAGCCGAAAAGTCGTTACAAGGCCTCGCGGGACGCGAACGTCTCGACGGCCTGCGTTTTATCGACATCGGTTCCGGTAGTGGCTTGAGTTCGCTTGCGGCGCGAAGGCTTGGCGCCGTTGTCCGTTCATTCGACTATGACGCCCAATCCGTTGCATGCACGCGTTCGTTGCGTGACCGTTTCTTTCCAAATGATCCCGATTGGCTTGTCGAGCCAGGTTCGATTCTCGATCGTGACTATATCGGCAAGCTCGGCGAATTTGACATCGTCTATTCCTGGGGCGTGCTGCATCACACCGGCGCCATGCGCGAGGCGATTGCGAATGCGTCGCAGCTTGTCGTGCCGGAAGGTCTGTTCATCCTTGCGCTCTATCGAAAGACGCGCCTCTGCAGGATGTGGGCCTTAGAGAAGCGCTGGTACTGCCAGACGTCGTCGCGCGGGAAGGCTTTTGCTCTCGGCCTTTATGTGGCGCTGATGCGAGTGGCTTTTGCCGCGCTGCGGCGCGATTTCGATTCCTATGTTGCAAATTACCGCAGTAAACGCGGCATGGACTATCGCCATGATGTCCACGATTGGCTCGGCGGTTATCCCTATGAGTCAATCGACTCGGAGGAGGTTGCGCTCATCATGCGTAATCTCGGCTTGAGCCACGTGCGCAGCGAAGTGCAGCCTTATTCCACAGGACTATTCGGCTCCGGCTGTGACGAATACGTCTACGCGAAACTGCCGCAGTGACAATGCGCACAACCCAGACCGAAATTGCCGGCCTGTTGCTGATCGAGCCACGCTACTTTCGTGACGAACGCGGCTATTTTCTCGAGACGTTTTCCAGGCCGCGTTATCGCGACGTCGGCATCGCCGACGATTTCGTCCAAGAAAACCATTCGCGCTCGCGCAAGGGCATTCTGCGCGGCCTGCATTTTACGGTGCAGCGCCCGCAGGCGCAGCTTGTCACCGTGATGCGCGGCAAGGTTTTCGACGTCGCCGTCGACCTGCGGCCTGGATCGAAAACTTTCGGCCAGTGGTTCGGCGTCGAGCTCGGCGACGAAGGCGCCTGCCAGATGTATATGCCGCCGGGCTTCGCCCACGGCTTCTGCGTGCTCAGCGATGTCGCCGATCTGCATTACATGGCGAGCCGCATCTACGATCACAGTGACGAAGGCGGATTGTTCTGGAACGATCCTGAAATCGGTATCCGCTGGCCGATCGAGGCGCCCGTCGTGTCGCCGCGTGACGCCGCCTATCCGAAATTGCGGGAGCTTGGTCCGGACCGGCTGCCGCATGCGGCCGGCGGCTAGCAAAAGCCCTAGGCGAAGTTTGGACCAATGCGGAGCTTCATCAAACGACTGGTCGCCTGCGTGCCGTGGAAGGGGCGCAAGCTTGTGATGTTTTTCGTCGAGCACGGGCTCGTCAGCCGCGTGCCGTTTTCCGGCGTCTATGCGTCGTTCGCCGACGTGCCGGGGACGATGACTGAAGCCGATCAGGCGGCGGCCGCGGCGCGTGGGGTTGCGCGCGGGCCGAGCCGCGATGAGGCGACCAATTTGCCGCAGCTACGGCGGGCGCATTCGCTGATGCCGCTGGTTGCCGCCATGCTGGCCGGCGGTGCGCGCAAAGAGCCGTTGAATGTCCTCGATTTCGGCGGCGCCGCCGGTGTGGATTTTGCCAATCTGCTCGCCGCCGTCGATCCGAACATCGATCTGCGCTATCTCGTCGTTGATTTTCCCAAAGTGTGCGCTGTCGGCCGCGATCATTGGCGCGCCGATAAGCGCATCTCGTTCAGCGACACGCTGCCACAAGCGGCGCAATTCGATCTTGTCTACAGCTGGAGCAGCATCCAATACGTACCCGATCCGCTTGCGCTCCTCGCCCAATTCGCCAGCTATCGTCCGAGCGCGATCCTTCTCGCCGGCTCGCCATTCACGTCCGGTGAGGCCTTTGTCCGGGCGCAGGTCAATCAATCCGTTCCGTTTCCGCAATGGGTGTTGAGCCTCCCTAAGGTTGAACAGCGCCTGCGCGAGTGCGGCTATGACATGGCGTACCACGTCGCGGGTGAGGACGATTACAACGTCGACAATTACCCGCCGCGCTATCGGGTCCCCAACAGCGCGAGCCTGCTGTTCCTCAAATCGGGCGCGGGCGCCGCATGAGCACTGTCGTCATCACCGGCGCACAGGGTTATATCGGCACCGCGCTTGCTAAGCGGCTGTTGCGCGACGGCCACAGCCTGCGGCTTGTCTCGCGCGCGCCGCGGACATCGCGTCTCGAGGCTTCGCCTGATGCGCAGATTGATTACGTCACCGCCGATCTGCGCGATCGCGGGGCCTGGTCACGATTGCTCGATGGTGCGAATGCTGTGGTGCATCTGTCGTCGCGCACCGATCTGCGGGCGGCGGAGGCCGATCCGCAGGGCGATGACGACATCAATATCACGCCGATCCGCGCGCTCGTCGCGGCCGCGGGTGAGACTCCAAGGTCCGACCCGGTCTCGGTCGCTTTCGCCTCGACAGTCACGATCGTCGGCGCGCAGCCCACACTTCCGGTCGATGAGGCCGCGCCGGACGCGCCGTGTTCGGTCTACGACCGCCACAAGCTGATCTGCGAGACGATCCTGCGCGAGGCGACCGAACGCGGCGTCTTGCGCGCGTGCACGCTGCGGCTTTCCAACGTCTATGGCTATGGTCAGCTCTCGATCAACGCCAATCGCGGCATCCTCAATATCATGATCAATCGCGCCATCGCCGGCGAGCCGCTGACCATCTATGGCGCGGGCGCCTATACCCGCGACTTCACGCATCTCGAGGATGTAGTCGAGGCCTTTCGCCTCGCCGCCGAACAGCCGGCGCTGTGCGACGGCCGGCATTACGTGATCACCACGGGGCAAGGCGTGACGCTGGCGGGGTCCTATGCGCTGGTCGCGGACGCGGCGCAGGAATTCACCGGCCGCCGCAGCGCGATCCGCAGCATTCCAGAGCCGGCCGATCTGCATCCGATCGAGCGGCGGAATTTCGTCGGCAACTCGCAGCTGTTTGCGGACCGCGCCGGTTGGCTGCCGCGCTACGATCTCAAGCGCGGCATTGAAGATTACTTTCGGCGCGCGATGTCCGAACGCAAGGAGGCGCAAACGCCGAGGGGATCGCCGCACGACGCGGCACCGTAAATTCATGGAGGGAGAGGATAAAATGGGAAGCTCGGTCGCACAATTCGACCCAGCACCTCAGGACGCGCCGGCCCCGGTCCCAGAC
>Ga0102924_1003958_pt1 | contig 15241 bp, 14 predicted proteins | sample PaiPotPPM11metaG_FD_80116 | JGI IMG/M metagenome (GOLD analysis project Ga0102924, IMG submission 80116) | Iron sulfur acid spring bacterial and archeal communities from Banff, Canada, to study Microbial Dark Matter (Phase II) - Paint Pots PPM... ... | reverse complement strand
GGTTATCGCCCTCCTGAGTGGCGGTGACTGTATACGCTTTTTCAATAAGATAGCCGTTGGCTCGCAGGTTCAGCACGGTATCAGCGAAGCGGCCCGTCATGATGCCGGCATAGAGATGCTGCAAATGTGGGGGGAGCAGCGGGTCTACCGCCATGACATCGATGTAGACGGAAAATGGCTCCAGTCGCACAAATGGCAGCACCTCACGCACCGAGATTTCGCGCTCGATGCGGCGGCCGCTCAGGATGTCGTCGAGGAACTCAGGAGGGAAGCGAAACATCGAGAGGTAGCTGACCACATGCCCTGACACTTTGAGGGACCAGAACGTAAACTCACTTTTCTGTTGAAACGCGATCCGCTCAGCGAGTGGCGTGATGAATTCGCGCCCAAAGCAGCGGATCCCGATATACATCTCTTCCTCTTGCTCGGCAATGGTTGATCTGGAAAAGACAAATTTCTCCTGTTCAAACACCATCTCCATCGCTCGCGCGAGCGTGTCGATATCCCTCTTCGGGTAGACGCTTTGTTTCTTCCCTGGCGGCGTCACTTTCGGGATAAGTCCCTGATTGACTTTCCGGTGAAACATCGCCTTCGATAAGCCGAGCTTCGCCTGTGCCTCGCTCGCAGTATAGAACTGATCGTTGCTCATGGATAGGTGCTGAACGCTCTCTTTCACTCCGTTTGTACAACTATACCACACTCCCAAAACGATTGATACTCTCGTTGACAAAGGAGACCTTCATATACTTGACAAAGCGAACCGTTGTAATTAAAATATACTTTAGTATACTTTTGAAACTTTTGAGACCAGCTCGCAATGGTTGTCCCTTTGAGAGAGGAGGTGAAAGCAGAAAACACAAAACGCCTGGTTCAGGTAGTCCAGGCGTTTCATGCGGTCTTTGTTCTCGCCCCGTTGGGTACTGCCAGCCTGGTAAGCAATCAGCAGTACAAAACAGGAAACCCATCCATTTTACTGTTGCTACAGTGTGAGAGCGGCTTCTGTCGCTCTCTCAGAAAGGGTTGGACCTAGTGGTAATATGCCACAATTGGTTTGCCCTGTCAATCGAAAGGGATACGATGCAAGGCCAGCCATTTCACCTCATGCAGCTTACCGAGATGCCACGCCTGATGCCACAGGCGACGGATACGGCAAGCCCCAATCTTCCCATACCTATTTACTTCATTCATAGCGTAGAGCGACCGTTTTGTAAGACCCCAGGGTGCAAATGCCAGTGGCAGCAGCAAGAAGTCAGGCGTTTGCTCAGCCATATCGTCGAGGGAGAAATGACCTTGCGCGAGGCCGCAAACTTGCTTGACGATGTGAACGAGGAGAGGAAGTAGCCATGTCAGACAGGCAGCAGTATAGCGACGTAATACAAGTCGGTCGTCCGCGTGTGCGACAGACGACCGAGGAACGAACTCGCAGGCCTGATATCGATGAGTATGCGATTGACGACGGGTATTCCGTCGTAGAAAAACCGCACACAAGCGCGGTACGCTACGATAGAAAAGCCGTTCCGCCTCGCAGATCAGCCCTGCTTGATGATGTGTCAAACTCCAAGAAAACACGGATTATGAAGCCTCAGCGACGGTTTGACCGTTGGACGCTCATCACCTGGCTGTGCATAGCGATTATTGTCATGGGTGTCGGCTGGTTTCTCTTTTCCAAGATAGCAGACTGGTGGACAGGGGTACACGAGAACATCGTGTATGGGACTCCTTTTCGCACGTTCCAGGCCGACCAGTACATCGGTCTGGGTGACACGCCGGATCACCCAGATCACTTCATTGCGCTGAACCTGCATGGAGTGATCGAAGTTATCCAACTCAACCCGCTCGACCGCAAGAAAGATGCTGTCTACGTCCTCGCCAACGTTGGCAATGACAGCACTCCGGCCAGTCTCAGTTTCCGGGACACGACGGGCAGCGGTCGTATCGACATACTTGTGACCATCGGTGACAGCACCCCGTACACGATCATTCTCATCAACAATGGCACGACCTTGACCCCCACACAACCGGCACACTGAGCGAGCGGCAGCAATGCCGCTCATACCCATGAAGTGAGGTAGAGATGCAAACCACACAGCATGAAGAGAGAGAATTACAGGGAGTTCCGACAAACCCCGAAAGCCAGAAGTTACAACAGATACCTCTGGCCCAGGACGATGAAAGCGATGATCCCGATCAGATTTTTCTACGAGCCGTGGCCGAGATAGACACACAGCCATTAGGGAAAAACAGCGAACCGTTCACGATGGGCGAAGTGTTCGAGATCGTTTTTCTGCTTGGCGTTCTCTGCGTCAGCTACATGGGCATCGTCTGGCAGTGTATTACGTATCCGCATACGCTGGTGATTCTCTATACCAAGGCCATACCCGCCAGCGTCACCATCACGCTTGATGTACCAACGCGAACGCTATCACCTGTGAAAATAATCCGATCCGCAACGACAGCAACCACAGGCACAGGCCACCAGGGCGCGAGAGTAGCGACAGGGACATTGGTGTTTTATAACGGCAGTTCGACGCCTCAATATGTGCCAATCGGCAGCGTGTTTACAGGCGGCGATGGGGTGAAAGTCACCACCGATCAAAGTGTCACCATTCCCGCAGCTAATCTCCCCGCCATAGGCAAACTGCCAGTTTTCGCTCATGCACTGTATCCAGGCAGTCAAGGGAATATTGCAGCGTTTGATATCAACATCGCTCTTTCAAATGTCTTGAAGGTGAGAAATGAAGCACCGTTCACCAATGGCAGAGACGCTAGAACCTGCAGAGCCGTCGCAGCCCAGGATATCACTGCTCTCACCAACACCGTGAACGACGCACTTACGCACGCAGTTACGACGGCTTTCACCTTGCAGCCGGGCGAAGAAGCGATCCCAACCAATTGTCATGTATCGACCAGCACCACCCATCAGATAGGAGAGGAGGCGCAAAGCGTCACCCTCACCGCTTCAAAGACCTGCTCAGCAGTGGCGTACAACCAGGACGAACTTATCAAAGCAGCCACCGCTGCATTTATGAAAACACGACCGGCAACGACCTATCACATCGTCGGAGGCGTTCAAACGAGAGTGACAAGCGTGACACCCCTTACCCTTGCTCTCAGCGGGAAATGGGTGTACACCTTTTCGCAGGGCTACCTGGAGTTTCTTGCCCAGGAAATACAAGGGGATAGTCCCGCCAAGGCAAGAGCCTATCTTCTCAAGGCAGGTGTGATCTCTTACGCCAGTGTGCCAAATACCTTAGCTTCAGCAGATTATATTAACTTCCTTGTGCTTATTGGATAGCGAGAGGCGAGAAGACATGGGTGACACAACGACTATCGGCTGGACAGACAAGACGCATAATGAGTGGATCGGGTGTCAGAAGGTCACAGAGGAAGAGTGCGGCGACTGTTACGCCTGGCGTTGGGCTGTCAGGCATCATATGGACGTGTGGGGAAGTCTCTCCGGCTCAGACCGCCATCTGACCAAAACCCACGACAATCCACGCAGGTGGAATCGAGAAGCGGAAGCACTTGGCAGACGCTACAAGGTGTTTTGCGCCAGCTTATCAGACGTATTTGAACCCCATCCCCAGGTGAAAGAAGCGCGGGTACGGCTCTGGCAGCTTATAGAAGAGACGCCCTTTTTAGATTGGCAGATCTTAACCAAACGCCCGAAATTCATCCGCAATCTGGCACCACAGTCATGGTTACAACATTGGCCTGACAATGTGTGGATCGGAACATCGGTTGGCATTCAACGGGCAGCAGAGCAACGCATCCCCTACCTGCTTGACCTGTTGGCACCAGTTCTTTTCCTCTCCTGTGAACCGCTGGTCGAAGAAATCACGCTCGAGAAATGGTTGCAGCTTCACCGGATCAAGTGGGTGATTTGCGGAGGGTATAGCGGCGAGCAGAAGAGACCCATGTTCCTCTCCTGGGCGTGGAAGTTACGCGACGAGTGCCGAGAGTACCAGGTGGCCTTTTTCATGAAACAGTCAGGTTCTGTCTATGCGAGGGAACACGGCCTGCGTCATCCCAAAGGAGAAGACATCAGCGAATTTCCCGACGATCTCCAAATCCAAGAGTTTCCGCACCCACGGGGAAGCAGGAGTTGAGCATATCACTGTTGAGAGAGGACAGTTCCTCTTCGCAGCCACCAAACAGGAGAGCCAGCCATGAAAGAAGTCTACTGCTACCAGGAAGTTGAGAGCGATATAGCACAAGGAGAAACAGTGGCATTCACTGTCCATCCGACGCTCCTGGTTAGAGCAGCAATGAACAATCTAGAGGGTGAGGTGATCACCGTCAGCTATGAACTGTGCATAGGTTCGGACTCGATAGGCGTCTTTACCAGCGAATTTCCCGACATGGAAAGATTGCTCTATGCCTTTGATATAGCTGATCACGAAGAAATTTTTGAGGTAGTGGGTGAGCCTTGATGGTTCCATTGTTCTTTTAGACCGTGAAATTATGAAATTGTGGGAGCCAGGCAATGAAAGCTTGTCAAAGGGGCTGTTCTCAGGGTATTATATGCACAGGTATCCTCAGTACGCGGGCGTCCATATGCAAACACCCGCACGCCTCATCACGCCTTTTTCCTCACTGTACGCCATGCGCCAAAAGCACCCGCCCACAGGCAACGCGCCGGAGCCCGGACAACCCACCGAGAGAGAGCAGCTTTTTAAATTCCTCATAGGGCTTCGGCTCTTAGGTGAGGCAAAAACAAAGCGGCTACTTTCCTATATCAACGTACTGCTCAAGGAGCAGGAACAGAGGGAGAAAAAGGATGAGTTTTAAGATTGTGACGCTCCAGCAGAGGCAACCAGTTTTTTACCGAAATGTCCAGCTAGACCGCTCACGCAATACCGCGATTCTGATAAGGCAGTCGAAGCGCGGAAGCGATGCCGAACACTACGAAGGCAGACTCTTGCAAGAAAGCCTTATTCCTTTTGTGCAGATGGCGCGCGAGGAGGATGACCTGGATCACGTTCACATCTTCGATGAAGGCGCGGGGGTAAGCGGCACCAAGGGCGTTGACAAGCGAAATAAGTTGAAGGATTTACATGTAGAGATTGCGGGCAATCTGATAGGAGATGTTGTGCTCGCCCGGCCAGACCGCTTGTTTCGCGATAAGCACTTCGATAAAGTCTCCACCTTTACGCAGCTTGCCGAACAAATGAGAATAAAGATCGTTGTGCCAACAGATAGAGGAGTAATCGTCTATGACTTTACAAAGTACGAAGACCTGAAAGAGTTTCAACGGGCGATGCAGGAGGCCTACGCCTATATTGTCAACCAGATAGGCTACATGAACCGGGCGCGCGATAGTAAGATGGCACGCGGTTTGTACGGGGGTGGCTGTATTCCTTTGCCCTACGTGCTTGACCGCGATATGGCAAAGGAAATCCAGGTACCGGAACTCTACGATCCCTGGGTAGAGCCGGCCATCGACCTGTTTAAAAAATTCAAAGAGTTTAACTTCGAGTCAGGACGCATAGCCCGCTACGTGGAGGAGAAAACGTGTATTTTTCCCTTCATGGAGCCGGAGGATTTTGGCCTGTACCTACCAGTGACGAACATGACCCGTACCAAAGACGGATACACATTCGCCAACCTCAAAACCATCCTGTACTACCTCTCCAATCTTGTGCTGGGCGGATACGCACACGGGGGGAAAGACGAGAACGGCACGCGTCTCCTTATTGAAGGGGCGTTTGACGCAGCGGTCCCCATTGACCTGTTAGAACCATGCTACGCGGCAATTAAAGGTCACTACCTCGACGGCACGCCGTTTATCAAGTCCCTGGCGGCGCGGCAATACAGGCGGCAGGGCATTGAAACCGACGCCATTTTACATGGCCTGTTAACCTCCGATGACGGTACGATCAGCACGTTTGCCCAGCTCGACGATGATTACCCGATTTATGCGTGCCTGAAAGGGGGATACTTGGGGCAAACAACCCGCGCGGGACTCTCCAGGATTCTTAAAGCATGGACACTTCCCGTTCGACCAATTGACCAGCTTCTTTTAGACCGGCTTATAGCCCTCGCGGAACATGACCCCAAAATCGACGAGAAAGTGAAAGCGTACTTTGCCAACGCCTCACAAGAGGGGGAGAGTACCTTAACCGTATTGGATACCGCCATTTACCAGACAAAAAAGGCATTGAGGCGGGTGAGCAAAACGATCGTGGCGCTAACAAAGCAGCTGGCAGAAGGGGACGAAGAACTTGACGAAGACGATCCAGAGAGCGCATTAGAGCTTGACCCGAACGACCCCATCATGAAAGAGCACCGGCAATTGCAAGCAGACCTGCGCCGCTTACAGCGGCAGCGGGAAGAAGCGGCTCGAACGCTCAATGAAGACCCGGCCAAATCGATAAGCGACTTCTACCATACCCTGATGCATTTGCGTACCGAGTTTCACAAACGCAAGCCGCAGGATAAAAAGGACATTATCAGAAAGCTGGTCGATGAAGTGAAAATCACTTCTATATCTCCCCATCTCTACACGCTCCAGGTCACCTGGATCAGACCATTAACCGATGGGCGAGACGATGTGGCCTTACTCTGGAGAAGCGACCCGACCAAAGACGAGGAGGTAATCAACTGGACGGAGGAAGAGGAGGCCGCACTGAGACGGTTATACCCTCAAAGTGTGCAGCTTGAACTCCTGCGGGCAATGCCGGGGAAAACCCCGGGGCAAATGAAAAAGCGGGCGAACCAGATGGGCGTCAAGCGGGATTACTGGCACATCGACCAGTCGGAGCGGTTCTACTGGACCGTCTGTTACAAAGACCTGGCGGCCCTCGAGGCGTACACCGGGGACGAGGAGGAACGGGACTACCTGTGGAGGGCGATCAATCGCATGGCGGAGCACACGAAACGCGGGCAGATTTCGGCCCTGTGGTTTATCCCCGTCGACATGATTTCTTTTTCGCAATTCCTGCGCGGCGCTACCGACATGATTAAGAGCGGATTGTCGAGAACATCGGTGTGATGGCCGTCACGCGCATCTACTCCAGCCTCAACTTTATTATCGCCGCCGGAGTCGCCATCCTGCTCGGCTTCTGCCCCAAGTTCGGCGCGTTGATCGCGACCATCCCCGGTGGAGTCCTGGGTGGCCTCGCCGTCGTACTCTTCGGCTTGATCGCCGTCACCGGAGGACGCATCTGGGTCGAGAACAAAGTCGACTTCTCTAAGAGCCGCAACCTGGTGACTGCTGCCGTAGCTCTGACGGTCGGCGCCGGCATGATTAGCGTGCGCAATGTCACTTTCGGCCTGACCATCGGCAGCTTCACCATCGGCGGTATCGGTGTAGCCACCTTCGGCTCGATCATCATGTACCAGATACTGCGCGAGCGCACTCCCCAACCCGAAGAGGCTGCTACGGCTGATTCGGCGGTCGGGCCATTCCCTGAAGCGGAGGCGGGAGCGGGGGAGTAAGATCATCCCTCTGCTCTCTAGTTTAGCATCAGATAAAGCCAGGCTCCCCTGTAGTCTAGTACAGGGGAGCCTGGTTTGTACATATAAATAAAGCACCAGATTTCAGCTCAGGTTCGCTCGTTCAAAAGCCAGTGCAAAATCTCGTACACCGTCGTATCGACGATTCGGCTCTTTAGCGAGAGCTTTTTTCGTCATACCACTCTCTGCTGTGAATAGACCATTGAATGGCATCCTTTAGGTGCTATAATGGGCGTAAAGTTCTTTGTGTATCTGTCATGTGCAACCAGCCAATAATCACCCGGAGTACCACCATGCCACGCTACGAATCAGCCCCACAACTTACCGACGAATATATCACCTCTGTGTGGGAGATACTGCCGCGCCATGTGCGGCCCACATTGCTTTTACAGAGCGAGTCGCTTTCAGCGCAATTGGGATGCGACCTCACCATTGCCAGCGAGACCTTCCAATACACTGGCAGCTTCAAGTTCCGCGCCGCCTATAATCTGTTGTCGAGTATCCCAGAACCGCGCATTGTGACTGCATCGTCGGGCAATTATGGGCAGGCAGTGGCCTATGCCTGCAAGCTGCTGGGGAAGAAGTGTACGGTGGTGATGCCTGCCACTTCCGCGCAGGTCAAGATTGCTGCGGTGCAGTCGTATGGGGGCATCGTTGACTTAATCGATGTGCATAAGATCGGCCGCAATGAGCGCGTTCAGCAGTTGTTGGAGGAGCAACCGGGAGCGTTCAGCGCGCAGGCCTACGACGATTATCGCGTGGTAGCGGGCAATTCGACGCTGGGGAAGGAAATACTGAATGCCGCCGCTTTCGATGTCATACTTGTGCCGGTTGGCGGCGGCGGTCTCAGCTCAGGGCAGGTGGTGGCGCGCGATCACGCGGGGGCGCGTACCGAAATAATTGGCGCTGAGCCGCAGATCGGCAACGACGCGGCCCGCTCGCTGCGCAGCGGCACGCTTACCTACAACGAACGGGAACCCGCGACCGTCGCGGATGGGGCGCGCACGCTGGGACTGGGCAGGCTGAACTGGGAAATCCTGCAACATGGCATGACAGATATTGTTGAGGTGCCGGATGAAATAACCCTGGAGGCCCTGCGCCAGTATTTCAGATATGTCAATCTCAAAGTCGAGCCTACGGGCGCGCTATCGCTGGGCGCGTTGATGACTGCGCCTGAACGCTTCCAGGGCAAACGGGTCTGCTGCATTGTGAGCGGGGGCAATGTCGATCCTGCCGTGTATGCAAATGCGTTACTGGCAAAATAAACAGGCTCTTCTAACTGACGGGAAAAATCGCCAGGTGAGTGAATATGGCCTGCGCTCCTGGCGGGTTTTTAGGTAAATTTGAAACAAAGAGAGCGACCTCGCCGCCCTTATAGGCGCTATCGTTAAGTGTGTAGACTGAAACGTTATTCACCCTGAATTCCATGCTGCTGCCCCTGGCAATAATGGTAATATGATTCGTAGCGCCTTCGCTTTGTATGGCAGCGTTAGGAATATATTCATTGTTGGTGAGTGAAGCGCCTCCTGGATTATCAAGTGTACCCTTGTATAAGGCAAACGTGCCATCACCATAGAGTTCAAAACGGTAGTAAAGACCGATATCAAGGCCCTGGGTGGCAATCCCTCGTATAAATATGCCGTAGCCGTTTGTTTTATCACCTTTGGTCAGCTTCGCGTCAACGTCTAAGCGAAAATCGGCAAAAGTTTGACCCGGCACAATTTCCCACAGTAGTTTGTTATGATCGTCTTCGAGTACCATCTGTCCCCCGCCCAGAGACACCGAATATTGACCGGGGCTGCCTGAAAGGTTCCACTTATTCACATTGTTCTGAAAATCGTCGCTAAAAAGCGGCTTTATCGAAGGAGTCACGATGGCAACGGTGGGAGTGACAGTTACCGTATTCTGGCCCTGATTTTTCAAGAGAAAGAAATACCCGGCAATGCTTCCACCACCGATGAGTAGCAAGATGGCTATAATGACCAGGAGTATTGCTGCAACATTGGGGCCGCGCTTTTCCGGCAGCTGCGATAGCTGCGGGGGCTGTAGTTGCTGATAATAATTCCCCGGCGCGAAACCATTCGTGGCAGGGTGAAATGTATTTCCCGGCGCCGCGGGAGGAGCGTAGTACATACCCGGCTGATTGTAGCCTGCCTGCTGGTTCTGCCCTTGCATCACTGGGACGCTGTTGGCAAACTGTTGAGGAGGAAGAGCATTGTACCAGCCACAATTGCGACAGACAGGCACATCCGGCAGTAACGGCAATCCACAACGCATACAACTCTGGATGGTTTGGCCACCATGAGGTGGGTACATCGAGGACATAAGATACCTCCATTACATACTGGCATTGACATAGTACGGTTCTATTGCCAGCTTATCCTTATCAGCAGGTTATAGAGCGCCCCTTACTTGCTTCCTCAAGCACCCCCATTTGGAGCGAGTATGGCACATAACGCTTTGAAAGTCTATCCAATAGTATATTTGGGTCAGGATTCAGGCTATTTTATAGCAACCAGCTTCAGAGCCTCCGCACTAGGACGGAGGTCCTGAAGCTGACTGCTCTATTTTTGCCTCTCGCAGTAGTTCGTAAAGGCGCGAGGGATGCAGGGGCATCTCGCGAATACGTATGTCAAAAGGCGATAGCGCGTCATCGATAGCCGAGGCGAAGAGCGCGGGTACGGGAATGACGCCGGCCTCGCCAGCGCCCTTGACGCCGAGCGGGTTCAAAGGCGAAGGCGTTTCAACATGATCGACCAGCAGCGGTGGCACCTCAGCCGCGGTGGGCAGCAGATAATCCATGAAGCTGGCGTTTATGAGCTGTCCCTCTTCATCATAGACCAGCCGTTCAAAGAAGGCTCCCCCAATCCCCTGCGCCACGCCTCCATGCACCTGTCCCTCGACCACGATGGGATTGATGACGCGCCCGCAATCATGCACGGCAGCATACTTCACAAAGGTGACATTGCATGTAACGGGATCGACCTCGATTATTGCGCCGTGAATGCCACTGGCAAAACTTCCATGCGGCGGGCTGTAGAAGCCGCTCGCCTCCAGGCCGGGGCCGCCCCGTTCCTCCGGCAGCGCTGGCCCCGGACGCGGCCCGGCCAGCTTCATCGACATCAGTTTGCGCGCGTTCTCTCCATAGGCATAGCGCAGGGGATTGGCGGAGATAGCCACCTGCCCCAGCGTCAGAGCGCGATGAGGCGCGTCCCTCACAAAAACTTTGCCACCGGCCAGCTCTATATCATCGGGTGCGGCCTCGAAGAGATCGGCTGCTACCTGTTTCGTCTTTTCGCGCACTTTGACGGCGGCTATGTGTATTGCTGAACCCGCGACCGTCGCGGCGCGACTGGCATAGGTACCCACGCCCCAGTTAAAGGTCTGTGTATCCCCGGTTGTCACCAGTACATCCTCTGGCGCGATGCCCAACTGATCGGCCACGATCTGCGCGAAGGTAGTCATATGCGCCTGGCCCTGCGTCGTCACGCCGGTGGTGACGAAGACGCGCCCGTCCGACTCGACGCGCACCATCGCGCCCTCGTATGGTCCGATGCCCGTCCCCTCGACGTAAGCGCCCATGCCGATACCCAGGTAACGCCCCTCTTTGCGCGCCTGCGTCTTGAGCGCGGGAAAGTTATCGTAGTCCAGCAGAGCTTTGAGTTTATCCAGCCCTGCCTGGTAATCGCCGCTATCATATCTGGTCGGCCCGCCGTCCTGATACACCAGGCCAACATCCCAGGGAAACTCGTCTGGCGAGATGAAATTGCGCGAGCGCACTTCCAGCCGGTCCAGGTGAAGTTCGCGCGCAATGCGGTCCATGATGCGTTCCATAACAAATACGGCATGCGGTCTGCCTGCCCCGCGATAGGGGCTGACAGGCACCTTATTCGTGTAAAGCACTGTAAATTCGCTGGCGTAGTGCCTGAGCCGGTACGGACCGGGCAGCGTACACGCCGTGATGATGGGGACGATAATGCCATAGGGCGTGTAGGCCCCCGCGTCGTGCAGGAAGGTGTCGCGCACGCCCAGCAAAATGCCTTCATCATCAAAGGCGTACTCCACTTCGTGGAGCTGACTGCGTTCCTGGTTAGCCGAAATAAAATGTTCGCGCCTGTCTTCTATCCATTTAACAGGCCTGTCCAGTTGCATGGCGGCGAAGGGTACCAGCACTTCTTCCGGGTAGAACATCATGATTTTGGTGCCGAAGCCGCCGCCGACATCGGGCGCAACTACGCGCACCTTATGTTCGGGCAGGTGAAAGATGGCGGCCAGGCCATTGCGGATGGGCAGGGGAGCCTGCGTTGATATCCAGCAGGTCAACATGCTGTCCTGCGCGTCCCACCGCGCTACCACGCCGCGACACTCCATCGGCATGGCGGCGCCGCGATCCATGAGCAGTGTTTCGCGCATGACGTGCGGTGCGCTGGCAAAAACGCTATCCGGGTCGCCAACGGTCTGCGCCAGGTGCGCGGCCACGTTGCCCGGCACATCCTCATGCACCAGAGGCCCGTCCGATGCTGAGGCAACCCCCAGGCTATGTACGACCGGCAGCGGTTCGTACTCTACATCGATCAGGTCAAGCGCGTCCTCGGCGATGTAGCGGTTATCCGCTACGACCAGCGCGACGGCTTCACCGACATAACGCACCTCGTCTCGCGCCAGGGGAAGCTGCGTGCGCGGCTGCGTCAGGGCAGGATGCGGCACCAATAGCGGCGAGGGCTCCAATATCTCGCCCAGGTCTTGGGCTGTCAGCACAAGATGCACGCCCGGCAGCGACCAGGCCGCGCTCGCATCGATGCTGACAATGCGTGCTCGCGCCGAAGTGCTACGCAAAATGGCGGCGTGAAGCATTTCAGGCAGATCAATGTCGTCAACGTAATTGCCGCGCCCCCGCAGTAAACGCGGGTCTTCCAGTCGTTGCACTGGCGCGCCAAACCAGCGAGTTGCCATTATTCCACCTCCATGTGCTGCACTCGCAAACGTTCGGCGGCGAGTTTTACCGCTTCCACAATATTCTGATAGCCGGTGCAGCGACAGATATTGCCTGAGAGTTCGTGACGAATCTCGTCTTCGCTCGGATCGGGATGCTCGTGCAACATGGCATGGACGCTCATGATGATACCCGGTGTGCAAAAACCGCACTGCAGGCCGTGTTTTTCGCGAAACGCCTGCTGGATGGGGTGCAGCTCGCTATTGACGCCCGCCATACCCTCGATGGTGGTGATCGCCATGCCGTCCGCCTGCACCGCGAACATCAAACAGGCGCGCACCGCTTCGCCGTTGAACAGGACCGTGCAGCAGCCGCACACCCCGTGTTCGCAGCCAACGTGCGTGCCGGTGAGATGCAGTTCATGGCGCAAAAAGTCGGAGAGCAGCAGGCGCACCGGCACCGTGCGTTCGTAACGATTCCCGTTGACCGTCACGGCAATCTCGCACTCCTCTACACACTGTGAGAGGTCCTCATCTCGTTCTCGCATTAGTGCTCTCCTTCCTGTTTCTCGCGCCGTGCCCAGGCCTGCTTCAACACACGCCGGGTTAGCTCGGATGCCAGCTCGCGGCGATACTCGACGGTGGCGTGAACATCTTGCATATCCTCGCCCACTACATCTCGCGCGGCACCGGCGGCGGCGTTTAACGTTTGTGCATCGAGCGTTGTTCCAATCAATAACTGCTCGACAGCACGCGCGCGTACAGGAGACCCGGCCACGCCGAGGTATGCGATGTTGGCCGACATGCAGGTATCATCCGGCGCTGGTGTGAGTACCGCTATCGCTCCCACCAGCGCGAAATCTCCAGAGCGACGCGCAAATTCTATAAATGACCAGCCAGCCTGTGGCGCTAGCCAGGGAAAGCGCACCTCGGTGAGCATCTCGCCCGCTTCGAGGGAGGTAGAGAGATAGCCTGTGAAAAAGTCCTCGGCCTTAATGACCCGCTCTCCATGCATACTCTGCGCCAGCACTTCGCCATCGAGGCAGGTCAACAGCGCGGGAAGCTCGGCGGCGGGGTCGGCGTGCGCAATACTGCCTACCACCGTTCCGCGATTGCGTATCTGCATATGCCCGATATGCTTGATAGCTTCCACGAGCAGCGGGTGCTTCTCCTGCACCAGCACCGAACGTTCGATCTGCCGCTGGCGGGCAATGGCGCCAATTGCCAGGTAGTCGGGTTCGGTCTCGAAGTAATGCAATTCGGAAATGTGGTTGATGTCAAGGATGTAGGCAGGCGCGGCCAGGCGCATATTGAGCAAGGGTACGAAGCTTTGCCCGCCTGCCAGGACTTTGATTTCTTCGCCATACTGGTCGAGCAGGACAAGCGCCTCGTCGAGGATGCGCGGCGAGCAGTAGTGAAAACGTGGAGGTTTCATAAGTGCGCTTCCCTCTAAAATAAGTTGCCACTAAGCAAAGACGGTCTGTATCGACCGTCTAAAATAAGGCTACAGCGTCATTCATGCGCAGGGAACCAGGTGTTTCCTGTTAGTTAAGTGTAAACTACTACTGTCCGGCCTTTCTGTCAAGCCCTCGCATGGCCGTCTTCATTCTGGTTCTGCACATACGGCTTGCCGTGCAGGTCTCATTGATGGTATGCTTGAATAAATGTTCTTGAAGAGAAAAAAAGAGAGTGATATGCAGCACACGCACTCCGCACAAGCGCAACTGGAAGATGAATACCTGTTTGGCTGGGACGCCACGCCTGGCATCATTTCCGTCTGGGCAAGTCGTTCTGGCGAGGCTATTCTATGGAGACGCGAGGGCGAGTGTATCACCACTACCAGAGAACGTTTTCGCCCCTGGCTTTTTGCCACCACGCTGGATGACCTGGCGCACATTGGCGCATCCATACACACGACATCCTCACCGGGAGCGCATATTACGTACCGTGAGTTAGATGGTGAGGAAGGCAGCTATCGCTACCTGCTTTCAGCAGCAGATGGTCGCCTGCTCGAACGTGAACTGCTGCGCGGCGCTGCTAAACGGCTGCAGCGTCAGGTGGCAGGCATCAACCAGTTGGAACATGACTACCACCAGGTCGGATCCGTCGAACAATACCTGATGTCGAGCGGGCGCGTCTATTTCCGGGGTTTGAGCTATGAAGACCTGCATCGCCTGCAATTTGATCTTGAGACCACTTCGCTCGAGCCACAGAACGGGCGTATCTTTTTGATTTCCGTGCGTGATAGTCGCGGCCTGGCTACGATACTGGAAGCCCCGCGACCAGAAGACGAGGCGCGCATCATCGCTGATCTGTGCGCGCTGATTCGCGAACGCGACCCCGATGTGATCGAGAACCATAACCTCTTCGGCTTTGATTTGCCATTTCTGGAGCAGCGCGCATCCGCGCTGAGAATTCCTCTGCGTATCGGGCGCGCTGGTGGGCCGATGCTGCTGGAGAGGCGCGAAGAGACACTGGCGATAGGTCCGGAGGCGCGGAAACGGGTGCGTTACAGCCTGGCCGGTCGCGAGTTGATTGATACGCTGGACGCGGTGCGCCGCCACGACTTCGTGGTGCGCGATATGCCCGGACATGGATTGAAAGACGTGGCGCGCTACTTCGGCATCGCCTCAGCCGACCGCGTGTACCTGGAAGGGGCTGCCATCTACGACACATACCGCCGCGATCCCGAACGAGTGCGCCACTATGCGCTGGATGACGTGGCTGAAGTCGATGGGCTTTCGCGTCGTTTGCTGGGCGCGCCCTTTGCCCTGGCGAGTATGGCTCCGCGCCGCTATGAACGCCTGGCCTCGGCTGGCCCGGCAATGGGTATTCTCGAACCCATGCTGGT
>Ga0102924_1003957_pt1 | contig 15242 bp, 10 predicted proteins | sample PaiPotPPM11metaG_FD_80116 | JGI IMG/M metagenome (GOLD analysis project Ga0102924, IMG submission 80116) | Iron sulfur acid spring bacterial and archeal communities from Banff, Canada, to study Microbial Dark Matter (Phase II) - Paint Pots PPM... ... | reverse complement strand
GCTGCGATTGCATAGGGTTTCAAAGCTTGCCAATAGCTATCAAACCAGGCTTGTAACAATTGCGGATCGGAGAATTGGATCGACCCTGACCAGGTCAATGTTCCACCCGCGCTGAGCAGGGGTACCACAAAAACGTGAAAATGCCTGGCCTGTGCCGCGCTGATACCAGCCGCCACAGCTTCCGGCGTCGGAGTGATAGAGGTCGTGGTGACCTGTGTTGAGGTAACGGAAGATTGATAGAAGTTGATAGGCAACTCGATCCACTGCGCCCCCGTTTGCATCTGGATATCATTTAGCCCGGTCTTCCAGTTGGCATCTGTTGTGTCATAAGCATTTGTTCCCCATTGAGGGAAAATTATGCCCGTCTGGAAAGTAGGTCTGTGCATACGCACTTCTGGACTCGCATTAAGGTCTCGCTCCGCCACCTGCGTCTCATAAGCAATCACCGCCGGTGGACGGGGACGTAATGAAGAAAGATGGAAAAAAGGAATATGCCCACCGATGAGCACAGCCTGGAAAAATATGCCCGATAGCATTAAAATCAGCGAGAGTATATAAACACGATAGGAATGCCGTTTCACTGTTTCTTCTTCCTGATGGTATACCTGTCAGACTACTATTGTGGTCGCGAGCGTTTGATTTTCTTTTTTTCTGCTGCCAGGCTTGGTTTTTGAATCACGAAAAACCCTTGCCTGGGTTTAAAACTGTAGAGAACCCCAAGGGCTTCTAACAGGGCATACCAGATGCTGCACAATATTAGTAGCCATGAAACAGCGCGTTTCCATTGTAACTCAAAGACGCCTTTTTTCAAGAAAGGATGTGGATACCGGCTTTGAATATCAATTCCCTGGAGATAGGCGAGTGTAAATGTCGCCCATGCGAAGTCCGCAGGTAAACGAATCCAGTAAAAAGGGCTGGCATGTATAAATAATGCCACGACTGCTACCAGGAAAGGCAGAAATGCGAGTTGCCAGAGTACGGTAAACAGGCCCAGGCATAAGCGATAGGGAAAGGGGGTTTGCCGGTCCCTCAATACGGCGCGAATCCCTGAGAGCCAGCGACTGCGCTGCCGCACAAAATCTCGCGCTTTCTGCGGTGGCTGCTCGTGCAAATAGCCACGCACCCAGATGAAGTGGAATCCCTGTGACCACGCACGCAAGGCCCACGCGGCATCTTCAGTGATAGAGTTTGCTGTGCCAACATCAAAGGAAAGCTGCTTATCATGAATGCCGCGCACCACAATATAGGAACCGTGAACACCAAACATGGGTACTCCCAGCGCATATTGCAGGCGGAATCTGCCGAGATCGTCCGCTGTGCGCAATGCATCGGCCCCCCGGTAAAACCAGTTTCCGCCCTGGTAGAGAATCGCTCCCTGCCCTATTAGCCGCGCGGGTAGCGCCTGCTTGCCCTCTTTTTGCGCGCGCTGCTCTGCCTCAATGGACCGCCAGATGAAGCGATACAAACCGGCCAGCATATGTTCATTCACCAGACTCTCTTCATCAAGATAAATATACCAATCTTCTTGTCGAGGTTGGACCTGCTCCTGTAAATAGGTCAACGCGCGTGCTTTAAAACGCGAGAGATGTGGCGTAACATAGGTGGGAGGTACCACATAGATGCGCACCCGGCTATCTGGCCCTAAATTGAGAAAGATTGGACATTCACTGATAATCTCTATCTCGTAGGGTCCGCTGGACTGCTGATACCCTGCGAATGCCTGGTGAACTGCTATGACGCTATCTCGCAGGATGTCAATGTTATCTCCTCTGGTCACAAAACGAAATACTAGCCGTACAGGCCTGGGCGGAGCAAAGGCGAAAATTCCCTGCTTTGGAGGAAGTATAACTGGCACGCTCACATGTATTGGGTCGGGGCGAGCCGCTTCCGCGAAAAAGAACCAGCCGATCCACAGGACAATTGCCAGTGGTATTGGTGTTAGCCAGGTCAATTCTGCCCACTGCACGATTGTCCGCAGGGTGGTCGGATGGAAATGTACACGGTCTAATTGCGCCTGTAACCAGAAGAGCAAAAGCATAAGTAAGAGTGTGGCGCAAATTAACCAGATGCGATAGAACCAGGTAATAAGAATTGCTGATACGCCATCACGCTGCATGGGGGGAGTGATAGGCATCACCTGTGCAGGCGGCATGGTGACAAACATCTGTTCGGGAGTAACAGAAATTCGTTCTAGCGGTGATAACTCTGCCGGTACCGGTGTTTCTACAATCTTTACTGGAAAAGTTGACCATTGGGAGACATCCTCGTTGCCAGCCGGAGAAAACCCCTGTGCGGCAAGAGTGGATGTTGGTGTTTCTACAATCTTTACTGGAAAAGTTGACCGTTGAGAGACATCCTCGTTGCCAGCCGGAGAAAACCCCTGTGCGGCAAGAGTAGATGTTGGTGTCTCTACAATCTTTACCGGAAGAGTTGACCTCTGCCAGATATCTTCGTTGCCTGCCAGGGAAAACCCTTGCGAGGCAAGAGCAGCAGATAAAGGCTGCGTCTGGTATATTTCGGGATGAGGCACATTGCCTTGAGTTGTATTTTTAAGTATTTGACGCTGACTTCTCAGTTGTTTCAGGCGCGCTGGTGCTTGATCCCCTGGATGGTCAGTTGACATATCTAATCCTTATCAAGAAGCCTGGCAGCAGGCTTATGAAGTTTGAGCTGGATAGCTTCCGCGATAGAAGATCTGATTTCATTTTTCTTCTATTGCGTAGAACGCTATGCGCCCTGACTGGTCACTTTTCCTGATAGATTGAAACATGTAACTATACTAAAGTACCGGGGTGTTCTGGCTTATTGAGGGCTGCCGGGGGAACTTAATTCTGGGACGGGGGAAGAAAACAGGGTGCTGGCGCCTCCTGTCAAACTATCGGCCTGGATGCGGTACCAGACTGTTTCTGGAGAGCTTTCTTTGAACCAGGGCGTATCATTATCGGTGACGCACTTGTTGCAGAGAACCTGCCAGGGTCCGTCAGGTCCCACGAGAGAACGCTCGATGGTATAGGTAGAGGCGCCCGCGACGCCCCTCCATTCGAGTCCTGGGATGGTGCTGGTGATGACGGGGGTGCCGGAAATGCGGATGGCGGGAACCGGTAATTTGCGCATCGTATAGGCGTGGGTGCGCAGTTCATCCGCTCTGGTACGCATATCGGGGGTATCACCTGGATAATGCAACGTGTAGCCGTCCCGATGCTGCACATAGCCAAAGCTGTCGCTATGGCTGAACAACGACCAGATCAGATCACCCGCCACTGCGTAGTTGATCTCGATATCGGTTAAAAACTGCGGGAGCGGGTCGCCGCCTCCATAATTATTCCAGGCATACTCCTCGGCGATAAAGACCTTATTGGCACGTTGCGCTTCCCCAGCCTGGATGTTCAAGGCTGAAATGCTCATCGGGTAATATTGTCCGGTGTAGATATCGACATCAGGGAGTTGGAGATCCCCGGCAAACATGGAGGAGCCGTAACTCTGTCCACTATTTCCATCGATAATCAGGTGATTCAAGTCTATCGATTTGATATAAGCGGCAATGGTTTCTACCCAGGCCGATGGCGCCACCAGGCCATTGCCGGTTTCCCATCCCAGGATAGTGGGGTCGTCTTTGTAGGCGATGCCGGTATAGCTATTCACCCGATTGAGGATATGACTGATATAGTCCTCGAACGCTGCAATCACCGCCGGGTTCGAGTAGAATTGGTTCTCATCTTTGAGACCGTTCCATTTCGTGAAGACGGACTTGCCACCGTGATAATAGTGAAAGTTATCAACCAGAGGAATAATCAGGCGCAAGCCGTGTTGCTTTGCCGACATGATGGCATAATCCACGTGCTGCAAAGCGGCCTCGTTAAAATTGCCCGGTGAAGGTTCAATGCAGAGAGAGCAGCCGACCGAAATACCCAGGGTATGCGCGCGCACCACCGTTGCTCCCATCAATTGAGCGGTTGCCAGTGCATCATCGACGCGGAAGTGTGTAGGGTAATCGACCCCGCCAACGTTTTCATCTAGCCCTAACCAGTAAATATTGGTACCTGAAAAACGGAATGGCGTCCCTTTGAGTACCAGTTGCGAATCGACACGCTTCACAAATGTATCGGGTATCGCGTGGGCCGGATATTTCAAAATTTGCCTGGTAATGATAAGCACAAGCACCATAACAAGAACCAGGAAGAGAAGAGTAGCGGTGCGCCAGTACTTAATGACAAGCCTCTTAATCATAATTCACGTATATCCCTCCTTAAAACGACTGCACTAAAACCAGGCTAGCCAGATAGCTTCTTCCTAATAATGCCAGGATGTAAAGTCGTCTTCTTCGTCTACTATCATCCACCCAGGGATAGAATCTCCTCGAACTATATGCTTTTCTTTATTCCTCGCCAAATTTCTTGCCAACGGACGTTTTTATGATGGGAGTCAGAATAACTGATACTACTTTCATCACATTATATACCTGAAGATTGTTTTATACAAATATGTTGCCGTTTGGCCGTTTACATATTTGTTGCAATAACTCTTCTGTTTTTCTCAGAATCTATGATATAATTGCTGATAGATGAAATTTCCAACTGTCACTGTAGCAGTATAAAACACATGCACCAGACGCATGTCGTCATGCTTCCCAGGAGGGGGGTAATATATGACAAATCATGTAGGGCAACGGCTGGGCAATTATCGTTTGATGCATTTGTTAGGACAGGGGGGCTTCGCAGAGGTGTATCTGGGTGAGCATGTGTTTCTGGGAACGTATGCTGCCATTAAGTTGTTACAGGTGCACTTAGATGACGAAGAAATGGAAGCGTTTCTGCGGGAAGCGCGCACCCTGGCTGGATTGACGCACCAGAATATTCTGCGCATCCTCGAATTCGGCGTGGAAAAGGACATTCCTTATCTGGTGATGGATTATGCTCCGAATGGGACCCTGCGCCAGCGTCACCCCAGGGGGAGTGTTCTCCCCATTCCGCTGATTATCTTCTATGTCAAGCAGATTGCTTCTGCTTTGCAATATCTTCATTCGAGAAAATTGATTCATCGTGATATCAAACCGGAGAATCTCCTGCTCGGCTCACATAACGAAGTGCTGATCAGTGATTTTGGCACGGCTACCGTCTTTGAAACGCTGCAGAGCCAGGGGACGATGGAGATGGCCGGGACGCTGACGTATATGGCGCCTGAGCAGATTCGCGGCAAACCGCGTCCCGCCAGTGATCAATACGGACTGGCGATCATTGTCTACGAATGGCTTACCGGTGTACCCCCTTTTAAGGGTGTTTTTAACGATTTATTTAATATGCACATGTATGCCACGCCAACTTCTTTGCAACTGTTAGCGCCGGGGGTTCCATCTGAACTGGAAGAAGTCATCATGACCGCGCTGGCGAAAGACCCGGAGCGGCGTTTTGCCACGGTCTTAGCTTTTGCCAATGCGCTGGAGCAAGCTGGCATACGCTCTACCGTTGTGGAGCCGCCTCCACTTTCTTATACCGTTCCAGTGGCGCCTCCAACTTCTACCCTTCCTTCGTCGTCTGGTGTTAATTTTTCCCAGCAACAGCCTGCGATAGTAGAAGATGGCCCAACCATTAGTTCTCCTACACTTCCCTCGGTTGGAAGGGATCAAACAGTTATTACGCCTCAACAAATGCGTCAACGAGAGACGCAAGGGCAAATACCTGCTATTAACCAGGAAGTCTCTTCGCCGCGACCTCCTTCGTCCGTTCTACCTACACCAGCGCCTGAGCAATATGTATGGGGTCCTGCGCAATATTCACAGCCTCCTGCTCCACCTTTCGTGAATCCTGAGCAAGGCTATTTCTCGCCTGCGACGACACCAACTCCACCTTTCGTGAATCCTGAGCAAGACTATTTGCCGCCCGCACCGCCACCAAAACAAGAACGTCATCTCTCACGCCGTACTTTTGCTTTTGGACTGGCAGGGCTGGTCGGGTTGGGCGCTGCAAGCGGCCTGACATTTTGGATTGTGTCCTCGCGGCACGGCCCTGTAATTGCTAATCCGGGAACACCTGCTCCTGCTCCTGGCACAATATATGTCACCTATAAGGGTCATACCGGCGCAGTTTATACGCTGGCATGGACCTTCAAGGGAAATCATATCGCTTCCGGGGGCCAGGATCATCGAGTGCGAGTATGGGACCCAATTTCACCCGGTGGTCATGATCTTTACACCTTTTTAGGACATTCCGGTTCGGTCAATGCTGTCGCATGGTCGCCTGATGGGACCCGCATAGCTTCTGGTGGCTCGGATACAGAGGTGCTTGTCTGGGATGCTTTGAACGGGAACAATACCATTCCTTACAGACATCACACAAACAACATCCGCACCGTTGCGTGGTCTCCGGATGGCCGCTTTATTGCTTCAGGGGGCGATGATAACACGGTACAGGTGTGGGATGCAGCTACCGCAGCCCCGCTTTACACATATAAAGGTCACACTGGCATGATCTGGTCTCTGGCGTGGTCTCCTTCTCCTGGTAGTATGCGTATCGCCTCTACCAGCGTTGATAAAACCGTACGTGTGTGGGATGCTCTTACCGGACTCAATGCGCTCACGTACCGCGGTCACACGAGCGCTGTAAAAGCGGTGGCGTGGTCGCCTGATGGAACGATGGTCGCTTCAGGAAGCGACACACCCGAAAGCACTGTACAGGTGTGGAATGCGCAAACGATGCAAAAGCTCCTTACCTATACTCAACATACTGGCGGCGTCTATGCGGTCGCCTGGTCGTCTGACGGGCAAAATATCGCTTCGAGTTCATGGGGGGAAGTGCGGGTGTGGAAACCTACAACCGGGAAAACCCTCAATCTCTACACTCAACTGACCACTACTCCACAGGCGAACGCCGTGCATACCATCGCCTGGTCTGCTGACGGGCAGCGCATCGCCTCGGGCGGTGACGATACTACGGTGAATATCTGGCAAGCCCACTAATATTCCTCCCCATCTGGCAATGAGAGTAGCATAAAAGTACCCACCACTTACTAGCAATCAGATAGCCAGTTATACATAGTAGCCATACAAAATTTGCCGATGAAATGAACTGGTACATTCTGAAATATTGACGAATGTGCATACGCTGTTACAATATCTGCAAGTTTTGTAGGACAGCCTATGATAGTCCTCTTAAGTAAAGGAAATTGCAATGTCACGTTCTCGTAGTGCTAAAAAACTGACTGCGTTGCTTCTATTTATTGTCCTCAGCGCTGGAATTCCGCTTGCTTCCTTCATTACGCACGGTGGAGCAGGACGTGCTGCGCACGCTGCCTCGCCCCTGGTCTACCATGAATTCGCGGATGGACCTTATAAAGTGAGCGGCAACCAGATTATTGGCGCGGATGGCAAGCAGTACATCTTTCACGGTATGGGCCGTGATGGGTTAGAGTTTGCATGTACAGGTGATTCAGCCCTTGATAGTGCCCACCTGGCCTTTATGGGACCGGGGACCAGCAGTGCCAGCGGGACATACTGGTGGGGCAATACAGTTCGCCTGCCGTTGTCCGAGGGATTCTGGTTGAAAGGAAGTGCGGCGCAGAGTTGCTCGGCTGCTCAGTACCAGGCCCTGGTCAAACAGGTCGTGACTAGCTTGACCGCCTTGAAATTGAACGTCGTCATTGATCTGATGTGGACCGACGCCGGTGGAACTGCTAGTACCAGCAGTGGCGCGGGCTTTGATATGGCCGATACAGATAGTGTGACATTCTGGTCACAGGTTGCCACTATCTACAAGGGTTATTCCAACGTGCTATTCGAGCTGTATAACGAACCTCATCCTTCCTCCTGGTCATGCTGGGCTTCAGCATGTCCCATTACCGATACTGATACCCAAACGGGTATAACTTACAAATATCAGGGTGTCGGTTTGCAAGCTCTCGTCAAGGCCGTTCGCACCGCTGGCGCTACCAACGTCGCTATCGTTGCCGGTATGAACTGGGGTTTCGATCTAAGCCAGAGCCAGCAAGCTGGCAATCTTATTACCGATAGCGGTAATAATCTCGCTTATGATACCCACCCATATAACTACGGCGGCAAACAGTCGACCAACTGGGATGCTGCTTTCGGCTTCCTGACAACGACCAAGCCTGTGATGTCTCTCGAGAATGGCGATTACTACTGCACTACAACTTACATGGCCCCTCTGCTCACCTACTTTGATCAACATCAGATGGGCTGGTTGGGTTGGGCCTGGTTTTCATCAGGCTCTGCGTGTGGCTACCCGGAGGTAATTACCAATTGGCAGGGTACTCCTGCCCCGAGCATGGGAACATTGGAATATGATCAAATGCTGAGCTATGCCAACCAGTCTATTCCTTCTCCTACGCCTAACCCGAGTCCCAGCCCGAGTCCGACACCTGTTCCCAGCCTGGGTGGTCCAGTCAGCACTAACTGGTACTTTCCGGAGGGACGAGCGGGCGGCGGCTTCAAAGAATGGCTGACACTTGAAAATCCCAACAATACATTTTGCACCGTGACCATTGTGTACATGGCTCAGCCTGATGGCCATCCAAATTACTCATTTACCAAATCGGTCAATGTACCTGCTACTTCGCGTATGACAGAATGGGTAGATGGCGACCTGGGTACTTCACCCACCGGGCCGGGTATCTCGGATGCCGTACAGCTTATCGTCAACTCCACTGCTACACCCGGCTGCACAGGCATTGTGGCCGAACGTCCCATGTACTTCAATGCACTGGGAACGAATAGTGGCAGCGATGTGATCGGATTGACCAAACTGGGTACGACCTTCTACTTTGGGGATCTGGCAGAGGGCGCGCAGCCCGGCGGCGGCAGCTATGCGTCGTTTATCACAATCCTGAATCCAGTCGGCGGTCAGACGGCAAACGTCACGGCGAAATACTATTCTAACGGCAATCTGGTTAACACGCAGACAGCTATTGTTGCCGGCGGGTCGCGCGGGACCATCTTCCCCAAAGGTGTGCCATCTCGCTCGGTGGTGGTGGTGACATCGGATCAACCGGTTGCTGTTGAACGTCCCACCTACTTTAGCAACATTAACGGTGGCCAGGCAGGAACCGTCTCCGGCGGAGCCGATGTGGTAGGCGTGCAGAAACTCTCTAACGACTGGCTTTTCGCCGAGGGCTACACTCAGCAGCAATTCCAGGAAAACCTGGTGATTGCGAATGTTGACCCCGTCAATAAGCCAGCCACCGTAACCGTCACGCTGGAGTTTCCCGACGGCTCAACACATGGCTATCCCGTTACTGTCAATCCCGATAGCCAGGTGATCTGGAACGTCAACGCCAATGTCCCGGCTCCCGGTAACTCGGTCTCAGCCGAGGTTACCTCATCAGGTGCGAATATCCTGGTTGAGCGCGAGATGTTCTTCAAATACCTGCACAATGCCAACGGGCGCAGCCTTACAAGCGTGGGCGGCAGTGATGTGCTGGGCCAGCCTGGGCCAGCCGCAGCCAGCAACTACGGCTTTGCCGAAGGATACACCAACCTTGGCTATGACGAGTGGCTGACTATCCAGAACCCGACCGCCGCAACGGAAACCATCAACATTGCGATTGTCAACGAGGCGGGTGGATACTACGCGACTTCGATCACTGTGGTGGGGCATAGCCGCTACACGGTGGACATTACCGGCATGATTATCAACCATCTCTATCGCTCCGGCACCGGCTTCGCCGGCTACGAAGATTCGATGGTGGTGCAATCATCTGGCATGTTCGTCGCGGAACGCCCCATATACTGGAATGCTTCTGGCACTCAGGGCGGCGACGATGTTATAGGTTACATCGGCGGGTAAGTAACTATCCGGTGTCATAGAGAACATGAAGGCGACGTGTAGGACTCGATTAATCGAGTCCCTACACGTCGCCTTCATGTTCTCTCGCACAAATACTCTTGTGGGTGCCCGTTGGCAGTTGTACAATAGAACTCCAACCCCAACAAAATTGGTTGTCATCAAGCTCTCGGAAAGGACCACGATGAGCACGACACAGATAGCTGCCACGCTCTACCAGCTGCAACAAATTGACCTCGAACTTGAACGCCTTCTCTCGGAACAGCAAACTCTGACACGTACCCTGCAAGGGGATAGCACCCTGGCAAAAGCGCGCGCGGAACACCGTATCGCGCAACAACAACTCCAATCTGGCTTACAGGCGCAAAAAGAGGCGGAATGGGCGCTCGAAGAACTCGATCAACGCCTGAAACAGCTGGAGCAGCGCCTTTATAGTGGCTCTGTTACCAACCCGAAGGAACTCTACGCGGTGCAACAGGAGACACAGCACCTGCGCGCCCAGCAAAGCCGCCAGGAAGAAATGACGCTGGAGGTCATGGATGCCACGGATACTCTGCGTGAGATGGCAAAGCAGAAGAACGAGGCTCTGCAACGCGCAGAAGAGGCGTGGTCTCAGTTTAACGCATCCAGCGTGCAGCGTGGGGAGCAGCTTGAGAGCAAACGTCAGGAGATCCAGGCCAGGCGCGATCAGTTCGCCGGCAGCATCGATGCTGAACTGCTCAAGCGCTACGAAACGCTCAAACGCTCCAAGCAGGGCCGCGCCATCTCTCGAGTTGAACAAAGTTCATGCCAGTGGTGCCGCGTCATCCTCACTCCCAGCGAGCTGCAACGCGCCCGCGCCAGCAAGGAGCTGCAACTATGCGGCAACTGCGGGCGCATTCTTTTCTTTGATCGGTGAAAACGGCCAGGGCGGGGACAAGCCCGGCCCCTACCCTGTACGTATAGGCCTGATGCAGCGCGTCGTGTAGGGTAGGGGCCGGGCTTGTCCCCGCCCTGGTAATTGTTGGTCAATACAAAGTGTTGCTTCTCACCCTGGCTTTTGTTACAATGTGTTTGCGCGTGACAACCTATGAAATGGAAGTAACCTGTGTCTAAAGTCTATGCAATCGCAAACCAGAAGGGTGGGGTTGGGAAAACAACGACGGCCATCAATCTTGCCACCTACCTGGCAGCGGCAGGCCGCAGAGTGTTGCTTGTTGATATGGACCCACAATCTAACACGACCAGTGGTATCGGAGTAGCCCGGAATCTTCGACCCCATACCCTGTATGATCTGCTCGTGCAAGAGGACGAGGAATTAAGCATTTTTGACGTGATTGTGCCGACGCAGCGGCGCGAGCTGGTGGTTGCTCCCTGCACCGTTGACCTGGCGGCGGCTGAAATTGAACTGGTGGGGGCGCTGGCCCGCGAAAACAGGCTGCGCCAGGTGCTGGAGCCAATTCGCGAGCGCTGCGATTATATCATTATTGATTGTCCGCCCTCGCTGGGCCTGCTGACCGTCAATGCGCTGGTGGCAGCCGATGGGCTGCTCATCCCTATCCAGTGCGAGTACCTGGCGTTGGAGGGATTGAGCCACCTGCTCAATAGTATTCAGATGGTCAAAAGCAAACTCAATCCCGACCTCTATATCGCCGGTGTGATTTTGAATATGTTTGACTCGCGCACGCGCCTGGCGGGAGAAATCGTGCGCGAGGTGCGCAATCATTTTCCTAAAGAGGTGTTCCAGACGATTATCAACCGCAACGTGCGACTGAGCGAGGCTCCCAGCTTTGGGCAGTCAATCCTCGATTACGATCCGCACTCGCCCGGCGCGACGGCGTATCGTTCATTGGCGGAGGAGGTAATGGCTCGTGGCTAAGCCGAAACCTATTCTGGGGCGCGGCCTGAATGCCTTGATACCGGGCAGTTCCGAGTCTATGGCAACGCAGCAGCCCTCGCGTATTTCCAATGACAACATTTTGCAAATCCCTCTCGACAGCATCATTCCCAATCCGCGCCAGCCGCGCCGCGTTTTTCGCGAGGATGATCCTCGGTTGCTGGAATTGAGCGCGTCGATCAAAGAGCATGGTCTTTTGCAGCCCCTGGTAGTTACGCGGCTCGACGCGGGACCCAATGGCTGGATCGCCGATACGGATTTCGCGCCGGGAGTAGCCGCACAAAGCGGCGTGGCGCAGTATCAAATCATTGCGGGGGAGCGGCGCTGGCGCGCGGCGCGCCTGGCCGGGTTGACGCGGGTTCCCGTCGTTATTAAGGAAGCCACGCCGCAGGAAATGCTCGAGCTGGCCCTCATCGAAAATATCCAGCGCGCCGACCTCAATCCCATCGAAGAGGCTCTGGCGTACTCGGCCCTCATCGAGGAATATGGCATGACCCAGGAGGCGGTAGCGCGCCAGGTGAGCAAGGACCGCTCGACCATCACCAACTCGCTGCGCCTGCTGCAACTGGCTCCCAAATTGCGCGAAGCCCTGGTCAATTCCCTCGAAAACTTTACCGAGGGACACGCGCGCGCGCTGGTAGGCATTACACGCGAAGAAGATCAGGTGGCCGCGCTGGGCAAGATAGTTACCCTCAAGCTGAATGTGCGGCAAACCGAAGAACTGGCGGCACGTATCAAAGCAGCCGAGCGCGCCGACCAGGATAAGCAAGTGGCGCAGACATCGCCGCGCTCTCCCGACCTTGAAGACCTGGAGGCCCAGTTCCGCACTTCGCTGATGGTCAAGGTGGATTTGCGGCGCAACCGCAAGGGCAAGGGGACACTAGTCCTACACTTTAATAACGAAGACGAACTGGAACGTTTATATACAAGACTGGTGCGACAGGCGGATTAACAAAAAAAGATGCGCCGCCAGTCGGAGGGAGAAACGACACATGTCCACTGTAGAGAATCCATTTGACAAGGTACGCCGCAAAATGGTCGCGGCCCGCATAGAATTTATGGGGCAACTGGCAAAATTCAGCAGCGATGAGCTGACGCGCAACCCGGTGGGTGAGGACGAGTGGACGCCGCTGCAACTGGCCTATCACCTCTATGTAGCTGATGGCCTGGCCCTTGAAACCATGCAGAAGATTCAAGATGAAGACAACCCGCTCATTGAAGACCTGGGAGAGGAGACCCCGCGCCGCACACGCGAAGCGGAACCGCCCACCTCGCTCGACGCCGTACTGGCCGGGATGGCCGCGCGCCGCGAAGAACTCTTCCAGTACCTCTCGGAACTGCCCGACGACGCCTGGGAACGTCCCCTGCGCCACCCCACCTTTGGCCAGATCAAGTTCTACCAGGTAGCAAACATCCTGCCCGTACACGAGAAAATGCACGCCCAGCAACTTGCGGATATTAAAGCGGCAGAGGCGTAGATGTAAGCCGTTTAAGAAGATAAAGTAGTTATCATTGAAGGACGAGGGCGACGCTTGCATCGTCCTCGTCCTTACTCATTATTTGCGAAGAAACGGCCCTATATCACTATCACGACTGTGGGCAAAGTTACCATCAAATGTAGACTCTAGCTCTTTTCTGAGTGCCACAAAATCTTTATCTTTGCTCTCTTTGGGGGTATTACCGTGCTTGTAGATATAAGCCTTTTTTCTAATGTCTCGCAACTTATTTTTATTCAGACTGCTTTCAAGCGACTTCCAAAGATGGTCATGGGTATTCAAAATCTGCTTCATGGCGTGCTTTAAATCACTACCTTTCAATTCCACCAGGCAAAAGGTTTCTTCAGATACTTTGCCTGTTTGATTTTTTCTCCCCCAAAAAATCAAACAATCGCATATAAACCTTTTCCTCTCTATTAGAGCGTTGCTCTGTATCTTCAAAGCCTGACGCGCTCCATCATTGTCGATGATGAAGAAACATACAATTTCCTTGCCCTTGATCGGCTCTATTCTGATTTCTCCCTTTCCCTCTTTATGACTTGTTTTCGACGATTTACATTGTGGAAGCAACTCAATAAAGCAGCCCAGAAGCGACTTTTCAACAGAAGGCATTACGACTTCCTCACTTACAACTCAAAAAATATCTCTGAGACCCTGTCAGAAACTGTACCAAAAGTACTCCAGTGGACTACCCCATCTTCATCCAGCATATTTTCAGTTTTTCCTTGATCTACCAGATAAACTGAAACCTCGTTCTTAGAAATGAATGCGTCTTTGTTTTGTAGATAGAACTTATCCTGTATGGCTTCTGGCTCGGTAGACTCGGCAGCCCTCATCAGATTAGTAAGATGATCGACAATATAGGGGCTGTGGGTTGTGATAAGTACAGGTAAACCAGCATTTACAAGCATTGCCAGAAATTCAGTGAGTTTGGCCTGTGCTTCTGGATGCAGGTTCATTTCTGGCTCGTCTATGATGAGCCATTCATGGGGTTCTGCGAGATAGCGAAGATAGAGGACGACTGGAGTGAGTTCTTTCACCATTGAAGAAACTACTGGCATGTCGAGAGTAACCCCCTCAGTAGTTTGAAAAAGAAGTTCTCTTTCAAGGTCATCAGGTTCAGGAGTGGAAAAATCGACATTTCCACTCAGTATTTGCCCCTCTAATAATTGCGCCAGTTGCATATATTTAGTAACGGATAGATCACTATTTGCCTCCATTGCTCTTATTTCTCTATCCAACTCACTACTACTCTCATGTAGTACTCTCATCATTTCCAGAAATTGGACGATTGGTCTACTCGTTTCTCTGCTTTCTCTCTGTGGAAGCCTTTCGTCATTTTTGAGCAGCCTGTTAAGAAGTGCCTCTAAAGCAACTCCAGGTACAGAATACGGAAACAATAGGGAGAGAGAACTTCTTTCGATAGGAAAAGGATAAATATTCGGATAGAGCGCCTCGTGGATTACTCGGAAAATAGTACGAGCTATACGTTCGCTAATTGTCTCATCTGGAAGCGCTCCCGATGGTTGTCCCTCGGTTGAAGTGAAAATGAAGAGGATATTATCTCCTTGCTTTTTGCGTATAGTGAGTAAAGGACTTTGATTTCTCGTACCAATAGCAATGTTACTTTGCAAAGCGATACGAGGAATCTCTTCTAAGAGAAAAATTTTTGTTTTTTCTAATTCAAACGAAATATCAAGCTGATCAAATTTAGCCCGAGTAGTTCCGAGGAATCTACCCATCCATTGACGGGCAAATCTAGCAATATTATTTAAGTATGCTTCTGAATAATCATTGGCGAAACGCACCAGATCAATTTTTGCACTACCCTTGTCTAAAACTTGTTCAATCGCTTTGTCCAGAAGAGGATATTTATCCGATATGCTGCGATTGATATATGCGCTTGTGTATTTTTCTAATCCATATTGCCCCAAAATACCTACTAAAGCATAGGCCAGCCACGTTTTTCCTGCATTGTTCGGCCCAATGAAAACAGTGAACGGTTTCAGGTCGATTTGGGCCTCTTTGATGACTCCCATGTTGCGGATGGATACTTTCATGCGAAGGATCTCCTACTTG
>Ga0102924_1003956_pt1 | contig 15245 bp, 13 predicted proteins | sample PaiPotPPM11metaG_FD_80116 | JGI IMG/M metagenome (GOLD analysis project Ga0102924, IMG submission 80116) | Iron sulfur acid spring bacterial and archeal communities from Banff, Canada, to study Microbial Dark Matter (Phase II) - Paint Pots PPM... ... | reverse complement strand
GCCCGGCCCGGGCCGGGCTGGCCGTGATCGGCGGCGGGTTCACCGGCCTGTGGACCGCGCTGCTGGCCAAGGAGCGCGACCCGGACGCGGACGTCGCGCTGCTCGAGGGGCGCAGCGCACCCTGGACCGCCTGGGCTTCGGCTTCGACCCCTGACCCGGCGGCTCCTGACCCGGCACGGGCCGGGCCTGCTGGTCAGCCGCCGCAGGTGACCTGGGCGGGATCGGTGGTGAGCCGGTCCTGGCCGCGTACCTCCGACAGGGCCCGCCCGCAGCACGGCAGCTGCATGTCCTCACCGGACGGGCTCCGGTGCGTCACCCCGTCGTCGCTGCGCTGCGCACTGCGCCCCCGGCCTAAGGGCTGCTCCCCGCCGGGTCCGTCCGCTCCGATGGTCATCGTGTCGGTCCGGGCAGCCATGGGCGGTTCATCACGACTTTTGCGCTCAGCCTTGCGTCTGTGCGGGATCCGGGGTCCCATGACTGGATAATAAGAGCGAGTCCTTGGTTATCTCTATACCTGGAACTCACGGCGACAAAATCATGTCCGCCGGGCCAACTTCGCGGATGGTCATATACGAGATACGATACATGAACGTCACGCCCCGCGGGCGCGGCCGGGACGACCGGGAGGAGCGCCGAGCAGCATGCCGGAAGAGGCGCAGGCCAGCGCGATGGGCAGCGCGGTTACTGGCCGCACGGGCTCGGGACAGGCGTTCCTGACCGGGGCGGTGGGCGCGATCCCGCTGCGGACGGCGGCCGTGCTCGACGCCATCAAGCACGCGATCCTGGCCGGCGAGCTGAGGCCGGGGCAGAGCCTGGTCGAGGTGGAGCTCGCCCAGATGCTGGGCGTCTCCAAGACTCCCGTGCGGGAGGCGCTCAAGACCCTGTCCGGGGCGGGACTGGTCACGATGAGCCCGTACCGGGGCGCGACCGTGCGCGCGATCGACGACGAGACCGCGCGCGCCATCTACGACCTGCGGCTGCTGCTGGAGCCCGAGGCCGTCCGCCGCACCGTGCGCCGCTCCGCGCCGCCCGCCGGGGACCGCGCCGGGCGCGCGGGGCCGGCCGCGGCGACCGAAGCGCTCGCCCGGGCCGACGCTGCGGCCGACGAGGCCGAGCGGAGCCTGGCCAACCGCGACTTCCACCGGGCCATGTACGCCGGCTGCGGCAACCCGCTGCTGGTCCGCACCCTGGACGATCTGCGCGACCAGACCGCGCTGGTGTCGGCGGCGGCGTGGCAGGCCGAGCCGTCCTGGCGGCACGAGGCCGGCGAACACCGCGCGATCCTGGCCGCCGCCGCGGCGGGGGACGCAGACCGGGCCGCCCGGCTGCTCGCCGCGCACATCGGCGACTTCGCCGCCCGTCATTTCCCCGGACCGAGAGGAACATCGGATGCTTGATTCCGCCGCCGCGGACCGGCTGCGCCGCGCGCTCGCGACGGTCGTCGTGGTCCCGGTGACCCCGTTCGCCTCGGGCGGCGAGGTCGACTGGGACGCGCACGCCCGGCTGCTCCGCCGCCTCGCCGACGGCGGGGTCAGCGTGGTCACGCCGAACGGCAACACCGCCGAGTTCTACGCGCTGGCGCCGGACGAGGCGCGGCGCGCGACGGAGTCGGCGGTCAAGGCCGTCGCCGGCGGCGCCGAGATCCTGGTCGGCGTCGGGCTGGACACGGCCAGCGCGATCGCCGCCGCGCGGCACGCCGGGGACGCGGGCGCGCGGATGGTGATGATCCACCAGCCGGTGCACCCCTACGTGTCGGCCGACGGCTGGCTGGCCTACCACCAGGCCATCGCGGCGGCCGTGCCGGACCTGGGCGTCGTGCTCTACGTCCGGGACCCGCGGGTCGACGGCACGCTGATCGGCCGGCTGGGGGACGCCTGCCCGAACGTCGTCGGCGTCAAGTACGGGCTGCGCGACCCGGTCAGCTTCGCCGCCGCGCTCCGGGACGCGGGCCCCGGCCGGTTCACCTGGCTGGCCGGCCTGGCCGAGTTGACCGCGCCCGCCCTGTGGGCGGTCGGCGCGCAGGGGTTCACCTCCGGCCTGGCCAACGTGGCCCCGGCCCTCTCGGCGGCCATGCTCGACGCGCTGCGCCGCGGCGACTTCGCGGCGGCCATGCGGACCTGGGACGCGGTCCGGCCGTTCGAGGAACTCCGCGCCGCCGACGCGTCCGCCGACAACGTGAGCGTGGTCAAGGAGGCCCTGGCCCAGCTCGGCCTGTGCGACCGGGCCGTGCGCCCGCCCAGCCGGCCGCTGCCCGAGCCGGCCCGGGCCCGGATCGGGCAGATCCTCGCGTCGTGGGGCCTGGCCGGCGCGGAGCTAACCGCCACCGGGGGGGCTTCGTGACCGGGGCCCAGCGGGCCCGGACGCCGGAGCAGCTGCGCAGCTACCGCTGGTTCGGCGCGGACCCGGCGACCGACGCGGGCCGGGGGAGCTCCGGCCTGCGCGCGGTCAGCCACCGGTCGCGGATGCGCCAGCTCGGTGTCGGGGCCAGCGAGCACCTGGGCAAGCCGTTCATCGCGATCCTCAACACCTGGGCCGAGATCAACCCCTGCCACATGCACCTGCGCGAGCGCGCCGAGCAGGTCCGGCGCGGCGTCTGGCAGGCGGGCGGCTTCCCGCTGGAGTTCCCGGTGGCCACGCTCTCCGAGACGTTCCAGAAGCCGACCCCCATGCTCTACCGCAACCTGCTCGCCATGGAGACCGAGGAGCTGCTGCGCTCCTACCCGGTGGACGGCGCGGTGCTCATGGGCGGCTGCGACAAGACCACCCCGGCGCTGGTCATGGGCGCGGCCAGCGCGGGCCTCCCGGCGATCTTCGTGCCGGCCGGGCCGATGCTGCGCGGCAACTTCCGCGGCGCCCCGCTGGGCAGTGGCACCGACCTGTGGAAGTACTGGGACGACTACCGGGCCGGGCTGATCGGCGAGTGCGAGCTGTCCGAGCTCGAAGGCGGGATCGCGCGCTCGCCGGGGCACTGCATGACGATGGGCACCGCGTCGACCATGACCTCGGCGGCCGAGGCGCTCGGCCTGACCGTGCCCGGCGCCGCATCGATCCCCGCGGTTGACTCCGCGCACTACCGGATGGCCGCGGCCAGCGGGCACCGGATCGTCGAGATGGTCTGGGAGAACCTGACGCCGTCCCGCGTGCTGACCCGCGAGGCGTTCGAGGACGCGGCCGCGACCGTGCTCGCGCTCGGCGGGTCGACCAACGCGCTGATCCACCTGATCGCGATGGCCGGGCGCTGCGGCGTGCCGCTCACCCTGGACGACTTCGACGCGATCGCGCGGCGCGTGCCGGTGCTGGCCAACATCCGGCCGGGCGGGACTTACCTGATGGAGGACTTCTACTACGCCGGCGGACTGCCCGCGCTGCTCGGCCAGCTCGCCGCGGTGCCCGGTGCCCTGCACCCCGGGCGTCTCACGGTGAGCGGCGCCGCCTTCGGCGCGGGCCTGGCCGGGGCCGCCGTGCATAACGACGACGTCATCCGCGCCCCGGACCGGGCCCTTTCCGCGGAGGGCGGCGTCGCGGTGCTGCGCGGCAACCTGGCCCCGCGCGGCGCCGTGATCAAGCACATCGCCGCCGACCCGCGGCTGCTCCGGCACACCGGCCCGGCCGTGGTGTTCGACGACTACCGCCAGCTGCGCGAGCACATCGACGACCCCGCGCTGGAGATCACCCCCGACTCGGTGCTCGTGCTGCGCAACGCCGGCCCGGTCGGCGGCCCGGGCATGCCGGAGTACGGGATGCTGCCGATCCCGCGCTACCTGCTGGCCCGCGGTGTGCGGGACATGGTGCGGATCTCCGACTCCCGGATGAGCGGGACCAGCTACGGCGCCTGCGTGCTGCACGTCTCGCCCGAGTCGGCCGCCCGCCTACCCGCGCGGTTACGGCGCGCTCTACGCCGACCACGTCACCCAGGCCGACCAGGGCTGCGACTTCGACTTCCTCGCCCGGCCCGGCGCCACCGCCGAGCCCGACCCCCACTGACCGACCCGGACGGAGGAACCCCCATGACCCGCGAAATCGACCGCCGCGCGCTGCTGCGCCTGTCCGCGCTCGCCGGGGCCAGCACGCTGGCCGCACCCCTGCTGGCCGGCCCGGCCGGCGCCGCGACCGCATCCGGCCGCTTAGCGCGCCCCGGCCGCCCCGCCTGGCCCGGCGGCCCGACCTGGCGCCTCGACCGGGCCGCCGACCAGATCGTCGTCGCCGTGCGGCGGCCGTGGTTCCCTGACCGGTTCTTCCCGGTGACCCAGTTCGGCGCGGTCGGGGACGGCGTGACCGACTGCACCGCCGCGTTCGCGGCCGCGATCTCCGCGTGCAGCCGGCGCGGCGGCCATGTGATCGTTCCCCCCGGGTCTTACGTCACCGGCGCCATTCACCTGCTCAGCGACGTCGACCTGCATCTCGAGCCGGGCGCCACGATCCTGTTCAGCCAGGACCCGAACGCGTACCTGCCGGTCGTGTTCACTCGCTGGCAGGGCATCGAGCTGATGAACTACTCGCCGTTCATCTACTGCTACGGCCAGCGCAACGTCGCGGTCACCGGCCAGGGCGTGCTCGACGGCCAGGCCGACGACAACCACTGGTGGGACTGGAAGGACCTGGAGACCGCCGACTTCGACCTGCTCGAGACGATGGCCGACGACGGCGTGCCGGTCTCCCAGCGCGTGTTCGGCGCGGGCCATTACCTGCCCCCGCAGATGATCCAGCCGTTCGCGAGCGACACCGTGCTGCTCGAGGGCGTCACCGTGCAGAACTCGCCGTTCTGGCACCTGAACCCGAACCTGTGCACCAACGTCACCGTGTTCGGCCTGTCGATCAGCTCGTCCGGCCCGAACACCGACGGGTGCGACCCCGAGTCCTGCGACGGCGTGGTCATCGACCAGGTCACGTTCGACACCGGCGACGACTGCATCGCGATCAAGTCCGGCCGTGACGCCGACGGGCGCCGGGTCAACGTGCCGTGCCAGAACATCGTGATCCAGAACAGCGACTTCGCCGACGGCCACGGCGGCATCACGGTGGGCAGCGAGATGACCGGCGGGGTGGCCAACGTGTACGCCCGGGACCTGACCATGAACAGCGCGAACCTGCAGGCCGGGCACCGGATCAAGACCAACACGCTGCGCGGCGGCTACGTCGAGAACACCAACGTCTACCGCGTGGACGCGGGCACGATCGGCGGGCCGGTGCTGCTGATCGACGCGCAGTACGACGACCAGACCGGCGCCTTCCCGGCGGACGTGACCGACATCAACCTGATCGACTGGACCGTCACCGACTGCGAGGGGGTCTGGTCGATCCTTGGCGCGTCGGCCGCCGACCCGGTCGGCACCGCCACGCTCGACGACCTCACCGTGACCACCTCGACGGTGGCCAACTCCGCGCAGTACATCACCGACCTGGTCGTGGAGGGCGTGACCGTCGGCGGCCAGCCCGTCGTTAGCTAGGCCCGTGGTGAGCTAGAAGAGACCGGTTAACCCGGATTTTCCGGGTTAAACCGACTCCTCCGGGGTAGAGGCAGGCGCCGGAGGAGGCCAAGATGCTCACTGCTGACAATCGTTCCGGACGGCGGCCCGCGCGCGCACGGGCCGCCGCCTTACTTACCGCAGCGGCCGCGATTGCATTCACCACAGGCGCGCTCGCCCCGGCCGGCGCCCAGACGGCCCAGGCCACGGCCGCGCCCTACAGTTGCGCGCCCAACGGGCCCGCGGGCAACCAGACGATCTACGGCACGTTCGGGGACGCCAGCGTGCTCGGCTGGACCGGCAACACCCAGGCCGTGACGGCCTGCCTCGGCGGCAGCTTCTTCGTTGACACCAGCCCCGCGGGCCAGGGGCCGGGCAGCGGCAGCACCGCCCCGGTCACCGGCTCCACCTACGGCTACGGCGTCTACGACGACAGCCCCACCACCTGGGCCAACGCCGACGGTTACCTGCCCGCGCTGGTCACGACGTTCGGCCGGGACGGGGCCCGTATCTCGATCACCAACTTCGGCGACGAGGTGACGATCGGCGGGCACGCCTACGTGGCGATCTACAGCCGGGTGGCGGTGACCAACCCCACCGGGCACACGCTCAGCATCGATCCCGCGGCCTCGCCCGGGCTGGTCCCGCTCAACTCCGCGCCGGACGCGGTGCCGCCCGGCGCCACCGTGGACCACGACTACGTGGTCGCCTCGGACCGGTTCGGCCACAGCTACGCGTGGCCGTCGGCCGCCGCCCTGGCCGCCGCGGGCGGCTTCGACCAGCACTTCGCGCACATGCGGGCGTACTGGAACGCCCAGCTGGCCGGGATCGCGCAGATCGTCGCGCTGCCCGACCAGCGGCTGGCCGACGCCTACCGGACCGGGTTCATCTACACCCAGATCATCCGGGCCGGCGACGAGATGAAGACCGGCGCCAGCGGCTACGACAAGGAGTTCAGCCACGACGTCATCGGCATCCTGGCCAACCTGTTCAGCCAGGGGTACACGGCCGGCGCGCACGGGCTGCTCGACCGGGCCCGGTACGTCATCGGCACCCAGACCCAGTACGACGACGGGGTGTGGACCTATCCCTGGATCTGGGCCATCTACCTGCTGAAAACCGGCGACCTGAGCTTCGTCAAGGCGAACTTCGATACCGAAGGGCCGGCCGGGAAGACCGAGCCGAGCATCTCCGACACCGCTCACCTGATCGCCGCGGACCGGACCGGGCCCGGCGGGATCATGGAAAAGACCAACGACATCGACGCGAACGGTTACTGGACGATCGACAACTACGAGGCGCTGACCGGCCTGGCCACCTACCGCTGGCTGGCCGAGCAGGTCGGCAACGCCGCCCAGGCCAGCTGGGCCGGCTCGGAGTACTCCAGCCTGCTGAACGCGACCAGCAAAACCCTGGACGCGACGATCTCGGCCGGCCACCTGAACTACCTGCCGTGCTCGATGACCGAGCCGAACACCGACAACCGCTGCGCTAACGCGGAGGACGCCAACTGGGCCGCGCCGTACCTGTTCGGCCGGTGGGCCTGGGACGGTCACCTGTTCGGCGCGCCGCTCAGCGGGCCCGGGATCAGCCTGATCGACGCCACCTACGACTACGGCTTCGCCCGCCTGGCCGGGAAGCTCCCGCCGGACACCTTCGGCGGGTACCCGACCCAGTACTACGGCACCGCGTACAACGCCGGGTACGGGGAATGGGGCCTGGCCAGCACCGCGCACCGGGACCAGGGCATCCTCAGCTACGAGTTCATGATCGACAACGGGCAGAGCGGCCCGTACTCGTGGTGGGAGAGCCAGCAGTTCCCGAACCCCGGCTCGCCGTGGGCCGGCACGCACCCCGAGGCCGGCAACGGCTCCTCGCCGCACGCCTGGGGGATGGCCAACGCCAACCTGGTGCTGCTCGGCTCGCTGGCCGCCCAGCGCGCCGGCGGCAGCCTGATCATCGGGCGGGGCGTGCCCGATGGCTGGGTGGCCAGCGGCCAGGTCATCCAGGTCGCGAACTTCCCGACCACCGGCGGGCGGCACCTCGGGCTGGCCATCCGCACCCGCGGCGCGGCCGTCACGCTGACCCTCACCGGCCAGCCGGCCGCCGGCCCGGTCCTGTTCCAGCTCCCGGCGTTCGTCGGCAACATCGCCCGCACCAGTGCCGGCACCGTCAGCGAGCAGACCGGCACCGTGACCCTAGCGCCCAGCACCCGCACCGTCACCGTGCAGCTCAAGCACGCCGACGCGGCGAGCTAGATCGGCCTGCTGGGTGATCGACGACCGGCTGGTCAGCTTCAGCATCAGCAGAAAGCCCGGTGAGCGCCAAGCGCCGACTGACAAGCATGACGACCATTGCTGATTCGGTGACCAGCAGATACCACGGCCAGGCTGCAGTAGCCGACACGGGCCAGCCGGTTGCCCAGGCACCTGCTGCCGCCCCGGAACCCCACAGCGCCCAGCTCGGCAGGATCTCCTTGCGCGGACTCGTCCACGCCTTCGCGACGGTCGGCAGGTAGCCGGTCAAATCGGCGGCCATGGTCAGCCCGGCGGCGCCCTGGGGGGCGTGCACGACGGTCAGCAAGCCCAGCGTCGGCACGGCAATGGCCAGGCAGACGGCTTCCTGCCAGCTCCACGCCAGCCCGCGCCGCACGGTGAGCAGCCCGATCGTGAAGCAGCCGGCAGCGCAGGCGGCCAGGTAGGCTGCGTCACCGAGGTCCCCGGCGACGACTGCGGCACCAGCGGTGACGCCGATAATCACCGCCCACACCACCCACGAGACCGCTTCTGGTTCCCCGGGACCGCGCAGCGTACGGGCGATGTACAGCACGTCGCCCGCGATCGTCACCGTGGCAGAGAAGATGACCAGGGCATGGATCACCTAAACCTCCGCAGGAATCCCCGTCCTTGAGGCCGGGGATCAGTCAAGGGAGGAGATCCGCCGGAAGGTGCTGCCCGTAGGCGGTGCACCGCTTTAGCGCCTGGGAGGAGATATCGCCGGCGGCCCCGGCGAACGGTGCCACATAACCGGTAAACGGCGTACTGGCGAAGTACATGACGCTCAGCCGCATCGGCACCCGCAGATTCCGGACCTGATGGCTGAGCGGCTGGATCTGACCGTCGGTCATCGCGGCCATCAGCTCCCCGGGGAAGATGATGACCTCGTCGGGATCAGCCGGAATCGCGGCCATCGCGTCGTCGGTCTGCGCTTCGAGGCCAGGCGCATTGGGAGTCAGGACCGTTATCAGCTGGCCATCGGTGTGCGGGGTGATCAGGAGCTCGCGCTCAGACGGGGTGCCATAGCACGACACCTCAACCCACGACGTTGGCCGGAAATCCCAGTCACGTTGCTGCCCGTAGTGCGCAGCGACGCCGTCGAGCACGTGGCCGACGACCTGGGATGCAGCGCGGTGCCACCGTTCCAGCGCGGAGTCAAGCGCGGGCATCCGGTGCGCGTTAGGCAACGGGTGCCCGGCCCAGGAGTCCAGCCGCTCGCACTCATCGCGCTGCGCCGGGTCGTCGACGTCCGGGCTGCCCCACCGGTTGCCGTACTCCTCGTAGCCGTACCCGTCGCCACTGAACTGGAGCTTCCACTCCAGATCGGCGGCAAAGAACTGAGCAGCGGCCGCGCGCAGAGAATCGAGGGCGGATCTGTGCGGCGGGATCAGCGGGCAGCGGGCGTAACCGCGGTCAACGATCTGCGTGGCGGCGTCGGCGTACTTCCCGATCATGGTGGTGTGATTGGTCACTGTGCTCTCTTCGCGATCAGTTGGGGGAAACGCCGCGCGAGTGCAGCGGCGAAAAGCTCGGCCGAGCCGGGCGCATGTTGCAACCCCAGCGAGCATTCGATCAGCTCGAGCTCGGCGACTAGGGCCTGGCCGCCGGGCCCGCGGAGCATGTCGACGCGGGCGTACAGCGGGGCGGCGCCGAAGCGCGCGGCGACCGCGTCGTGGGCGGCGCGGGCCACCGCGAGCATATCCGGGCCTGGATGCCGGGCAGATACGTGCTCATCGTCGCGCCACGTCGCGGTGCTGGGCGGCCGCCCCGGCGCAAGCAGTGGTGCCTTCCGCAGGCCGTGTGAGACCCGGCCGCCGAGGAACACCACCTCGGTCTCGCCTTCGACATCGACGCTGGCCATATACGGCTGGACCATGGCTGTGCGCCCGGCGGCGTGCAACGCCCTGACGTGCTCGCCGGCGGAGGGCACGTCACTGTGGTGAGCGGCGCCGTTCGCCCCCGCGGCCGCGGCAGGCTTGATGACGCATGGGCCGCCCGGCAGGTCGTACGGCTGCCCCGGCCGGATGAACCGGGTAGCGACCACGGGGACCCCGTCATCTGCTAGATCGGACAGGTACGTCTTGGTGACGTTCCACGCCACCATGACCGGCGGGTTCATCAGCCGGCCGCCGAGCGTGGAAGTCCACGCGACGAACCGGCGCAGGTGCCGGTAGTAGTCCCACGTGGCGCGGGGCAGCACCGCGACGGCCGTTTGCCACGGATACCCGTCCTCGGTCCAGGGCACCGGGACGGCGAGGATGCCGTGGGCGTGCAGTGCCGCCTGGAGCAGCAGCCCCTCCTCGTCCAGGCCGGGCTGCTCGGCGCACGTCGCCAGCACGACGGGTGCTGGCTGCGCGGGCGATCCGGGAGTGAGCGAGCTGCCGACCGGATACACGGGCTCCTCCCCCACCTCTGCTAGATCAACCGGCACCGTAGCGTATCAACCGGTGTGATCGGGTAACGCCCGGTATGCGAGCTGGGCAACAGCTGGGGGCAGGTGGGTTATGGTTCATCGTCTGGCCAGTGTGCCGACGGAGCGGGTCGATCACCCGCTGGGCAGCCTGCACGCGAGCGGTGACGTCGGCAATGGACAGGCCGACGCGCGGGGCTAGACACCGGTCGGCCCGTGCGGCTGGGCGGGGCTGCACTACGGTGCTGCCATGCCGATCGTTCTGATCACCGGCGCGGCGGGGCAGATCGGCTCGATGCTGCGCTCCCGGCTGGCGCGGCCGGGCCGCACGCTGCGGCTGCTCGACACGGCCCCGCTGACCGCCGGGCCGGGTGAGGAGGCGGTCCGGGCCTCGGTCACCAGCCTCGACGCGATGGCCGCGGCCTGCCAGGGCGCGGACGCCGTGGTCCACCTGGCCGGGATCCCGGGCGAGGCGCCGTGGAGCCAGATCCGCGAGGTCAACATCGACGGCACCTACGCGGTCTTCGAGGCGGCTCGCCAGGCCGGGGTCGGCCGGGTCATCTACGCTTCGTCGAACCACGCGGTCGGGTTCATCCCCCGGGACGAGTTCCCGGTCCCGGACTACGCGTTCCCCGCCCCGGACACCTTCTACGGGGTGTCCAAGGTGGCTGGGGAGGCGCTGGCCGCGCTGTACCACTACCGGCACGGCCTGGACACGATCTGCGTCCGCATCCTGACCTGCGCCGAGCGCCCGCCGACCGTGCGCGCGCTGTCCACCTGGCTGTCCCCGGACGACGCCGGGCGGCTGTTCGAGGCCTGCCTGTCCGCGCCGCGGCCGGGCTTCCGCGTGGTGTTCGGTGTGTCGGCGAACACCCGGGGCGGCTGGGTCGCGCTGGACGAGGCCAGGGCGCTCGGTTACCAGCCACGGGACGACGCCGAGGCCTACGCCGCCGAGGTCATCGCGGCCCACGGCGAGCCGGACCCGGCCGACCCGGTCCTGGCCTACCTCGGCGGCGAGTTCACCCAGGCTGGCTAGCGACCCTCCAGGCGCGGAGGGTTCGTGCCCCGCGGCCCGGCCTGGCCGGGCTCAGGGCAGCTCGTGACCGGTGGTGCTATCCACGTGGCCGGGGATGTCTCCCTCGTGGCGGTCGCCGGTCGTCGAGGTGCCCGACGGCTCGAACATCAGGATCGACCCGCCCGGCGACGACGGCTTGTGCTCGGTGCCCTTCGGCACCACGAACACGTCGCCCTGGCCGAGCGCGACCGTGGTCTCGCGGCCGTCGCCGTCGCGCAGCGCGATCTCGAACCGGCCGTCGAGCACCAGGAAGAACTCGTCGGTGTGCTCGTGGACGTGCCAGACGTGCTCGCCCCGGGTGTGGGCGATCCGGACGTCGTAGTCGTTCATGCGGGTGACGATGCGGGGGCTGTAGATGTCGTCGAACGAGGCCAGCGCCTGGGCCAGATTCACCGGCCCGGCCGGGGGATTCGCGGTCATGCTCCCCATCCTGCCCCGGCCCGGGCCGGGACGTCCGGCCCGACGGTCACGTCCTGGGCCAGCACGTCCTGGGCCAGCACCGCGACGTGCAGCGAGGTGCGCGACTGGGCGGAGTCGAGGCTGACCCCGAGCACCTCCTCGATCCGGCGCAGCCGCTCGTACAGGGTGGGCCGGGCCAGGTGCGCTCGCTTGGCCGCCTCGGCCTTGTTGCCGCCCGCCTCGAGGTAAGCGGCGAGCGCGGCGATGAGCTGCCCGCCCGAGGCGTGGTCGTGGCGCAGCAGCGGCCCGAGCTCGCGCTCGGCGAAGGCCTGGACCCGCGGGTCGTCCCGGAGCAGGTGCAGCAGGCCGCGCAGCCGCAGGTCCGGCAGCCGGTAGTAGGGCCGGCCGCCGCCGAACGGGTCCGACCCGTCCCGCGCCGCGAGCCGCGCGATCTCCGCCACCTGTTCGGCCTCCAGGAACGAGCGCGGCACGTCCGGCACCGAGTCCACCACGGAGCCGGCGCCGATCACGTCGTCGTCGCCGAGCCGGCGGCGCAGCTGGCGGGCCAGCCGGGCCAGCACGGCGTCCGGGTCGGCCCGCGGCGGCAGCGCCAGCAGCGCGCCGACCCGGGTGTCGTCCAGCGATCCGACCAGCGCGGGAACCCGCTCGCCCCGGCACGCGGCGGCGGTCTCGTCGGCGACCCGCAGCGCGCGGGCGTGGTCCTCCAGCCCGGCCTCGGCCCCGCCCGGGCCGGCCGGGTGGGCCAGCCGGATCACCACGGACAGCAGCCGCCGCCCGGCGACCGGCACGCCGAGGGCGCGGGCCCGGGCCTCGGCCTCCGCCAGGCCGGCGTACCCGTGGCCGAGGAACGCGCCCAGGACCGTCCGGTGCGCCTGCCGTTCCAGGCTCTCCCGCTCGTGGTCGAGCAGCCGGCCGAGCGCGAGCGTGGTCGCCGCGCGCTCGACCAGCGTCACGTCGCGCGGCTCGGGCGGCCCGGTCCGCGCCATGATCAGCCGTCCCCAGTCCTCGCCGCGCGCGCCGACCACGGTGACCAGCCAGCCGGACGCCGGGTCGTAGCCGGTCCGGCCGGCCGGGGCGACCGCGCGGGCCCGGCCCGCGAACCCGGCCAGCAGCCGCGCGGTGTCCTGCCCGGCGGGCTCGCACGCCAGGATCTGGTGGGCCACGTTCTCCAGGATCACCGGGCAGCCGGACAGCGCCGCGGCCTGGCGGACGATCTCGTCCACCGGGGCGCCCGCCACCGCGAGGTCGGTGAACACCTGGTGCAGGCGCTCGGACGCGCGCAGCTCCTCGAGCTGGGCGTCGATGATCCGCGCGTGCACGGCCTCGGTGATCTCGATGAAGTGGGTTTCCCGCTGCAGCACGATCAGCGGCAGCCGGTGACCGGCCGCCGCGGACACCAGCGCGCCGGGCAGCCGGCGGGCGTACCGGGAACCGAGCTCGACGGCCAGCGCGCTCACCCCGACCGAGGCCAGGTCGGCCACGTAGCGGGTCAGGCCGGCCGGGTCGTTGGGGAGCGCGATGCCGGTGGACAGCACGAGCTCGCCCCCGCGCAGCAGGTGCGCGGCCTCGGCCAGCTCGATCACGTGCACCCAGCGCACCGGGGTGTCCAGGCGGTCGGCTGCGGCCACGATGCGGGGCGCGCCGCGGCGCAGCGGGTCGAGGGCCAGGATCTCGGCCACCGTCGGCAGCATGCGCGCCTCCTCCGTTCGCCTGACATCAAGTTAGCGCGGATCGGCTCCGGCCTTACAACGTGTCACTTGGCGGCCCGGCCGGCCAGCGGCAGACTGGCACCAAGACGAACGCGAGAGCTGGGGTGACGCGACGGTGGAGCAGGCAAGCGACGCGCGGAGGGCTGGACGATGAAGCATGTGACGCACTGGATCGGCGGCAAGCCGTGGGCGGGGGAGGCCGCGCAGCGCGGCGACATCTACAACCCGGCCACCGGGCAAGTCAGCGGGACCGTGGACTTCGCCTCGGCGGCCGAGGTCGGCGCGGCGGTCGAGGCCGCGGCGGCGGCCTTCCCCGCCTGGCGGGAGACGTCGCTGGCCAAGCGGACCAACGTGCTGTTCGCGTTCCGCGAGCTGATCCGCTCCCACGCCGGCGATCTGGCCGCGCTGATCAGCGCCGAGCACGGGAAGGTCGCGTCCGACGCGGCCGGCGAGGTGGCCCGCGGGCTCGAGGTGGTCGAGTTCGCCTGCGGGCTGCCGCATCTGCTCAAGGGCGGCTTCTCGGAGAACGTCTCCACCGGGGTCGACGCGTACTCGATCCAGCAGCCGCTCGGCGTGGTGGCGGGCATCACCCCGTTCAACTTCCCGGCCATGGTGCCGATGTGGATGTTCCCGATCGCGATCGGGTGCGGCAACGCGTTCGTGCTCAAGCCGTCGGAGAAGGACCCGAGCGCGTCCCTGCTGCTGGCCGAGCTGCTGGCCGAGGCCGGGCTGCCGGACGGGGTGTTCAGCGTCGTGCAGGGGGCCAAGGACGCGGTCGACGCGCTGCTGGTCCACCCCGAGGTCAAAGCGGTGAGCTTCGTGGGGTCGACCCCGATCGCCCGGTACATCTACGAGACCGGGACCGCGGCGGGCAAGCGGGTGCAGGCCCTGGGCGGGGCCAAGAACCACATGGTGGTGCTGCCCGACGCCGACCTCGACCTGGCCGCGGACGCCGCGGTGTCGGCGGGCTTCGGGTCGGCCGGCGAGCGGTGCATGGCGATCTCGGTGGTGGTCGCGGTCGACCCGGTCGGCGACGAGCTGGTCGAGAAGATCGCCAGCCGGATTCCCGCGCTGCGGGTCGGTCCCGGCGACGACGAGCGGTCCGAGATGGGGCCGCTGGTCACCCGGGCGCACCGCGACAAGGTCGCCGCGTACCTGGACACCGGGGTGAGCGAGGGCGCGGTGCTGGCCGTGGACGGCCGCGGGCACCCGGTCACGGGCGAGGCCGCGGACGGGTTCTGGCTCGGTCCTTCGGTGCTCGACCACGTGACCCCGGTCATGGACTGCTACCGCGACGAGATCTTCGGGCCGGTGCTCTCGGTGGTCCGGGCCTCCGGCTACGACGAGGCCGTCAGCCTGGTCAGCGACAACCCGTACGGCAACGGGACCGCGATCTTCACCAACGACGGGGGCGCCGCCCGCCGGTTCACCCACGAGGTCCAGGTCGGGATGGTCGGCATCAACGTGCCGATCCCGGTACCGATGGCCTACTACTCGTTCGGCGGGTGGAAGGCGTCGCTGTTCGGCGACACGCACGTGTACGGCATCGAGGGCGTGCACTTCTACACCCGGGCCAAGGCGGTCACCTCCCGCTGGCTCGACCCCAGTCACGGCGGCGTCAGCCTCGGCTTCCCCGTTAACCGATAGGAGACAGCGATGACCGACCACACGCCCGACGCCGCGCGGGGCGCCGAGGTGCTCGCGATGGACCGGGCCCACGTGTTCCACTCCTGGGCGGCCCAGGGGAACCTGCACCCGCTGCCGATCGCGCGGGCCGAGGGCTCGTACTTCTGGGACTACGAGGGCCAGCGCTACCTGGACTTTTCCTGCCAGCTCGTGAACACCAACATCGGGCACCAGCACCCGAAGGTGACCGCGGCGATCGCCGCG
>Ga0102924_1003955_pt1 | contig 15246 bp, 11 predicted proteins | sample PaiPotPPM11metaG_FD_80116 | JGI IMG/M metagenome (GOLD analysis project Ga0102924, IMG submission 80116) | Iron sulfur acid spring bacterial and archeal communities from Banff, Canada, to study Microbial Dark Matter (Phase II) - Paint Pots PPM... ... | reverse complement strand
GAACGTGGCGCGCCTTTCCCGGCGCCCGGCCTGCAGCGTTGGGTCGCGCGCTGCCAAACAAGTCGTAGACCGTTTTCCGACCTTGGGGGTCGCCATGGCTGGTGATCACGCCGCGCGGTTTGTGCAGCGCGTAGTACACCCGGCGCTGGGCTTTGACGCGGGCGCCGTCCAGGCGGACGGTTTGCCGGGCGGTCTCGATCCAGTACATCGGGTCCGTGATGACGCGACCATCCACCGTGACCCGCCCGGCGCGGATCCACTCCGTCGCATCGCTCCGCGAGGCCACGCCCATGCGCGAGAGAACGCGGTCCAGCGTCATCTCCGGCTTGTTGCGGCGGGCTTGTTTGTGGGGAACAGGGGCCACGGAAACAGGTTAATGAAAGAAATGGGTGGGAAGCGTTGCTAAACGCCGACCGCATAGGGGCGGGCGGTCTCGGTTTGACTGTCTGCTGTCCGACGTCGGAATCGGCCTTGGAAGATCGACAGCAATCCGGTGGTCCAGAAGCCCACCACGAACAGCAAAATAAAGGGAATTGTGGCGTAGTTTTCGTTCTGCCAGGCGTAAACCACCACGGCGCCGAAAGCAGCTCCCAGTAGCAATTCCAAGAAGGGCGCCCATCCCGTCTTGCGGCGGTACTTCGAAGTGCGCACCTTGTCGGCCTTGGTCTCGATCCGAAACTTGGGCGTCCGTTTGAAGGCGCTCTTGATGCCGAGCAACGCTTCCAGCACAGCGATGGTATTGGTCACGGTCAGTCCGATCCCGATGGCCATCACCATCGGCATGTAGAGCAGCGTCTTGTACCAGCGGCCCGGGTAAAGCTCGCGTTGCGAGGCGAGATAAAAGGATGAGATCGACAGGGTCGAGGCGATGAACAGTGGCAGATCGATGTACAGCATCTGGAACCAGCCCTGGTAAAACCGCACAATCATGGCCGGCAACAGGAGGGTGCAAAGGACGATCATTAACGGGTAGCTGAGGTTGGCGGTCAAGTGACACCAAGCCTCCAGTTTGATGTGCCAATCGAGGTCGCGGCGGCGCAGAAGTTGGGGCAGAATTTTCTTCGAAGTTTGGATCAGGCCCTTCGCCCAGCGCGCCTGCTGCACCTTGAAGGAGTTCATCTCGATCGGCAACTCCGAGGGACACGCCACTTCGGGTAGGTAGAGGAAATGCCAGCCCTTCATTTGGGCTCGATAGGAGAGGTCCGTGTCTTCGGTCAGGGTGTCGTGCTGCCAGCCGCCAGCGTCACCAATCGCCGAGCGCCGCCACACTCCCGCCGTGCCGTTGAAGTTGAAAAACAAGGCGGAGCGGAAGCGCGCCCCATGTTCCATGACGAAGTGACCATCCAGCAGGATGGACTCCACCCGCGTCAAAAACGAGTAGTCGCGGTTGATGTAGGACCAGCGCGTCTGTACCATCCCCAACCCGGGATCGGTGAAGTAATGAATTGTCCGCAGCAGGAAGTCGGCCGGCGGTAGAAAGTCGGCATCGAAGATGGCGATGAATTCACCGCTGGCTTGCTGCATGCCCTCCTGCAGCGCTCCCGCCTTGTAGCCATGACGATTGCTGCGGTGCAGGTACACGATGGGCTGTCCCAGTGCCGCCTGCCGTTCCACCGCGTGGCGCGCTACCAGCACGGTCTCATCGGTGGAGTCGTCCAGAACTTGGATCTCCAGGCGATCGCGCGGATACTCCAGCTCGCAAATGGAGTCCACCAGGCGATCGACGACGTACTGTTCGTTGAAAATCGGAAGCTGGACAGTCACGCGCGGCAGTTCCGGAAACTCGGCGGCCGGCGGACCTGCGCGACGCTTTCGGTTCTTGAAGTACAGAAAGACCAGTGCGTAGCGGTGGAACCCATAGAACGCCAGGATGGCAAGTACGGTGAAGTACGGCACCAGCAGGGCGATGTCGAAGCTGTTGGCCTGGTAGAGGGCCTTGCCTCCCGCCCCGATCGTGAACGTCTTGTCGAGCCAGTGACTGCGAATGTACTGCGAGAAACCGGCGTGCGGCACGGCCCAGAGCAGGTCGGCGCATAGGGAACTGGGGCTCATGGCCGCCCCGGACGGGCGGGGTGCTGCACCGCGGCCTGGGTCCGATGCATGGCGAAACCGACGGGCCATGCATTCGCGGCGATTGCGACCATGATCGGCGTGGAGGCGGGGTCCGCTATAGTGAAAGCGGAGGGCAATCCGATTCGGCCCCGGCTCATTGTTTGGATCATTCTGGCTGCCTTGCTCGAGCTGTGCTTCGTGGCGATCCTGCGCCTCGGCAACTTGAAGGCCAACGTCGTCCCATTCCTGGCGTGGACGTTCGCGGCAGGTGTAGTTTACCTTACCGCCACCTGGTGGGCACTGCGGCCTTCGCGCACCTCGCGGGCTGAGGTGCGCCTTATTCTGGGCGCGGCGCTGTTGTTTCGCATCACGTTGCTGCCGTTGTATCCCTCTCTTTCCGACGACCTTTACCGCTACCGATGGGACGGAAAAATCCAAGCGGCGGAGTTTAATCCCTACCAGTTTCCTCCCCAAAGTCCGGTCTTCGACCCACTGCGCGACGCGGCGTATCGCAACGTCAACGGAAAGGATATCGCCGGCGTCTACCCGCCCCTGGCCGAAAGAATCTTGCGCTGGAACTTCACCCTGTTCCCCGGACTACGGGCCGAGAAGCTGTTGTATGTGGGCTTCGAAGGCCTCCTGGTGTGGGTGCTGATCGCACTGCTGCGGCAGCGAGGTCTGCCCGCTCGCCGGGCACTGATCTATGCCTGGTGCCCATTGGCCGTGATCGAGGTGGCGGGCAGCGGGCACATGGACGCGGGGGTGGTTGCGCTGGTCCTGCTGGCCTTTTACCTACTGGGCAGTCGAAGAGCCCGGACCCATCTGTGGGGCGCCTTGGCGCTCACCGCGGCGGTGTTGACGAAGTTCTTCCCGATCATCCTGTTGCCGGTCTTTTGGGCGCGCACACGCCGCCGGCCGTGGGCTTGGATGGCGCTTTGGGGAACGTTGTTGTGCCTGCCCTACTTATGGGCGGGGAAGCACTTCGCAGGTCGGGACCTGCTGCGCAACCTGCGCGAGTTCTCCGACCGTTGGGTGCACAACAACGACAGCCTCTTCGCCTTGCTGACGCACTTTTTCGGAGGCGGGTATCAGTCCTTGGAGCCGGCGCGGCAAGTGGTGCTCATCGTGCTGGTGGGGACGATCGGCTGGACCCTGTTCCGCCGTTTGGAGCCCTTGCATGCCTGCCTGGTCATCCTGGGGACGATGCTCTTGCTCTCGCCCAACGTGTTCCCCTGGTACGTACTCTGGCTTCTGCCGTTGCTAGCCATCTACCCCTGGACGCCGTGGCTCTACTTTACGATCGGCGTTCTGCTCTCGTACCACAGCCTCATTTTCTACGAGGCGGAGGGCCGCCTGCGTTTTGAGTCCCGCTGGCTCCTCTTGGAGTACGCGCCGTTATTCCTGCTGCTGCTGCTGCATTGGGTACGTGCGCGATGGCAAGCCCGCCGCGAGGCGCGAACTGCGGCGGCGGAGCAGGTGCCAGCGTGACGGAGCTGATCCTGGCGTCGGGTTCGCCACGCCGCCGCGAGTTGTTGCAGACGGCGGGCTGGCCGGCGCGCGTTCTGATTCCCGAGGTGGATGAATCGCAGGGCAACGGCGAAGCCGCGGAAGCTTACGTCTTGCGGCTGGCCGAGAACAAGGCTCGGGCCGTACAGCCGCGGGTGGACCCCGCCGCGGTCATCCTGGCGGCCGATACCTGTGTCCTGTTGGAGGGCGAGGTCATGGGGAAGCCGCAGGACGAGGCGGATGCCCGCGCCATGTTGGGACGCCTGCAGGGACGTGAACACGCCGTGCTTACCGGCGTCTGTGTGCTATGCGGGGAGCGGGCGATCACGGCCGTGGAACGCACCCGGGTTTGGTTCGCTCCGCTGAGCGCTGTCGTGATCGCCGCCTATGTCGCTAGCGGGGAAGCGCGGGACAAGGCGGGCGCCTATGGCATTCAAGGCCGCGCGGCGCCCTACATCCCCCGCATCGAGGGCTGCTACTTCAACGTGGTTGGACTTCCCTTGGCGACCGTGCGCCGGCTCTTGCAGGACGTCGGTTACACCGTGCCGTGATGCGGTCCACGCCCGCGATCTTAACGGGCGGCGCCGTCGGCGTACTTGGGGGCGGAGATGTAGCCGGTGATCTTGTTCTTGCTGATCTGGTTGACGACCATCTCGTGCAGGGCATGGCCGCGGCCGGTGTAGAACTGCACCGGTTCGTTGATGGTCTTGTCTTTCTTCTCGATCTTCTGGTCGTCGGCGAAGAGCACCGCCGTGAACCGTTCGTGCTTGGGGTCGGCCTTTTTTAAGGCAATCGAGATCGGCCCCACGCGGGTCGGATTTTTGGATTTGGTCAAGCTGAACTCGAAGTAGTCGCGATCGCCCTTGCGGCGCAAGGCTTCCAAGTCTTCGCGGGTGTGGGCGATCAGCCCGCTCTGGATGCCGAGGTCGCCCACGGCACGCTGCAACTGCATCTTGGTGGCTTCCAGATCGGCCTTGGTACTGGCCACATCGGTTTTGACGCCCGTGACCTCGCCCTTGACGCCGGAAAGATCGCCGTTGATCGAGCCCAGTTTGTTGGACGTATCCTGCTTCACGCTGTCCACCTCCTGCGCGGTCTGTGCCGCTTGTTGGGCCAGCGCCGCGGCCTTGCGGCGGGTGCTGGCCAACTCGGTGGAGGTGCTGGTCACGGCCTGCGCCACGTGCGCCGTGGTGGAGCGTAACCGCTCAATCTCTGCCGCGCTGAGGTGCGACTTCTCGGTCAGCGCGTTGAGGGTCGCCTGTGCCTCGCTGGACTGCTTCTCCAAGCCCGTGATGCGGTCATTCAGGTGGCTGTAGGTGAGGGCGCCTGCGATGACCAACAAACCTAGGGCCAGGCCCAGCACCCAGGAAATGCGGGAGGGAGCGTGCGTCGTGGCGGGGGAAGTGGTTGCGTCCATGGGAGTATTTGCTGGCGTCCGAGTCATTGGACGGCAGGCGCCCGCGCATCGTAACAGGTTTGTGACAAAAAATGACACCCCTGCCGGTTAGCGTGACGCCAATTAGAACTGCGAATCCCAGGTTCCATTTCGGCGCGGACCTGAAAAAAGCACCGACGCCGACCCGCGCCGCCTCCAGCGTCCGTTAGGGGCTGTCGCTTCCGGAAGGCTGCCGAAACACCATGCCGCCCTTCATGACGAAGCGCACCCGGCTGAGGACACGGATGTCGGTGAGCGGATCGCCGGGGACGGCCACCAGGTCCGCCCATTTGCCCACCTCGATACTGCCTGCATGGTCGGCCTGCCCGAGCAACTGCGCGGCGCGCAGGGTGCCGGCTTGGACCGCCAGCAGCGGCGACAGTCCGTACTGCACCAGCAACTCGAATTCGCGGGCCTGGGTGCCGTGCGGGAACGGCCCGACATCGGATCCCATGACGATCGGCACCCCGGCGGCGACCTGTTGCCGAAACTGGGCGACATGGTAGGTGAGCATGGCGTGCTCAGCCGCGCGCCCGGCGGCGGTGGGTGCATGGGCGGCGAAGTACTCCTGGACGGTAAAGGTGGGAACGGCGGGAATCTGGCGGGTCACCATGAGGTGCATGGTTTGCGGACTAAGTTGGTTGGCGTGGTCGACCGACTCGACCCCCGCCTCGACCGCGAACTGCGCCCCCGGTTCTCCCATGGCATGCACCGCGACGCGGGTTCCCAACCGGGCGGCTTCCTGCACGGCGGCTTCCAGTTCCTCGCGGGTGAACTGGTACGGGGTCCGCAGCTCCCCGCCTTGCAGGCGATCGGCGCCGGTCTCATAAATCTTGATGAAGTCGGCGCCTTCTTTGATCTGCTCGCGAATGGCCGCGCGCAATTGTCGGACCCCGGATACCAGGGTGGCGTTGGGTGGAACTGCGGCCGCGGGATTAAAGCCCAAGGCGTCCTCATGACCGCCGGGAATGGAGATGGCGTTACCGGAAATGAAGAGCCGCGGGCCGGGAAAGTCGCCGGCATTGATGGCGTCGCGGACCGCGGTATCGGCCGAGCCCGCGCCCTCGGTCCCCATGTCGCGTTCCATGGTGAATCCCGCCCACAGGTCGTCCCGGGCAGCGCGAACCGCGGCCAAGGTGCGCTGCGGCACGGATTCCTGGACGGTCTGCAGGTCTTCCGCCCCGGGATGAAGAAAAAGGTGAACGTGGGCGTCGATCAGTCCCGGCAACAGCGTCAGCTCCCCCAGATCCACGACCTGCGCGCCGGCAGGGGTTGGCAGGTTCGAACCCACGGCGCTGATGCGGTCGCCGGTGACGACCACCGTGGCATGGTCCATCACGCGCCCGGTACGCACATCCAACAGGTGTGCAGCCTTGAGCACCGTGACTGGCGGCGTTTGTGCCAGCGCCAGCATGGGTAACAGCAGGAGGAGCAGTAGCCGACGGTTCATGGGGCCGATTATAGGCGCGCGCGCGAGGGTATACCCGCCGCGGGTGGCGTGGGTCGCTGATCCGCGGCGGCCGGCAGCGTATGATGGGCGCCGATGGATGCTTCGCCCCGCCTGCCGGACACACGCGCCGCAGCCTATCGTTTACTGGCGCTGTTGACCGCCATCAACCTGATCAACTACTTGGACCGCTACCTGCTGGCGCCCGTGGTGCCGGCCATGCGGGCCGAACTGCGGATCTCAAACGCCCAGGCGGGCGGGCTGGTGACCGCCTTTTTCCTGGTCTACATGCTGGCCGCCCCCTTGGTGGGATGGCTGGCCGACCGTTATCCTCGAAAGTACCTGATCGGCGGTGGGGTGGCGCTCTGGAGCGTGGCCACCTGGTTGAGCGGGTGGGCGCCAAGCTATGGGTGGCTGCTGGCCAGCCGCGCCCTGGTAGGCATCGGGGAAGCCTCCTACTCGTGCATCGTCCCCGCCCTGCTCTGCGATCTGTTTCCTCGCCAACAGCGCAGCCGCGTGCTCTCGGTGTTTTACGCCGCCATCCCGGTGGGCGCCGCGCTGGGCTACGTGATTGGCGGCTGGGTGGGGATGCATTTCGGATGGCGCAGTGTCTTCAGCGTCGGCGCCCTGCCGGGCCTGGTGTGCAGCCTGTTCATGCTGGCGGTCCGCGAACCGCAACGCGGCGCCGCCGATCCGTTGACCCATTCCGCGCCCGTACCCATGCGGGCGTTGCTGCGCAGCCTGCTCCGCAATTCGGAGTATCGGCACGCCACCTTGGGCACGGCGTTCTCCACGTTTGCCCTGGGGGGCTTGGCCTTCTGGATGCCGACGTTCCTGACCCAGGCGCGGGGCATCCCGGCGGTGCGTGCCACGCTCCTGTTCGGGGGATTCACGCTGGTCAACGGGATTGTCGCCAACTTGGTGGGCGGATGGCTGAGCGATGCCTATTTGCGCCGCCACCCGGGAGCGCATTTTGTGATCTCCGGCTGGGGGCTGTGGATCGGCCTGCCTTTGGCGGCGGCGACCATTTTCGTGCCGCTCCATGCCGTGTTGCTGCCGGCGGCCTTCGGGGCCGAGTTTTTCCTGTTCCTCAACGGCGGCCCGCTTAATGCCGCGACCGTGAACTCGGTTCCGGCGGGAGTGCGTTCCTCGGCGCTGGGCATCAACATGGTGCTGATTCACCTGCTCGGCGATCTGATCTCACCCCCCATGATCGGCAAGGTCGCCGACCTGACCCACAGCTTGGTGTGGGGAGTTGCCGTGGTGCTGCCGGCCATGGCGCTGGCGGCGAGCATCACGCTGCGAGGCGCCTCGCGCCTGAACGACCGGCGGGCGGAACCGGCAGCCGAAAGTCGCTGAGCCCGGGGCCGCCGGCCGCTGCTCAGAAACCGTGCTACTGCAGCGGCGGATCTTCACCGTCGTCAGCGACTTCGGATGATTCCGGATCAAAAATCGGAGAGTGAACCACGTACTTGCCGGTCGACCAGTTGGCCAAATCCTGGGTGCGGCAGCGCTGACTGCAGAAGGGAAACTCTGCATCAGCCGGCTTCACGGTACGGCGGCAGATGGGGCAGCGCAGTCGCGACGTCATCGAAGCACCTGGACAAACGGGCAGTAACTAAACCTCCACCAGGCGACCCAGCAGATCGTAGTCTTGGGCGCCGGTGATTTCAACCGTTCCGAAGGATCCAACCTCGGGCGCAACATCCTCCGGAAATTCGGTCAGCAATACTTTGCCGTCGATATCAGGAGCCTGGGAGGCCAAGCGGCCCTGCCATAGCAAGTCGGACTCTGCGGCCGGCCCCTCGATCAGGATCGGGAGCCTTCGCCCCAGCAGGCTGCGTTGCCGCAGGCGCGAAATTGGTCGCTGGAGCGCCATCAAGGCGCGCTGCCGCCGTCGGATGACCGCCGCAGGAACCTTGGCATCCAGTTGGAAGGACTGGCTGCGATCCTCGTCCGAGTAAGGGAAGCTGCCCAGCCAGTCGAACTTCGCCTCCCGGACGAAGGCACAGAGCTCTTCGAAGTCCGCCTCGGTCTCCCCCGGGAAGCCGAGAATAAAGGTGGTACGCAGGCTGACGCCCGGGATCGTCGCCCGAATCCGCTCCAACAACTTCAGGAAGATGTCGGCGCTGCCGCCGCGCTTCATCCGTTTGAGAACCGCCGCGCTGGCATGCTGCAGCGGCATGTCAATGTATTTGCAGAGGCGGGGATGGGCGGCAATGGTTTCGAGCAGCCGCGGGGTCACACGATTGGGATAGCAGTACAGCGTCCGAATCCAGGTTAAACCGTCGATCGCCGCCAGGCGCTCCAGCAACTGGGACAGCCCGTCCTTGAGGCCGAGGTCTTCACCGTAGGAGGTCGTCGTCTGCCCGATCAACGTGATCTCACGGACGCCATTCGCCGCCAGGCGCTCCGCTTCTGCGATCACCGATTCGAAACGCCGGCTACGGAACTTGCCGCGGAAGGTCGGGATAATGCAGAACGTGCAGGGCAGGTCGCAGCCTTCCGCGATCTTGATGTAGGCCGAGTACTTCGGCGTGGCGAGCAGCCGCGGCGTCAAATGATCGTACAAGTAGGGCGCGGTGGGCCGCACGTCGAAAAAATCAGCGGGAAGCACCGGCAACAGCGCCGCCGGGGCCGCCGGGGCATCGGCACAGACGCCCAGAATGCTTTCCAGCTCGTTCAGCCCGACCAGCGCGTCCACCTCCGGGATCTCGGCTTGAATCTCGGCGCGATGGCGTTCCACCATGCAGCCCGCGACGATCAACCTTTGCGCCTTGCCCGACTTCTTCAACTCGGCCATCTCGAGGATGGTGTCGATCGACTCGCGGCGGGCCGACTCGATAAAGCTGCACGTGTTGACCACCAAAACCTCGGCCTCGTCGGCTTGCGGGGTGAGGACGTAACCGTTCTGCTGCAGCAGGCCCATCATGACCTCGGAATCGACGAGGTTTTTCGGGCAGCCGAGGCTGATAAAACCGACTTTTTTCATAGTGGAGGTGCTGTTTCCAGTCTACAGCGGTTGCCGGGGTGCAGGGCGGCTGAGAACGGAATTGGCCGGCAATCTCCACCGGCCGCATCGCCCCTGCTTTTGCCGTGCCGAGACAACTAAAAGGTGGTCTGCATGCTACCAAGGGAGTAGCCGACCACCATGGGTGCCGAGGAATTGAACTGCCTTGTGCCCGGAAGGCCGTGGGCGCACGTCCCATAATTCAGTGGGTTGGTCAGTTCGAGGAGGTCAGGACATGGCAGATCGGCAGGCAATGCGGCGGACCGGACGTAAACGCGCGATCGTGATGGTGGTGCTGGCAGCCGCGGCGACGGCCTTGGGGGTCACCGCCGGACGCTCCTACTATCATCCCGGCTACAACCTTTACTCGCCGCAAGACGACGTCAAGCTCGGCCAGCAGGCCGAACAGCAGGCGATGCAGCAACTTCCCATCCTGCACGACAGCACCACCGAAGCCTACGTGACCGCCTTGGGGCGCAAGCTGGCTTCCAAGATGCCGGGGCCGGAGTTCCCGTATCGTTTCCATGTCGTCCAACAAAATCCGATCAATGCTTTTGCGGTTCCCGGAGGAGCCGTCTTCGTCAATGCCGGCACGATCTGCGCTGCCAGCAATGAAGCCCAGTTGGCGGGCGTGATGGCGCACGAAGAATCGCACGTCGCCCTGCGGCATTCGACGTCGATGGCCTCGAAGCAGGCCATTGCCTCGGTCCCCTTGGGAATCTTGGGCGCCATTCTGGGCAATGGCATGGGGGGGCAGTTGGCGCGCATCGGGGCACAGATCGGCATCGGCTCCGTATTTATGCACTATTCGCGCAGCATGGAGTCGCAAGCCGACGCCCTGGGCGCCCAGGTGATGAATGCGGCGGGTTACGATCCCCGTCAAATGGCCGCGTTTTTCGACAAGTTGAAGCAGCAGGGCGGCAGCCGGACGGCGCAGTTTCTCTCTGACCATCCTGACCCGGGCAACCGGCAGCAGGCCATCGACGCGGAGATTCCGACGCTCGGTTCGCATCCAACCTACGTCGACGACACGACGCGATTCCATCAGGTTCAGTCGCGGGTGTGCAGCGGTGCCGCCAGCCGCAACAGCGGCCAGGGCGGCGTCCAGAGCGGCGTCCCGAGCAGTGGCGGGGAACAACAGGCCGCGTTCCAAGGAATTACCTTGGCCTTTCCGCGGACGTGGCACGCCTACGGCGACGCCACCTCGCAGCTCACCCTGGCGCCTCCCAACGGCGTGATGACGCGCGGCAACGAGGGCGCGGTGCTTACCGGGGTGATCGTCAGCGTTTTCCAGCCCGCGCATTCCACCTCACTGGATGCCGGGGCCGAGGAGCTGATCTCGTTCCTGCAGCAGTCCAACCCGCAACTGCGACGGCTCTCGGGGAGCCATCAGGCGGTCCGCACCGCCGGGATTGAGGGCGACGGAATCGAGCTCAGCAACCGCAACCTGCAGGGCCAGATGGAGAGCGACCACTTGATCGTGTTCCCGCGCAACGACGGCACGCTGCTCTACTTCATTTTCATCGCTCCGAGCCGGTCCTACGGCAGCGTGGCCCCCACCTTTGATCGGATCCTGGGATCGGTGCGGATCGCCAACGGCTAAGATCGGCCGGCACGGTCAGCCCTTGCGGGTCCAGCGCAGTACCGGCCGCCGGGCTGCGCTGGTCTCGTCGAGTCGCGAGATACGGGTGCTGTGCGGCGCGCTCTTGATGATTTCCGGCTGAGTCTCGGCTTCCTGCGCGATGGCCAGCATGGCCGCCACGAAGGCGTCCAGCTCCTCGCGGCTTTCGCTCTCCGTGGGCTCAATCATCAGCGCCCCGTGGACGATCAGCGGGAAGGACACCGTGTAGGGGTGAAAGCCGTAATCAATCAGGCGCTTGGCCAGATCGCCGGTGTGAATGCCCTGCTTGACCTGCCGCGCATCACTGAAGACACACTCATGCATGGAGGGGGTGGCGTAGGGCAGGTCGTAGGCGCCTTCCAGTTTCTTGCGGATGTAATTGGCGTTCAGGACCGCGTCGGCCGTGGTGGCGCGCAGACCGTCCCAGCCGTTGGCCAGGATGTAGGCCAGCGCCCGGACGTGCATGCCGAAGTTTCCGGCGAACGCCTTGACGCGACCTATCGACTGCGGGCGGTCGCAATCGAGGGCGAAACCATTGGCCGTCGCCACCACCACCGGGGTGGGCAGGAAGGGCAGCAGGTGCTGCTTGACCGCCACCGGTCCGGAACCGGGACCACCGCCGCCGTGCGGCGTGGAAAAGGTCTTGTGCAGGTTGAGGTGCATGACGTCCACGCCGAAGTCGCCGGGGCGCGACCAGCCCACCAGGGCATTCATGTTGGCGCCGTCCATGTAGAGTTGCGCGCCCTTGGCGTGAACAATGTCGGCGATCTTGTGGATGTCCTCCTCGAACACGCCCAGCGTGTTGGGATTGGTCAGCATCAGGGCGGCGACGTTGTCATCGAGTTGCCGTTCCAGGGCCGACAGATCGACCGTGCCGCGCGCATTGGACTTGAGGTTCTCCACCTTGTAGCCGGCGATCACCGCGGTGGCGGGGTTGGTGCCATGGGCGGAGTCGGGGATGAGCACCTTCTGGCGCGCATTGCCCTGGCTCTCGAGGAAGGCACGAACCAGCAGGATGCCGGTCAGTTCGCCCTGCGCCCCGGCCGCGGGCTGCAGCGTGATGCCGTCCATGCCGGTGATCTCGACCAGGTAGTCGGCGAGCACCTTCATGATGCGCAAGGCCCCCTGCGAGAGCGACCCGGGGGCCAGGGGATGCAACGCCGCCAGCCCTTCCAGGCGCGCCACCGCCTCGTTGACGCGCGCGTTGTACTTCATGGTGCAGGAACCGAGGGGATAAAGCCCGAGATCCACCGCGTAATTCCACGTGCTGAGCCGTGTGTAATGACGAATGATCTCGATCTCGCTCAGTTCCGGAAAGTCCGCGATGTCATCCCGCTCGCATCCCTTCGGCAGGGGGTCGGCCGGGGGCACGTCGAGCGGCGACAGCTGGTACCCCGCCTTGCCCGGCGCGGAGAACTCGAACAACAGCGCTTCTTCGCGGACCACTTGGGTGGGGCGGGGATGCAACGCATCGTGGGTCGTCGACATGGTGGGTCTCTCGGTGTGATTCAGTGCGCGACCGCGGGTTCCCGGAGGCCGCGACCGACCGCGTGGGCGGCGTGCGTGGCGACCAGCTTTTCGATGACGGCCCGTTCCGCCGTTTCGGTGACGCAAACCAGGGCGGCCTCGCCCAACTCCGGGAAGTAGCCGCGCAGCGGCAAGCCGCCGATGATGCGCTGGTCGGCGAGGTCTTTCTGGACCCGCACTAAATCCGCGCCACGCACCACGAACTCGTGAAAGCGGGGCCCCGGGAAGAGTACCTCCAGGCCGGCTTGGGCGAACCGGGTGGTGGCAAACACGGCTTTCGCGCGATTCTGCTCCGCCAACTCGCGCAGTCCGCGGCGTCCGTAGACCGTCATGTAAATACTGGCCATCAGGGCGCAGAGGGCCTGGTTGGTGCAGATGTTGGAGGTCGCCTTTTCGCGCCGAATGTGTTGTTCGCGGGTGGCAAGGGTGAGGACAAACCCGCGCCGGCCGTGGGCATCGCGCGCCTCGCCGACCAGGCGGCCGGGCAGGCTGCGGACGAAACGCTCCTTGGCGGCAATGACGCCGGCGTAGGGACCGCCGAAGCCGACCGGGATGCCAAACCCCTGCAGTTCCATGGCGACGATATCGGCGGCGGCCGGCGGGGCCAGCAGGCCCAGCGAGACGGGGTCGGTGATGACGGCGATCAGCAGGGCTCCCTTGGCGTGCGCCAGCGCCGCCGCCGCCTCCCAGTCTTCGATGTTGCCGAAGAAATTAGGGCTTTGCACCACGACCGCCGCGGTCTGGTCGGTGACGGCGGCCGCCAGCGCCGCCTGGTCCAGCGTGCCCTGCGGTGTATAGGCCACCTCGGTCACCGGTATGTTTTGCCGGCTGGTATAGGTCGCCAAAACCTCGCGGTATTGCGGGTGCAGGGACCGCATGACCACGGCCTGGTCGCGTCCGGTGACCCGGACGGCCATCATGACGGCCTCCGGTACCGACGTCGAACCGTCGTACATCGAGGCGTTGGCCACCTCCATGCCGGTAAGCTGGCAGATCATGGTCTGAAATTCGAAGATGGACTGCAGCGTCCCCTGCGAGATTTCGGGCTGGTAGGGCGTGTACGCCGTGAACCACTCGCCGCGGGATACCAGCGAATCAATCACGACCGGGCGGTAGTGGTGGTAGGCGCCGGCGCCCAGAAACGACTGGTAACCGGGGGCATTTTCCGCGGCCGCCGCCTTAAAGAAATCGACGATCTGCGCCTCCGACTGGCCGCTGGGAATGTTGAGCGGGCGATTGAGCCGGCAATACTCGGGAATGTGGGAGAACAGTTCCTCGATGGAGGCCGCTCCGATCTCCTCCAGCATCTGGCCGCGGATGGCGTCAGACTTGGGTAAATACCGCATTAATGGGCTTCCTCGCGCACGAACTGCTCGTATTGCTCGGCATTCATGAGTTGCGCCACTTGTCCGGGATCGGCCAAGGTGACCTTGACCAGCCAGGCCGCCTGGTGAGGGTCCTGGTTGATGAGTTCCGGCGTGGTGGCGAGCTTTTCGTTGATGGCAGTCACCGCGCCCGAGACGGGAGCGAAGATCTCCGAAACCGCCTTGACCGACTCGACCGTGCCAAACGACTCGCCGGCGCGCAGCGCCGCCCCCACGGCAGGAAGTTCGACAAACACCACGTCACCCAGTTGTTGCTGGGCGAAGTCGGTGATGCCGATGGTGCCGACGGTGCCCTCGATCGAGACCCATTCGTGATCCTTCGTGAAGCGGTAGGTTGCGGGGTAGGCCATACGGAAATCCTATCTTGGGCGCCTCTGGGCGCCGGTGAAATTCAGTGTGCCACTCCGGCCGGGCGGGAGCAGCGGGCTCGATGCCGGCCCCTTGACCTGCGCTCAGGTCTTGGGACGCCGGTAAAACGGGGTCGGCACCACGCGCGCTTTGACCACGCGGGTTCGAATCTGGATTGCGATCTCCGTGCCGGGTGCGGTCAGTGCCATCGGCACGTAGGCCATGCCGATGTTTTTACCCAAAAAGGGCGCCGGTGATCCGCTGGTGACGTGACCAATTGTCCGGTCGCCGTCCACCACCGGGTAGCCGTCACGCGCGATGCCCGCTTCGATCATCTCGAAGCCCACCAGTCGGCGGCTCAGTCCCTCCGCTTTCTGGCGGAGCAGGATCTCCTTGCCGAGGAACTCGGGCTTCGACATCTTACAGATCCAGCCCAAGTTGGCCTCGAGCGGCGTGGTGGTCGCGTCAATCTCATGGCCGTAGAGCGCCATGGCCGACTCCAAGCGCAGCGTGTTGCGCGCCCCGAGTCCACAAGGAATCAGGCCCCGACTGCAGCCGGCATCGAGGATCGCCGTCCAGACCCGCTCGGCGTGGGCGGGGGCGAAATAGATTTCAAATCCATCCTCGCCGGTGTAGCCGGTTCGCGCCACGATGGCGTCGATGCCGAGCAGTTTGCCGGTCGTAAACCAATAGTAATGAATTGGCGCGAGCTGAACGGTGGTCAGGGGCTGCAGAATCTCAAGCGCCCGCGGACCTTGTATCGCGATCTGGGCGTAGTCGTCGCTGACCAGGGAAACCTGCGCTCCCATCGGGTTGTGGGCCGCGAGGTAGGCGAAATCCTGTTCCTGATTGGAGGCGTTGACCACCAGGAAGTAATGGTCGTCGCCCACCTTGTGCACTAGCAGGTCGTCGACG
>Ga0102924_1003953_pt1 | contig 15249 bp, 10 predicted proteins | sample PaiPotPPM11metaG_FD_80116 | JGI IMG/M metagenome (GOLD analysis project Ga0102924, IMG submission 80116) | Iron sulfur acid spring bacterial and archeal communities from Banff, Canada, to study Microbial Dark Matter (Phase II) - Paint Pots PPM... ... | reverse complement strand
TCATGGTGCGCTATTGAGTGGAGCGTCGTATCGATCTGGCGCAGCCTGTCGGTATTGCCTGGCTTGCCACTCTGCACGATTTGCTGCCTGTAGGCAAGCAGACGCGCGATAGCGGACTCGGAACGCGCCCCTATCAGGATGTCCAGTTCATCGGGTTTGTCTGGTAACGGTTTATCGCCGATACGAAAGACGCTGAAAAGGATAGATGCCAGGTATCCCAACAGCAGCAACACCGCAATAAAGTCTGAGAGCGTTGCGCCTCGTTCCATAATCTGTGCCTGGTGATTGTGCGATGCCAGCAATTCGGCGAACGTTGGCAGCAGCAGACCACCTATGCAGAGTGCCAGCAGCGAGGCATACTGGCTGGCCGGGCGTGTCTCGAAATGCAAACGCCCGTGTTTGATACTACCTACACAGGTTGACACCCCCAGCACCAGCAGCACGTTGCCCAGAATGGAGCCGATAATGGAGGCGCGCACCACATCTATTAGCCCTGCACTGAGCGCGAAGATGCCAATAATCAACTCAGTCGCATTGCCGAACGTGGCAAACAACAGTCCCCCGATGCGCTCCCCCGTGTGTTCCGCCACCTGCTCGACGGATTGTCCAATCAACCCCGCCAACGGCACAATACCCAGCCCCGCCACCACAAAGAGCAGGGCTGCAGGCACATGCAGCGTATCAAGCACAGGGGCCAGCACAGCAAAAATCAGCAAAAAATATAACCAGCGCGGCATATTAACCCCCAAATCTCCAGAGCGGCGGCTCTGCCTCATAAGCGCGAACTTAACCACAAAACTATGACCAGGGCGGGGGCCAGCCCCGCCCGTACCCTGGACGATACGAAGCGTGAAACCCACCCGTGCAGGGTACGGGCGGGGCTGGCCCCCGCCCTGGTCTCACGCTACCGTCTGGCCGTTTCACACCTCATTGTAGAATTAAGTGTTGTACAGTATAATGCCCTCATTACATGACAAACGCAGCATAAGGCCAGAAGGAGATGCACTCATATGTCAGATTACCAGGGCAACCTCAGCAATATGGAAAACCAGCTAACTGCTGAGGAGCGCGCAGCATCCAGCCATAAAAATGAACACCACGAGGAACGTAACGATCCTATTGCCAGAATAGCAGCGAACTTTCTCGATAACGGCGATTCGGTTATCTATGCCATCGTCGGTATCTGCTTTCTTGCTGGTGGACTTATCGCTTTAGGCTACGCTTTCTGGGATTTTATAAGCACCATAACTACCCATTGGCCGATTGACCCTTCTCATCTTGTCAGCGCTATTATCCAGTTTGTCTCAGATCTCCTACTTGTACTCATTATTATGGAGGTGCTTGGTACTGTCACACATTATCTCCAATCACATACAACCTCGCTGCGCCCGTTCCTCTTTATTGGTATTGTGTCTGCCACTCGAGGTATCCTGTCCATTGGCGCAAAATTATCTGTTGAAAGCCAACGACCAACCGGAAACGATTTTAGGGATACTATGATTGAACTGGGCGTCAATGCTGCCGTAATCCTCGCCCTGGGCATCACCCTCAAATTGCTCGGCAAACTCGTCGAGGATTAACCCCCATTCATAAACCGGTGATACTTCCCCAGATACCAGCGCACCGTCAGCACATATTCGGCATGACTCCAGGTCAGGGGTGACACGCTGAGCGGTTCGCCAGTGAACGGGTTGATCTGCTCCGCCATGACACCGCTGGGCAGAGCATGAGTCTGCACCCATTCCAGCAGCGGCAAGGCCGTATGCAGCTCATCGATGCTGCTGGCGTGGGCTATGCGATATTGCGCCAGCCACAGCGTGCAAATGAACCAGGGGTTGCCCTGCGCCAGGTTCAGGTCTTGCGTCACCTGGTAATAGTAATCGTTCTCGTAACGCGCCATACCGCCCACTGCCGTGTGTGCCCACAGTCGCTGCTCGACCTGCTGCATCGTGCGCTCAACGTGGCTATCGGTCGCCTCGAACATACCGAACATGAATAGCCCGCACAGACTGCTATCAATCGTTGCGTCTTTGTGGATTGTACCATTCTTATCAACGGTAATCATACGGAGAAAGCGTCCCTGTCCCTCGTCCCACAGGTAGCGCAGCGCCGCCTGTTTAATCTCGTCCGCCGCCTGGCGATACTTGTCTGCCAGTTCCGTCTCACCGAACAGCGCCGAAAATTTGCAGGCCGCATCCAGCCCCGCGTAGACCGATGCCGTTGTGAAGGTCAGGATGCCGCGCCGCTCTTCCCAAAGATCATATGACGCATCGGGAAGGCGCGTATGCTCTTCGCGGTAGCTCACCATGAAATCGGCGGCGGGCGTTATCAGCGTGCGATAATGCGGCGCCACAAATTCGATATCCGAGAACAGCCGGTAATGTTGCCACAGACTATAGATCACCAGCGCGGTTTCATCTTCCTGAATGGGCAATTGCGGGTTGCCGTCCCCATCAATCCACGATTGCCAGCTGCTCCCCCACGAATGGTCGGGATTGTACTTGTGCAGCAGGTAGCCATCCTTTGTCAATACCGAGTTACAGAAGTCGTAAAACCCGCGCGTGATCTCAGAATACCTGGCGTGGCTCAGCGCGTTCGCCACTAAAGCACCGTCGCGCGGCCACATGTAGGAGTAGCTATCATTTGAAAAGTGCTCAACATCAGCGTCGTTGGCGGCGATGATGGCGCCGTCATAATCGATTTGCGTGCGCAGCACCAGCAGGCTGCGTTTATACAGGTCAATCAATGGCGCAGGCAGATCGGCGAAATCCTGTTTATCCTTATTCACCCAGCTATGCCAGTAGTTGTGTGTGCGCGTAATGAAAGTCTCTGGTCTACGCTCGCACACCATCATTTCCATGTCCGTTACAGTCCCAATGTTAGGCCCTACGGCCAGCCAGTGATAGGCGATGCCCGCTCCTTGCGCTGCAATATTCCCCATATGCAGCGCGAGCGTGCCATCCACCGACCCCTGCGCGATCGGGTTGCGCCCCAATTCGCCGTCTTCCGCGTCGCGCCAGGTTCCCTCGCTGCCCCCGGTCTCCTTCTTGCCCGTCGCCCAGCTTGAAATACCAATCCGCGTATTCGCGCCCTCGCCAATCTGCCCATCCATCAAAAAATAGGCTTGCTGCTTATAGGCAATCAGCGCCTGCCGTGCCGGGTCGTAGAATACCGTATTGGCGTCAGCAGCGTCCCAGATGTGCCAGTCGTAGTGAAAGAAAAGCCGCACTTCGCGCGGGTGATCTGCCGCGTTGGTGATGCTCACCTGGCGCAAGAAAAGAGGGCGATTGAAATCAACGCAATCGCGCACCACCAGTTGCAGTTGCAGAGCGGAATGCGAGAGCGTCACATTTGTCACCAGCGTCTCATCCTCATACACCATTTCGCGCTGCCAGTCGGGTGAGTCAAGCCAGGCGAAACGACCCTCAACCCATATCCCCGTGTGCGAAATATCACCCGCCGTATGTAACTCCTGACCCACGTGCGGCCAGTAAATATCACGCACATTGTAGCTTTTATCAAAATTCAGTAGCAGTCTCCCATTGCCAAGAGGTAAATCACGCGGCATCGTCCAGACCCTCCTTCACATAGCGCATTTTGACCTGATTATAGCCGTATATCGCTTGCACGTCCAGCAGCGCTACCTGTGAAGTGGCCAGGGCAGGGGCAAGCCCCGCCCGTACCCTATACGAAGGGAATTGCTTATATCGTAGTAGGGTACGGGCCGGGCTTGCCCCTGCCCTGGCATCCGCGCATCCTGTACTTTTTTATGTCAAACTAGGTAAATATTCCTATCCACACTACATATCAGTGTGTTGCCTCAATAATTGTAGTAAACTTGTCATAATATTGTATCAGATGGCGCTATTTACGAAGGTAGGAGCAGAGTAAGCAAGCAAGCAAGCAAACAGAGAGGTGAGGAGCGCCTCATGGAGTCGATAACGGGAAGTCCATTTCCATTGACAAAGGCTCCCACCAGCCGCAAGCTTTCTCGCCCAGGTTCAGAGCATGATGGAGATGATATCTCATGAGTACGTTCGATTTTGATGAAGCAGTTGAACGCTACCACCGAGCGGCGGGCGAGTTCGTGAAGGGAAACCCTGAGCCCTACAAGATGGTGTTCTCCCATCGGGAAGACGTCAGCCTCGCTAACCCCTTTGGCCCTGTCGTTCGTGGGTGGAAGCAGGTTGCCCAGACCATGGAGCGTGCCGCATCGCTGTACAGAGATGGCGAGGTCATTAGCTTCGAGAACGTCGCGAAGTACGTGACTCCTGCCCTTGCATACATTGTGGAGGTAGAGCGAATCAAGGCCAAGATTGGCGGAAAGGAGGATGTCGCCCCGCTGGCTCTGCGGACGACGAGCATCCTTCGACCTGAAGATGGCACCTGGAAAGTGGTACATCGACACGCCGATTCCATCACCACCGTTCAGGCGCCGGAGTCGGTCATACAGAAGTAGATCAGTCGCGAACCATCCAAGACGGAGGCATGTATGATCGCTCGTCCCAGGTCCTTTTTGGGTATCGAAGCAAGCAGGCTCACTTAATGTGAGGATGAGCCTATTTACTAGCGGGGAAGGATAAAGCAACATGGCAACCAAACAATCAGCCTGGATACCCACACAAGGACAGGCTGAACCTCCACAGGTAGCAGAGCCGCCAGATGAGTACGGCACCCTGGCCTCAGAAGAATACACCGTCCAGACCATGCCAAAGGTCGCCAATGCATCTGGCCTTGCCGCTACCTTTGTACTCATTATCTTCTTTATCACCAACGTTCCTTCTGCCGTTGGAGCCAGCGCTGGCACGTTTACATTCTGGATTGTTGGCGCTATCACCTTCTTTATCCCCTGCGTGATTGCGACTGCCCAGCTAGGCCACATGTTTCCGCATGAAGGCTCGCTCTATAACTGGACGCACAGGGCTTTTGGCGGCTACATGAGTTTCTTCGTCGCTTTTTGCGCCTGGTTTCCCTGCGTGTTGTTAATGATTGTGGCCGCCGACGTAATCGTTGGCTATTTGCAGGGGCTGAATCCGAACTGGCTTGTTCAACCCTGGCAGCAAGGATTGGCGCTGATAGCGGTGATTGCCTTTTCCGGCGTACTGGCGGTTCAGCGTACTGCCATGATCCTTAAACTCGTGAAAGTGATTCTCGTCTTTGCCTTTATAGCGGTGTTCCTGGTAGGGCTGTCTGGCGTCGTCTGGCTGCTAAGTGGGCATCATGCCGATAAAACCTTTGTCATGAATACACCCGCTGCTCTGGGATTCGCCTGGAATCCCTCCGGCCATGCCTGGAACCCTACTGGCTACTATACCCTGGCCCTCTTCGCCTTTATTACACAGGCTTTTCTCGGCATCGAAGTTCCCCTCAATATGGGGGGCGAGATGACCAGCCATAAAGTCGTTACGCGCCATTTGCTATGGGGTGCGTTGCTGGTGCTTGTCGGCTACTTTGTTACCAGTTTCGGCGTGCTGGTCGTCACCGGAACAACTCAGAACGGCGTCACCTTTGCGCTGGTGTTGACCGTCCAGAAGGCGCTTGGCCCGATCGCTGGCTATATTGTTGCTATCCTCGTTTTGTGTAATTTCGTGGTAACGCCTGCCATTTACAGCTATGCTTACGCGCGCCTTTTGCTCGTGGGCGGCATCGACCAGCGTTTGCCGATGAGAGTGGCAAAGCTGAACAAAAACCGCGTTCCGGCTACTGCCATCATTTTCCAGACCTGCGTCGCTATTGCTTTTGCCGCGGCCCTCTTCATTCTGGTGCCGTCCTTGACCACCACCGCCAATGCAGTGACGCTCAACACCATCGTCTACAATGTGGTCATCTCAGCTTCGACGCTGGTATGGGCCATCTCAACAGCTTTCCTGTTTATTGACCTGGTGAAATTCTACGTGCAGGACCGCAAGATATTCCGTAAACTGCTCATCTTTCCCATGCCCGTTTTATGGATATCCATCGTTTTAGGCACTGCCTCCTGCGTGGTCAGTATTATTGGCGCCCTGCTCTATAGCCTGATCCCCAACCTGCTTGACAACAGCAAGTGGTGGTACATCGTCGGCGGTATTACGCTTGCCTGCATTATTATAGCCGTCATTGGCAGTATGTTTGCCAATAGCGAGGCATCCTGGCAAACGTTCAAGGAAAACTAGACTAACCTCATCACTCTCCAGGTTTTTTCTGCATCCTCACCGCGCGGCGGTGAGGATGCAGAAGCATATTTCTCACCTCTTTCTTTTCTCTCTTTACCCTTCGTAGCCATTTATTCCTATGCAGAATATGTAACTCAGCTAGTGAGCGAAACTACGGGTGTACACTTGTCATGTTGTATTGCATCCTGGTTACGCTAAAAGCCTGTGATGCGCTTTCTGCCCCGGTCGGTCAAATACTTGTGGCACCCTCTTGTAATTGATAAGTTGGAGGAATACATGGCGACCATTGAATGGAGAACCAGGGACATAGACCAGCAAAATACCCCGGACGTGCGGGGTTCTGAAGCGCTTGTATCGGAAGAATACGTCGTCAAGACCATGCCGCCTATATTGGGCAAATTCGATATGGTGGCGATCTATTTGTTAATCATCTTCTTCTCTACCAATGCTGCCACCGCTGCAGGCGGTGGAGCAGCAGCATTCACCTACCTGTTCATTGGCGCGATTGCGTTCTTTATCCCCTGCGTCATTGCGACCGCCCAGCTCGGCGTCATGTTTCCGAACGAGGGGTCGCTCTACAACTGGACGCACAAGGCTCTCGGCGGTTACTGGAGCTTCTTTATCGCCTTCTGCGCCTGGTTTCCCGGCGTGCTGGTCCTTATTACCTGCGGTGATGTCATTGCTTCTTATTTAAATGGCATGAATCCAAACTGGCTGACGCAGCCCTGGCAACAGGGTGTTGTGATCATTCTCGTCATCCTGATTGGCACGGTATTCGCGCTGCAGCGTTTTCGCACAGTGCAGAACTCTTTCAATATCGTGGTAATCCTGACATTGGTAGCCGTTTTTTTGATTGGCGCGGCAGGCGTGGTCTGGCTCCTGAAAGGCAACCATTCTGTAGCAGATTTCAGCCTGCCTAACTGGGGCATCAACTGGAACCCTACGACGGGCAATATCTCCCTGTTTGGATTGGTAACACTGGCCTATCTCGGTATTGAGTCACCGCTCAACATGGGCGGCGAAATCGACTCGTCGGGCGTGGGCGAAAAGCGCAAGCGCAAGATCATTACCGGCCATCTCTTGTGGGGAACGGTTCTCGTCATCGGCGGTTATTTCACCGTTGCCTTTGGCCTGCTTACTGTCGTGGGACCCAATGCAGCCAACACGACCTATTCCCTGGTCAATACGGTGAGTACAGCGCTTGGCCCAATACTTGGGTTCGTCACCGCTATCTGCCTGATGATGTACTTTGTATTCTCTACTTCCGCGTACAGTCTCACCTTTGCGCGCTTGTTGCTGGTGGCTGGTATCGACCAGCGTTTGCCTATGCGCATTGGACGGCTGAATAAAAACCGCGTTCCGGCTGCCGCCATCAATTTTGAAGCGGCCGTCGCTATCCTCATTACGGCGATCATGTTTTTCGTGATTCCGTATGTCACCCATTTAAATACACCGGCCAACCTGTCAACGCAGATTTATAACATCACGCTGGCATCAACAACGCTGGTGTGGGCTATCTCCACCATGTTCCTGTTCGTCAACCTGTTCAGATTCTATCAGCGTGATCCTAAATCTTTCAGGTTGCAGCGCATCTTTCCCATGCCGGTCATATGGACTGCAATCACGCTAGGCACGCTCGCGAGTATCACAGCCATTGTAGGAACACTTTTCTTCTCCTGGATTCCAACGCTCATTTCAAACGGCCAGTGGTGGTATATCATCGGTGGGTTAACGCTTGCCTGCCTCATCATCGCCGCCGTCGGCAGTATGCTGGCTAGCAGCGAAGCAGCCTGGCAGAACCTGAAAGAAGCCGAAAATGGTTAGAGCCTGTCAGAGCGACCGCAACTAGCCCGTTTAGCCCCTCCCAGGTGACGCGCTGTGTAGTGTAACTATCCAGCGTATCGTATAGGGTAGGGGCGACCCTTGCGGTCGCCCTGGTTATCGTAGGGGCGACCTGGAAATCATGCTGGCTACCTGCTAAAATAGGCACATTGACTAGAAAGGTATCACTAATTTCGTGACATTCCTATATTGACATTCATCAATATAGATGTTATTGTTGAGTAGCTTCATGTCCATATTCTCAACCATTGTATGCAATTAACTTATTGTGTCCGTGCGTAATGGTAGAGTTCTGGTATTCACCTTACGCAATAGTTGCGATCTTTGTTCCAACGGTCTCATTCTCGGAGGTGAAAAAAAATGGCGACTCAGGATGATATCATCCAAACCGGAGGGTCCAGCGCAACAGTAGGAGATATCGACGTAGATAAGGCAAACGTCGATAAGCTCCATAAAAATGCCATCGGCCTTCCCGGCGTTCTTTATTTCTGTCTGGCCGGTTCTGCGCCCATCTCTGCCATGCTTTTTAATGTGCCATCAATGGCATCACAGGCGGGTGCATCCGTTCCGCTCGTCTTCCTGATCTCTGGTATTGGTTTACTCTTGCTAGGTGTTTCGATCGTGTACCTGTCGCGTCGCCTGACATCGGCGGGTGGTTTTTACACCTGGGTGCGGCACAGCCTGGGCAAACGCACCGCATTCCAGGCTGGCTGGCTGATGATGGGCGGTTATGCCCTCTTCGAGGCCTCGCTGCTTGGAGCATTTGGTTCCTACACCAACAGTTCATTTGCGAGCTACGCCCATTTCAACACACCTGGTGGCTGGGTGACCTGGGCTTTGGTTGGGGCAGTAGTCATCTTCTCGCTCTCCTACTTCGATGTGAAGTGGTCGGTCTTCGCTATGGCCCCATTCCTCGTCCTTGAGGTCGGTGTGCTGCTCGTTCTCGACCTGGCTATTACGATTCATGGCGGCGCATCCGGGCATGATTTCAGCAATACCTTCACCGCTGCCGGAACCAGTCTGGCTCCTGGCACGAGCCATTTCATTTCGACGACACTTGCTCCGGCGAGTAAGCTTACAGCCGCTCCCGGTGGCATTCTCGGTATTGGTGTAGCTATGGCCCTGGGCGTATGGTCGTGGGTCGGCTTCGAGGCTGGCGCTGTATACGGCGAAGAGGCACGCAACCCACGCCGCGCAGTTCCCGTTGCTGTCTTCGCGGTGGTCGCTTTCCTGATCTTCCTGTATACCTGGACAGCCTATTCCGCCGTTATCGGCTACGGCGCGTCAAACGCGGTGAGCCAGTTTGGCAACCTCACTGGCAATCCCACGCCATATTACCCTCTGGCGAGTGTCTACGTCGGCGGTCTTCTCCAGGCTCTCATGATTATCGCCATTAGCACGAGCGCCCTGGCCTGCGGCCTCGCCTTCCATAATGGCATGGTGCGCTACCTGTATGCGATGGGACGCGAAGGCATCCTGGGCAAGGTCTTTGGCAAGACCCATCCTCGCTATCACAGCCCGTACATTGCGATTATCACGCAGTCGCTCTTCACCGTTGTGCTGACCCTTCTCTTCGCCCTGGTCACGGTGAGCATCGACTCGAGCGGCGTTTCTCACTATGGTCTGGGCTTTGGAGGCCATGGCTATTCGCAGGTTGATGGTATCCTGCCGTATACCTGGCTTGCGATCGTTGGGACCATCGCTTTCGTGGTTGTCTACATCATGGTGAACATTTCCTCGCCTGTCTTTGCTTCGCGCTTTGATAAGAAGAGCTTTAATGTGTTCACCCATATTATAGCTCCGGTGCTTAGCTCGTTGATCTTGCTGGTTCCCTTGATTTCGTTCACTATGCCAGCCATCCCCGGTGCAATAGGCAGCTACTTCACCGGCCTGGGCTTCGCGTCCACGCCATTCCCGTTAAACATCCTGCCGCTCTTCGTGATCGCCTGGATCATCATCGGATTGGCCTACTCCTTCTACCTGTCAAGCTCTGCGCCTGAACAGTACGAAGGCATGGGCCGCATTATTCGCGGAGATGTCGCGTAGTATTCTTCGCATAACAGTGGAGCGCCGGATTGTCCCGGCGCTCCTTTTTATATCTGGCCTTGACAGTTGAGTCTGGTCAAGTTAGACTTGCTTTATGCAAACAGCTATCCGTCATCCATTAGCGCCGCTTACTCCCGGTGAAATTGCCGCAGCCGTCGCCATCTTGCGCGCTGGCGAAGCTCGCTCGGAATATTTTCGCTTCGTCATGCTGCGCCTGCATGAACCATCTCCTGAGATGGTCGCCTCCTATAAGCCGGGCGATTCCTTCTCCCGCGAAGCCTTCGTCGTCTTGCTGGACAAGACTCCCGGCCAGGGTGCGGCGTATGAGGCTGTCGTCAATCTCTCAGAGGCGCATGTTTCGTCGTGGAAACGTATCGAGGATGGACAGCCCAGCCTCACCTTTGAAGAGTTTTTCTCCAGCGAGGATGCCGTCAAAGCGGACCCTCGTTTCCAGGAGGCCCTTGCCAGGCGCGGCATCACTGACCTTGCGCGTGTGCGCGTCGATCCCTGGTCGGCTGGCAGCTACGGCGATCCACAGGAGGATAGTCACCGCATCCTGCGCGCGACCGTCCACTACCAGCTCAATGCCGGTGATGCAGAAGAAAATACCTACGCGCACCCTATCTCAGGCTTGCACGCGGTTCTCGATCTGAACACCCTGCAGGTCATTCGTGTCGATGATTTCGGCGTCGTCCCCATTCCTCAACAGTCCGGCAATTACCTCCCAAAGGACGTGGGGGCGCAGCGCAGCGACCTCAAACCCATTGAGATCACCCAGAGCCAGGGACCCAGCTTCACTATAGAGGACGACTACCGGGTACGCTGGCAGAAATGGGAGTTCATTGTCGGCTTTTCGCCGCGCGAGGGGCTGATTCTCTACCATATCTCTTATGATGGTCGTCCCCTCTTCCGCAGCCTGCGTCTCGCCGAGATGGTCGTCCCATATGGAGACCCCGGCCCGTCTCACAGTCGCCAGAATGCTTTCGATGTTGGAGAATACGGCGTTGGCTGGCTTGCCAACTCGCTCGAATTGGGATGCGATTGCCTCGGTTTGATCCACTACTTTGATGCGCACATGACCGAGAATGATGGCAGCGTGCGCACCATTAAGAACGCGGTCTGTATGCACGAGGAGGATGACGGCATTCTGTGGAAACACTGGAACTACCGTACCGATCATGCTGAGGTGCGCCGCTCGCGCCGCCTGGTCGTCTCATTCATTGCTTCCGTCGGCATTTATGAGTATGGCTTTTTCTGGTATTTCCGCCAGGACGGTTCCATCGAGATGGATGTCAAACTGACCGGCATTATGAATATCGGAGCCGTTCCTCCCGGAGCGAAACCGGCACACGGAGTGCTGCTCAACCAGGACGGGCTGTATGCGCCGCATCACCAGCACTTCTTCTGTTTTCGCCTGGAGCCGATGATCGATGGCTTGCAGAACTCCGTCGTAGAAACAAATACCGTGTCCGAGGAGCAGGAGACCCCTTTTGGTAACGCTTTCAAGGTGGTGGGTACTATCCTGCGCAGCGAGGGAGAGGCTCAGCGCAATGTCAATCCGCTTTCGGCACGCCGGTGGAAGTTTATCAACTCAAACATCCGCAATCCGGCCAACGGGGAGCCGGTCGGCTATGAACTCGTTCCGCACGACAATGTCCTGCCCTTTGCCAGGCCCGATTCGAGCTTCATGCGCCGGGCGGCCTTTGCAACGCACCATCTCTGGGTGACTCCATATGATCCTGCCGAGCAGTTTCCTGCCGGGGACTATCCGAACCAGCATCCGGGGGGCGCCGGTTTACCAGCCTGGACGCGCGCCAATCGCTCCATTGAAAACACGCTGTTGACGGCCTGGTATACCGTTGGCGTCCACCACATCGCGCGGCCAGAGGATTGGCCGGTGATGCCAGTAGCACATGCGGGCTTCATGATGCGTCCGAACAATTTCTTTGCCAGCAGCCCGGCGCTGGATGTCCCGCCTACACATAACGGGCACGACGAAAGCTGCGAGCATCAGATGTGAGCAAGCGGGGAAAAGGACGACTGTGGAACGCGCAGGTATTCTCCTAGCTGGAGTGGTAGCCTTATGCTGGGGGTCAGCCGACACGGTAGCGACCTTCGCGGCGCGCAGGCAAGGAACGTTCGTGACAACGCTCATCTCGCTGTTGACGAGTGTGACGGTGCTTGTCCTGTTTGGGGCTTTTGCCTTCGTGCAGCTCTCGCTCTCACCGGCAGCCTTTGCCGGGAGCGCAGGGCTGGGACTCCTGACGGGCATCATGGCGGCGGTTGGCTATTTTTCGCTGTATCGCGGACTGGAACTCGGCCCCCTGGCTATCGTCAGCCCGGTCACTGCGGCAGATGGCGCGGTTGGCGCGGTGCTTGCCGTTATCTTCCTGCGCGAGTTTATAAGCCCCTGGGAATTTGGGATGCTTGTCCTGATCTTCCTGGGCATCATCTGCGCCTCAACCAACCTCGCGGAGGTGCGCGGCATTGTGCGTGCCTCCGGCCTGGCCGGATTAGCGAAGGGCGGAGTACGCTGGGGGCTGCTGGCGATGCTGGCCTTTGGCATCATGCTCTTCGGCATTGGGCTGGCGGCTGGTACATGGGGCTGGTATATCCCCATTCTCTGGACTCGTACCTTTGCCACCCTGGCATTGCTCCTCTTCTCAGCCTTTCGTCACTTCCATTCCCGGTTCCAACGTCTTCACCTGGCCGAAACCGCTCTGAAGGAGAAACCAGCGCCCCTTTATCTGCATAGCATCGGCTTAGCTGTAATCGTGGGTACGCTGGAAACTGCCGGACTGCTTATCTACAGCTTTGATACCCGGCTTGCCTCGACGGGACTTGCGTCCGCCATCAGTTCCAGTTGGGGCATCATTCCCCTGCTGGCCGGCATCACGATTTTTCGCGAGCGCCCGGTACTTTACCAGATCTTCGGCGTGCTGCTTGTCCTCGCCGGCCTCTTCCTGCTCGCGATCAAACCAATCTAAGATTCATCAGTCACTCGTCGATCCCGTGCCACTTTGCCATATGCTCAGTGTGCGTATACAGGTATGCCCCCGGCTGGAACAAAGCATCGTAATATTCCAGGTCGAGGTGATGGGTTTGCAGGTACATCAGGATGAAGATGGTCGGCACCGTAGCCGGGAATTTGCCGAACGTGTCATAGGCGTACTGCGCCTGCAGCGCCACGCACTCCCGGAAATGCTCATCGTGAACCTGCGCGCTGCTGCGCACCTTGCGGCTGTCCTTCCAGGGGCCGGGCGTGTCGGGGTGGAATGGCCCGCCGGGGCCGAATTTGCGCTCGCAAAAATGATCCAGCGCCGCGCGCATATTCGGATAGTGCGGCGGGCAGTGTCCCTCGAACACTCCCGCCAGCCCCGTCGGGTTGGGCAAAGCCCAGCGTTCATCCGTATCATAGCGGAATCCCAACCCTGCCTGGGGATCATCGCTTGCCCCCAGCATGGTGAGCCGGTCAATGCCGTTAAACATCCAGCCCCCCAGCCCCATTGCCTGCTGCATCAACATACCAGCGTAGGCGGCAGTAGAAAGTTCGGCGGTGCATTCGGTATGCGAATACTGGTCGAGAAAGGTCAGAGGCAGCGGGTTCTCCACATCGACGATATCCCCGAACTTTTCCAGCCCCGCAATGCGCCGCCGGTTCACGTCATCATAAATGCAGTAGCCGTTTTGCGCGAAAAAGCACAGGTTCGCCAGCGCGTGCTGCGCCACATCCCCAACGGGAATGACGAGCAGCGAGCCGGGACGATTGGCAACCCAGGTATTATGTCCCTCCATATACGGTTCGCGCGGCGGAATAGAAATCCTCTTATCCGATAGTTTGCGAATGCGCGACTCGTGCGCTTTCACCAGCTCAACCAGGCTATGCCTGCCCTCGCTATCCCGCTCTCCCATAGCCGGAGCGTCTCGCGTCTCAAATATATACGTGCCACTATCATCTGTAAAAAATAACTCGCTGGTATGAAAGCCCGCCGCCGAAGGAAACGTGCGCCCGCCTGCCGCGCCGGGATAATTGGAAAGATGCGGCGCATACCGCTCATGGCGCGTAATAGAATGATGCCACCCGGTATTGCCCCCGCAGGCCGTCAGGATCAACATGCGCTCCAAATCACTGAGCGGCATCGCCTCATAGCGCGACTTATAGGCCAGCGTGCCATCGGGAATCTCCGCGCCCCGAAAAAAACGGCGCGATCTCCGCCCGAACAACGCATCCACAAATGGGAACTGGAGCAAGTCCTGCAACGCTTGCTCCTCGCGTGATTCGTTCGTATTCATTATGTCTCCTTTAATGGTAGGGTCGCTCGCGGCCCGCGTCCTGATGATGTTTGACAAACGAATGGGGTAATAATGCTAATAGGACGCTTGCGTCCCCGTCGTCCCTGTAGGGACAAGGGGCGGGGTGGGGCGGATGTGGGGGCCTTGTGCTTGTCCTCGTCGAAGCCTCACGGAACCCAGACGAATCGGGTTGCCACGAGGACAAGCACAAGGCCCCCACCCATCCTCTCATCCACCCCTTGTCCCTACAGGACGAGGCTACACGGCATTCCCAGTTTTGGTTGTGAATGTTCATCAGGACGCCGGGCGCTTCTCTTCCCCTCTTCTTTCGGTCGGCAACAGTCATCAGGACGGGGGACGCCCGATTCGCGATATTACCGGTTTTGGTCATCAAACTTATTAAAGGGCATCGCTACTGACCATGTGATGAATACATGACCTGTCCGCTGCTGAAGACGGTATCCACAATCGCCACTGCTGTTGCATCTACCGGTGACTGCGTCGTTTGCGGTGTCAGGTTGGCCGCGCTGCCCGTTGCCACCAGCACAACATCGCCGCGCCCCGCGCCAACAGCATCGATAACCACCATCGTTCCTTTTTCCAGCGATTGCCCGCGCGGGTCTACCTCTACCACTACCAGCAGCTTTGCCCCCTGCAATTGCGCATCCTTGCGCGTCGAAACGGCTGTGCCGACCACCTGGCAAAGTATCATACAACACCTTCCTTCCGCGTAGAGCGATAAATCGTGCCATCCGCCCCGGCCAGTTCGTCGATGATCGCGATAATCGCCAGGTCTACCGGCGCGTTTTGCAGATTGCCAGCCTTGCGTGCCGATGCCCCGCTCGAAAGCATCACCAGTTCACCATCACCCGCCCCCGTAACATCCGCCGCCACAAATATCCCTCCTCGCGCTTCC
>Ga0102924_1003952_pt1 | contig 15249 bp, 14 predicted proteins | sample PaiPotPPM11metaG_FD_80116 | JGI IMG/M metagenome (GOLD analysis project Ga0102924, IMG submission 80116) | Iron sulfur acid spring bacterial and archeal communities from Banff, Canada, to study Microbial Dark Matter (Phase II) - Paint Pots PPM... ... | reverse complement strand
GTGGCGCGGTCACCCGCGCTCGTCAGCTTTCCGGTGCGGGCGTGAAAGACGATCTGATCCGCGTCTCCCGACTGCGCCGGGAAGTGCCCCTTGAGCAGGTCGACGGCCTGCTGCGAGCCGGTCCCCGGGAGGGCGAAGTTGGTCGCCGTCTTCGTTCCGATCGAGCTGGACAGCGCAGAGATGCCGATCACCGCCGCGATCCATCCGAGTACGACGATCCGTCGGTGCTTGATTGTCCAGCGGGCGATCTTGATCATGGCGACTGTCCTTCGCTAAGGGAAAAGTTGCAGGGCGTGTAGTTTTACCCTGAGTGATGCAAGAAGTCAACACCCGTTGCAAAATTACTTAGCGTGCATTTATCCTGATAGACTGATCCCATGGCGACGAGCGAACCCAGCGTCGCGCGGCCGGGGCTCCGCGAACGCAAGAAGCAGCAGACGCGCGACACGATTGCGCGCGTTGCACTCGAGCTGTTCGCAGAGCGCGGTTACGACGAGACGACGCTCGCCGAGATCGCCGACGCCGCCGACGTCTCGACGCGCACGATCTTTGCCTACTTCCACAGCAAGGAAGACATCCTCTTCTGCGAGGAGCCGGCGTTCATCGAGCAGCTGAAGCAGGCGCTCGAGCAGCGCCCGTCGGGCGTCACCACGATCGACGTGCTGCGCGACTTTATCCAGAGCTCGGGGCCGCCGGATCAGCACCGCAAGCTGCGCAAGCAGATCGTCCGCAGCAACGAGGAGCTGCGTCTCGGGGAGCGCGGTCGCTTCGCGCGGGTGGAGGACCTGATCGCCGAGTCGATCGCCAGGGACCTCGGTGCAGGACCCGGCGACATCCGTCCGCCGCTGGTCGCGGCTTCGATGACGGCCGCCTTCTTCTCGATGAGCGAGCGCCTGGAGTCCAAGTCCGGAGAGCCGATCTCCCACGAGCAGGCGATGGCGGTCGCCGATCAGGTGCTCGTGTTCCTGCGTAGCGGACTAGACGGCCTCGCGCGCAGCTGAGCAGCCGCCGGCAGCCGCGGTCCCAGTCACAGTCTCCCGGCGCTGACCGGCGGCTGCGCGCGCCGCTCGGCCGGTAGGCGAAGATCACGTTCCGACTACGATTGGCAAACCGCGTGGTTCTAGCTTCCATTACAGACTCGTTCGTGCATTTTGCAACGAACGTGGTAAACGACCTCGGCCTAGCAGGGATCTTCCTGTTGATGCTCGCGGAGAGCGCGTGCATCCCGATCCCGTCCGAGGCAACGATGCTGTTTGCCGGCTTCGGCGTGGCCCAGGGCCACCACACACTGATCGAGATCACCGCGGCCGGAGTGCTGGGCAACCTCGTCGGATCCTGGATCGCCTACGGCGTCGGCTACTACGGGCGCATGGAGCTGGTTGAGCGTCATGGCCGCAAGCTCCACATCAAGCCGGAGCACGTCGCTTGGGCAGACCGATGGTTCAGCCGCTATGGAGAGGCGACCGTGTTCTTCACGCGGCTGCTGCCAATCATCCGGACGTTCATCTCGCTCCCGGCGGGAGTCGCTCGGATGCCGTTCGTGCGCTTCACGGTGTTCACGTTGCTCGGGTGCATCCCTTGGGTGCTCCTGCTCGGTTTCATCGGCCAGCAGGTCGGCCACAACTGGACGCAGTGGAAGGACGCGATCGGCTACTTCGATTACGTGATCGTCGCCGCGGTGCTCGGCTTGATCGCCTACGCGATCTTCCGCCGCCGGGCGCGCCGGGCTGCAGGTGTCGAAGACGAGCGTCCCGTCTATGCGTCCCGGCAGGGCGCTGACCCAGCGCTTGAAGCCGATGGTGGTGGCGTGGCGGAACAGCCCCGGAACTCCGGCTCGGCGCCAGTAGCGCGCGTGCCCGGCGAGGGGCACGGCGACTGAACGCCCGCGAGCGTGATCGCCCGCGGCGCAATCACGCTTTCTCACCAAGCTCGCGACGGCGGGACGGTCTACGGCTTCCTGGCGGGCCTCGGATTCGTGATGCTCGGGTGGCTCGCGTCCGGGCTGCTGGCGTTCGTGCTCGGTCGCATCCTCGGACGACCGCTGTTGCGCGCGGCGCTCGGGGGGAGATTCACGAGTCTCGAGGGCGCGATTTAACGCGGGGGAGTACCGCTGCTGCTCGCCAGCAGCCGAGTGGTGATGAGGGCTCGGGCATAACGTGAGCGCTCGGCGCGCGATGTCGCCGCCGGCGGCGCGCCCCGCACCGATAGGCTCCCCGCGGAGCCCACGAACGAAGGACGAAGATGGCCGAAACCCCGACGCTGTACGTGTGCCACGGCGATGATGGCGGCCCGCGGATGCACCCGTGCCGCCGCGTGCAGGAGGCACTCCGCGCGGCGGGGATCGGGTACGACAAGGTGATCTCCGCCCACGGCAATCCGATCCCGTTCCTGCGCAAGGGCTCGCGTGACGAGCTCCGCGCCGTGACCGGAGCCGAGAAGTTGCCGGCGCTGAAGCTGCCCGACGGAACGGTCATCACCCATTCGCGCGCGATCTTCTCCTGGATCGATCAGCAGAAGTGATTCGTACGGCGCGGCTGGGCGCCGGGGGCCGGGCTTGATCACGCGGCCGGGCCGCGTGGCCCCGCTCGGCGGATCGAGGCCATGAGCCCATGAGCCCGCTGCACGCGCTCGCGATCTTCGCGGCGGGGATCGCGGCCGGCACGATCAACACCGTTGTGGGAAGCGGGACGCTGATCACCTTCCCGGTGTTGCTGGGCTTCGGCTACGCCCCCGTCGTGGCCAACGTCTCCAACACGATCGGCCTCGTGCCCGGCTCGGCGGCTGGAGCGATCGGCTACCGGCGCGAGCTTGCCGGGCAATGGCGGCGCACGATCCCGCTTGCGGCGGCCTCGGCGCTCGGAGGCCTGGCCGGCGCCGTGCTGCTGCTGAGCCTGCCCGCGACCGCGTTCAAGTCGATCGTGCCGATCTTCATCGCGATCGCGCTGGTGCTGATCATCGCGCAGCCATGGCTCGACCGCGTGATCTCCGCCCGGCGCTCGCGGCCGCGCGCAGCGGCCGGGCGGCTGGCGAGGCTCGGGGTGCTCGCGAGCGGCGTCTACGGCGGCTACTTCGGCGCCGCTCAGGGGATCCTGCTGCTCGCAGTCCTGGGCTTGGAGCTGGACGATGACCTTCAGCGGATCAACGCGCTGAAGGTCGTGCTGGCCGGCCTGGTCAACCTGGTGGCCGGAATCGTGTTTGTGTTCGCCGCCCACGTCGCCTGGCTGCCGGCGCTCCTGATCGCCCTCGGCTCGGCGCTCGGGGGAATGCTCGGCGCACGCCACGGACGCCGCCTGCCGGCTCCGGTGCTGCGCGCCCTGATCGTGATCGTCGGGGTCGCCGCGATCGTCCACCTGCTCGCGTGAAGCGCTGGCGTCGTCGCGCGGGAGCTGGTCCCTACCGGGGCGCCAACATGTCGATCACGAGCTCGAGGTGACGGTGCCAGTCAAAGCCCGGGACGTGCAAGCCCATCGAGGAGCACACGCCACACATCAGCATCCCGATGTCGGTCGCGCGCACGTCGGCGCGGATCGTCCCGGCTGATCGCGCACGCGCGATCAGTTCATCGGTGAGCGCGATCAGCTCTTCCTGCTCGGCCCGCGCATGGATCCAGACGTCCGCGCCTGCGCCCGCGAGCGCCTGCTGCGTTCCGACGTCGCGTGCCGCGGTCTCGGCGTTGCGGCGCATCACGTCGATCAGCGCGGCGAACGGGTCGCCGCCCTGCTCGAGCGCCTCGCGGGCTCGGTCGGCGAACAGCCGGAACTTCTGGCGCCCCAGTTCCGCCATCAGCGCCTCTTTGGTGGGGAAGTGGCGGTACACGGTGCCGACCCCGACGCCCGCGCGGCGCGCGATGTCGTCGATCTGCGCCTCGGCGCCGGACTCGGCGAACACCAACCGCGCGCTCTCGAGGATCCGTTCGCGATTGCGGCGGGCATCGGCGCGTAGCGGCCGATCAGTTTCGCTCTGAGTGGGGGTCTCAGTGGTCACAGGATTTTCACCCGGCCTGCTTGACAACCGGAATCCTAGTTCACTATAGTTCCGAACGCAACCGGAACCGGAGGTCAGCTTCCAATGTCGTCGCTCAGCCAGTCCCAGGCGCCACCGCTCTACACGCCCCGCGCCAAGAACCTCGCCCTGCTGCTGCTGGCGATGACTCAGTTCGTGATCGTGATCGACGCCTCGATCGTGAACGTGGCGCTGCCGTCGATCGGGAGCCACCTGCACTTCGCGCGCGCCGACCTCTCGTGGGTCGTGAACGCCTACACGCTCACCTTTGGCGGCTTCCTGCTGCTCGGTGGCCGCCTCGCCGATCTGCTCGGGCGCAGGCGCATGTTCATGCTCGGCCTGGTGCTGTTCTCCCTCGCCTCGTTCGCCGGCGGGATCGCCCAGTCCGAGGGATGGCTGCTTGCGGCGCGGGCGATCCAGGGCCTCGGCGCCGCGATCGTCTCCCCGGCGGCGCTGTCGATCATCACGACCACCTTCGCCGAGGGCTCCGAGCGCAACCGGGCGCTCGGCATCTGGGGTGCGGTGGCGGGCGCCGGCGGCGCGGCCGGCGTGCTCCTCGGCGGGATTCTCACCAGCGGCCTGAGCTGGCGCTGGGTGCTGTTCGTCAACGTGCCGATCGGGATCGCCGCGGCGGCAGCCGCGCCCCGGACGCTGCTCGAAAGCCGCGCCGAGAACGGCACGAGCAGCTTTGACCTGCCGGGCGCCGTGACCGTCACCGCCGGCCTCTCGCTGCTCGTCTACGCGATCGTGGACGCCGTCAACGCCGGCTGGGGATCCTCGACGACACTGCTGAAGATCGGCGGGGCCGTGATCCTGCTGCTCGCGTTCCTGGTCATCGAAATGCGCCAGCGCCACCCGCTGATGCCGTTCTCGATCTTCCGCCTGCGCACCCTGCGCGGAGCGAACATCGTCGGTCTGCTGATCGGCATGTCGCTGTTCTCGATGTTCTTCTTCATCTCCCTGTACCTCCAGAACGTGCTCCATTACTCGCCGATCAAGACGGGGATCTCCTACCTGCCGCTGGCGGTCGGGATCATCCTCTCGGCAGGTGCCGCCTCGCAGCTGGTGACTCGCTTCGGCTTCAAGCCGCCGCTGATCGCGGGCCTGCTGCTGATCGCCGGCGGCCTGCTGTGGTTCTCGCAGGTGCCCTCACCCGGCGGCTCCTACGCCGCGGACGTGCTCGGCCCGTCGCTGCTGGCCGCCGCCGGGCTCGGGTTCGCGTTCGTGCCTGTGACGATCGCCGCGGTCACCGGGACAGACCCACACGAAGCGGGACTCGCCTCCGGCCTGATCAACACCGCCCAGCAGGTCGGCGGGGCGCTCGGGCTCGCGATCCTCGCGACGATCGCCAACAGCCGCACCCAGGGCCTGTTCCACGCGGGAGTGCACAACGCAGCCAACGCGCTGACGAAGGGCTTTGACCGCGCCTTCCTCGTGGGCGCAGGCTTCGCCGTCGCCGGCGCGATCCTCGCTGCACTGCTGATCTCCTCGCGCGACAGCCGCCAGCACTCGGAGGACGCCCGCGCCGAGAGCGCCCCGGAAGTAGCCGTCGTCACGGGCTGAAGTCGCCGCCCGCGTATCGGTGCGGCGATAGGCTCCCACGCGGAGCCACCCAACCCAGCGTGCGCTTGACGATCGGCGCGTCCTGACCGATCGTTACATCGATCGATGTCTCATCAGTCCGTGTTACCGTGAGCCGGCCACCGGGTAGTAGCTCGCAAGGGCGATTCGATGGCTGAGACCGGTGCAAAACCCAACGTTCCAAGACTCCAGCGCGCCGCGTTGCGCGCGGTGCGGGCGTTCAGCACCCCGCTGCTGCCAGACGACTACCTGGAGCTGATCAACCCGCTGTGGTCAACCCGTGAGCTGCGTGGCCGGATCGAGCGGATCGACCATGTCACCAGCGACGCCGCGACCGTGCTGATCAAGCCCGGTTACCGCTGGACCGGGCACCGAGCGGGCCAGTACGTGCGGATCGGCGTCGACATCCGTGGTGTGCGCCACTGGCGCGCATACTCGCTGACCTCCGAGCCCGACCGGCCCGACCGCTGCATCTCGATCACCCCGAAGCTGGTGGAGGCAGGCGTGGTCTCGCCCTACCTCGTGCGCCACGGGCGCCCCGGGGCGATCGTCTCGCTCGGGGGAGTCGAGGGCGACTTCGTGTTGCCCGACCCGCTGCCCCGAAAGCTGCTGTTCATCAGCGCCGGCAGCGGGATCACCCCGATCATCAGCATGCTCCGGAGCCTGTGCCGACACGAAGGGCTCGACGACGCGGTCCTGATCCACTCCGCGCGCGAACCGGAAGACGTGATCTTCGGCGGCGAGCTTCGCTACCTCGAGCGCTCGTTCGAGGGCTTCCGGCTGCACGAGCAGCACACCGCGACGATGGGACGGATGCTCCCGGAGCGGCTGGACGAGCTCTGTGAGGACTGGCGCGAGCGCGAGGCGTTCGTCTCCGGCCCCGGGCCGATGCTCGACTCGATGACCGAGCATTGGGAGCGCGAAGGCGAGATCGAGCGCCTGCACATCGAGCGCTTTCAGCCGAAGATCGGCGGCGGCGAGACCGGCGCCGGCGGCACGATCAAGTTCCTCGCCAGCAACTGCACGGTTGAGGCCGACGGCAGCAAGCCGATCCTCGTCTGCGGCGAGCAGGCGGGCCTCGAGCTGCCGTTCGGCTGCCGCGAGGGGATCTGTCACACGTGCGTCGGAACGCTGCGCTCGGGACGGATCCGGGATCTGCGCAACGGCGATGTCGGCGGCCAGGAGGGCCAGTCGGTCAGGACCTGCATCAACGCCCCCGAGGGGCCAGTCGAGATCGAACTCTAGAAACGTAACCCGAGGAGAGCAATGTCCACGACGACCAACTACCGGACCCACCACAACGGCATCGAGAATCCGCTGGCGCAGCTGACCGACGAGCAGCTGGAGGCGATCGGGAAAGAGTTCGAGGAGCTCCATGACGAGGTCAAGGCCGACCTTGGCGACCGCGACGCGCTCTACATCCGCGGCGTGATCGCGCTCCAGCGCCGGCTTGCGCTGCTGGGGCGCGCGCTGCTGTTCGCCAGCCGCTCGAAGCCGGCCTGGATCGCGGGCACCGCGACGCTCTCAACGGCCAAGATCCTCGAGAACATGGAGATCGGGCACAACGTGATGCACGGCCAGTGGGACTGGATGAACGACCCGGTGATCAACTCGCAGGTGTGGGACTGGGACACCGCGTCGACCAAGGAGGCGTGGAAGCACTCCCACAACTACATCCACCACACCTACACCAACATCCTCGGCAAGGACCGCGATCTCGGCTACGAGATCATGCGGATCGACCCGGCCCAGCGCTGGCACCCTTTCTATCTGCTGCAGCCGTTCTACAACGTCCTGCTGATGCTCCTGTTCGAGTGGGGTGTGGCGTTCCACGACATGGACTTCGACGCGATCCGCGCGGGCGAGAAGCCGACGAGCGAGGTGCGCAAGGACCTCAAGGGGATCGCCGGCAAGGCCCGCGCGCAGATCCAGAAGGACTACATCGCGTGGCCGCTGCTGAGCGCGGCGCTGGCGACCGCCGCCGAGGCGGGCGTCGACGCCGTGATTAAGGGACGCCGCCGGCGCAGGCGCCGGGGCGCCCGGTGGTTGCGTGAGCGTCTGGTTCCCGGACGCGGCTCGCACTCGCAGAGCGAGTTCTCGGCGCTCGACAGCTTCCGCCGCACGTACCTCGCGGCAGTGTGGGCGAACGTCAGCGCCAACGTGGTCCGCAACGTGTGGTCCAACGCGATCATCTTCTGCGGCCACTTCCCCGACCAGACCTACGTCTTCACTCCCGAGGAAGTCCGCGACGAGCAGCCCGGCGGGCGCTACGTGCGCCAGCTGATCGGCGCGGCGAACATCGAGGGAGGATCGGTCTTCCACGTGATGAGCGGCAACCTCGGCTACCAGGTCGAGCATCACCTGTACCCGGACATGCCGAGCAGCCGCTACGGGGAGATCGCCCCGCGCGTGCGCGAGATCTGCAAGCGCTATGGCCTGCCCTACAACACGGGACCGTTCGGCAAGCAGTGGCGAAACGTGCAGCGGACGATCCTGCGCCTCGCGTTCCCGGGCGGAGAGCCCCGGCCCAAGCCCGGGCCGTGGACCGGCGAGACCTTCATCAGCGAGGGCGAGCGCGAGCTGGCGGCGGCCGCCGAGGCCCAGCGCGGCTGAGGCCGGAGCTTCTCAGCCGCTCGCGGCCTGCGCCTCCTGGATCGCGCGCCACACGCGCTCGCCGTTGAGCGGCATCTCCAGCTGGCGCACGCCAAACGGCGCGAGCGCGTCGATCACGGCGTTGTGTACCGCCGGGGTCGCGCCGATCGTGCCCGCCTCGCCGATCCCCTTGGCGCCGAGCGGATTGACCGGCGTCGGGGTCTGCATCGCGACCAGCTCGAAGCTCGGCAGCTCCGTCGGCCCCGGCATGCAGTAGCTGACGAGGTTGGCGCTCAGCGGGTTGCCGTCCTCGTCGTAGGCGATCTCCTCGAACAGCGCCTGCGCGATCCCCGCGGCGAGGCCGCCGTGAACCTGACCCTCGAACACCAGCGGGTTGATCACCCGGCCGGCGTCGTCGACCGCGACCAGCCGCTGCAGCGACACCGAGCCCGTCTCGGTGTCGACTTCGACGACCGCGACGTGCGCGCCGAACGGGTACGTCGGCCCCGAAGCCTGGAAGTCGACCTCGGCAGTCAGCTCGGCCAGCCGTCCCTGGTCGCCGAGGCGGCCGGCCAGCTCGCCCCACGTGAGTCCCGGCTGCGGAGATCCTGTGACGTGGAAGCGGCCCGCTTCAAGGTCGAGCACCATGTCCTCGGCGCTCGCCTCGAGCTCCTCGGCCGCCAGCCGCTTGCCGCGCTCGACGACCTCCTCGGAGGCCTTGCCCGCGGCCACGCCGCCGATCTGGGCCGACTTCGAGCCGTACGTGCCGGTGCCGCGCGCGATCGCGTCGGTATCGCCGGCGATCACCGTCACGCGCTCGAGCGGCAGGCCCAGCCGCTCGGCCGCGATCTGGGCAAACGTCGTCTCATGGCCCTGGCCGTGCGAGAACGACCCCGTCTTCACGATCGCCTCTCCCTCGGCTGTGATCTCGACCGCGCCGAATTCGGACTCGCCGACGCCGTTGGTGATCTCGACGTACGTGCTCAGGCCGATCCCCAGCTGCTTTGACGCGCGATCGCGGCGGCGGATCGCCTGCAGCTCGCGCAGCTGCTCGTAGCCTGCGCGCTCGAGCACCAGATCCAGCGCGCGCCCGTAGTCGCCGATGTCGTATGTGGCTCCGGTTACGGTCGTGAACGGGAACGCGTCCCTGGGGATGAAGCTGCGCCGCCGCACTTCGGCGGGGTCGAGCCCGAGCTCGGCGGCGAACGTGTCGATTGCCCGCTCGAGGCCCTGGGTGGCCTCCGGGCGCCCGGCGCCACGGACCGCCCCGGTCTGCGTCGTGTTGGTGACGACCGACTTCAGATCGACGTCGATCTTCCCGATCGCGTAGACCCCGCTCGCCATCAGCGCGGTCAGGTTCGGGAGGAACGATCCGATCCCCGGGTATGCGCCCGCGTCCTGGATCAGGCTCAGCCGCAGCGCCTGCACGGTTCCGTCCCGGCGCCCGCCGATCCGGAAGTCGATCCGCTGCGCGCGGCCGTGGTGCATCGCGACCATGTGCTCGCTGCGCGTCTCGGTCCATCGCACCGGCTTGCCCGTCGCGCGGGCGAGGTATGCGACCAGCACGTCTTCGACGTCGAGCCCCTTGCCCCCAAAGCCGCCGCCGACGTCGGGTGCCACCACCCGGATCGCCGCGGGCTCGACGCCGAGTGCGGCGGCCAGCCCGTCGCGGTCTTGATGGGGGGTCTGGGTCGAGAGCCAGACGGTGAGCCGGCCGTCGTCCTCGACGCGGGCCGCGGTTGCGCGCGGCTCGATCGGGGCCGCCGCGATCCGCTGGCTGGTGACCGTCCCCGACGCGACCGCCTCGCAGCCTTCGAACAGCTCTTCGTCGCTGCTTGAGGCCGCCCGCTCGAGGCATACGTTGGTGCCCGCATCCTCGAACAGCAGCACGTCGCTGGTCAGCGCCTGCACCGCGTCGGTGACCGCCTGAAGCGGCTCGTAGTCGACCTCCACGAGCTCGGCGGCATCGACGCTCAGCGCCGCGCTCGGCGCCAGCACCACGGCGACGATCTCGCCGGCGAAGCGGACCTTCTCGGAGGCAACGAACGGGCGGTGCCAGTGCTCGTCCATCTGGATGAACGGCGGCGGGTTCTTACCAAGCTCGACCTCGGCCGCGGTGAACACCTGAACGCCGGGCAGCGCGGCCGCCTCGGACCCCTCGACCGAGTTGATCCGCGCGTGGGCCCAGTGCGAGCGCACGAACGTCACGTGCAGCGCGCCGGGGAGGCGGATGTCGTCGACGTAACGACCCGTCCCGGTGATGAACCTGGGGTCTTCGCGGCGGCGGACCCGCTGTCCGACTACGTTTGCCAAGGCCCGCGCAGCTTTGCACACGGCCGCGCACGGCCGCGGCTTCGGGCTCGCGCGTGCGCGCGGCGGCCCCGGCGGCGGAGGCGGATTACCTCAGGCGATCGGGTACAGCGCGGGCGGAAGCGACTCGACGGCCTCCGGCGCTGTCGCCGGTTGCGGCGGAGCGCCGATCGTCAGCAGCTCGTCGACGAGCTCCAGCACGTCGAGGTGCGTTTCTTCGGTGTGCTTCGGAATCGCGTGGACCGCGTAGGCACCCGCCGCATGGGCGGATCGCTGGCGGCGCAACGCGATCCTTTGCAGCTGCGAGTTCGGTAGGAACCGCGTCCACCCACGCCGCTGCATCGCCAGCGCCCAGGCCGTCAGGCGTGCGGCGCGATCGCGCTGCACGACGATCCCGGCGCGTGTGCCGACGACCCGCGCCGCGTACGGATAGAGGTCCTGCCTGCGGTCGTCATCGATCGAGTCGTTGTAGGCCCGCAGGAACGATCCGATCACCGGGCACACCGACGCCGGGTGATCGCTGAACGGCTCGCCGGCGAGCATCGATGCCAGCTCCATCACGCAGGCGCCCTGGTCGGGGGAGCCGTGCTTTCCGTTGCTGAGCTTGATCGTTTGGTGCGAAACAGGTGCCATCGCCTTTCCAGTTGTCGAGGTTTCGCAAATGGAGCTTCATCACAGAGATGCTCGGTTCCCGGCGTCTCGAAACGTCATCCGGTTGCCCTCCTCGCGGGCCGGGTAGGCCGCGGCGGTGGGGTCCTCGCGCGCCTATTCGCCGGATCAGCCGAAGCCACTCGGTGGCCACGCCGTGCTCGCGCTCGCGTACAACGGCTCGGTTGCAGCGTTTGCGGTCAAGCAGCGTCGCTCGGGTCGCGGCCTCCCCGATCGCCTGCCGCCCGGGGATTTGCTGCTGCTCTCGGTGGGCACCTACAAGCTCAGCCGTTTGATCGCGAAGGACCGGATCACGAGCTTTGTGCGCGCTCCGTTCACGCGCTTCAAGGGCGAGTCCGATCGCCCAGGGGAAGTGCTGGAGGAGCCGCGCGGAGCTGGCGTCAGACGCGCCGTCGGGGAGCTGCTCGTATGCCCCTACTGCCTCGCCCAGTGGGTGGGCACCGGGTTCCTGGCCGCCTACCTCCGCGATCCGCGCCTGGCGCGCACGGTCGCGGCGGCATTCACGATCGTGGCTGGTTCCGACCTGCTTCAGGAGACCTGGGTCGCGGTCGACAAGCGGGCGTGAATCACGCGCTTCGAGCTCGGGTGGCCGGTGCCCGCGGCGGGCTCGCCCTCCCCGGAGCAACGGCGCTCGGCTACTTCCGAGGCGGCTGGAGCAACGCTCCGAGGACGCCGACGCCGATCACGATCACGACCCCTGCGCCGATCACGCCCACGAGCGTTACTCCGTTGTTCGCAAAGTCGAGCACAGTCAGCACCGCCATCCCGGCGATGAAGATGACCGCGAAGAGGACTACGAGCGCGCGCGCCAAGTCAGTACACCGGGTAAGGGGGAGGGGTCTGCCTGCGACCGGTGGCCAGCAGCCGGACGGCGAGCAGCCCGAAGACGAACCCGCCGACGTGCGCGAAGTACGCGACTCCACCCCCGCCACCGGTCGGGTTCGTCACGTTGACGATCGCGAACACGGCCTGCAGTGCGAACCAGATACCGAGCATCACCGCGGCCGGAAGCTCGATCACGGTGAAGAACACGATCACCAGCACGAGCGTGAGCACCCGCGCTCGCGGATACAGCACGATGTAGCCGCCAAGCACGGCCGCGATCGCTCCCGACGCGCCGAGTGTCGGGACCGTCGAGTTTGCGTTGAGCGCCACCTGGAGGCCGAGCGCGACGATTCCGCCGACGAGGTAGAAGAGCAGGTACTTGATCGGCCCCATCGCGTCCTCGACGTTGTTGCCGAAGATCCACAGGAACAGCATGTTGAAGCCGATGTGGAAGATCGACGCGTGCATGAACATCGCAGTGAAGACCGTCTCCCACGGGGGGAGCGTGTTCGCGAGCGGGCCGTGGCGGCAGGCGAGCGCCTCCCCGGCCGGCAGCTGGAGCAGCCCGCAGTGGTATCCCGGGTGCGTGAGCGTGAACGGGATCGACCCGTACTTGAACACCTCCTGGTTGTCCGGACCACTGATGATCGACCCTCCGTGGCGGATCGCGAGGTAGTACGCGACGAAGTTGACGATGATCAACGCCAGCGTGACGAACGGGAACCGGTCCGTCGGGATGTTGTCCTTGATCGGGATCAAGGCGCTGGAGCTTAGGCACCGGCGCTGATCCCGGCGCTTCTACGGCTGGGCGACTGGGGCGTTTACCGCGGCGATCCGCCACGGCTGCGCGGCGTCCCCGTCGAGCGCGAACGTCCAATGCTCGGTGAAGCTCGTTGATCGCGAGCGGCTGCCGGCGACGACCGCGAGCGTGTCGCGGTCCTCCACGTAGCGCGGCCCCTCGGCGTCCACCTCGATCGTCATCGTCGGCGGTTCGGCGCCAGCATCGAGGCCGACCACCCGGATCTGCTTGACCCTCGGTCCGCGGACGACCAGCCGCGTCTTGCCGCTCGGGTCTCCGGGGTGCAGCAGCTCCCGCGCCGCGTCAGCGTGCGCGATCGCCTCCAGACCCGCATCGCCGCCGTCGACCGCCTCTGCCCACGCCGATACGGCGCGCCGCACAGCCACCTCGAGCACGTTGGGGTCAAAGCGCCCATCGGCGACGCTGAGGTCGAGCGCGGCCGCGCGCGCGTCGCCGTCGAACTGCAGCGATGCGACTTCCGCGACCTTGGTCCCCTCGGGGACGGCCTGCGCGACTGCGCCTTCGACCAGCGCCTCGTCGCGCATCCGCTGCTCGTCTGACCACGGCGTCGCAACGAGCTCGTCGCCGAGCGCGTGCTGACCCTCGGCCCCCTGCTCGATCGAGGCCAGCATCCAGCTCCCGTTGTGGCCCTTGGCCAGCGTCCAGAACTCGCGCGTGCTGACGGTCTCCGAAAGACCGCCTGATCGCGTGATGTGGTTGCCGTCGAGATCCTCGACGTAGTCGCGCATCTTCGCGTCGATCCGTACGACAACTCGGTCGCCCTCGTTGCCTCGGTGCGTCAACCCCACGTAGTGGACGCCGGGCTCGCCCAGCGGCTGAACGCGGTTGCGCCACCCACGGCGGGCGAAATCGTCGAGGCGACGCTCCCACTCCTTCAGCAGGTCGGGCGCTATCAGCCGCCTCAGGCGCGCGCGATCCGCGGCGTCCCACGCCGCCTGGATGTCGTTGAACAGGCGTGCAGCGGCCGGCCGCACGGCATCCGGCGCGAATGCCGGGTCGTCCTCGGCCGCCTCCGCCGCTGCCAGCTCGACGCGGCGCTCGCGCTGAGCCACGCGGCGACGGGCGCTGGGGCCGGACGCCCCTTGCTCGGACCAGAAAGCCTGTGCCGCCGGGGCAAACCGCAGCCACAGCACCGCCAGCACGATCAGCCCGAGCAGGATCAGCAGACCCAAGCCGTGGCCGAAGAGCGCGACCCGGACCAGAATGTCGATCAGGATGTAGAGGCCGACGCCGCGGCCGCCGTGGCCACCACCGAATCCTCCGCCTCCGCCTCCGAAGGCGGAGGAGCCGCCACCGGCACGGGCAAGCGCCTCGGGGGCGAGCATCAGCGCCAAAGTGACCGCCGCCAGGGCCGCCAATGTCAACCGTCTCCGGGTCATCCCGCCACCTCCGCGAGCGGCCCAGTGCCGGGCTGGGCCACCTCCGCGAGCGGCCCAGTGCCGGGCTGGGCCTGGCGGACGTGCTCGTCGGCGTGGTAGCTGGAGCGCACGAGCGGCCCGGCCGCGACGTGCTCGAAGCCGAGCTCGTACGCGGCCCGCTCGAGCGCCTTGAACTCGTCCGGATGCCAGTAGCGGACGATCGGCAGGTGCTGCTCCGTCGGGCGCAGGTACTGGCCGATCGTCAGCACCTCGACGTGGTGCTCGCGCAGTGTGCCGAGCGTGTCGACCATCTCCTCGAAGCTCTCTCCGAGCCCGACCATCAGGCCGGACTTGGTCACGACCTCCTCGCCGCCCATCTCCTTGGCGTTGCGCAGGACCCGGCAGGAGCGCTCGAACTTCGAGCCCCTCCGCGCGACCGGGTAGAGCCGCGGTACGACCTCGACGTTGTGGTTGAAGACATCCGGCCTTTCGGCGATCACCTTGGCGAGCGGCATCTCCTCACCGCGGAAGTCTGGTGTCAGCACCTCGACCTTGCAGCCGGGCGCCTGCCGGCGGATCTGCCGTATCACCCCAACGAAGGCTGACGCGCCGAGGTCCGGCAGATCATCACGGTCGACGCTCGTGATGACCGCATGGCGCAGGCCCATCCTGGCGACGCTCCGCCCGACGCGGGCGGGCTCGAGCGGATCGTTCCAGGTCGGCTTGCCGGTCTTGACGTTGCAGAAGCCGCAGCGCCTGGTGCAGGTGTCGCCGAGGATCATGAACGTCGCCGTCCCGCGCTGCCAGCACTCGCCGATGTTGGGGCAGGCGGCCTCTTGGCAGACGGTGTGCAGGTTCTCGGATTGGATCAGCTGCTGGAGCTCGCGGTAGCGCGGACCGCCGGGGGCCGGCACCTTGAACCACGGCGGCTTGCGGCCGCGGTGCGGCTGCACGTCCGGGCCGAGGATCTCGAGCACGTTTGCGATCCCGCCGGGATTGGCCCTGGACCTGGTCGCATGCTCGCGCTCCGGCACCCCCGCTGCGCGTTCCGGCAACCCCGCTGCGCGTTCCGGCAACCCCACATCTGGATGC
>Ga0102924_1003951_pt1 | contig 15252 bp, 14 predicted proteins | sample PaiPotPPM11metaG_FD_80116 | JGI IMG/M metagenome (GOLD analysis project Ga0102924, IMG submission 80116) | Iron sulfur acid spring bacterial and archeal communities from Banff, Canada, to study Microbial Dark Matter (Phase II) - Paint Pots PPM... ... | reverse complement strand
GTCTCCCGGTAGGGCGAGGCCACCGAGCCGCAGTCCAGGTGGTCGCGGCCCAGCACGATCGGCGCGCTGACCTCACCCCGGCGGACCAGCTCGTTGAAGCGCTCCCCGGCCAGGTTCCGCTCGCCGTAGCCGAGCCAGCAGATCCGCGCCGGCAGGCCCTGGAAGTGGACCTTCTCCTGAGCCATCCGGATCCACCTGGCCAGGGGTTCATTCTCAGGAAACAAGTCGAGTATGGCCTTGTCGGTGGCGGCGATGTCGGATGGCTCACCGGACAGCGCGGCCCACCGGAACGGGCCCCGGCCCTCGCAGAACAAGGGCCGGATGTAGGCGGGCACGAAGCCCGGGAAGGCGAAGGCCCGGTCGTAGCCGGCCAGCTCGGCCTCGCCGCGGATGGAGTTGCCGTAGTCGAACACCTCGGCCCCGGCGTCCTGGAACCCGACCATGGCCGCGACGTGCTCGGCCATCGACTCGCGGGCGCGCCGGGTGAAGCCATCGGGGTCCTCGGCCCGCAGCGCGGCCATGTCCTCGAACGCGACGCCCTTGGGCAGGTAGCTCAGCGGGTCGTGGGCCGAGGTCTGGTCGGTGACCACGTTGATGGGCGCGTCCATGCGCAGCAGCTGCGGCACCACCTCGGCCGCGTTGCCGAGCAGCCCGATGGACAGCGGCTGGCCGGCCTGCGCCGCGGCGCCGGCCTGGCGGATGGCATCGTCGATGTCGTCGGCCTGGACATCGAGGTAGCCGTGCTCGATCCGGCGGGTAATCCGCGACTGGTCACAGTCCACGCACACCGCGACCCCGCCGTTCATGGTCACCGCGAGCGGCTGGGCGCCGCCCATCCCGCCCAGGCCGGCGGTCAGCGTGATGGTCCCGGCCAGGGTGCCGCCGAACCGCTTGGCGGCCACGGCGGCGAAGGTCTCGTAGGTGCCCTGCAGGATGCCCTGGGTGCCGATGTAGATCCACGAGCCGGCCGTCATCTGGCCGTACATGGTCAGCCCGGCCGCCTCCAGGCGGCGGAACTCCTCCCAGTTGGCCCACTGGGGCACCAGGTTGGAGTTGGCGATGAGCACCCGCGGCGCCCACTCATGGGTGCGGAAAATGCCGACCGGCTTGCCCGACTGGACCAGCAGGGTCTCGTCGTCCTCCAGGTCGCGCAGCGAGGCCACGATGGCGTCGAAGGCATCCCAGCTGCGCGCCGCCCGGCCCGAGCCGCCGTAGACGATGAGCTGGTCGGGGTGCTCGGCAACCTCGGGGTCGAGGTTGTTCATCAGCATCCGCATGGCCGCCTCCTGCGGCCAGCCCTTGCAGCTCAGGTCCGTACCGCGGGGGGCACGGACCGGCCGCGGGCCGGCCGTCCCCTGGTTCCCGTTACGCGCATCGGCCATGGCCAGCTCCTTCTCGGACGGGATCGGTCGAAGACCGCGACGTGCTCAGCATCCATTGTTGCTGATCACAGGTTCAGCCCGGCCGGCCCGCCCCGGGGCCGGCGAAGCCGACCTTCACGCCGTCCTCCCGCTGGCCGTCCACCGGGCGACGGCGGCCTCGTCAATCTCGGCGCCCAGGCCCGGCCGGGCCGGCACGTTCAGGTAACCGTCGGCATCGATGCGGACCGGCTCAGTGAGGAAGAAGTCCCGCCTCTGCTCGGTCCAGCCGGGCGGATCGTAAGGAAACTCCACGTAAGGGCCGCCCCCGACGCCCGCGACCACGTGCAGGTTGGCCAGCAGGCCCAGTCCGTTGCTCCATGTATGCGGAGTGAACCAGCGATTGCCGGCCATGACAAGCTCGGCCAGGGTCCGGGCGCGCAGCATGCCCACGGCGAGCACAACATCGGGCTGGAACACGTCGAGCGCATCGGCCGCCAGCGCGTCGAGGAGCTCGGGCATGGTACGGACCATCTCGCCGCCGGCCACCCGGATGCCGACCTGCTCGCGCAGCGCACGCATCCCGGCCAGGTCGGCCGCGGGCAGCGGCTCCTCCAGCCAGAAGACGCCGAGCTCGGCCAGCTCGGCCGCGATCCGCCGGACAGCGCTGACATCCAGCGCGGCGGACACATCGCCGGCCATCCGCCACCACTGGTTGAGATCGATCATGATCGTCAGGTCGTCACCGGCCGCCTCGCGCGCGGCCCGCACGGCGGCCAGGCCGGCGGCGACATCGTCCCGCGCGATCCGGATCTTGACCGCGCGGAAGCCGGCCTGCCGCGCCGCCAGCACCGCGTCCGCCCGCTGCGCTGGGCTTTTGAGCTCGCCAAATGATGCGTAGGCGGGCAGCCGGCTGATCGCCCCGCCGAATAGCGTGGCTACCGGCTGGCCGCAGACCTGGCCGATGATGTCCCACAAGGCGGCTTCGAGCGGCCAGTACCGGCCGGCGTGAAAGCCGATCGTCTCGATAACGCGGACGTGCCGGGCGATACGGAGCGGATCCTGGCCGATGAACCAGCGCTCATGGCCCGCGAAGCCGTCCATGGTGTCACCGGAGCCGTACCCGGTGATGCCGGCGTCGGTCTCGACCCGGACCAGGGTGGCGTCGAAATGCCCGCGCGGCTGCGGGTCCCAGGCCGCACGGAACGGCGGGTCAAGCGCGAGCCGCATCCGGTCGAGGCGGATGGCCGTGATTTTCACGTGCCGCCGGGCGCCTGATAGCAGGGGCTGGCCGGCCGGTCGCGGGCCTCCAGGAGCCGATCGGCGTCCGCGGCCGCGGTGATCCCGCCGACTATGGCGTCGGCGACCTCCCCGGCCACGCCGGCCTGCGCCGCGCCCCGCGAACAGGTGCAGTGAGAGGGAATCTTGGCTAGGTTTGCCCGCATGGCGCCGACCCTAGCCCGCGCCACGCAGGCCCGGGCCCGCGACTTGCCCGCTGGCGGCTGGCGGCCCCCCGGCACCGCGGGCCAATTGCGCAGCGCCGCGATCGACAATAGAATTCGCCGGTTTGGTAGTTCCGAGCCGCTGCGTCTACGTTCGCCAAGGGGGTCCGTGTGGCGACCTTCCTCCTGAAACGCATCGGCCTGGCCATCCTGACGCTGGTCATCCTCAGCCTGCTGATCTTCTTCGCCGGCCAGGTCCTGCCCGGCGACCCGGGCCGCGCCATCCTCGGCCACCTGGCCTCAGCCAGGTCGGTGGCAGTGCTAGATCACCAGCTGGGGGTGGACCGGCCGCTGGCTGTCCAGTACTGGTCCTGGATCACCGGGCTGCTGCACGGGAACATGGGCGTCTCCTACCAGTACCGGTCCCCGGTCGAGCCGTTCCTGGTGGCGGCCCTGGCGAACTCGGCCAAGCTGGGCGCGCTCGCGCTGATCGTGATCATCCCGCTGGGCATCCTCGGCGGCGTGATCGCCGCGCTGAACGTCGGGCGGCCGCTTGACCGGATCATCTCGATCACCGGGCTATCCGCGGCGACGGTGCCTGAGTTCGTGTCGGGCATCGTGGTCATCGTCATTTTCGGCGTGGAGCTCAAGGTGCTGCCGGTCACGGCATCGGCGGGGCCGGGTGCCTCGTTCCTGACCCAGCTCAGGTACCTGATACTGCCCGTGATCCCGCTGGTCTTCGTGCTGTTCGGGTACATCGCGCGGATGGCGCGGGCCGGCACGATCGAGGCCCTGGAGTCCGATTACGCGCGGACGGCGACGCTCAAGGGTCTGCGGCGCACGGTCGTGGTGCGGCGGCACGTGCTGCGCAACTCGCTGCTGCCGACCATCACCGTGATCGCGACCCAGACCGGCTACCTGATCGGCGGCCTGGTGATCGTGGAGACGCTGTTCAACTACCCGGGCATCGGTCGGCTCATCTACAGCGCCGCGACGTCCAAGGACTTCCCGATGCTCGAGGCCGGCGTGCTGACCATCGGCGTCGTGTACATGGTGGCGACCATCATCGCCGACGTGCTCACGATCATGCTCAACCCGCGACTGCGGACGGCGGTGATCAAGTGAGCGAGGTGGTACCCGGACCGGCCACCCTGGTGCTGGCCGCCAGCGCACCTGAGCGTGACCTGCCCGCGTGGCGGCTGCTGCTGCGCCACCCGACCTTCGTGGTGGGTGTCGCGATCTTGCTGTTCTGGGTCGTCTGCGCGCTCTTCGGCAACGCGATCGCGCCCCACAACCCGCTCGCTCAGCAATTGCTGCTGACCAACAAGCCGCCGTCGGGCGCGCACTGGTTCGGCACCGACCAGATCGGCCGTGACGTGCTGTCGCGCGTCATCGTGGGCGCACGGTCGATCCTGGTCGTCTCCGCGCTGGCCACCATCATGGGAACGGTCCTGGGCACTGCCCTTGGCCTGGCGATCGGCTACCTGGGCGGAGTCTTCGATGTCCTGATCAGCCGGCTGGTCGAGGCGGTCCTCGCGCTGCCGGCCGTCATCGTCATCTTCCTGTTCATCGTGGCGATCGGCTCGTCGGCGACCACGCAGGTGATCGTGATCGGGTTCATCTTTACGCCGCTGATCGCCCGGACGGTCCGGTCGGCGGTCCTGGTCGAGAGCCAGCTCGACTATCTGTCGTCCGCCCGGCTGCTCGGCGAGCGATCCGGCCGGGTGATGTTCGCCGAAATCCTGCCGAACGTCGCTCCGATCATCCTGGTCGAGTTCACGGTCCGGCTCGGGTACGCGATCTTCACCGTCGCCACGCTGGCCTTCCTCGGCTTTGGCGTCAACGCGGCCACACCGAACTGGGGGGCGGACATCTACACCAATTACGGGGTGATCGGGGCTGGTTACTGGTGGGAGACGCTGTTCCCCGCCCTGGCCATCGCCTCGCTGATCGTAGCGATCGGCCTGGTGGCCGACTCGATCGAGCAGGTGCTCGCCGGATGACCGAAACAGATACGGCGGCCGCTCCCGGCACTCCCGGCGGGAACAATGCCGCGGTCAGCGTCGAGCACCTGGACGTTTCTTACACGGTGCGCGGCCACGACCGGCTGGCCCTGCGCGACGTGTCGTTCCAGATCGGCCGGAACGAATCCTACGGGCTGGTCGGCGAGTCCGGGTCGGGCAAGTCCACCGTCGCGCTCGCGCTGACCAGGTACCTGCCGCGCAACGGCCGGGTCAGCTCCGGATCTATCAGCATCAACGGGCAGGACCCGCTGCGCGCGGGCCCGGCGGAGCTGCGCCGGATGCGGGCCCGCACCGTGTCGATGGTCTACCAGGAGCCGGGCAAGGCCCTGAACCCGGCGATGCGAGTGGGCCGGCAGGTCGCCGAGGTCTACGAGATCGCCGGAGTCAGCCGGGACGAGGCGATGAGCCGGACCGAGGCGATGCTGAGCAAGGTGCAGATCGCTGACCCGCGCCGGGTCATGGACCGGTACCCGCATCAGCTATCGGGCGGCATGGCCCAGCGGGTGGTGATCGCCATGGCCATCGCCGCGGAGCCCTCGCTGCTGATCCTGGACGAGCCCACGACGGCCCTGGACGCCACGGTCGAGGCCGAGGTACTCGACCTGGTGGCCGGGCTCCGCTCGGAACTGAGCACCTCGGTCCTGTTCATCAGCCATAACCTCGCCGTGATCACCAAGATGTGCGACCGGGTGGGCGTCCTGTACGCCGGCGAACTGGTCGAGGAGGGCCCCGCACGTCAGCTATTCGACGAGCCGCGCCATCCCTACACGGTCGGCCTGTTGCGCTGCATCCCGAGAGCCGGCCAGCGGAAGGACCACGGCCGGCTCGACACGATCCCCGGCTTCCTGCCGCCGCCTGGCCAGGTCATGAAGGGATGCATCTTCGCCCCGCGCTGCGCAATCGCCGAGGACCGATGCCACCAGGCGGAACCGCCCGCCTTCGCCACCGGGCCGGACCGCAGCTCGCGCTGCTACCGGTACGACGTGGCAGCGGAGCTGCCGAGGTCAACTCCGGTCGACATCAGCCTGCCCGCGTCACGGGAGGCGGATGCCGACCCCGTCGTCCGGCTGCGGGGCGTGTCCAAGACGTTCGCCGGGCGCGACGAGCAGGTGCACGCGCTGGCCGGGATCGACCTGGATCTGCAGCGCGGTGAGACGCTCGGCCTGGTCGGCGAGTCAGGCAGCGGCAAGACGACGCTCGCGCGGGTGCTGCTCGGCCTGATCCCGCCGGATCAGGGCGCGCTCGTCGAACTCGACGGCCGGCCGCTCGGGGCACTGGTCCGGCAGCGCGGCCGAGAGCAGCTCAAGGCGCTGCAGATCGTCTTCCAGAATCCTGACTCCGCGCTGAACCGCCGCCACACCGTACGGCAGCTGATCATCCGCCCGCTGGTCAAGCTGGCTGGCCTGTCCGGCAGAGCGCTCCAGGACCGGCTGGCGGACCTGGTTCGCTCCGTCAGGATGGAGGACCGGCACCTTGGCCTGCGGCCCGGCCAGCTGTCGGGCGGCCTTAAGCAGCGGGTCGCCATCGCGCGCGCGTTCGGCGGCGGCCCCCGGATCGTGGTGTGCGACGAGCCCACCTCGGCCCTGGACGTGTCCGTCCAGGCCGCCATCCTCAACCTGCTCGTCGACCTGCAGGCCAAGGAGCAGGTCACGTACTTGTTCATCTCGCACGACCTGGCCCTGGTGCGCTACCTCTCCGACCGCATCGCCGTCCTGTACCTGGGCCGCCTGATGGAGGTCGGCCCGGCCGAGCGGGTGTTCGCCGGACCGCATCATCCTTATACCGAGGCACTGCTGTCGGCGGTGCCTCGCCTGGACGGCGAGCATCCGGAGCGGATCAGGCTGGCCGGCGAGATCCCGTCCGCCGCCAGTCCCCCGAGCGGCTGCGTTTTCCACACCCGCTGCCCGCGACGGCTGCCCAGCGGCATCTGCGAGTCGACCGAGCCGCCGCTGGCCGAGGTCGAGCCGGGGCACCAGATGCGCTGTCACATTCCTATCGATCAGCTAACAAGGATGCAGCAGATCGGACCGGTGCCGTGACAATGTCCGAGCCTGCGCCTACTTTGTTTGTCCATTCGAACGGGCTGCCCGTGCGGTCCGGACTGGTGTCCGAGGAGGACCGGCGATGAGCGCAAGTAATGACCGGCTTGACCGGCTGCGGGCCGGGCAGACCGAGGTCGGCAACCACGTGATCGATGAGTTCACGGCCGGACGGCTGTCCCGGCGGGACTTCGTCCGCAAGGGCGCCCTGATCGGGCTGTCCGCACCCATCATCGGCGGGGTGCTGGCTGCCTGCGGGTCGAGCGGTACCAGCCCGTCCGCGGGAGCCTCCTCGTCTGCGCCTGCCGGGAAGTCGGGCGCGACGATCAGGGTCGGGATCATCACGCCAGCGGGGGCGATCAACCCGGTGACAGTCGCCGACCAGGGCGGCCTGGACATGCTGGGGCAGACCGGCGAGTACCTGTGCCTGTCCACCCAGACGCTGACGCTACAGCCCGTGCTGGCCACCAGCTGGTCTTCTAACTCCACCGCCGATGTCTGGACGTTCAAGCTCCGCCAGGGCGTCAAGTTCCACAACGGCCAGCCGATGACCGCCGACGACGTGGTCTACACCTATCAGCTGCAGACCAACCCCAAGAACACGCCGGCCGCCCTGTCGGCGTTTGCCGGGGTCCTGTCGCCCAGCGGCGTGCACAAGGTGGACGACTTCACCGTCCAGTTCCACCTCGACGCGCCGAACGGCAACTTCCCGTACCTGACGTCGTCCGACAACTACAACATGATCATCCTGCCCAAGGGCTACGACCCCGCTAAGTGGCAGGGCACGTTCATCGGCACGGGGCCGTTCGTGCTGAAGTCGTACACGCCCAAGCAGGGCGCCAGCTTCACCCGCAACGAGAGCTACTGGGGCAAGAAGGCCCTGCCCGCAGCGACGGAGTTCACCTTCTACGACACCCAGACCCCCTCCGTCCTGGCCCTCACCGGCGGCACCATCGACGTGATCGGCCAGTTCTCGGTCTCCGGCGGAGAGCAGCTGCTGAACGGCAGCTACAACGTCATCAAGCTCAAGTCGAGCGCGCACCGCGAGCTGTCGATGCGCTGCGATCAGGCGCCGTTCACCGACCCGCGGGTGCGCCAGGCCATTGCCCTGACGCTGGACCGGCCCGCGATCATCCAGGCTCTGTTCAAGGGCTTCGCGGACCTGGGCAACGATAGCCCGTTCGCCCCGGTATTCCCGTCGACCAACACCAGCGTCGCCCAGCGGGCCAAGGACCTGTCCAAGGCGAAGTCGCTGCTGTCGGCGGCCGGTCACGGCAGCGGGTTCAAGACCCAGCTGATCGGCAACGACGTGCAGGAGATCTCGGCCTACGCGCAGATCGTCTCGCAGGCGGCCAAGGCGATCGGCGTTACCATCAACGTAAAGATGGAGGCATCGTCGGTCTACTACGGCAAGGCCACTTTCGGCAACTCCGACTGGCTGGACGCCACCATGAGCCTGGTCGACTATGGGCACCGCAGCGTGCCGAATGTGTTCCTGACCGCGCCGTTGCAGACGATTAACGCCAAGAAGGGCACGGGCCCATGGAACGCGGCGCACTTTAGCAACGCCCAGTACGACAAGCTGTCGCAGCAGTACGTCGGGACGGTCGACCTGTCCAGCCAGCGGAAGATCGCCGGGCAGATCGAGACCCTGCTCCTGGAGCAGACACCGATCATTTACGGCTATTTCTACAACTACCTCACCGCCACGGCGAAGACCGTCACCGGCGCCTACCCGACCGCGATCGGCCACATCTTCCTCTGGAACGCGGCGAAGAGCTGAGCCAGCACCTGATGCCCGGGCACGGCGGCGCTGGGCATGAGGTTCACCGCCTCGGCACGGCCGCCGACCTGGATGCCGAGCTGATCCGGCGGGTCGCCGCGGGACAGGCGGTCGAGATCGGCCCGGAACTGCTCCGGCAGGTCCAGGCGAGCTGCGTGGCCGCGCGGCGAAGGCTCGCCGAAGGGCAGCCGGTCTACGGGGTCAATACCGGTATGGGCGCGCTCAGCACCGTCGCCCTGACCGAGGCGGAACAAGCCGTGCACCAGCGCAACCTGATGCTGGCCAGGGCGGCCGGCGGTCCGCCGTGGCTGCCCGCCAGCGACGTCCGGGCCCTGTTCGCGGTCCGGCTGCGGACCTTCCTGTCCGGCGACGCGGGAGTGTCGGCACAGTTGTGCCAGCGGCTGGCCGACTTCCTGGCCGCGGGCATCGTGCCGGCCGTCCCGGCCCAGGCCGCGGGCAGCGCGGGCGAGATCGTATCGCTCGCGCATGCCTTCGGTCCGCTGGTGGGGCTGGGGCGCGTCCTGGTGCCCGGCCATGGTCCGGGCCGTGACCTGGTGCCGCAGCAGACAATGCCGGCTGCCCAGGTCCTGGCTGAGCACGGGCTGACCGAGCTCGCGCTCGGCCCCAAGGAGGGAGTGGCCCTGATCGGTGGGGTGCCGGGGGCGACGGCGCTTAGCCTGCTCGCCACCGCGGCGGCCGCGACCGTGCTGGCCATGATGGAGGCCACCGCGGCCCTGTCCATCGCCGCCATCGGGGCCCCGGCCGACCCGTACCAGGCCGCGTGCGCCCGCGGCGACGAGGTACACGGCCACGTGCTAGCCCGGCTGCGGGCCCGGCTCGGGGAGTTGCCGGGCCGGCCGCCGCGGATGCTGCAGGCCCCGGTGTCCTTCCGGGTAGTCGGGCCGGTGCTGGCCCAGGTGGCGCGGGCTACCGACGCCCTGTCGGCCGCGGTCCAGCGGGCCCTGGCCGGCGTCACGGACTCGCCGGCGTTCCTGGACGGACGCTTCGTGGGCACGGCCGGCTTCGACGGAATCGATCTGGCTACGCAATGTGATCACCTGACGGCGATATTGGCCCACGCGGCGGAGATCAGCGCCACCCGGACGCACCGGCTGCTCGACACCCGCGTCACCGGCCTGCCCGCCCAGCTGGCCCCGCGGCCGGGGCCGGACGCCGGCCTGGTGGCCGTGCACAAGCGCGCCGTCGGCGAGGTGCATGCCATCCGGCGGCTGGCGATCCCGTCGGCGGTCGGGACGGTGGAGACATCCAACGGGCAGGAGGACGTGCAGTCATTCGCCTGGGCTGCCGCCACGACCCTGCGCACGGCGCTCAGGCATGCCCGGCTGATCACCAGCTGCGAGCTGCTGACCGCCTATCAGGCCGCGACGCTGGCCGGCCTGACGGACGGCCAGGCCGCCGGACCTGGCCCCGGCCGGGGCCTGATCACGACGCTGGCCGGCCTGATCGATCCCATTACGTCCGACCGCCAGTTCGGCGAGGATATCGAGCGCCTGGCCGAGGCCTCCTGGATCGGGTGAGCGCCGGGCGGAAAAGGGCCAGTTCAGGTGCATAATGCTGCTGGAACCACGAGGAGGTCGTACGTGTCTGTTGCCACCGTTGGCCAGGGCGGAACTGGTGCCGAGAGCTCTGGCGCGGGAAACCGTGACAGCGGGGGGCAGACGGACACCGGGCTCAAGCCGGGCTGGGGAGTCAGCCCCGAGCGGCAGCAGACGATCGCGGACACGATGCGCGGGCTGGCCCCGCACAGCGGCCGGCTGTCCCCGGCCCAGCTGCGCGCGGTCACGGTCACCCTGGCCGCGCGCCGGGAACTGTGGGCCGACCTGGTCGTGCATGACCCCGACGTGCGCTGGTACCTGCCGCTGCACCGGTCCAACTCGTGCGACGTGTGGCTGCTGGCCTGGGAGCGCGGCCAGGACACCGACTGGCATGATCACGGCGGATCGTCGGGCTCATTCGCGGTGGCTGACGGCAGCCTGCTCGAGCAGTACCGGGTGCCGAGCGGCCGCCGGCTGGCCCGCCGGCGGCTCGCGATGGGCGCGGCGGTCGCCTTCGGGCCCGGCCATGTGCACGACGTCGCGCACGGCGGGGACGCCTCGGCGACCAGCATTCACGCCTACTCGCCCCCGCTGTCGGCCATGACCTACTACACGGCCACCGACTACGGGCTGATCGCCAGGGAGACCGTGGCCATCGACGGCCCCGAGGGGGCGCGCGGCCGCGGCGGCGCGGGTACCGCGCTGGCCCGGGCGACCGCGTCGGCGGCCCGGCTGACCTCAGAAGCGCTGCCCCTGGGCGCGCCCAGCATCGACGAACTGCTGGCCGAGGTCCGCAGCGGCCTGACCCGGCTGCGCCCCGAGGCGGCGTTCGCGGCCATCACCGACGGCGCGATCCTGGTCGACATCCGCCCGCTGGAGCAGCGGATCGTGGAAGGCGAGGTGCCGGGGGCCATCATTATCGGCCGCAACGTGCTGGAATGGCGGCTCGACCCGCGCAGCGAGGCCCGGATTCCGGCGCTGGCCCGGCCCGACGTGCGGGTGGTCGTGATGTGCTCGCAAGGTTACGCCTCGTCGCTGGCGGTCACCTCGCTGCGCCGCCTCGGATTGACCGAGGTGACCGACCTGGACGGCGGATTCCAGGCCTGGCAGGCGGCCCGCCTCCCGACCCGGCCGGCTCAGGCGCTGGGCTGACCGTTGGCGCCAGCCTGATGGTCTCGCGCACCAGCTAGAACACCTGCCCCATAAGCGACGAATTGCCGCCAAGGTATTGAGATGTCTTTCTGATGGAGATATAGTCCCATTGCGGTTTATGTTACATCAGCCCCGGCGGCATCGACTATGCGCTCGGGCGAGGCGGGAGTCGGTCGTGATAGCGCTTGCCCTGAGTGTCGTCTTTCTGACCGCCGCGTCAGCGAAGGTAACCGACCTGTGGGGTATCCGGCTGACGGTCCGGGAGTTATTGCCTACGCTGCCCCGTGCTCTCACGCAATTACTGGCGATCTCGGTCGTTGCGCTGGAGTTTATCGCTGCCATCGCGCTCATAATTCTGCGATCCCCGTTCGCGCTCATCGGCAGTATTGCCACAGCCGTGCTGGCTATCTCATTCGCCGTCGCATTCTTACTGGCCCGAAGGCGGCCTTACCCGATAACCTGCCGCTGTTTCGGCCAACTTGGCCACTCGGCTCTCTCTGGTCGCACTCTGGTCGTCGCGGCCCTGCTGATGACGGGGGGGACCCTTATAGCTGTCGTCCCGCATCCCGGCGGCATCATAGAGTTCTCCGGGTATCAGATGAGGCTGCTAGCCGTTCTCCCGGCCCTCTTCATTGCCGCGCGCTTCCGGCGGCGCCCGGAAGGTGTCGCGGTCAGGTCCCGCGTTCATAAAACTCCTACGAACGGAGTCAGACCGTGACCAGCGTCATAGCCCTGCTCGTCGCCAGCGTGGCGCTTGTCCTCAGCGTAGTCAGCCTGCTCGCAACCGGAACCCTTGCGGTCCGAACTCGAGCAGTTTCCCCCCGCCGTTCACCCGCAGGCGACTCCGAGCTCGGAGAACTGAGCATCGCCACCCTCGGCAGCGATGTCGCGGAGCTGCTAAGCCCGTATATCGACTACACCATCCCGACCGACGATGGCGATGCCGACGTCCGCGACATGTTCCTGGTCGATGACGGAGTGCTTCTTCTTGTCTCCAGCGGCTGTGCCAGTTGCCGCCGCATCCTGAGTGAGTCCAGGGACGTGCTCATGGCCGAGCAGGTACGCGCGCTCGTCGTGGCCCCCTCAGTCGCGCGCGGCCGGGAGTTCCTCGAAAAGGACTGCGATGCTGACGGCATCAAGTATCAAGTCGACATTCACGGTGAACGGTCACACGCCATGGGCGTGCTCGACTTCCCGGCCACCGTCATCATACGCGACGGAATGATCGCGAAGGCCTACGTCACCACCACACCCGAAAGCATCGACAAAGTTCTGCAGGTGAGCAAGGCCAGTGATCTAAGCACCCAGTCTGAAAACCAACATCAGGACGTCTCATCGTGAGAGGCAGGAGACATGGCTGGACTCGGGCACGTAATGACTGACTCACGGAACACCGAAACCGTCACACGCCGTCGCGCTCTGTCTCGCGCCGGAAAATGGAGCTTAGGGCTGGCGGTGGCTGGTGCGGGACTCGCCTTCGGCAACCGGCCGGCGCGCGCCAGCACACGCCCTCGCCTCCCCGGCCAGGGGTGCTGCGATCTTGTCTACGGCTACTACTGCAGCGGCCAGGCCTGGAGCCAGGGATGCGGCACCTGCACAAGCTCAACCAACGACGTCGGCCAGCCTAATGGCAAGTGGTGGTGGACGTGCACGGTCAACAGCAGCACCCAGCGATTCTGCGGAGAATGCTATTACGGCAGCTGCTCTTATACCTTCACGTTCGCGGCCAGCAGCAGGACGAGATGTAATGCTAACGGTCCGCTGTGATGGCGGATTCATATCCGCTGAACGCAGACTAGTTCCAGAAGGCGCGCGGTGCCGAGGTTAGTCATCTCGATCGTCGGCGTCATGCTGTTGGCGACCGTGGGTTACTCGCAGGCCTGGAGTCCATGAGGCCTCTCGCTGACTGGAGTTTCCGGTCGTCGCGATTTCCGGCCTTCCTGGCTCGGCGGCGGAATGCTGCTGGGCAGCGCCGTGACCGGCCTGCTGCTGTATCTCGCTGCCCTGTACGTCTCGCGCCTGCCCCCGGCGTTCACGCTCTCCGCCCTGGCCTGCGCGCTTGTTTTTCCCGTCACCGATGTGCTGGGACGGCAGGGGCTCACGTTCCCGCGGCGCCAGACCTACGGCGCGGCGATCGCCTATGTCGACCCCCGGACCGCCTACGTGCTATGGGGATTCGATATCGGCCTGGGCTTCACCACCTACCGGGTTAGCCGTGACTACTGGTCCGGCCTTGTCTTGCTGGCGGTGGGGACACCGCTGATCTGCTTCGCCGGCACCGTAACGTACGCGGCTGCCCTCTTCGCCGGGGCGATGTCCAACCGAAGCATCCACATCTCCCATGACCGCATGGTTTCCCGACGGCGCCGGCTTGGCGTTTCAGGCTGCGTGCTTTCCCTGGGTGTACTGATAACCGCGCTGGCCGCGGGCATCGCAAGCTAACGCCGATTGCTGACCCGACTACGGAGGCCGATACCTCGATGCACATGTCATGCGAGTCTCTCCGGGCTGGGTCAGGCGCCGTTTCGGTCACCGTGATCGAGTTTCGCCACTGGTGGCAGGCCGGGCAGGCAGCACGCAGGTACCGCAGGCTCGCTGCCCGGCTGAGCGCCAGCGGACACGATCTGAGCACCTCATGGGTCACGAATCGGGGCGCCCGCCGGGTCATGCTGATCACCGCCGCGGCCGACGAGGAGACACTGCGGCGCGCCGCGGCCACGCCCGAGCATGTCTCCGCGGTCAGATGGGCCATCAAGCGGCGCACGGACATCTGGAGCGGCGTGTTCGCGTTGCGCGGGTGGTCATCGATGAGCGGGCCGAGCGCCGGTAACTGGTCTTACCGCGCGGCGCTCGACGTCACCGGCCGGCCTCGGGTGGCCCGGCACGGCCCCGACGGCTCCACTGGAGGGCCCGGGCAGGAATAATGGGTGGTCGCGGCCTGTTAGCCGCCGGGGCCAGCCATGTCTGGCGCACTCGCGAGGGCTAGCTCGGTGCCTCGCGCCCGGCGGCAGTCGGCCGCCGGGGCCAACCTATCCAGGATTGTTATCTCTGATGACTGCTGCGACCGATACATCCAGCGAGGAACACGGCCACCAGCACCGCGACGTGGCGGGCGGCTGGCTCAGGCCGGCCGTGTTCGGCGCCATGGACGGGCTGGTCACCAACGTCTCGCTGATCGCCGGCGTCGGCGGCGGCGGCGGGTCACACCAGACGCTGGTGCTGACCGGCCTGGCCGGGCTGGCGGCCGGCGCGTTCTCCATGGCCACCGGCGAGTTCGTCTCCGTCTCGTCGCAGAACGAGCTCGTCCAGGCCGAGATCACCAAGGAGCGCTTCGAACTGGAGCGCCACCCCGAGTCCGAGCAGCGCGAACTGGCCGACCTGTTCATGAGCCGCGGCGTGGACGCCGAGCTCGCCGCCCAGGTCGCGGTCCAGGTCTCCGCCCATCCCGAGCAGGCGCTCACCGTGCACGTCCGCGAGGAGCTGGGGGTCGACCCGCACGACCTGCCCTCCCCGCTCGTCGCGGCCGGCGCCTCGCTGGTCACCTTCGCCATCGGGGCCCTGATCCCGCTGCTGCCCTACCTGATCGGCTTCAGCTCGCTGGGCGCCGCGCTGGCCCTGGCCGCGGTGGCGGCGTTCCTGGGCGGCGGCTTCGTGGCCCGGATCACCGACCGGCCGTTCTGGCGCGGCGCCGTCCGCCAGCTGCTGCTGGCCGGAGTGGCGGCCGGCCTGACCTACGCCATCGGCACCGCCGTCCACGCCGTCGCCACCTAGCCACGCCGCACTGTCAGACCCGGGGCATAGTCTCGAAAACATGTCCGAAGCAATAGCCTCCCCTGACTCTTCTACTTCTGACTCCGAGCCCGCAGCCAGTCAGGTCACGTTAGAGCATCTTGAAGCC
>Ga0102924_1003950_pt1 | contig 15254 bp, 13 predicted proteins | sample PaiPotPPM11metaG_FD_80116 | JGI IMG/M metagenome (GOLD analysis project Ga0102924, IMG submission 80116) | Iron sulfur acid spring bacterial and archeal communities from Banff, Canada, to study Microbial Dark Matter (Phase II) - Paint Pots PPM... ... | reverse complement strand
GTGCTAACCCGGGGGGGGGCGACCCCCGGACCCCCGAGGTGCTGACCCCCGGGGTCCCGCCGCGGTCGTGGCCAGGGGCGGCGGCCACGACCCCTCGCGGCGCGGGAATGCCCGCGCGAGTCGGGCTTGTTGTTTGGCACAATGACCTGTCAGCGTAGCCGCGATGCAGGCACCGGCAAACCCGCCACGGCGGCACGCTGTGGTCGGGTTTTATCCAGCTAATCATCCGCGAAGGGGACCTCCTTGTCTGCCGTGACCACCGATCCCGCGGGAGCACCCGCGGGCCGGACGACCGAGGCGGTCAGCCCCGCCCGGCCCGCTCCCGGTGAGCCTGGCCGCGCGCCGCTGCGGCTGATGGCCGTGCACGCCCACCCGGACGACGAGTCCAGCAAGGGCGCCGCGACCATGGCCCGTTACGCGCGGGAAGGCGTGGACGTGCTGGTCTGTACGCTCACCGGCGGTGAGCGCGGCGACATCCTGAACAAGGCCATGGAGCGGCCCGAGGTCCGCGCGAACCTGGCCGCGGTCCGCCGGGCCGAGATGGCCCGGGCCCGCGAGATCCTCGGCGTGCGGCAGGAGTTCCTCGGCTTCGTCGATTCCGGCCTGCCCGAGGGCGATCCGCTGCCGCCGCTGCCCGAAGGGTGCTTCGCCCGGCAGCCGCTCGAGGACGCGGCCCGGCCCCTGGTCCAGGCCGTCCGCCGGTTCCGCCCGCACGTGATCCTGGGCTACGACGAGAACGGCGGCTACCCGCATCCGGACCACGTCAAGTGCCATGAGGTGACGGTCGAGGCGTTCGAGGCCGCGGCGGACCCGGACCGTTACCCGGGCACCGGGGAGCCCTGGCAGCCGCTCAAGCTGTACTACTTCGCGACCTTCCACAAGGCGCGGTTCATGGCGCTGCACGACGAGATGGTGCGGCGCGGCCTCGAGTCCCCCTACGCGGAGCGGCTCGAGGAGTGGGTGGAAAACCCGGACAAGCCGGGGCTGGAGATCACCACCCGGGTGCCTTGCGCGGACTTCTTCGAGGTCCGCGATCAGGCCCTGCTGGCTCACGCGACGCAGATCGACCCCGAGGGCGGCTGGTTCGCCTGCCCGCAGGACGTGCAGCGGACGGCGTGGCCGACGGAGGATTTCCATCTGGCCCGGTCTCTGGTGGATACTGAGAAGCCGGAATCCGATCTCTTCGCCGGAGTGCGGGAGAGTGCGAGGTGGGTGAGCCGGTGACGACACTGGCCGCGGCGTCCAGCGACTCGGTGGCGCCCGGGACGCTCGGCTTCCTGGTCGTGTTCGGGATGGCGGTTGTGCTGTTCTTCCTGTTCCGCTCGATGAGCAAGCACATGCGCCGGGTCAACGCGGCCGCGGCGGCCCGCGATCAGGCCGAGGCTTCCGCTGTGACTGAGAACGGCCAGGCTGATACCTCGTCGGCCTCGTCGGCCAGCCGGGATGATCAGGCGGGCGCGGGCTCGGTAAGCTCGAGGCCGTAGGCCAGCAGCATCAATCCGGGCGCCGGAGACCAGTCGCGCTCGGGCAGCCTGCGGAAGTCGGCGCGCTCGTACAGATGCTGCGCGACCTGCATGTCCGGCTGGGTCAGCAGGACAAGGTGTCGAACGCCCGCGCGCGGCCCGGTCGATCACTGCCCGCAGCAGCGCGCCGCCCGTGCCGCGGCCCTGCCCTTCGGGGCATACGGCCAGGGCCCGGATCTCAGCCTCGTCCGGGCCGGTGACGACCTGACCCGCCTCGGGCTCGGACTGCAGCATGACCGTGCCGAGAATCCGCTCGCCCGGGCTGTCCACGCCGTCGTCGACGGCCACCAGGATCGTCCCCTGCCCCTCGGCCCCGAGATCTCGCAGCACCGGCGCGTACCCCGAGTCCGCTGACATGTGCCCGCCGGCCCGGTACGCGGTCACCCGGATCTCGCCGACCTCGGCCAGCTCGCCCGGCCGCGCATCACGAACGATCACGGCCTGATCTAACCAGCCGCGGCTGGGCTTCATTCCGGCCCGTAACGGGATCCAGCAGGCGCCGCGGAGGTGCGCCCGCCGGGCCGGTCCGGTGAAGCGGCGGGGCGGGGCGCCGCGCGGCCCTACCCCCAGTGCGGCCGGGTGCCGCACCAGTGGCCGAAGTCTGCTCGGTGACGGTCTGCGCGAGCTCGGCCGCGCCGTCGGGGTTGGGGTGGATCCAGGTGTCGTTCAGGAAGATCCATGAGCCCTCGGAGCTGTCCGCCTGGTGGCTGGCCCACGGCCAGGGAGCCGTAACCGATGTTTCCATGATCGTGGTTGATTGTTGGCGATATTTGCAACCAATCGACCACGATCATGGACGGCCGCCAGGCGAGCCGGCCATCGGCGTCCCGGCGCGCGTGGGAACCCTCATCCGGCCCGGCACCAGCCGGACAAACGGGACAACATTCAGGCCCCGGCCGCGGCGCGGGCGCGCTCGGTCAGCCCTCGGGTCGCGCGAAAGGTTCTCCGGCATCCCGGGGGGCCGTCGAAGTCGGTGCCGTTTTGCGGGCCGATGGCCGTAAGCTTTGTGGAAACGATTGCAGCGGGACTAGCGGCTGAGGCCGTAAAGGGAGCACTGATCAACAGTGGGGGTGCAGGTCCAGGAAATCTCCGCGGCCAGCGTGCCCGAGGGCGCGTGGCTGCTGGATGTGCGCGAAGACGACGAGTGGGCCGCGGGTTACGCGCCCGGGGCCCGGCACATCCCGCTCGGCCAGGTCAGCGCCCGCGTCGGCGAGATCCCGCAGGACCAGACGGTCTACGTGATCTGCCGGTCCGGGCACCGTTCCGGCCGGGCCGCGCAGGCGCTCGCCGACGCTGGGTGGCAGGCCATCAACGTGGCGGGCGGCATGCAGGACTGGGCGGCGGCCGGCCGGCGGATGTCCACCGACTCCGGCGCGCCCCCGTTCGTGGCCTGATGGCCGCGCGGCGGTCCGGGCCGTCGTAACCAATCCGCCGCGCCGCGGTGTGCGCGGCCATCGGCGGCGTGACGCATGCCGGTCAGCCCGGTCGGCTCATGAGTGCGGCCGGAAGGCCGGTGTTAGCAAGCCGTCCGCCACATTCGTCCCGCGACCGCGGTCTCGAGGCGGGCCGGCTTGTCGGTGGTCGGCGGTAGTCTGCGGGCTGGCGGCGTTTTGGGAGCGTGCCGGGGTGGACCCATTGCTAGCCTGCTAGGCGCTCTGGCCCGGTCGTTGCGGGAGTGTTGGTCATGCTCGTGATCCACGGAATCTGGGCCTACGGGGCGTTGAGCCTGTGGGCCGAGGATTCCGCGGGCCCGGCCCAGGCCCGTCCGCGGGCGGGGCGCTCGTCACGCGCGCCGCGGCCGCATCCGTTTGCAGGCACCCTGGAGGCACTGGCCGACGCGGTCGCGGAGCTGGCCGGTCCCTCGGCCGACCTGGCCCGCAAGGCCATCGAGGACGAGCTGACCCTGCGCCTGCCGGGCACGCCGGACGGACCCCTGGCCTCGCCCGCGCTGATCAGGGACCCAGCCACCCAGCTCACGACGCGACCCGTCGTGACGGCCAGGCCAGGCCCGGACGCCGCGACGCCCGCCCGCCGGGCCAGGGCGGCGAGCGGCACAGCCGCGACGCCGGACGGCGCCGGAATGCTGGGCGGCGAGCCGGCGCCGCCGGACGCCGGGGCGTCCGGCGGCGGGGCCGAGGCGACGGGCGTCGGGGCCGGGGCGTCCGGCGTCGGGGCCGGGGCGTCCGGCGTCGGGGCCGAGGCATCGGGCATCCCGGCTGGGGCAAAGTCGCGAGGCGCGAGGCGGGTCACGCTCGGGCCCTGGCGCGTGCCCGCGCTGACCTTTGAGCCGGACACCGCCCTGGAACTGCTCGTCGCGCTCGGGGACCCGGACGCGCGGTCCTCGCAGGCCGTGACCGGGGGATCGGTGCTGTACCTGGCGGCCGTGGCCCGGCTGGCCGGGGACCTCGCGGCGCGCGGGCGCGTCCTGCCCGTCCTGGCGGCGGGCGAGGAGAGCGGGTACGCGGCCCGGTGGCGGCCCGCGCTGTCCGGGGCGGACGCGCAGCGAGCCCAGGACCTGGCCGCGGCCATGCCGCCGCTGTGCCGTGCGATCGAGGCCGAGGGAGCGCCCTCGGCGCAGGTGCTGAGCGAGGCGCTTGACGTGCTGGCCGACGCGGCGGCGCGGGCCCGCCTGGGCCGTGACCGCGAGTTCGGGCTGGTCGCCGCCGGGCCCGGTCGCCACCGGGCCCGGGTGCCCGTGGCCGAGCGCTGGGCCGCCGCGCTGACCGGCTCCGACGCGCAGGTGCCCCTCTCGACCGCGGAAGACGAGGCCGAAGCGGCCGAACTCGCCGCCGCCCTGGAGGAGTGGCGCGCTGCGGCGCAGATCCCCGTGGGACCGGTCCGCACCTGCTTCCGGCTGATCGAGCCGGAGGCGGGAGCCGCGGCCGGCGACGAGCCACTCGATGGCGCCCCCGGCGGGACGCAGCCGCCGGGCGGGGACTGGACCGTCGAGTTCGCGCTGCAGTCAACAGAGGATCCCAGCCTGCTGCTGCCCGCCGCCGACGTCTGGTCCGGCGCGACCGCGGGCGGCTGGGCCGCCGCCGGGATCCGGCACCCGGAGGAAGAACTCCTCGCCGGGCTCGGCACCGCCTCCCGGCTCTTCCCCGAGCTCGACCGGGGCCTGCGGACGGCCGCCCCCGCCGCGCTCACCCTCGACACCGACGGGGCGTTCCGCTTCCTCCGGCAGACCGGCCCGCTGCTGTCCGGGGCCGGCTTCGGCGTGCTCCTGCCGGACTGGGCCGGGGCCGCGCGCAAGTCCCGGCTGGGTCTCAGGATGACGACGCGGACCAGGACCACGTCGAGTGGGAGCGCCGCCGAGGCGAAGTTCGGCCTGACCGACCTGGTCGACTTCCGGTACGACCTGGCCGTCGGCGACCAGGCCCTGGACCCGGAGGAACTAGAGGAACTCGCCCGGCTCAAGATCCCCCTGGTCCGGCTGCGCGGCCAGTGGGTAGAGCTCGACGACCGTCACCTCCAGGCCGCCCTGAAGTTCCTGGAGCGCAACCGGACCGGAACCATGACCGCCGCGGACGCGCTCCTCGAAGGCCTGCGCGGCCCGGCGCTCGCCGGGGACGCCGAGGACCTGCCGGTGGCGACCGTCGACGCCGACGGCTGGCTCGCCGACCTGCTGTCCGGCCAGGTCGAACGCCGCCTGGCCCCGGTCGCCACCCCAGCCTCGTTCCGCGGCGAACTCCGTCCCTACCAGGAACGCGGCCTAGCCTGGCTCTCCTTCCTCGGCGACCTCGGCATTGGGGCGGTCCTAGCAGATGACATGGGCTTGGGTAAGACGATATCCGTATTGTCGCTTATGTCGTATCAAAAGGATCAAATCAAATTTAAGGAACGAATGCCATCGGAGTTGTCTACGCACCGGCCGACGTTGCTGGTGTGCCCGATGTCGCTGGTGGGGAACTGGGAGCGGGAGGCGGAGCGGTTCACGCCGGACCTCAAGGTACACGTTCACCACGGCGCGGACCGGCTGTCGGGGGACGAACTCGCCAGCGCGCTGAACGCGGCCGACCTGGTCATCACCACCTACGGGCTGGCCGCACGGGATCAGGAGGCGCTGGGCCAGGTCCGGTGGGCCCGGGTGGTCTGCGACGAGGCCCAGAACATCAAGAACGCGGCCACCCGCCAGGCCCGGGCGGTGCGCGCGCTGCCCGCGGAGTCCAGGATCGCGCTGACCGGCACGCCGGTGGAGAACCGGCTCACCGAGCTGTGGTCGATCATGGAGTTCGCGCTGCCGGGACTGCTCGGCACCGCGGAGCGGTTCCGCACCAGCTACGCGGTGCCGATCGAGCGCAACGGGGACGAGGCGGCCACCGAGCGGCTGAAGCGGATCACCAGCCCGTTCATCCTGCGCCGGCTGAAGACCGATAAGACGATCATCTCCGACCTGCCCGACAAGCTGGAGATGAAGGTCTGGTGCAACCTCACCCCGGAGCAGGCGTCCCTGTACCAGGCCACGGTCACCGACATGCTGGCCCGGATCGAGGCCGCCGACGAGGGCATCGAACGACGCGGCCTGGTGCTGGCCACGATGGCCAAGCTCAAGCAGGTGTGCAACCATCCCGCACACCTGCTCGGCGACGGCTCGCGGCTCGACGGCCGGTCCGGCAAGCTGGCCCGGCTGGAGGAGATCTGCGACGAGATCATCGCCGAGGGCGATCAGGCGCTCTGCTTCACCCAGTACGCCGAGTTCGGCCGGATGCTGCAGCCCTACCTGGCCGGCCGGCTCGGCTGCCCGGTGTCGTACCTGCACGGCGGCACGCCGAAAAAGCAGCGGGACGCGCTGGTCGCCGAGTTCCAGGCCCGGTCCGAACCGTCGCTGCTGCTGCTGTCGCTCAAGGCGGGCGGGACCGGCCTGAATCTCACCGCGGCCAGCCATGTGATTCACGTCGACCGCTGGTGGAACCCGGCCGTGGAGGACCAGGCCACCGACCGCGCGTTCCGGATCGGTCAGCGCAAGAACGTCCAGGTCCGCAAGTTCGTCTGCGTGGGCACGCTGGAGGAGAGCATCGACGCGATGATCGAGGAAAAGAAGGCGCTGGCCGAGCGGATCGTCGGGACCGGCGAGGGCTGGCTGACCGAACTGTCCGTGGCCGACCTGCGCAACGTCCTCTCCCTGAGGCCGGAGGCGGTGTCGGAATGAGGGCGCCGGAAATGACGGGGGGACGGTAACCACGAACTGGCACGACTACGGGCCGCCGCTGCGCGTGGCGGGCGGGATCCGGGCGCGGAGCAAGCGCGGGGCCATCGGGGAGCAGTGGTGGTCGCGCCGGTTCATCGACGTGCTGGAGTCGTTCGGCCTGAGCGGCCGGCTGGCCCGGGGCCGCAACTACGCCCGGGCCGGCCAGGTGCTCAGCCTCGAGATCTCGTGCGGCTACGTGACCGCCCGGGTGCAAGGGTCCCGGCCCAACCCGTACCGGGCGCGGATCCAGGTCACGCCGCTGACCACGCCGCAGTGGCGGCGGGTGGAGCAGGCGCTCGCCGGTCAGGCCCTGTTCCGGGCGCGGCTGCTGGCCGGCGAGATGCCGCGGGAGATCGAAGAGGTCTTCGTCGAGTGCGGCACTCCGCTGTTCCCGCGCTCGGCCCGGGACATGGACATGTCCTGCTCCTGCCCGGACTGGGGGGTGCCGTGCAAGCACCTGGCCGCGGTCTGCTACGTGCTCGCCGAGGCGTTCGACAGCGATCCATTCGGCATCCTGGCCTGGCGCGGGCGCGGCCGGGAGGACCTGCTCGCCGCGCTGCGCCGGCTGACGGCCACCGAGCCCCCGGCGCCGGTCGCGGCCGCCCGGACCGTGATCGACGTGGCTGACCGGCCGCTGGCCGAGTGCCTGGCTGACTTCTGGTCACCGGGGATGAGCCCGGCCCGGCTGCGGGCCCTGCCGCCGGCCCGGGCGACCGCGCCCGACCTGCTGCTGCGCACGTTCGAGCCGCCCGCGGTCGTGGTGCGCGGCGAGGACCTGCGCACCCTGCTCACCCCGGCTTACCAGCGGCTCGCGGCGGGCGAGGACCTGCCCGCGGACTGATCCGAGGGGTCAGGGGACGCGGGCCACCCCGCCGAACCACCAGTGCGAGCCGTCGCTGTCGGCCAGCTCCGGGTTCTCGGCGCCCCAGAAGCCGATGTGGGCGACCGAGGGTTCGGCGCCCTCGTACGGCGGCACCATGTCCAGCCCGGTGAAGAACCGCTCGATCTCCGCCCGCGACCGCGGGTAGACGCCCCCGGCCGGGGCGTAGACCTCCTTGCCCGCCTGAATCAGGCGGGGCGGCATCCCGTCGTAGGTGATGTGCGACAGCGCCAGGTAGCTGCCCGGGGCGAGCACGCTCAGGCACCGCTCGACCAGGCCCCAGGGCTGGCACTCGTCGGCCACGAAGTGCAGCACGCCGGTAAGCAGCAGTCCGGCCGGCTGGCCGAAGTCGATCAGCGCCCGAAGCGCGGGATCCTGCAGGATCGTGCCCGGTTCGCGCAGGTCCGCTGTGACCACGGCGGTCGTACCATCGTCGGCCAGCAACTCGCCCGCGTAGGCGTGGACCATCGGGTCGTGGTCGACGTAGACCACGTGCGCGCCCGGTATCACCTGCTGGACCACGCCGTGCGTGCTGCCCTGGGCGGGCAGCCCGGAGCCGATGTCAATGAACTGGCGGATGCCCTGCTCGGCCGCCAGCCAGCGGGCGGCCCGCTGATGGAATCCGCGGTTGACCCAGGCCGCGTCCTCCAGATCCGGCGAATGAGCGCGAATTCGCTCGGCGGCCTCGCGGTCGATCGGAAAGTTGTGCACCCCGCCGAGTACGTAGTCGTAGACCCGAGCCGCACTCGGCTTGGTCGGATCGACGCCGGGAGGAATCCGGGGATCCATGGTCATAGCACGTATATTACTTCATAACGGATAGTCCGCGAGACCGGGTGGCAGCTCCCGGCTGGCCTGCGGCGAAAGCCCCGCGTCGGGCCATTCCGCGCCACGCGAGCATATCGGCGCCGCGCCGCAGAGGCGAAGAACTAACCGCCTTGTCGCGATCGCGTTGCCGGCCGTTCAGCCAGGCTTGCTTGACTCCCATCCTGATTTTGGCCCGCATGCGGATCGCGGCCGCAGTGTCGCCGGCCCGCAGGCTAGGGCCGCAGGAGAGCGAGGAGGAACGATGCGTCTCCCGAATCCATTCGTGCCATTTAGATCAGGGCCTTCTCGGCTGCGACGGGTCTACGCGGCGGTCGGCGGCCTGGCGCTGATCGGGGCCGCCGCCACGAGCGCGCTGCCCGCGTCCGCGCAGGCGACGGAGCCGCCGGTGCCTCATCTGGACCACGTGTTCCTGATCATGGAGGAGAACAACGGCTTCCACGACGTGATCGGGAACAAGGCCGCCCCCAACCTCAACTACCTGGCCCGGACGTTCGGGCTCGCGACCGACTACTTCGGGGTCAGCCCGGACAGCAGCGAGTCCAACTACGTGGGCCTGCTCGGCGGCAGCACCCACGGGGTCACCAGCGACGACGCCTACTGGAAGAACAAGGTCAACGCGCCGAGCCTGATCAGCCAGCTCGACCAGGCCGGCATCAGCTGGAAGGCCTACCTCCAGGCCCTGCCGCACCCCGACTACCAGGGCATCTGCTATCCGGCCAAGTGCAACGGCGCCCCGGACAGCGACCCGCTGTACGTCTCCAAGCACGACGCCATCCAGAACTTCACCACCTCGCAGAACCCGCGTGACTGGTCCCGGCAGGTCCCGATCACCGAGCTGTCGCAGGACCTGACCAGCGGCGACGTGCCCCGGTTCAGCTACGTGGTGCCCGACGAATGCCACGACATGCACGGCGACCCGCCCTACTGCCTGGACAGCGGGAACATCCGCGACCCGCAGAACCAGCACCTGGTGGCGGTGGGCGACGCCTACCTCGGCCAACTGGTCAGCGAGATCACCCACGCGTCGTTCTGGGCCAAGGGCAACAACGCGATCGCGATCACTTACGACAACGGCGACAACAGCGCCGGATGCTGTGACGCGAACCCGGGCGGCGGCCAGATCCCGACCATCGTGATCACCAGCCACGGCCCGCGCGGCGTCCAGGACGCGACCCCGGCGAACCATTACTCGCTGCTGAGCACGATCGAGCACGCGCTCGGTCTCGGCTGCATCGAGTTCACCTGCGACACCAAGCACGTGGTGCCGCTGGGCAGCCTGTTCGCGATCACCGGCTCGAAGGCCGTCGCGACCAGCCCGCTGCCCGAGCTGACCTGGCCCACGCCCACGCCGGGCTTGCCGCCCGAGCCAGGGTCGATGACCACCTCGACCAAGACCGGAGGCGGCTGGACCGTGCAGGAGGCCGGCCGGCTCGGCTCGTCGGACAACAGCCTCGGCGCGGTCGCGGGCTCGTCGCCCGACGACGTCTGGGCCTTCGGGGATTTCCTGCCGGACGCGAAGGACAGCAACCAGGACGCCACGCTCACGTTCGCCGAGCATTACAACGGCACCAAGTGGACGGTTGTGCGGACGCCCAACACCGGGCCGAACTTCAACTCCTTCTACGGCGCGACCGCGAGCCAGGGATGGGCCTGGGCCGTCGGGGAGCACTTGAACGCCCAGTACCAGGACCGGGCGCTGGTCGAATCGTGGAATGGCAGCAAGTGGAGCATCGACAACCTGCCGCAGCCCGGATCCGTGCGCGACATGCTGTTCGGCGCGTCGGCGCTGTCGCCTTCCGACGTGTGGGTCGTGGGTGACCAGGAGGGCGCGAACGGCATCTTCGAGACGCTGGCCGAGCACTGGAACGGCCGGACCTGGTCCGTGATCCCGACCCCGGATCCCGGCTCCACCGGCAACCATCTCTACGGCGTGGACGCCGTCAGCGCGGACAACATCTGGGCCGTGGGCCAGCAACTCGGCGCGCACGCTCCCGACCAGGCGCTGGTCGAGCACTGGGACGGCTGGCACTGGTCGGTCGTGCCCACGCCACCGTCAGCGGTCGCCTCGGTCCTGCTCGACGGCGTGACCGTGCACGGCGGCCAGGTCTGGACGGTGGGCGAGTCGGACAGCCCGGCCGCCGGGCGCCCCCTGATCGAGCACCTCGCCGGCGGGCACTGGTCCGTGGTGAGCCTGCCGGCCTCGGTCGGCTCGGTCTGGACCAACCTGTACGGCGTCACCGTGACCGGCGGCGCCACCTGGGCGGTCGGGACCTACGTGGACCCGAAGACCGACAACAACAACGCCCTGGTCCTGAGCGGCGTCGGTAACCACTGGACCGTGGACCCGGCCCCGGACCCCGGTTCGGGCAGCAACATCCCGGGCGGCATCACCACGATCGACGGCCAGATGTGGATCGCGGGGATGTACGACAACGGAGGCAGCGAGCTACCGCTCATCGAGCACCGGTAGCAAGCAGCCAATTAGCCCGAAACGGCCTGCCCGGCCTGGTTCCACCGGCGACGAAGCCGGCGGAACCGGCCGGGCAGGCCGTCTTCTTGGCCGCCCGCGGGAGCGAGCGCCGAGCCAAAACCCCAGTTGGGTGCGGTATCGGATGCTAGAAAAGACATGCCGTGAGTAGCGGTGCCCGTTGTGTCTATGATGATGGTACTTACCTAGCAAAGGGGGGTCGCGTGCCTGAGCTGATCAGCCCTGACGGGCTCGAGGCCGATGCCGTCGTGCCACAATGCCTGGACAATCAATACGTGTCGGATGAAGTCTTCCAGGACATGGCCAGCCGGGGCGTCGACTATCTGGACGAAACCGTCACCGCGGCACGGGAGCGTGATTTCCGCACGGAGTTCATGCGGTCGTTGGTTTACTCCTCGCAGGTGGTCATCCAGCGGGCGAGTTTAAAGAACAGCAGGTTCTTGTACAAGAACTACCAGCCAGAAAACCGCGGCAACCTGCAAGCGTTCGCCAGGCTCATGCGAGAACATGCGATAGTTCCTACCTGTATACCGAAACGACGCTCGCCGATCCGACCGCGTTCCGGGTGCTCGACGAAGGTGGCCTGGCCGTCCAGGCGCTGCTGAGCGAGGTTGGTGACGACGCGCGCTGCGTGCGCCTGGCCGTTGGCGACGCGGCGAACAACGAAGCGACCAACATGATGGCCCGGGATTTCGGCGACGGGCTCACCCGGTTGAACAGCCTCGATGACGCACAACGAAACGCGATGGCGTCCGAGTTGTTCAGCGAGCGGGGCGCGCTTGACCAGGAGGGCAAGTGGGAGCAGTTCGAAACGGCCGTCGATGAACTCGCTGACTACGCCTACAAGAAGGTCAGGACGCAGCTGCGGGAAGGTAAGAGGATCACCCGTCAGGTGGTGTACCAGGACTGGTTTGCCGCGGGCGACAGCGACAAGGAGCGCCACGATAACGTGGCGTACGGCAGGTTCAAGAAGCCCGACGCGGGCAATCCGTTCGTGCTGGAGCTGAAGAAGTACGTCGACCTCGTCTACAACGTTAACCTACCGGATCACCTGAAGCGTTACACCTTTACGCCGGTCAACATGCCGTCGAGGATGGCGCTGCAGGATATGCCCCGGCAGGGGTTCAGCCGCGAGCAGATCGAGTCCGTCGCCACCAACTCGGAGGCCCTGGAATGGGTACGGCGCTCGTTCATGGCCCGGACGCAGTCGGCGATGAGCCTGCCCCTGCTGAGCGAGCTGACCGTATCCGATGTGGTGGCCATCCGCCAGTTGCCCGAATGGGAGCCCTTCAAGGACGGCCAGCGCCAGATCCTGGCCGATCCGCTGCATTACCTGGATCGGCTGGAGTCTTTCCAGGATGCTTTCGATGACTTTCAGCGGGCTCTTTCCGATTGGTACAACCGCCACTACGAGCGCCAGCGCACGCAGCAGCGCTACTGCAGCGTGGTCACGCTGGCGCTCAGCGTCGGGGGAATACTCGTCGTCGCGGGCTCGCACCTGGGTACGGTGTCACACGACCTGGCCGGCTTCACGATCCCCGAACTGGTGAAGCGGTTGCCGCACCGGGTGCCGGGATTCGCGGCCAAGCTCTTGGTGGGCGTCTACGACATCGGGCGGCACCGGCTGGACGCGGATCGCTCGTACACGATCGAGCTCATGCAGACCAACCAGGATCTGGTGGGTGAGGACGTGGCCAAGCTGCTGCATGCGGTCACTAGCTCCGGCGACGCCTTGCCCGGTGCCACCGGACTCGTGGCCGATCAGGGCATTCAGTAGGCGAGGACGCGCCGGAGCAGGGTCCGGCGCAGGCACCGACGAAAGGCTGACCTGACGATGGCCGACCGCGTGGAGTATTTCGCCCTCGTGCAGGCACGCCCGGAACTGTTCGCCAACCCGCCGGGCGCCGGGTTCGAGATCCTGCTCGACGAGGCCGAGATCCGCGACGCGCAGGCTCAGGCGGCGGCGCGGCTGCAAGCGGCCGGGGCGCCGCCCGGCTGGTCCGAGGTGGGAGTCGCCTTTCATGATCAGTACGCCCTGATCCTCCGCGATGCTGTCCGCTACGCCAACGGGTCAGCGGGGACCTACATCAGGCTGGTGGACGCCTATCCCGGGATCGTGGGGGTGGTGGTCCTCCCGCTCTGGCAGAGGCAGGTACTGCTCATCAGCCATTTCCGGCACGCCACCCGGCGCTGGCATCTCGAGATCCCCCGGGGCTTCGGGCGCGGTTCCGACCCGCGGCACGACGCCGAGCGCGAACTGCGGGAGGAGGTCGGCGCGGAGGGAATCGCCCTGACCAGCCTCGGTCACGTCTACCCGGATACCGGAACGGCCCAGTCGCGCGTGGCCCTGTTCTGCGCCGAGGTCACCTCGTACGGAAAGCCGGAAACGATCGAGGGCATCACCGATATCCAGCCGACCCCGCTCGCCGAGTTCGAGCAGATGATCGCCGAGGGCGCTATCGAAGACGGATATGTCCTGGCCGCCTACGCCCGTGCCAAGGCCCGCAACCTGATCTAGCTGGCGCTCTTCGCCTTCCTGGCCCGCCCGGCGCCGTCTTTTCTGGGCGCGACGAGCGCGACGCGGATATCCGGTGAAGAGCGGCTCTTGCTGACCTCCACGAGATCGGGCAGCTTCGACAAGAACGCGCGGAAGCTTCGGCTGTCGTAGTTGCGCTCGTCGAAAGACGGGTCCAGGGCGAGCATCTTGTTCTTCAGCCAGGAGCCGGTGGCCGTCGCGTCGGGTGACTCCTCCATGGCCGCGATCACCAGTCGCTTGGCGTCGGCGATGTGGAAGTTCGCGCCGACCTCGGCGCGCACGGCCGGGTTGACGGCGGCGACGATCGTGCCCCAGTACTTGTACTCCGAGCAGACCGCGACCAGCCGGGAACTGGCCGAGGCCTTGGTGCCGACGCCGACGACCCGCTTGCCCCACTCGCGCAGCCGCTGCACCAGCGGCGAGTAGTCGCCGTCCCCCGCGACCAGCAGGAACGTGCCGACGTCGGGGTGGGTGATCAGCACCTCCATCGCATCCACGGCCATCAGGATGTCGGCCGCGTTCTTCTGCTGGGCGCCGAACCTGGTCACCTGGATCAGCGTGATCCCGTTCTGGGCCAGGTTGTTCTGGTAGCGGGCGAACTCGGGCCGCGACCAGTCCGCGTAGGCCCGCCGGATCGAGGTGTTGCCGTAGTCACGGCACAGTAGCTCGAGCGCCTTGTACGGGATCGGGTCGGCCTGGCCGGGCAGGTCCTCGCCCGCCCCGAGGGCCAGGTTCTCCAGGTCGATGAACACCGCCACCAGGTCGCCGATCGATGCCTCGGCCACGCTGACCGGGGGCATCAGGCGATCCGCCGGTCGCGCTCAGCGGTTCGCTGCATGGTGGCCGCCTCTCGTTCGAACGAATGGTGTTCTCACGCTAGCCCCCCGGTGGCGTCAACCCGGGGAGGGACGGCGCGGGCGGCTCAGGCGCGTTTACTCATCAGAACGGAAAGTGCGCGCCGTGGCCGCGGCGGCGGGCGACCGGGGCCGGGGGTCAGGACCGGGCCGGGGCCTGATACCGCAGGCCGAGCAGCGGCGCGGTCTCCGCGAGCATCAGCTCGAACATCGGCTCGGCGTCCTCGAGCGCGAAGCTGAGGTGGCCGAAGACCTCCAGGCTGACGATCCCGTAGAGCCGCACCCAGCAGCGCAGGAACGTCAGCAGCAGGCCCCGCGGCAAGTCGGCGGCCAGCTCGCCCAGCCCCTCGCGGTAGCGCTCGAGCTGGGCGCGCAACGCCGGGCTGATCTCGTCGTCCGCGGGCACCGGGAACGGGTGCTTACGCCACAGCTCGAGGATCAGCGCGAAGAACGTGTTGCCGAACTTGCTGCCGCCCTCCGCGGTGATCTCGTCCTGCTCCACGTTCACACCGGGCAGCGGCGTGCCGAACAGCATGCCGAACTCCCGTTGGTGGTTCAGCGACCAGCGCCGGAACTCCCGGGCCGCCGCGGTGACCTTCGCGTTCAGGTCGCCGCCGGTCGCCGCGCCGGCGGCGTCGATCGCCGTCCGCAGGTCGGCGGTGAGCTCATTGAAGATGTCGGCGATCACGTGCTTGATGAGCTCGTCGTGGCTGCCGAAGTACCGGTATAGGGCCGGCGCGGTCATGCCCATCTCGCGGGCGATCGCGCGCAGCGAGACCGCGTCCGGGCCTTCCGAGACCAGGATCCGGCGGGCGGTCTGCTTGATCTCCTCCGTGGTCGCGGCGCGGACGCGATCACGGCGACTGGGCGCCTGCACCACATCGGCCTCCGGATGACGACAATGAACGAGAAGTTAACGGGATGTCTACGCAGCTTACACCGTTAGCTGTTTACAGC
>Ga0102924_1003949_pt1 | contig 15260 bp, 11 predicted proteins | sample PaiPotPPM11metaG_FD_80116 | JGI IMG/M metagenome (GOLD analysis project Ga0102924, IMG submission 80116) | Iron sulfur acid spring bacterial and archeal communities from Banff, Canada, to study Microbial Dark Matter (Phase II) - Paint Pots PPM... ... | reverse complement strand
GCACCAGCGGGACCGTCCTCGACGCCGGGGACGACCGCCAGGACCTCCCGCCCGCCAGCCTGACCAAGCTGCTGACCGGACTCATCGCCACCAGCGCCCTCCACCCGGCGGACACCCTGGTGGTCAGCGCCCGGGCCGCCGGCGAGCCCGCCTCCAAGATCAACATGAAGCCCGGCCAGGTGTGGACGTTCCAGGACGCCCTGTACTCCATGCTGCTCTCGTCGGCCAACGACGCGGCGGTGGCCATCGCCGAGCGGACGGCCGGCTCCCTCGAGGCCTTCGCCGCCGCCATGCAGGTGGCAGCCGCCCAGCTCGGCCTTCAGGACCACCCGGTCCTCCAGGACCCCACCGGGCTGGACAACAGCTTCTCGGTCAACGGCGGCAACCTGATGTCGGCCCGCGACCTGGCCATCGTGGCCCGGGCGGTGCTGGCCCAGCCCCTGCTCGCCCAGGTGGTGGCCACGCCCGTGTACCGGTTCCTCGGGCCGGACGGCATCAACCACCGGCTGGGCAACCACAACGCCCTGCTCAAGTCCTACAGCGGCGCCATCGGGATGAAGACCGGATATACCGCCAAATCGGGCGAGGACCTGATCGCCGCCGCCCGCCGGGGGGACCGGACGATGATCGCCGTGGTCATGGGGGCGCCCAACATGTGGCAGAACGCCTCGCACCTGCTGGACGAGGGCTTCGCCGGTGCCCCGGGAGCGGTCGGGACGGGTGACCGGCTGCCGCCGGTGCACCTCCCCGGCGAGCCGGTGCTGCCGCCCGCCGCCCGCATCGCCGGCATCAGCATCCCCGTGCAGGCGACCGTGCTCGTCGTCCCCCGGCGCCGGCCCTTCGTAGACACCCAGACCGTCATCCTCGTGCTCGGGCTGGTCGTGGCGGCGGCCGCCGTCGCCGTGCGCCGGCGCCAGATCGCCGTGCGCCGCCAGCGCCACCGGCGGCTGGCCGAGCGCCAGGAGATCGCCACGCAGTGGGGCAGCCTGCGCTGAGCCCGGTTCGGCTCCGGCTGTCCTGCCGCCGTCACCTTGCGCCCCTCGGCCGAGCCCCCGCTCAGCCGCCGGCTGACCGAGCGCCGTTCAGCCGCCGCTGGCGTCCTCGACCCGCTGCTTGCCGGCGCTGATGAAGGGCATCATCGCCCGTAGCTCGGCCCCCACCTTCTCGATGGGGTGGGCCTTGCCCTCTTCCTGAAGACGGGTGTAGTTGGGGAGCCCGTTGCGGTTCTCCTCCACCCACTCGGTGGCGAACCGGCCGTCCTGGATCTCGTCCAGGATGCGCCGCATCTCCTGCTTGACCTCGGGGGACACGACGCGCGGACCCCGCGTCATGTCGCCGTACTCGGCCGTGGTCGAGATCGAGTACCGCATCCCGGAGATGCCCTGCTCGTACATCAGGTCGACGATCAGCTTCAGCTCGTGGAGGCACTCGAAGTAGGCGCTCTCGGGCTGGTAACCGGCCTCGACCAGGGTCTCGAACCCGGCCCGCACCAACGACGTCAGCCCCCCGCACAGGACCACCTGCTCACCGAAGAGGTCGGTCTCGGTCTCCTCCGAGAACGTCGTCTCCAGCACCCCGGCCCGAGTCGACCCGATGGCGTGGGCGTAGGACATGGCCAGGTCCCTCGTCTTGCCCGACGGGTCCTGGGCCACGGCGATGAGCGACGGGACCCCCCCGCCTTCGGTGTAGGTGCGCCGCACCAGGTGCCCGGGGCCCTTGGGCGCCACCATGCCGACGTCGATGTGAGATGCCGGCTTGATCAGCCCGTAGCGGATGTTGAACCCATGGGCGAAGAACACGGCGTCCCCGGGGTTGAGGTTCGGCGCGATCGCGGCGTCGTACACGGCCGCCTGCTCGGTGTCGGGCAGCAGGATCATGACCAGGTCCGCCTCCCGGGCGGCGTCGGCCACCGGCACCACCCTCAGCCCGGCCGCCTCGGCCTTGGCCTTGGACGAGGATCCCTCCCGCAGCGCCACCCGCACGTCGACGCCCGAGTCGGCCAGGTTGAGGGCGTGGGCGTGGCCCTGGGAGCCGTACCCGACGATCGCCACCTTGCGCCCGGCGATCAGGCCGGGATCGGCGTCCTTGGCGTAGTACACGTTGGCCATGGGTTCAGCCCACCTTTCCCTTGACGGACCGCAGACGAGGAGTGTTGCGCTCCAGGCGGGCGAGCGCCACCCGGCCGGTGCGCTGGATGTCGACGATCCCGTAGGCCCGGAGGAGGTCCTCGAAGTCGTCCAGCTTGGTCGGCTGCCCGGCGAGCATGACGGTCAGGCCGTCCGAACCGACATCCACGATCTTGCCCTCGAAAACCCCCACCAGCTCGATGACCTGGCTCCGGGTGCCGGGGTCGGCCCGCACCGTAGCCAGCAGGAGCTCCCGCTCGACGGCCCCGGCCGGCTCCAGCTCCGAGATCTTGATGACGTTGATGAGCTTGAACAGCTGCTTGGTGATCTGCTCGATCGGCGCCGACTCGGCGTCCAGGACGATGGTGATGCGGCTGAACCGCTCGTCGTCGGTGGGCGCCACCGCCAGCGACTCGATGTTGTACCCGCGCCGGCTGAACAGGCCGGCCACCCGGGCGAGGACGCCGCTCTTGTTCTCCACCAGGACGGTGAGGGTGTGGTGGGTACCGGCCATCAGTGCCCCCCGCCGCCGTAGCCGCCGGGCAGCGAGCGCCGGAGCTCGAGGCCCGGCTGCACCCCGGGAGCGGTCAGCACGTCGTCGTTGGAAGCGCCGGCGGCGACCATGGGGAAGACCTTCTCTGACGAATCCGTCCGGAAGTCGATGACCACGGGCCGATCGTCGATGCTGTTGGCCTTCTCGATGGTGGGGACGACGTCCTCGGTGGTCTCCACCCGGAAGGCGGCGCACCCCATGGCCTCGGCCCACTTGACGTAGTCGGGCAGGTCGGGCGAGAGGTACACCTCGGAGTACCGCTCGTCGTAGAACATCTCCTGCCACTGGCGGACCATCCCCAGGTAGGCGTTGTTGAGGATGGCGATCTTGACGGGGATGCGCTCGGAGGAGGCGGTCACCAGCTCCTGGGCCGTCATCTGGAAGCACCCGTCCCCGTCCACCGCCCAGACGAGCTTGTCCGGCCGACCGACCTTGGCGCCGATGGCGGCCGGCACGGCGAAGCCCATGGTGCCGAGGCCGCCGGAGTTGACCCACGTGTAGGGGTGGTCGAACTTCCAGTACTGCGACGCCCACATCTGGTGCTGCCCCACCCCACTGGCCAGGATGGTGTCGGGCGGGCAGGCGTCGCGGAGGGCCTCGATCACGTACTGGGGCTTGAGGGGGCCCCCGTCCTCGGGCTCCTCGTAGGTGAGCGGGTACTGCTCCTGCCACTGCCGCAGCCGGGCCATCCACTCGTGGCGGTCGGCCTGGGTCCCCGCCGCCTGCACGGCCGCCACCAGATCCTCGATGACCGACTTGCAGTCCCCGACGATGGGCACGTCGGGACGGCGGATCTTGCCCAGCTCGGCGGGGTCGACGTCGACGTGGATGATCTGGGCATCAGGGGCAAAGGTGCCGACCCGACCGGTCACCCGGTCGTCGAAGCGGGTCCCGAGGGCGATGAGCAGGTCGGCGTGCTGCATGGCGGTGACGGCGGTGAAGTTGCCGTGCATCCCGGGCATGCCCAGGCATAGCGGGTGGCTGTCGGGGAAGGCGCCCCGGGCCATCAGGGTGGTGACGACCGGGATCCCGGTCAGGTCGGCCAGCGCCCGCAGGGCCTCGGCGGCCCGGGCCTTGAGGATGCCGCCGCCGACGTAGAGGACCGGGCGCCGCGACTCGGTGATCAGGCGGGCGGCCTCCTTGATCATGCGCGGGTGGCCCTTCAGGGTCGGGTGGTAGCCGGGGAGGTCCACGGAGTCCGGCCAGTACCAGTCCATCTCCGAGGTCAGCACGTCCTTGGGCAGGTCGAGCAGGACGGGGCCGGGGCGGCCGGTGGTGGCGATGTGGAAGGCCTCCCGCACGAGCTGGGGGATCTCCTGGGGGTCCATGATCAGCTCGTTGTGCTTGGTGATGGGCCGGGTGATCCCGACCGTGTCCACCTCCTGGAACCCGTCGGTGCCGATCATGGGGCGGCCCACCTGGCCGGTGATGGCGACCATGGGGATCGAGTCCATGTAGGCGTCGGCCAAGGGGGTCACCAGGTTGGTGGCCGCCGGGCCCGACGTCACCATGGCGACACCGGGGCGTCCGGTGACGTGGGCGTAGCCCTCGGCCATGTGGCCGGCCCCCTGCTCGTGGCGCACGAGGATGTGGCGGATGGTCGAGTCCAGGAGCGGGTCGTAGGCGGGCAGGATGCAGCCGCCGGGAAGGCCGAACATGACGTCGACCCCTTCCATCTCGAGGCTCTTGATGAGTGCCTGGGCACCGGTGAGTTTCATGGGGGCTCCTGAATCCTGAATTCGAGGCAACAAAAAAACCTCCCCGTCTGGGGAGGTCGAGGCGCACGACGCGGGGCGGCGTGCGCTAGGCGATGAGTACGAGGGTCGAGGTCCGGCGGGCCACGGGCGCAAGCATGACAGCCCGCAGCGGCGTTGGCAACCGCAGCGGCGTTGGCAACCGCGCCGCCTGCCTGGGGAAGGCCGGCCTTCTTGGAGAACGCCGCCCGTGTTTGAGAACGTGGCCCACTCGACGCCGAGCCGAGTGCTCCAGCGCGTGAAAAGCTTCCGCCGGCGCGTGAAAACCCCCGGCCCGGCGGCACATCGGGCGCCGGGTCCTTGCGCCTCGATCTGACCGTCCCCTGCCCACCCGGAGCCGAGGCCCGCCTTCAACCGCGCGCTTCAACCGCACCGCGCGCCGAGATCCACCGCGCCGACGGCTACGGGTTGGACGGGCCCCGCGCCCGAGCCGCCCTCGCCCGTCCCCAGGTCACGGTGCTCCGGGGAAGGCGGGTGCCGGGCTGCCAAGCCTTCCAACGGGACGACCTCTGGGCCTGCGACTTCTTCGGCAGCAGCGAGGTGCCGTTCACTGACGCGACCCGCACCCTGTGCGACCTCGGGGCGGTTGCTCCTCCCGACCTGGTCGGACGGGCCTTGGAGTCGATGCTGCGCCGCGACCTCACGTCCGTCCCTGCCCTGGAGAACACGATCGATCGCCTGTGCCGCAGGGGCCGCGCCGGACCGTCCGTCCTCGACGGCATCCTCCTGCGTCGGGGTTCGGCACCCCCGACCGAGAGCGACGCGGAGACCGTCTTCCTCCAGGTGGTCCGTCACCCGGATCGGCCCGACCCGACCCGCCAGCTCCCGCTGCTGGTCGACGGTCGGGTCGTCCACCGCATCGACTTCGCCTACGACTGGCCCTGGCTGGCTGCACCCGTGTGGGTGGAGATCGACGGCATCTCGACGCACGACGGGTGGAAGCGCTGACCCGCGACCTGCATCGCCAGAACACCCTCATGCGCTGCCGGCCCATCCTCCTTCGATTCACCTCCGTCGACGTCTACCGACGGCCGGCGTATGTGAGGCAGGAGGTGTGGCACCACCTCGGGCTCAAACGGTCAGAACGACACAGGTGACCAAATGTGACCGCCGTCGTGGGTCATGAGGACGCCACCGTTCGACACGGCGACCCCTTGGCTGGCGGTGGTGAACCCCATGTCCGCCCACGGCGGCCCGCCGGCCACCTTCGCCCAGGTGTGGCCGCCGTCGAAGCTGGCCTCCAGGCCCGTGCCCCCCGCGACGACGATCGTCGAGGGCGCCGGGCTGGCCACCACTGAGACGCCGGAGACGGGTACCGCCACCGGGGACGCGGCGAAGCTGGCGCCGCCGTCCGAGGAGGTGAAGAGGTGCTCGCCCTGCGGGGTCGACCACTCCCCCACGTCACAGACCGCCGCGAAGTCGGTCGGGGACGATGCCGCCAGGGCCGCGGGTCCCTCGACCGTGGAACACGGTGGTGTCCACGCCTGCCATTGCCCGTCCACCAGGCGGGCCCCGGCCACGACGGTCCGGTCGACCTGGACCAGCCACCCGGTGTTCCCCTGGAGCACCACTTCGGTATGAGGCACCGGGCCGGCGCCCGCCCCCAGGACGACCGACGCCAGCTTCCACACATCGCTCCCCACCGGACTGCTCTCGATGCGGATGTGCCCGTTGCCGTCGAAGATGGCCGCCTGGACCGACCCACCCGACGCCTCCAGGGCCGTCACGGCCGAGCCGGGCGCGGCCAGGAGGCTGACCCTCCCCCACGTCGCCCCTCCGTCGTGGGTCGACCACAGACTGTCTCCCCAGGCCCAGCCGTTGAGGGGGTCGGCGAACCGCACGGCCGTGACCGCCGCCGGCGGGGCCGGGATCCCGACCCAGCTGTGACCACCATCGGCCGTGCGCAAGACGGCGCTACAAGGCGCCTTTGCGCACGGTGCCGTTCCCAGGACCCAGCCAGTGCTCGCCGACACGAAGGTGACCGAGCTGGCCCGGAAGCCGGCCGGCACGGGGCCGCCCGGCGGCCCAACTGGAGAAGGAGCGGCGGCGCCCGCGCCCGAGGCGCCCGCGCCGGCGGCCACGCCGCCCGAGGCCGCCGCCTGCGGCGCTGACCCGCTCCCCCCTGCACCCGTCGGAGCGGCTGCCGAGCTGGCGGGGCGGGGACCGGCGGCCACCGACGTGGCGCGATGACCCGAGCCCGACACCATGACCACCAGGGCGATCAGCGCCGCCGCCCCGATGAGCCCGGCAGGCACGCCGAGCCAGAGGCGCCGGGCACGGGCGCGCCCGATCGCGGTCACGTTGCCCGGCTCCGCATACCGCTCCCAGGCATCCGGCGGTGAGGTCACCGTCGACGCCTCCTGCCGCAGCGTCCGCGAGAGGCGCTCGATCAGCTCGTCGTCGGTCATGGCTCCAGCACGCTCCTCAGGTCGGCCAGCGCCCGGTGGGTGAGGGATTTGACCGTGCCCTTCCGGCACCCCAGGGCGGCGGCGATGTCGACCTCGGAGAGGTCCAGGTAGTAGCGGAGCACCAGCGCCGCCCGGCGCCGCGGAGCCAGCTTGGCGAGGGCGTCCCACACCTCGTCGTGCTCCGGCTCGCCCGCGGCGGGGACGGTCACCGGGGTGGCCTGTTCGAGCCGGCGGCGGCGGTGCCAGGAGTAGCAGGCGTTGGTCACGGTGCGCCGGAGGTAGGCGGCCGGCGAGTCGAGGTCGGCCCATCGCGGCTGGACGCGGATGAACGAGTCCTGCACGAGATCCTCGGCCGCCGCCCGCGACTGGGTGAGCAGGTAGGCGAGACGGAGCATGGGCTGGTGCTGGGCGCGGTAGAAGTCCTCGAACCGCTCCGGCGCCGAGACCACCGGCTCGGGTTCGACCAGTCCCATCGGGCCCATCATGGGTCAGACGCATGGCGGCCACGTTGGGTTCCCGGACGCCTGGCCTACGCTTCGGGCCGTGGAGGACGTCGAGGACACCCCCGAGCAGGCCGCCTTCCGGGCCGAGGTCCGCGCCTTCCTGGCCGGCCACCTCGAGCCCCGCCGGCCCAGCGATCACCTCCAGATCATGGGCGCCGGAAGCGACGATCTGGACACCGGCCGGCGCTTCCTGGCCACCCTGGCGTCGGGGGGTATGGCCGTGCCGCGCTGGCCCCGGCAGCTCGGTGGGATGGGGGCGACCGCCGACCAGGCCGGCATCGTCGCCGAGGAGCTGGCCGGCTTCGAGGGAGCCGACCTCTACCCCTTCATGGTCGGCATCGGGCTGGTGGGGCCCACCCTGATGGAGCACGGCACCCCTGAGCAGCTCACCCGCTGGTTGCCCGGGATCCGCAGCGGCGAGGAGATCTGGTGCCAGCTCTTCTCCGAGCCCGACGCCGGCTCCGACCTGGCCAACCTCGCCACCCGGGCCGAGCGTGACGGCGACGTGTGGAGGGTCACCGGCTCCAAGGTCTGGAGCAGCCGGGCCCATTACTCGCAGTGGGGGCTGCTGCTGGCCCGGACCGACGCCTCCGTCCCCAAGCACGCCGGCATCACCGCTTTCGGGATGGACATGGGCTGCCCGGGGGTCACGGTCCGGCCGCTCCGGCAGATGAATGGGGACACCCACTTCAGCGAAGTATTCATGGACGGCGTCGTCGTCCCCGATGACGACCGGATCGGGCCGACGGGGACGGGTTGGAAGGTGGCGATCACGACGCTGGCCCACGAACGGGCCTCGATCGGAGCCGGGTGGGGAGCGGTCACACCGACCCAGCTCTCCGGTCTGGCCCGGCGGCACGGGGCCGATCGCGACCCGGTGACGCGGGCACGGCTGGCCGGCGTCGTCGCCGATCTGGAGGTGTCGCGGATGAGCAACCTGCGGGCCAAGATGGCTGCCCGCTCCGGCCGGCCGCCGGGACCCGAGGGGTCGGGCGCCAAGCTGCGCAACAGCCAGGTGCTCCAGCGTCTCTCCGACCTGGCCCTCGACCTCGAGGGCCCGGGCGGCCTGGTGGAGGGGGACGACTGGCAGACGCTCTTCCTGACCGGGCCGTCCTTGGGCATCCGCGGCGGCACCGACGAGATCCAGCGCAACATCATCGGCGAGCGCGTCCTCGGCCTGCCGCCCGAGCCGAGGGTGGACAAGGACAAGCCGTTCCGTGGGTGAGCAAGCCCGGCTCGCCCACCTCCGGGGGCGCCGGGCGGACATGGTGGCCGCCCTGGCCTCCCTGGTGGAAGCCGAGTCGCCGTCCGACCAGCCGGCGGCCCTCCGGGCGTGCGCCGAGGTGATCGCCGGCCTGATCACCGAGCGCCTCGGCTCGCCCCCGGGTGAAGGACCCCACCTGCTGTGGTCGGGGGGCGGGCCGACCAGGGTGCTGCTCCTCGGCCACTACGACACGGTGTGGCCGCTGGGGACGGCAGCCCACTGGCCGTTCCGCGTCGACGGGGACCGGGCCACGGGGCCGGGCTCGTTCGACATGAAGGCCGGCATCGTCCAGATGGTGGAGGCCGTCGCCACCCTGGAGTCGACGGACGGCGTGGCGCTGCTGCTCACCGCCGACGAGGAGCTGGGTTCCCAGACGTCACGGGCCCTGATCGAGGACACCGCCCGCGGGGCGGCGGCCGCCCTGGTCTGCGAGCCGAGCCTCGGCGGCCGGCTCAAGTCGTCCCGCAAGGGCACGGGCATGTACACGGTGCGCGTCCACGGCCGGGCTGCGCACGCCGGACTCGAGCCGGAGAAGGGGGCCAATGCCCTGATCGGCCTGGCTGAGGTCGTCCTCGCCGCCGCCCGCCTCGGCGACCCCGCCCGGGGGACCACCGTCGTTCCGACCGTGGCCATGGCGGGGTCGGCCACCAACGTGGTCCCCGCCGAGGCACGCGTCGAGCTCGACGTCCGGATCGCCGAGCCGGCCGAAGCCGACCGCGTCGACGCCGACGTCCGCCGTCTCCAGAGCGGCATCGGTGGGACGACCGTGACCGTGGAGGGTGGGCCCAACCGGCCGCCCATGCCGGCGTCGGCCTCGACCGCCCTGCTCGCCCTCGCCGAGGAGTGCGCCGCCGACGCTCGACGGGTTGGGGGCCGTCGCCGACGGCCTGCACGCCGAGGGCGAGCACGTCCTCGTCCCTGCCATGTCCGACCGGGCGGCCCTCCTCGCCGAGCTGATCCGCCGCCTGAGCTGAGCCCAAACGCTCAGGCTTCGGTTACCGCTCCCCGTTCGGCACCCTGGGCCAGGCGGGCGTACTTGGCCAGGACCCCCGTCGGGTAGCGGGCGGGCGGGGCCTTCCATCCCGTCCGGCGCCGCTCGATCTCCGCCTCGGGGACGTCGAGGTCGATGGCCCGCCGTTCGACGTCGATGACGATCCGGTCACCGTCGCGGACGAAGGCGATGGGGCCGCCGTCGACCGCCTCGGGGGCGACGTGGCCGATGCAGAAGCCGTGGGTCCCGCCGGAGAACCGGCCGTCAGTCACCAAGGCGCAGTCGCCGCCCCGGCCCGCTCCCTTCATGGCGCCGGTGACGGCCAGCATCTCCCGCATGCCGGGGCCTCCCTTGGGTCCCTCGTAGCGGATGACGACCACCGACCCCGGCTCGATCCCGCCGGCCAGGATGACCTCCATGGCGGCGTCCTCGCCGTCGAACACCCGGGCCGGGCCTTCGAACAACAGGGTGTCGATGCCCGCCACCTTGACCACCCCACCCCGCGGCGCCAGCGACCCGCGCAGCACGGCCAGGCCCCCCTCGGCGTGGATGGGGGCGCTGAGCGGATGGACCACCGCCCCGTCCGGCGCCGGGGGGTCGAGCGCATCGAGCTCCTCCCCGATCGTCCGCCCGGTCACCGTCAGGGCATCGCCGTCGAGCAGGCCGGCGTCGAGGAGCGCCCGCATCACCACCGGGACCCCGCCCACATTGTCGAGGTCCACCATGTGGTACTTCCCGTGGGGCTTGGTGTCGGCGATGTGGGGCACCCGCCGCCCGATCCGGTTGAAGTCGTCGAGGTCCAGCTCGACCCTCGCCTCGTGGGCGATGGCAAGCAGGTGGAGCACGGCGTTGGTGGAGCCACCCAGGGCGTTGACGACGGCAATGGCGTTCTCGAAGGCGGCCTTGGTGAGGATCTGACGGGGCCGGAGCCCGAGCTCGAGGAGGTGCACGACGGCCTGCCCGCTGGCGAAGGCGATGGCGTCCCGCCGCTCGTCCACCGCCGGAGCCGATGCGCTGCCCAGCAGGCTCATCCCCAGCGCCTCCCCGACCGACGCCATGGTGTTGGCGGTGAACATCCCCGCGCAGCTGCCGACCGTCGGGCAGGCGTTCCGCTCGATCAGGGCCAGCTCCTGGTCGGACAGCCGTCCGGCGGCGTTGGCGCCGACCGCCTCGAAGACGCTCACGATGTCGAGGGCCTCGTCCCGCCCCGGGATCCGCCCGGGGAGGATGCTGCCCCCGTAGACGAAGACGCTGGGTAGGTCGACCCGGGCGGCCGCCATCAGCATCCCGGGGAGGCTCTTGTCACAGCCGGCGAACGTCACCATGGCGTCGAATCGCTCGGCGTGCATCATGCACTCGACCGAGTCGGCGATCAGCTCCCGGCTCACCAGCGACGCCCGCATCCCCTCATGCCCCATGGAGATGCCGTCGCTGATGGCGATGGTGGTGAACTCGAGCGGGAAGCCGCCGGCAGCCCGCACGCCGTCCTTGGCCCGCTTGGCCAACCGGTCGAGCGGCATGTTGCAGGGTGTGACCTCGTTCCAGGACGACGCCACTGCCACCTGCGGCTTGTCCCAGTCGGCATCGGTCATGCCGACGGCGCGGAGCATGGCGCGGGCCGGCGCTCGTGTGTTGCCCTCGGTGACCTCGCCACTACGCGGCTTCATGGGGTTCGGCATGGCTAGGAGAATAGGGCCGGAGGCGCGCGCGGGCCGCCGCCCGACTTCAGCCGAGGACGCCGTTGATCGCCGTCAGAACCCCATCGGACACCGCGCCCGATCCCCCGAACACGAGCATGCGCTGGATCGTCTGGCGGTTGGCGGTGAGGTAGCCGGCCAGCGCGGACGACACCGAGGAGGGGTCGGTGAGGAGCATGGGGCCACCCAGTTCGGCGATGGCGGCGCCCCCGGCGAGTGCGTCGGGGAAGTTGGTGCCGCTCGCCGTGCCGACGGAGGTGACGCCGGAGAAGAACCGCTGGGCGACCATCACGGCCGTCTGGTACCGGTCGGCCCCGACGATGGGAGTCGCCGCCGGATCGGCCGCCGCCGCCGGGCCACCGAGGGCGAAGACCTTGTCACCGGGGTGGGCGGACAGGTAGCCGGCGGTGGACGGATCCATCCCCGACCCGTTGGTCAACAGGACGGCACCGGATGCCTTGGCGGCGGCAGGACCGCCGGAGAGCGCGTCGGGGAAGTTGCTCCCCGTGGCCAGGAGGATGGTCGTCGGATTGCCGAGGGCCTGCGCCACGGCGAGGGCCGTCTGGTAGCGGTCGGCGCCTTGCAGACGGACGGGCTTGAAGCCGAGCCCGGCCAGGGCTTGGTCGATCGACGGGTCCAGGGCCCCGGCGCCGCCGAGCAGGTACACCGTCCCCCCGGGGGTCAAGACCCGCTGGATCTCGGTCTGGGCTTCCGGGTCGAGGCCCGTGGTCTCGGTGAGCAGCAGGGGGCCGTGCTGGGCCACCGCCAGCGGCGTTCCCGCCAGGGCGTCCGGGTACAGGTCCGACCGGGCGAGGACGACCACTCCGGCGCTGTTGGCGGACGGGAAGGACTGCTGCGAGGTCAGCACCGCGGTGTCGACCCTGCTCGTCCCACCGATGCGCTGAGCCTGCACCCCGGGGGTCGTCGTGGGTGGGGCGGTCGTGGTCGTCGTGCTGGGCGGAGCCGTCGTGGTGGTGGGCGCACCACCGCCGCCGCCACCACCTCCGCCTCCTCCGGCACCGCCACCGCCCACCACCGGAGCGGTCGGCACCACGGCGTTGGACAAGCCGGAGGGTGCGCCGGCGCCGCTGGTGTTGGTGGCGGTGACCCTGAACTGGTAAGTGGTGCCATTGGTCAGATTCCCGACCGTCGTACCCAGCGCGCCCGTGGTCGTCGTGCCCGTGCAGGCCGAGCAGACAGGCGTGACCGTGAGGGTGTAGCCCGTGATGGACGATGTGCCGCTGCCGGCGGGCGCCGTCCACGAGACCGTGGCGGAGGCGTTGCCGGCGGTCGCCGCCGGTGTCCCCGGCGCCGCTGGGGTGGAGTCGGTGCCGCTGAGGGCCACGGTGATGGGGTTCGCTGACGCGTTGGTCTGGACGTCGAGGGTGGCGGTCTCCGGGGCCCCCGCCTTGGGAGTGAAGTCGACGGTGGCGGTGCAGGAGGCGCCCGGGGCGATAGCCGCCGATGAGCATGTGGTCGTCGGGTCGATGGCGAAGTCGGCGGCGTTGGTGCCGCTGATCGACAGGGAGACGGTCAGGTCGGCGGTCGCCGCCGCCTGGTTGGTGATCGTGGTGGACTGGGTGGCCATGGGCGTGGCGTTCCCGGCCACCGTCCCGAAGGGCAGGGTGGTGGGCGACACCTGGGGATCCGGCGCGGGGGTCGTGGACGTGGCCGCGCACAGCCCGGCAACCAGGTTGGTCAGGTTCGGGGTGCCGAGCCCGGACGCCATGTCGTAGCCGGTGGTCGCCGGGTACTCACCGCTGTTCTTCAGGAGGACATCGTTGTTCCCGGTGGTGACGTCGTTGAAGCTCGCGGCCGTGGACGTCGATGACGCGAGCTGGTAAAGGGTCGGGTTCAAGAACCCGGCCGAGCCACCTATACATGACGTATTGGCGGCGTTGACCTGGTTGGCGATGGCGGTGAAGGCGGCCCACAACGGGGCGCCGAGGCTGGTCCCACCGATCCGGAACCAGGTGGACCCGCTGCACTGGCTCCCCACCGTGCAGAACTCGCCATAGCCGAAGTTGGGATCGGCCGAGGCGGAGACATCGGGAACTTCACGGCAGTTCCCCGAGGTGGCCGAGCAGGGTGTTCCTGACGACAACCTCGAGATCACGCCGGGTGCCGCTTGCCACGTCGGCATCGTCCACAACCGCGACACCCCGCCGCCGCCGCCCTCCTTGAGGCTGGTGTTGTCCCACACTGCTTCCGTTCGGGGACTGACACTGGACAACGTGGTCCCGCCCACCCCGGTCACGTCCGGCTGGCTGGCTGGATCGTCCACGGCCAGCGCCGTGCCAGTAGTGCAGTCCTCCGAACCATTGTCGCCAGCAGCGGCGAAGATCGTCTGCCCCTGGGTGGCCATCTGCTCGAAGGAGAGGGCTTCGGCCTGAGCTCCCGTCGAGCCGAGCGCAGACTCACACAGTCCCCAACTGGTGCTGACGACCTTGGCGGTGTCATCGCTGGCGATCTGGGCGTAGAGCTGCTGGGCAGAGCTCTGGGGGGCCTCGTACACGTGGATCGCAGCTCCCGGCGCCAGCCCTGCGACAGCTTCGATGTCGGCCTCGACCTCGATGGCCCCGCCACCAGGGGCCGACATCGGCGCGATCGCCGTCCTGATGATGGTCGGCGAGACCCCCACGCACGACTCGTACGTGCCGATGTCCGTCGACGAGTAGTCGTCGAGCTCATACAAGGCGACGGTCTGGCCGGTACCCGTGTCCGACGACAGCGAGCTCGCGCCGTAGGTGCTCAAGAGCTGCCCGGGGGTGTACGCACCTGATGGGAAGCTGGCACAGGGGGCACTCGGGTTCGGTGATGTGGCCGGAGCCGCCACCCTTGGTGTCGACGCCGGCCCGATGATCGGGGTGTGCTGCGGTTGGGCCAGGTCGTCGAGGCCCACGATGCCCATCACCGCCGGCGCGACAGACGAGTCAAGGGACGGGGCCACGGCGTTTCGGTATGCCACGCGACCGCTCGGCAACCGATCCTGCTCGAACCTCACCGCGAACGCGGCCGCGGCCGCCTCGACTGTCGTGTCGACGGGGATGGTCAGGTTGTTGGCGAGTGGAGTCCCGGGGTTCAGGCCATGGGCCCGGAGGCTCGACTCCACGGCCGCCAGCGTCGCAGGGGTGGCCCCGAACCGGGTGGCGAACTCCCCGCGAGCGAGGTACTGGTGGTAGAGCCCGGAGCCCGGCGTCGACACGGCGGTGGCCAGGGCGGCCAGACCAGCCGAGTCCGACGGTTGGAGGACCACGTCGAGGTGCAGCGCCTGGTCGCTCGCCGGCGTGCCGACGGCAACGGAGCCGGCTGGGGGAGCCGGGGGCTGGCCGACCGGCCTGGCCGACGGAGCTACGCCCGCCGCCGCCCTGGCCGGCAAGGACATCGCCGCCAGCGCGGTGCAGGACCCGATCAGCACAATGGCCGCACGGAGAGCCAACCCCGCGCTTGTGGTCCGGGATCCGGACAATGTTGTTCGCTCCTCCAGCGGCCCGCCCCAGAGGGATCAAGGGGGCCCATGTCTCCATCGGCATCTCTCAACGGGTGCATGAGCGCCCAAAACGCCGGTGGTCACCGCTAGGCGAGGATCAATTCAGGAGGGCCTGGTAGGTGAGGGCGCGCATCTCCCGCCGGACCGGGTAGGTGGACGAGGGGACGAGCTGGGTGAGCAGCATGGCGATCAGCTCCTCGGACGGGTCCACGAAGAAGATGGTGCTGGCCGCTCCCCCCCCAGGCATACTCCCCCGGCGAGCCGATGATGTGCGCCCGGGCGGGGTCGAGCAGCACTGAGAACCCCAGCCCGAACCCGATGCCGTCGTAGGACGTCTCGCTGAACACCGGGCGGCCCATCGACGTGAGATCACCGTTGCCGGGCAGGTGGTTGCCCGTCATGAACGCCACCGTCTTGCGCCCGAGGATCCGGTGGCCGTCCAGTTCCCCGCGGTTGAGCAACATGGTGCAGAAG
>Ga0102924_1003948_pt1 | contig 15260 bp, 10 predicted proteins | sample PaiPotPPM11metaG_FD_80116 | JGI IMG/M metagenome (GOLD analysis project Ga0102924, IMG submission 80116) | Iron sulfur acid spring bacterial and archeal communities from Banff, Canada, to study Microbial Dark Matter (Phase II) - Paint Pots PPM... ... | reverse complement strand
AGGCTTGGCGGCGGGTATCGGCGTCGTGCCAATCGTGGTCATAATTGTCGAGACGGTAGCGAAATTTCACTTTCTGCGGAATCGCGAAGGTGGGCGAGGTGTAATCAATTTGCAAGTCCCTCGGATTTGGAGGGATTTTGAGATTGGGCGTTGCTTCGAACAGCTTTCGGTCAGCAACGAGCGATTCGATGTACGCCTGCGCCGGGAGCGCTTTCTGCGAGAGCTTGCCCGGGTCCACCATCTGCACCACACCCGAGTTCACAAACCAGACGCGCCCATCGGGCGAGATCGCAGCTGACTTGAAGGGTGGTCGCGTGGATGGACGGGCTCCGTCCAGTACGCCGTAAAAACGTACCTGGATTGTTGCTTCCGGGCTGGCCCACCATCGCTGGAGCTCAGAGTCTGAAAGCTCAACCACGCCACACTGAGTATTGAGCCACCAGCGCTTTTCATTGTCCTCAATGAAAGAAAAGATACCATCACAGGGCAGGCCATTTTTCGTGGTCATTCGCTGCACCTTGCCTTGCCGCAATCCAACGAATCCGTCGTCGAATCCGGCCAAGACAGATCCGTCTGCCTCAGCAATTATTTGATTGGCCCAAGGATCAGCTTTGGAACCTACCGGAAACTTTTTCAGAACACCATCATGGAACAGAACAAAGTCCCCGGTGCGAGTGCCAATCCAAATTCCTCCCTGAGGAGCCGGGGCCAAGCGGCCTGTGGGAATTTGTGATCGAGAAAATTCTTGCTGCACCTGGAAATCACGGATGCGTACAAGCTTTCCGCTCGCGCACTCAGCCCAGATATTCCCATCGACGTCCTCGATCAATTCAAAGACTAATCCGAGTGGCTGATGATTCGGTTCGGGCAGGCGGCGAAAATGGCCATTCTTGAATACATAAAGCCCGTCATCCACCCCGACCCAGGTGTTTCCTGCATGGTCTTCCAACAAAGAAGAGACCTGGCTTCCCGGAAGGCCATTTCCGGTGCGAATCGATGAGATCGCCCCATTTTTCTCTATGTGATCGAGCGATTCAGCATTGGCTATCCAGATCGTGCCATCTCGGCTTGCGGAAATGCCTACCGCCCAGTCTTTTGCCAAGCCCTCAACGGCTGAGAAGGTCGTGATCGGCGGATCGTGGAACTTGTCGACACCATTGCTTGTGGCGGCCCAGACAATGCCCTCCCGATCTTCGAACAGAGTGCGAACGAAATCGCTAGACAAGCCTTCCGTCCTTGCGTAATGGTCGACAGCGTTTCCATGTACACGAAAAATCCCGTCGTTATCACTGCCGACCCAGAGATTGCCCTCGCGGTCGAAATGCAGGGCGAACACGCCGAACTTACTGCCATCGAAAGTCGGCGTCACGAACGATCTGACGGAACCGTGTTCGAATCTTGCAAGTCCTTGCCCCGGTCCTTTTGAAATTATGCCGACCCACACGGAACCGTCGGGCCCCCGAGCCAGACTTATTATTCCGGGGGCTCCTGCATTGGACCTCAGACCTGCAATCGAGTACATCTCCGACACACCCGCATGCCAGTGGACAAGGGCACCCTGCCCCCCCAGCCAAAAGCCACCTTTTCCATCCTCTACTATCGCATCGATGGGAGAGACCGGAATTCCATCTGCCTTGCCAAAACACTTGATCGCACCTTGGGTAACATGGCAGACGGGCTCTGAAATGCCATTTTCGCCCCGCGCAACCCACAACGAGCCATCTGCGTCTTGGCTTAAATTGCTCGCATTGGGCATCAGCCCTTCTAGTTCAAAATGAGCGATGACATTCCCGCCTTTAAGGTAAGCAATGCCAGTCGCACCGAGTGCCCAAAGCCCACCTGCGTGGTCGCCCACGATGTTCCGAATTCTGCCTATGGAGGCGGCGTCAGCGGGCAAACGCCAAAGACGGAACTGGACGCCGTCGAACCTATAGATCTCGCCGCGAGAAGACAGGAACCAAAGAAAACCATCGAACGTTTGCGCGATCGTGTACATGCCGGAGGGCGCGGAACCGTCCTGGATCCGCCATGAAGTATGCATGTACTGAGTGAGGCGATTGTGTGGATCGAGGGCCTGAACCGGGGCTGCTATCAACCACACGCAGAAGAGACAAGAGCCCAGGGTCGCCGCAATCGCGGGGCGCGGCCCTCTAAAGCCCAGCAGAAGTGATCGCCGAGAAGCTATCTTTCCCATGTTCGTAGCAGAGCAGCGCGCCTAGCGACAATGAAGAGCAAGAGTATGCCACTTCCTGGCGACCTAATTTAGCACTCGGGGCCGCGGCTGTCAGCGATTCTGATCCGTGGGCGAACTCCTAAATGGGCAGTCCTTTCCCCGGGGCGGATCAACACAACCATGGATCGCGGAGCCACTTGATAGATCGACTGCTGCAGCGGCGAGCCGTTCTCTGAGAAATCGGTGGGACTCGGCAAGTCTGTATCCACAATTCTCAACCAATCTTGCGGTGAACCTTCCTGGATATGGAACGGCAGTTCTTGCCAATAGGCATTGATCATCACGTAAAGATCGTTATCGCCCTGCGATGCGCCACGTAGGCAAAATGCCAGGCTTCGTGATTCCGGCGACAGATCGACCGTGGGGGCAGTGCCGTACCAGAAGATATCTTCGCGCCAAAACCTGCTGCGACATAAAGAAGGATGGGACTTGCGGAACGCAATCATGCCTTTGAAGAAGCGGAATATGTCTTGATTCGCCTTGAGCTGACTCCAATCCAGCCAGCTGATTTCGTTGTCCTGGTTATACGGGTTGTTGTTTCCGAACTGTGTATTCAGGAACTCGTCACCGGCGCGGAACATCGGGATGCCGTTCGAGAGCATGAGGAGGCAGAAGAAGTTTTTAGCCTGTTTCCGGCGAAGTGCCAGAACCTCCGCCGGCGCGCTCTCGTGTCCTTCGTGTCCACAGTTCCAACTGTAATTCGCATCCATGCCGTCTTGATTGTCATGACCGTTTTTCCAGTTGTGTTTCAGATTGTAGGAAACGAGATCGTAGAGCGTGAAGCCATCGTGGCAATTGATGTAGTTCACGGTTTGGAAGGCATGATAGGCATGCTCGCGACTGTCCGGGAACAAGTCATCGCTGCCGTAGATACGACGCATAAGGTCGGGGACGATCCCGGCGTCGCCCCTGACAAAACGGCGGACATCGTCGCGATAACGAGCGTTCCATTGCAGCCAGGTCGTTCCCGGGAATCCGCGTCCGAGCTGATAGCCGCCAACGTCCCAAGGCTCCGCGATCAACGCCAACCGGCCCAACTCGGGGTCCGCAGCGATTTCGCTGAATATGGGAGCATCTCCCCAATTCAGGGATCCGTCTGCATTGCGGCTAAACACCGACGCCAGATCGAAGCGGAAACCATCGATGTGCATCTCGTTCTTCCAGTACCGCAGGCTGTCCATGACCATTTTCCGCACATGAGGCTGGCTGAAATTTAAAGTGTTGCCGGTACCCGAGTAATTGGCGTATGGGCTGGCCGGGTCGGAGGACTGCATGTAATAGCCTGCAGCGTCGAAACCCTTGAAGCTGTAGGTAGGGCCGAGGTGGTCACCCTCGCATGTATGGTTGTAAACAACGTCGATCACGACTGCGATCCCGGCTTTGTGAAAAGCCTTGACCATCTTCTTGAACTCAAGATGTTGCCCATCCTCATCAGCACTCGATGCATACTGCGCGTGAGGCGCGAAGAAGTTCAAAGGCATGTAGCCCCAATAGTCTCTTTCGTGAGGATCGCGTTGAAAGACGGGCATCAATTCGACAACGGTGATCCCAAGATCCTTCAGATATGGAATCTTTTCGATCACCCCGGCATAGGTGCCGGCTTGCGAAGGATGCACGCCGGAATTGGGATTCCTGGTGAATCCCTTGACGTGAAGTTCGTAGATGATCGCGTCCGATTCAGGTCGGGGCGGGAGATCTTCAGCCCAATCGAAAGCAGACCGTTGTCTGGGCAAGACTCCAAGCGGCGCCTTTTCATCATTGGGACCGGGCTGCATGGCGCACTTGCGATCAAATCCCGGCGGGAAGAAAACTCGTTTCGCATACGGATCGAGAAGGACCTTTTCGTGGTCGAAGCCGCGCAGACCGGCAACGGCCTGCCCTGAAACCGAGTAAGCGTAATAGCGGGCGTCGCACATCTGATCTAGCGGGATCCTGCAGTGCCAGACCCGCCCTGATTTATTGCGGATCGGATCGAACTGAAATATCAAAACTGGCTCGGCCAAGTCGTTAGGGGAATAGAGAAAAAGTTTCACGCTTTCGGCATGTTCAGAACACACCGCAAAATTGAAAGCCCGGTCTTCCTCCATCCAGGTAACCCCCAACGGCAATGGAAGCCCTTCAGTCTGCGCCCACGTGCGACGTTTTTGCGGCGACGCTGCTGCGTCGGACGCTGCGTCAGATACGAAGTCGCTGACCGCAATGGATTGGGGAAGTGAGTTTTTCACGCGTTGAGAAGCTAATGACACACGGCATCATCCTGGAAAGTACCGCCAGCGAACATCTGCGCCAGGAATTGACCACAACGGATGATCTTCTGGGCGTTCTGATCATCCTTGAGCGGGTCTTCCGATGTCGAGAGGTCGGCTGCGCTCAACGAATTTCGAGCGTCAACAAAGTTCTCAGCCCAGGCCTGCACATTGTTGAACTCATTCCTCAGCAACTCCAGCCCGCGGTGGTCATCATCCGTCGATGCGGCGGCTGAGGCTAATGCGACGCTGTCGGCAGCTCGACCCTGGTACGCGCGAATCGTGGTTCCTGCCATGGCCTTCCCCACGGGATACCCGTTTTGAACGATCACCTGCAGCATTCCGCCCCATTCTCTTATCGAGGCCATCGCCTCGATCGCAGCCCTCATGAACGCCGTTGAGAATCCCGATTTCGCAACGGTGTCGCGGGCCGGCTCCGAAGCGTCGCTCGGAGCGACTGTCAAAATGATTCGGTCCTCCTCAAAGCTCAGAGAGCCTTTTGTGATTCGGGTCAGCTCCTGCACATCCACGAACATACGGCCATGGTTTCGAATGACTGTCGCCTGCCCTTGATAGCCTTGCACAGAAAGCGTTTCTCTCTGGATCTGCGTCTGCGCCAGCGCCACGACTGCCGACAATAGCATCCCCGCGACAATCACGGGCCGCTTCATGATGCTGAACATCGAGTGCTCCTTGATGAAAATCGCAGTCGAAGCGCCTCGTGCCTCATTGCTGAGGCGGTTCCGCAACGATCACCTGCGGAGATTTTGTGCCGCTACCCCCTTGCACGGCATACTGTGCCTGGGTGAGCGGCGGAAGTGAGGCTTCGACCTGCATATCCATCATCAAGTCGACGCGACGCTCCAGTTGAAAAAATTTCGTTACCGTAAGCGCCGGAAGCACTCTGTTGAACTTCTTGTAATACTGCTTCTTCAACGCAGCCAGATGATATTCGCAGTCCAACATTTGGTCTGCCATCGCTTTCGCCTCGGCATCGGTCAGATTCGGGTACTTCTGGGTGTACTCCTTTATCACGGCAGCGCGACGATCATCCAGCCTGGATCGATCGTACTGGTATTGCTGATAGATCGGCCAGAATGCCGCACCCTCTTTGTCGTTGAAATTCATTCCTGTTGTGATGAGAGCAGTCCTGTCTGCCTGCATATTCGCCCTCACCAGTGCGATGGTGGAGTCGATAGTGGGGTCCTGATCTTGAGCACGGCCTATAGGGCAGAACGTGAGCATAACGAACGTAATAATGAGTAATTCAGAATTCTTTATCATTGACGGAACTCCTAAGCCGCTTGTTTCGTCTGATTCGCCGGCGCAGCGGCGCAGTGCGCTCGAGACATTTTTGTGAACGGTTCCTTGAAATGACCGGAACTAGAGCACCAGCTGATGTAGGCACGCCAGTTGCCGAACTCATCTCAGAACCAAGTCATTTCTTATGTTGTGGTTCTGCAATAAACCTGGTGACCGACGAGAATACCCTGCCCGGTATCGGGCATGCGGACCTCATCTGGTCACACCTGGGTCGATTCGAAAATCGTTTGTTCCCCTGCATAAGAGTATTTGCGGAGCCCTATTCGCCTTGGGAGGGGACTGGTGCCGGATCTAGATTCGCCGTCACAGTCCTCGACGCCTCCGCCTTCTTCATAACGATCATGCAGGTGGCGCCGATCCCGGCCCAGAAAACGGTGCGCGCACGTCGGCACAATGCCAACGTCAATCCAGCAGTACTCGTCACGCCAAAGATCTTGGCAATCAGCATATTTCCAGCTTCATATGTACCCACATTGCCTGGGTTGAGAGCGCCCACGAGGTTGATCACCTTGGTCAGCGCTTCCACAATGAAAGCCCCGCCAATGGCGATTTTCGCTCCCATAAATCGCAGAATGATGTAGACCTCCAGAATCGCCAGCATGTGCCATAGAAGATTGAAGATCAATGTTGCCCAGAAGGCGGCGGGCGCTTCGTCACGGAAGCTCAGGAGGTTGTTCTCCGCCGAGTCGATGATTGGCTGTTTGCCGATCATCCATGTATGAAGCCGGGGCAACCGGCCAATTGCCCGGGTGGCACGGCCGATCAACTGCCAACGGTTTCTAACAGACACGATTGCCAGGATCATCGCTAATATGAGGGCTGCAACAAGCAGCAGTGCGTAGACTCGCCACGTGTCGGAAAGTGGGGCGAGCAGCAAGGTGGCTGCGAGTCCTGAAACAGTGATGAGCACGGCGGTGAAGGTATGCAGAGCTCCGTCAATCGCACCCGCCGATAATGCATTCGACAAGGGTACTGTGCGACCTAACAACGATATGCGCGTCCCCTCGCCAACCACTTTTCCAGCGATACCAAATTGCCCCATCCCGTCCGATATCAATTGCGCGACGAAGCTGCGGTACCAGGAAAGGCCGCTGATATCGCAGGTAAACGCGTTTCTCCAGGCGCACGTCTTGGCCAATTGTGAGAATCCCCCCAAAAGGATAACGAGACCGAGTCCCCACCCAACAGCCTGTAGTTGTTTCCAAACGGCCCCCGGGCCGCTTCGAAAGACCAAATAGCCAAGTAGACCAAAGCCCAGCAGAGCTGCGAAAAATCGGAGAGAGCCCTGAATGAGAGACTGTGGTCTAGGCGCGGTACCTCTCTTGCGCGCCTGCTTGACCACACTTCTCCATCTCCTCGCCTTCTTCGGTTTGTGCGTCTGCCGGATCCCCAATAGCGCACATTCAATAATTGAGTTAACGGCTCCCAAGTCGCTCTCCCCATTTTTCAGCTGATTTAACACATTGAGGAAGAGCAGGTGGATTGCCAATCGGATACCGCCTAAAGCTTTAATCCTGATTCTGTTCGAGGAGTAAACGTCAACTCGGCGTGCCTTGCCCTGGGCAGTGCCTCAATGTGGGCATTGATGGAAGGACCCACGCGAAGAACACTCTGGTATCCACAATAATGCCGTGATCACCATTTGGCCCGATGGGTGCAACGTGCCTGAAGGTCCAGGCCGATACCGCACTGCGCCGGAATCTGAGGTGAAAAACATGAAAGTTGGGATAGCCGCTGATCATGGCGGATACGAAATGAAACAGAAGATCCACATCCTACTTAACGCGAAGGGCCATAAGGTTCTGGACTTCGGCAATTTGCAATACGATAGGGACGACGACTATCCCGACTTTGCAATCCCGCTTGCTCGCGCCGTCGCCGAAGGAGTCGTGGAACGAGGTGTTTTGCTCTGCGGCAGTGGCATCGGAGCGTCGATCGCGGCCAATAAGATTGAAGGGGTACGCGCGGCAGTCTGTCATGATGATTTCTCGGCGCGCCAGGGCGTGGAGAATGACAACATGAACATCCTTTGCCTTGGCGGTTTGACGACAGGTGTTGCCGTGGCTTGGAACTGCGTAAAAAGCTTCCTTGCCGCGAAGTTCAGCGGAGCGGAACGGCACCGTCGTCGCCTTGCAAAAGTCAGTGCGGTTCGCAGGAATCCGAACGTTGTCTACGACGTTCCGGCGGTTCCCTTCACGAGAGAAGCCCCGCTGCAACTCCAACGAAACTGTCGGGCTAAAGGAATAGGAGATAGCAATGATGTTGCTTGAGTCTTTGAGACAAGACACCACTGTAGGACACTCATCGCTATGAATCGGGCTGTACTCTGGGACATGGATGGAACCCTCGTCGACTCCGCCGAATACCATTGGCGGGCTTGGCGCGACACGATGTTCCGCGAAGGTTTGCCGATTACACAGGAACAATTCCTGGCCACCTTCGGACAGCGAAACGACTCCATTCTGCAGCAATGGCTCGGCGAAAAGGCAACGCGCGAGTTGATCGAGCACATCGGTAACGCCAAAGAAATGCTTTACCGGCAACTCGTACGCGAGCATGGCATCGCGCCGCTCCCCGGAGCCTTGGAGTGGGTAAACCTGCTGCACCGAAAACGCTGGGGACAGGCGATTGCATCGGCGGCTCCACGAGCCAACATCGAAACGATCATGGAAGTCTTACACGCGAGCGAATGCTTTGAAACTATTGTATCCGCGGAAGATGTACACCGCGGTAAGCCTGACCCGGAAGTGTTTCAGATCGCGGCCACCAAATTGGCTGTCGCGCCCAAGGATTGCATCGTTGTAGAAGATGCCGAGCACGGCATCGAAGCTGCGCGTGCTGCCGGAATGAAAAGCATCGGCGTGAGCCAGAACGGCAAGCATTTGCCTGCCGATATTGTGGTTCGATCTCTCGACCTTCTGGACGAGGACGCCTTCGACAATTTGTTGCAGGACGGGGCTTGATCGGCAGTTATCCACGCTTCTCCTTTTCATCCGTAGCGCTTAGTCCTGACATGGACTGAATGCGGATACGGAAAAAGAGCGGTTCAATGAAATTCTCGCCTACTCTCATTTGCCGCTCGCCCAGTGCATTCAGCCACCAATGATAGCGTTTTGCTAGGAGCGAACGGGCATGCTGGCGCTCGGCTGCGTATTGCGGTGCGGGCAGTTCCTCATATTCGCCGTAAACAATCACGCTCATCCACTTGCCCTGATTGTGTATGTCGTCAGTCTGGACACATACCCTGGGATTCGTACGCATCCACTTTACTTTCTGGCCAAATGTCGAGAAACCGTAAAGGTAAGTATCTTCGTAGGCAAAATGAATCGGAACTACATACGGCTGGTTCTCGGACGAGCAACCCAGGCGGCCCAGCGAGGCACGCTCCAGAAACGCGCTGCACTCTTCGAGGGTCATTTCATTGATTTCCATAAACTCTCCGTTTAGTGTCAGACGCCGAGAGCATTGCCGACAATCCCCTGGGCCTCGCCAATAATCCCATTCAGATGGGACTCGTCTCTGAAGCTTTCGGCGTAGATTTTGTAGATGTTTTCCGTTCCGGATGGCCGCGCCGCAAACCAACCAGATCTCGCAACCACCTTCAGTCCGCCAATCGGAGCGTGGTTGCCCGGGGCGCTCGTTAATTTGGCGACGATGGGTTCGCCTGCCAACTCTGATTCTTTCACCGAATCCGGTGAGAGCTTCTGCAGTTTTCGCTTTTGATCAGGCGAGGCCGGGGCATCAATCCGCCTATAAAGAGGAGTACCGAACTCGGCGGTCAATTCACCGTAGTGCATGCCGGGATCTTTGCCCGTTCGAGCCGTGATCTCTGCGGCAAGAAGATCCATGATCAGACCATCTTTGTCGGTGGTCCATACCGTGCTGTTGCGGCGGAGGAAGCTCGCACCAGCGCTCTCCTCTCCACCGAAACACACAGAGCCATCGATTAGGCCGGGTACAAACCACTTGAACCCCACTGGCACTTCGTGCAACTGACGTCCGAACTTCTCCGCAACACGATCGACCATGCTGCTGCTTACCAGCGTTTTGCCGACTGCGGAGTGGGAGTTCCACCCCGCCCGATTCGTAAGCAGATAACGGATTGCGACAGCCAGGAAGTGGTTCGGATTCATCAACTCCGCAGATGGAGTCACAATGCCATGACGGTCGGAGTCGGGATCATTGCCGAAGGCTACTTGGTATTGGTCCTTTAGGTCGACGAGCCGGGCCATTGCGTATGGGCTCGAGCAATCCATGCGAATTTTACCGTCATGATCGACAGGCATGAAGGAAAATGTTGGATCAATCGTGGGATTTACGATCGTGATATCCAATCGATAGATCGCATTGATCGGTTCCCAATATCGGAGGGCGGCTCCGCCAAGAGGGTCAACTGCCAATCTGAGACTCGCATCGCGAATGGCATCCATATCGACGACGTTCTTCAGATCTTGCACGTAGGGCAACACGAGATCTTCTTTGCGGGTGGAAGGTGCTTTGATTGCTTTCTCATATGAAATTCGATTCACGTCGCGATTGCCGGATCGCAAGAGATTGTTGGCTCGATCCTGTACCCACCGCGTGACCTCCGTACCGGCGGGACCGCCATCGGGCGGATTGTACTTGAAACCACCATCTTCGGGAGGATTGTGGGAAGGTGTGATGACGATGCCGTCTGCCCAACCACCTTGTCGATTTCGGTTGTATACCAAGATGGCATGTGAGATCACCGGCGTTGGTGTGGCGCCATCGTCCTTCTGGGTGATGGTCTCAACATTGTTCGCGGCGAGAACTTCCAGCGCAGAACGCTGCGCAGGCGAGGACAGGGCGTGCGTGTCCTTCCCCATGTACAGGGGACCCGAAATACCATGCGCCTTGCGGTAATCGCAGATCGCCTGGGTAATGGCAATAACGTGCGCTTCAGTAAACGTGCCGTTTAGAGACGTGCCGCGGTGGCCACTTGTTCCAAACACAACAAGTTGGTTGGCATCTTCGACATCCGGCTTGCGGTTAAAATATCCGTTCTCCAACCTGCCCAGATCTACAAGCATTTCCTTCGGAGCGGGTTTCCCGGCCAGGGCTGAAATCCTGTCGTCTTTCAGCGTCGTTGCGGATTGTTTCTTTTCTAGCAGCCTGGACATTGTCCAATCCTTCAATTGTCGCCCAAACTAGGCGATGCTCGTATGAAAAATCAGCGGCACCCAGCGGCAATCTTGATTTTGTATACCCCTGGATTAGAAGCGATGTAGCAAATCAGGTATTCGAGCACAGTGCCCAGATCTCGCAGCGGCTCTGTGAGCGTCTGCCTTGGCTGAAAGCGGTACTTGATGCGAATGATTGTCTCACTTCCTATTCGCCTAACGTCGCCCCAGCATGTGCGTTCGTCTTTATCTTTTTATCTTGAGCGTTCTGTTCAATATCTGTATCAATCCTTTGAAATTTCAAGGTGGACCTTCCCGAGTTTAGTACCAGTACCTTATTCCGTCTGCTGAGCCTGAAAGGTGGGAACCCTGTCCGACTTTGCCACCTTTAACCAACACTACTCCGAATGAGCGCTTACTGATCCTGCAGTGCAGATGGCTTGCCAATCCAATCATCCCTGCAACAAGACGTCTTTCGTATGTCCACTGCACCTCCCTTGCCGATAGGCATGCCCTGACTCGGGCAGTGCCTCGATGTGGGCAGAGGCTCAAAGAACGAAGATTGCGAACATCGTGTATTTACAGGCGCGTGCCGTCAGTACGTTTGGAACATTGCGTGCAAGCTGCAGAAGGTTCATGTGCGCACGAAAAAGCCGTCGGTGAAATAGCCGCAACCTGATCCAGCTCTCCCCAAGCAGACACGGATCAAGTGGGCCTCACCTCACCGACGGTTTTTGTTAAGCCGCCAGAGCGGCCTTCAATTCTCGAATGTCCCAGCTCGCAGCGGTTCTCGGACCACGCTCGGAATTGATGGCAACCAATTTCTCCCACCCTGCTGAAAGGCCACTACTCCATTCCCTGGCACTGGCTCGATTTTGTGGCTTGAGATTTTTGCCAGGCGCATGTACGGTCCTCCCTGGCCACACCATAGCTGACTTGGGCAATCGCTGCCTGTGAGAAGGCATTGTTGAGCGACGCCGGGGAGTTGTAGCCATAGCTCGTTCAGACCCGGCTCTCTCACTGGCATTTAATACAAATTCATCGCTAGGCAGGGGAACGTGGCCAGAATTGCGAGAAACCATCCGAGAAGAAAGCCCGGATCTCGTCGGCGTCGGCACACTTGGACAGCCGCCTTTATCGGATACGGATCTCATCCGGATTGGTGGGGTCGGCCTGAAGTGGTAGACGGGATCGGGATTTGCCGTCAACCAGATGAGTGACCGCGGCGAATAGAAGTCCAATGGAGACCCCCGACATCAGCATGCCGACCATGCTTTCGAGTGGGCCCAACAGGCGCCATTTCGACGCAAGGACCACATCCCCGTACCCAACGGTCGCATAGCTGCTCGCCGAGAAGTAGAACGAAGATTCCCAAGTTGGAAGGCAAAGCCAGCGATAGCAACTCGCCCAAAGCAGAATGACGATTCCATGCAGAACGATGACGGCTATCGTGGTTTGCATGACGAGGGTGGCGCAGCGAAATACCCGTACTCTTTGACTCTCTTTCGGAATACTTCGTATCCAAAGGATGAGCGCAGCGGCGCCGCCACACTGTAGAGATAGCGTGACTAACAAAAGAAGTACGGCGGCACCAGCTTGTTGAAGCAAGGCCATTTCGAGATCGCTCCTCTTAATTAAAGGCTTCGCGGCGAATCTGCTTCACTCATCTCCAGGGGCGCACATGATAATGGTGCAAGCGCCCAACGACGCGTTCACTTCGGAAGCACTTCTGTTAGCAGCGCACAATGTTATCGCTCTGAATGCCTCTCATCGCATTTCGGGTATCCACCACCAAGGAAGCGTGCTGCGCGATCCAGGCGTAATCGTAATCTGAATGATCGGTGACGATCAGCACACAGTCGTATTTGGAGACATCGTGCACGGGCACGCATTTCATCTGCAGATCATAATGGCGCCCTTTACCAATACTCGGAAAATATGGGTCGTTGTAGCTGACTTGAGCGCCGTCCTTCTGCAGCAGCTCAATAATGGTCAGGGCTGGCGATTCGCGTAGATCATCGATGTCCTTCTTGTACGCCACGCCAAGTACCAGCACCTCGGCACCTTTCAATGCCTTCCCTTGTTGATTAAGAGCTTTGCTGACACTTGAGACTACGTGATAGGGCATGGCACTGTTGATCTCTCCGGCGAGTTCGATGAAGCGCGTCTGGAAATCCCAAGCCTTCGCCTTCCATGACAAATAATAAGGATCGACCGGAATGCAGTGTCCCCCCAACCCCGGGCCGGGGTAGAAAGGCTGAAAGCCGAATGGCTTCGTTGACGCGGCGTTGATGACTTCCCAAATATCTAAACCCATCCGCAACGACAGAAGCTTTAGTTCGTTGACCAACGCGATGTTCACACACCGATAGATGTTTTCCAGCAGTTTCGTCATCTCGGCCACCGCGGGTGACGATACCGGCACAACGCGGTTAAAGATTGATCCGTATAGGGCCCCGGCCAGCTCTGAGGCTTGGGAATTCAGGCCTCCTACGACTTTCGGGATGTCACGCCGCGCGACGCTGTCGTTGCCTGGATCTTCTCGTTCTGGGGAAAAAGCGACAAAAAACTTATTCCCTTCATTAGCCATTGCGCCCTGGGCCGCCTTCAAACCGCAGCCATTACCCTCCTCCAGGATTGGAATAAGAACTTCCTCCGTGGTACCGGGATAGGTCGTGCTCTCAAGCACGACCAGTTGACCGGCCCGGAGATGCGGGGCAATTGCCCTGGCGGTGTTGGTAATAAAACTGAGATCTGGCTCTCGATATTCGTCCAGAGGCGTGGGCACACAGATGATGATGGCGTCCATTTCGGTCAGGCTCGAAAACTCTGTGTTCGCACAAAAACCCTGCGAGCGCGCAGCCTGGATCTCTGTGGGTGGAATTCGACAAATGTAGGACCCACCTGAGGTGAGAGTTGCGACCTTATGCTGGTCGATGTCAAAGCCCGTTACTCGAAACTTTGCTTCGGTGTAGAGCAAAGCAAGCGGCAGGCCCACGTAACCGAGACCTATCACCCCTACCAGGGCTTGGCGGGTTTCAATTCTGGTTTTCAGTTCTGAGAATAGGCTGGCGGCGCTGCTGCAAGTAATCATGACGATCTCCTCTATAAACAATTAATTCCCATGGCTAATGCGAGTAATGAAACTCTGCGGTCGTTAGTTCATCGGGCACCGGCTCCGATGCTGCAGGAGCCTCCCACTTAATCAGCGTCAGATCCAACACAAAGATGGAATAGATCACCGGGACAAGCAGCAGCGTCACAAATGTCGCGATCGTGAGACCACCAATCTGGGCGTAGCAGAGAGGTTCCCAGAGGGGTCCCCCGTGAATGGCCAGAGGTATGAGCCCAAGCACAGTCGCTCCGACCGTGATCATCACTGGCCGCAATCGCACGATGCCGGCATCGAGCAGAGCTTCTTGTAAAGGCTCCCCTCTCTCGTGCGCTTCTTCGATGAAGTCGAAGAGAACGATAACGTGGCTGACAATCACTCCGACCAGGCTTGCGACACCGAGGAATCCCATAAATCCGAACGGCTGTCCCATGACCACCAGGCCCGCAAGTGCTCCTGTCATTCCGTATGGGATCGCAGCGAACACCAGAAGCGGCTTGACCGCACTTCGGAATTGCAGCACCAAGGCGATGTAGATCAACAACACAGAGATCGCCATGACTACGCTAAGTTCCTTGAAACCTTTCTGCTGTTCGTCGTATTCGCCTCCGATCTCGAGGAAATAGCCGGGAGGCAGGTTCTTCTGGAACTCCTTAATCTTTGGCAGCAATGGTGTAAGGACCTGTGATGGCAATACGCCCGGGATCGGGAATGCGGATACCGTAACCGTCCGGAATTGATTGCGGCGCTTGATTTTCGACACCGCCATCTCCGTTGTAACGTTTGATACCTGTCGCAGCGGTACGCGTTGATTGCTCGTCAGAGAATAGACGTACGCATTTTGTATGTCAGAGAGTCCAGCACGTTCCTCCATCCGCAAACGAACGGCGATAGGGATTTGTTTGTCAGCTTCCCTGAAGGTTGAGACAGGTAATCCACTCTCTGCCGCAGCGGATGAGAGGGCGATGTCCAGATTCGTGATGCCGGAAAGGTTGGCGCGGTCCGGGTCAACCTTCAGCCTGACATTCATCGCAGGCTCTCCCCAGTCATCCCGTACCCGAGTCGCATTTGGTTGGGCCCGAAAGAGTGCCTGGAGGTCGCCAGAGAGACGGTGCAAAACGTCGATTTCCGGACCTGAGATTCGAATGGAGACGGGTATGCCAACAGGCTTGCCAGTTTCGAGCTGCCGCACATCGACTCGGGCT
>Ga0102924_1003947_pt1 | contig 15263 bp, 11 predicted proteins | sample PaiPotPPM11metaG_FD_80116 | JGI IMG/M metagenome (GOLD analysis project Ga0102924, IMG submission 80116) | Iron sulfur acid spring bacterial and archeal communities from Banff, Canada, to study Microbial Dark Matter (Phase II) - Paint Pots PPM... ... | reverse complement strand
GTCTTCCGAACCGAGAACCAACGCACCCTGCCCGTGTCGGGCACCGGCTCAGCGGGGATGGAGGCGGCGCTGGTCAACTTCGTGGGACCCGGCGACACCGTGGTGGTGGCGGTCAACGGGCTGTTCGGCGCCCGCATGTGCGACGTCGCCGAACGGTGCGGGGCCAGCGTCGTCGCCGTCGAGGCCGCATGGGGGACGCCGCTCGATCCCGACCAGGTGGCGGCCGCCGTCGCCCGGCACCGGCCCAAGGTGGTGGCTGCCGTCCACGCTGAGACCTCGACGGGGGTCCGCAACGACATCGAGGCGATGGCCGCCGCCAAGGGGGACGCCCTGATGTTGATGGACTGCGTGACCAGCCTGGGCGGGATCCCCGTGGAGGTGGACGCCTGGGGAGTCGACATCGCCTACTCCGGGACCCAGAAGTGCCTCGGCGTGGCGCCCGGTCTGGCTCCCCTCACCGTCAACGACCGGGCGTGGGGTCGTCGGATCACCCGGCCCCAGAGCTGGTACCTCGACCTGGGGATGATCGGTGACTACACCTCCGGCGCCACCCGCAAGTACCACCACACCGCCCCGGTGGCGATGGTGGCGTCGCTCCACGGCGGGTTGGGTGCCATCCTCGAGGAGGGGTTGGAGGCGTCCCACAGCCGGCACGCGGCTTGCGGTCGGGCCCTCCAGGACGGCCTCGAGGCGATGGGCCTGTCCCTGTTCGCCCAGGCCGGGTCCCGCCTGCCCGAGCTCACGACCGTCCGCGTTCCGGAGGGTGTCGACAGCGTCGCCCTGCGCCGGGCCCTGCTGGAGCACTTCGCCATCGAGATCGGCGGTGGGGTCGGGGAGTACGCCGCCACGGTGTGGCGGATCGGGTGCATGGGCCACACCGCCCGGGAGCGGAACGTGACCTTGCTACTGGCCGCCCTCCGCCAGCTCCTCGCCGGGTGACGGTCGTCGACCCGGCCTGGATCCGGGCCCTTCCCAAGGCCGAGGTGCACGTGCACCTCGAGGGATCGCTGTCTCCCGAGCTCGTTGCCGTGGCGGCCCTGGACGTCGGCCGGGAGGTGCCCGAGCGCGACTTCGGCGACCTGGCCGGGTTCCTCTCCTACCTGGACCGCTCATGTGCGCTGATCGCCACCGAGGGCCAGGTCGAGGACATCGCCTACGGGGTGGCCCGCCGGGCCGCTGGCGCCGGGGTGCGGTACGTCGACGTCATCTGGAACCCGACCCACTGGCCTGCCTGGCGGGGGCGCCTGGACCGGTTCGTGGCCGCCCTCGACCGGGGGTCGGGCCTGGCCGCCGATGACGGCCTCCCGCCGATCGGGGTCTGCGTCAGCCTGAAGCGCAACCAGACGGCGGCCGAGGCGCTCGAGCTGGTCGACTGGGTCATCGGGCTCCGCCATCCCCGCATCGTCGCCCTGAGCATCGACGGCAACGAGGCGGCGGCGGGGCGGACCGGGCCCCGCTTCGCCGAGGCGTTCGCCCGGGCCCGCCGCGCCGGCCTCCACCGGTGCGCCCACGCCGGCGAGTCGAGCGGACCCGAGGGGGTGGTCGACGCCATCGACCACCTGGGCGCCGAGCGCATCGACCACGGCGTGCGGGCTGTCGAGGACCCCTCCCTGGTGACCCGGCTGGCGTCGGAGGGCATCCCCCTCGACGTGTGCCCCACGTCCAACGTGGTGCTGGGCGTGGTGCCCTCGCTGGTGGGCCATCCGGTCGAGCCCCTTCGCCGGGCGGGCGTGAGGGTCAGCCTCAACACCGATGACCCGGTGCTGTTCTCCACCTCGGTGGACGCCGAGTACGAGCGGTGTGCCACCGCCTTCGGGTGGTCGGCCGCCGAGGTCGGGGCCGTGGCGCGCACCTCCATCGAGGCGTGCTTCGCGCCGGCGGGGATGCGGGAGGATCTGTTGCGCGACCTCGAGGGCTTCCTCGGGACCTAGGAGGGACCCCATGCTCGCCGCCTTCTCCATCACCCCGCTCGGCGTCGGGGACTCCGTGGGCGGGGCGGTGGCCGACGCCGTCCGCCTGGTCCGTCAGTCGGGCCTGCCCAACGAGACCAACGCCATGTTCACCAACGTCGAGGGGGACTGGGACGAGGTGATGGCATTGCTCAAGGCCTGCGTGGAGCGGCTGGCCGCCGATGCACCCCGGGTCAGCGTGGTGATCAAGCTGGACGTCCGCCCCGGCCACGAGGGCGCCTTGGCCGGCAAGGTCGCATCGCTGGAACGGCATCTCGGCTCCTAGGATCCGGCCCATGCGCTACGTGGAAGCCGGCGGGGTCCGGTTGTCGGCCATCGGGGTGGGGACCTGGCAGTTCGGGTCCCGGGAGTGGGGCTACGGCCAGCAGTACGCCCAGACCGACGCCGTGGACATCGTGCACCGGGCCCTCGACCTGGGGGTCAACCTGTTCGACACGGCCGAGGCCTATGCCTTCGGAAAGTCCGAGCGCATCCTCGGGCAGGCCCTCGACGGCCGGCGGGACAAGGCCTTCGTGGCCACCAAGATCCTGCCCCTGCTCCCTCTGGCGCCCGTCGTCGTGCAACGGGGACGCAGCTCGAGGGACCGCCTCGGGATCGATGTCATCGACCTCTACCAGATCCACTGGCCGAACCCTGTGGTGCCGTTGAGCCAGCAGATGGACGGCATGGGGCGACTGCAGCGCGACGGCGTGATCCGCCACGTCGGGGTCAGCAACTACGGGCTCGGGCGCTGGCAGGCCGCCGAGCGGGCGCTCGGTGGACCGGTCCTCAGCAACCAGGTCCAGTACAGCCTGGTGGCTCGGGGGCCGGACCGGGAGCTCGTCCCCTGGGCCGCCACCCACGACCGGATCGTCATCGCCTACAGCCCGCTCGGCCAGGGCCTGCTCTCGGCCCGCTACGACGAGACCAACGTGCCCGGAGGGGTGCGGGCGGGCAATGCCCTGTTCCTCCCCGACAACCTGCGGGCCGCCCGCCCGCTGCTCACCGCCCTGCGGGAGGTCGCGGCCGTCCACGACGCCACTCCCGCCCAGGTGGCGCTGGCGTGGGTCATCCGCAGGCCCAACGTGGTGGCGATCCCGGGGGCCAGCAGCGTGCGTCAGCTCGAGCAGAACGTGGCCGCCGCCGACATCGACCTCACCGACGAGGAGGACGAGCGCCTCACCCGGGCGTCGGACGCCTTCCGCCCGACCCAGGGCCTGGCCGCCGTCCCCAAGCTGGCCGCCCGCCGCCTGCACCGCTGACCCGCGGTCCCCGGCGTCGGGCGCGGGGGGCGGCGCCGTCGTCGGTGCGCGTACCAGTTGTCGTCCGGAACGGGCCACCGTCGCCGCTTCCGGCGCGATCGGGTCGTTCTGGGCGACGACTCGGACGCGGGGTCGGCGCCGCCCGGCCCGGGGCTAGGGTCGAGACCATCCGCCGAGGAGGACGTCGTGAGCCCCGCCGATGAGTACGACGTCGTGGTCATCGGGGCGGGCCCGCCGGGCGAGAACGCCGCCGGCCGCTGCGCCGAGGGCGGCCTCTCGACGGCCATCGTCGAGGGCCGGCTGGTCGGCGGGGAGTGCTCGTTCTGGGGGTGCATCCCCTCCAAGACGCTGATCCGGCCGGGCGACGTCCTCGCCGCCGCCCGCCGGGTGCCGGGAGCGGCCGAGGCGATCACCGGCCCGATCGACGTGGCCGCCGCCTTCGCCCAGCGGGACTACATGACCTCGGACTGGAAGGACGACAGCCAGCTCCCCTGGCTCGAGCACGAGGACATCGAGCTGGTGCGCGGCCATGGGCGGCTGGCCGGCGAGCGCCAGGTCGAGGTCGAGTCGAAAGGCGGCGCCACCCGTCGCCTCACTGCCCGGCGGGCGGTGGTGGTCGCCGTCGGGACCGACGCCGCGATGCCCCCGATCCCCGGCCTGGCCGAGTCCCGCCCCTGGACCAACAAGGAGATCACCGAGACCCACCAGGTGCCCGACCGGCTCGTCGTCCTCGGGGGCGGGGCCATCGGCTCGGAGATGGCGCAGGTGTTCGCCCGGTTCGGGAGCCACGTCACGGTGATCGAGGGCGCCCCCCGGCTGCTGGCGAGGGAGGAGCCCTTCGCCGGCGAGCAGGTCAAGGCCGCCTTCGAGGCCGAGGGCGTGACCGTGCTCACCGGATGCAAGGTCACGCGGGTGCGGCGGGAGACACAGGGCGTCGTCGCCACGCTCGACGACGGGCGCGAGGTCGAGGCTGACGAGCTGCTCGTCGCCGTCGGGCGCCGGCCGCGGACCGCCGACCTCGGGCTCGAAACCGTGGGCCTCGACGAGCATGTGGGCAAGTACCTGCCGGTGGACGACCGCCTGCGCCTGCGTCATGACTGGCTGTACGCGGTGGGTGACTGCAATGGCCGGGCCCTCTTCACCCACATGGGCAAGTACCAGGCTCGGATCTGCGGTGACGTCATCCTCGGCAAGGACGCCCGCGACGTCGCCGACCACGGCATCGTGCCCCGCGTCACGTTCACCGATCCCCAGGTGTGCGCCGTGGGGCTGACCGAGGCCGAGGCCCGTTCCGCCGGCCATGCGGTGCGGGTGCTCACCGTCTCGACGGGAAGCGTCGCCGGTGCCTATGTCCAGGGCAACGACATCGACGGGACCTCGGCCCTGGTGGTGGACGACCAGCGGCGGGTGATCCTGGGGGCGACCTTCACCGGGCCCGGCATCCAGGAGCTCCTGCACTCCGCCACCGTGGCCATCGCCGGCAGCGTCACGCTCGACGACCTGTGGCACGCCGTCCCGGCCTTCCCGACGGTCAGCGAGGTGTGGCTCCGGCTGCTGGAGGCCTACGGTCTCTGACCCACGAGCGGCCGGTCAGGACCCCTTGCTCCGGCGGCGGATGGTGTCGTGCCAGCTCTGGGCGGCCAGGTACCGTCGGTGGGCGTCGCGCTCGCGGCGTCGGTCGGCCGTGTAGCAGATCGCCTCTTCCGCCTCCCAGGGGCCGTCGGCGCCGTGCTCCAGGTGCCCGAGCATCTCGGCGGCGATGGCGTGCAGGTCGGTGAGGGCATCGACCATGGTGGCGCGGGCCCGTTCGAGCAGGCTGGCCCGGTCCTCGTTCCCTGGCGCCCGGCCCCGGGCTACCTCCTCGAGCCTCGGCTCGGGGTCGCCGGCCCGCGGGCCACGGCCGCCTTCGGCTTCAGACACGAGCCCCGAGCGGGGCGGGGAGGTCGGTGTGGCCCGTGAGCGCCCGGTCCACGGCGGCGGCGCACGAGCGGCCCTCGGCGATCGCCCACACGATCAGGCTCTGGCCCCGACCCATGTCCCCGCACACGAACACGCCGGGCACGTTCGTCGTCCACTCGTCGTCGCGCGCCACCGTCCCCCGGGGCCCTATCTCGACGCCGAGCTGCTCGACGAGGCCCTCCTTCGGGGGGCCGGAGAAGCCCATGGCCAGCAGCACCAGCTCGCACGGCAGCTCGCAGTCCGTGCCCTCCACCTTCTCGAACGTCATCCGCCCGTCGACGAACCGCTGCTCCACCTCGTGGTAGCTCAACGCCCGCACGCGGCCCTGTTCGTCGCCGAGGAAGTGGGCGGTGTTGACGGAGAACATCCGCTCCCCGCCCTCCTCGTGCGCCGACGAGGTGCGGAAGATCAGCGGCCAGGTGGGCCACGGTGTGCTGTCCGGCCGGTCCTCAGGGGGCCGCGGCATGATCTCGAACTGGTGGACCGAGGCCGCCCCCTGCCGGTGGGCGGTCCCCAGGCAGTCGGCCCCGGTGTCGCCCCCACCGATGATGACGACGCGCTTGCCGTCGGCCGAGATCGGCGTCGCCTCGATGTCCCCCTCCTGGACGTGGTTGGACCAGGGCAGGTACTCCATGGCCTGGTGGATGCCCGCCAGCTCGCGTCCGGGCACCGGTAGGTCCCGCGCCACGGTCGACCCGCCGGCCAGCACGACGGCGTCGAACTCCGAGCGGATGGACTCGGCGCTCACGTCGGCGCCGACCTCGACCCCTGTCCGGAACTCCGTCCCCTCGGCCCGCATCTGGTCCAGACGCCGTTCGAGGAACCGCTTCTCCATCTTGAACTCGGGGATGCCGTAGCGGAGCAGGCCGCCGGGGCGATCGGCGCGCTCGAACACCACCACGTCGTGGCCGGCGCGCGTCAGCTGCTGGGCGGCGGCCAGCCCCGCGGGGCCCGACCCGATCACGGCCACCCGCTGTCCCGTCTTGACCGACGGCAGCACGGGCTGCACCCAGTCCTCGTCCCATGCCCGCTCGGCGATGGTGACCTCGACCTGCTTGATGGTCACCGCGTCATCGTTGATGCCGAGGACGCATGCAGCTTCGCAGGGGGCGGGGCACAGCCGGCCGGTGAACTCGGGGAAGTTGTTGGTGGCGTGCAGCCGGTCGCCGGCGTCGCGCCAGTCGTCCTTCCACACCAGGTCGTTCCACTCGGGGATGAGGTTCCCGAGTGGGCACCCGTTGTGGCAGAAGGGGATCCCACAGTTCATGCACCGCGAGGCCTGGGCGCGCAGGCGGTCTCCGGGGAAGTCCTCGTAGACCTCCTGCCAGTCCGTGACCCGCACGGGGATGGGCCGGCGGGTCGGCGTCTCCCGGCGGTGCTTCATGAAGCCGGTGATGTCACCCATGTGCGGCCTCCATGACGATCTTGTCGACGTCGAGGCCCTGCTCCTCGGCCCGGCGGATGGCGGCGAGCACCCGCTTGTAGTCCTTCGGGAAGATCTTGAGGAAGGGCTGGGCGTCCCAGTCCTCGAGCAGGCGGGCGGCCACCGCCGAACCGGTCTCGTCCCGGTGGGCTTCGACGGTCCGGCGCAGCCACTCCCGGTCTTCCGCGTCGGGGACGTCGATGTCGACCATCTCGGGGTTGATCCGGCTGGCGGCGGTGCCGTCGGGGTCGTGGACGAAGGCCAGGCCGCCCGACATCCCCGCCCCGAAGTTGCGGCCCGTCGGCCCGATGACCACCGCCCGGCCACCGGTCATGTACTCGCAGCCGTGGTCCCCGACACCCTCCACCACGGCCGTGGCCCCGGAATTGCGGACGCAGAAGCGCTCGCCCACCACGCCCCGGAAGTAAGCGTGGCCCGCGGTCGCCCCATAGAGGAGAACGTTGCCGGCGATGATGTTGGCCTCGGCGACGAACTCGGGGTGAGTCCGCTGGGGCGGTCGCACAACCAGCTTGCCGCCTGAGAGGCCCTTGCCGGCGTAGTCGTTGGTGTCCCCGAACAGCCGGATGGTGATGCCGCGGGGGAGGAAGGCTCCCAGGCTCTGGCCCGCCGATCCGGTGAGGGTGATCTCGATGGTGCCGTCGGCCAGGCCCTGGCCGCCGTAGCGGCGGGTGAGCTCGGCGCCGAGCATCGTGCCCACCGTGCGGCACACGTTCCTGACGGGCAGGTCGATCCGGACGGGGTGGGCGTCGAGCAGCGCCGGCTGGGCCAGGCGGATGAGCTCGTTGTCGAGGGCGGACTCGAGCCCATGGTCCTGCCCGGTGACCCGGTGGCGGGGTGTCCCCTCGGGGACGTCGGGCACGGCGAGGATCGGCGTCAGGTCCAGCCCCGCCGCCTTCCAGTGCTCGACGGCATCCCGGATGTCGAGGACCTCGGCGTGGCCGATGGCCTCGGCCATCGTCCGGAACCCGAGGGCGGCGAGGTGCTCGCGGACCTCCTGGGCGATGAACTCGAAGAAGTTGACCACGAACTCGGGCTTGCCCGAGAACTTCTTGCGCAGCTCGGGGTTTTGGGTGGCCACCCCCACCGGACAGGTGTCGAGGTGGCAGACCCGCATCATGATGCAGCCGGACACCACCAGCGGGGCGGTGGCGAACCCGAACTCCTCGGCCCCGAGCAGGGCGGCGACGATCACGTCGCGCCCGGTCTTGAGCTGGCCGTCGGTCTGGACGACGATCCGGTCGCGCAGGCCGTTGAGCAGCAGGGTCTGCTGGGTCTCGGCCAGGCCCAGCTCCCAGGGGGCGCCGGCGTGCTTGAGGGAGTTGAGCGGGGAGGCCCCGGTGCCGCCGTCGTGGCCGGAGATGAGGACCACGTCGGCCTTGGCCTTGGCCACGCCCGCCGCCACGGTCCCGACCCCGACCTCGGCCACCAGCTTGACATGCACCCGGGCGCGGTTGTTGGCGTTCTTGAGGTCGTGGATGAGCTGCTTCAGATCCTCGATGGAGTAGATGTCGTGGTGGGGCGGGGGCGAGATCAGGCCCACGCCCGGCGTGGAGTGCCGGGTCTTGGCGATCCACGGGTACACCTTGTGACCCGGGAGCTGCCCGCCCTCGCCGGGCTTGGCCCCCTGCGCCATCTTGATCTGGAGGTCGTCGGCGTTGACGAGGTACTCGGAGGTCACGCCGAAGCGGCCCGAGGCCACCTGCTTGATGGCGCTGCGGCGGGAGTCGCCGTTGGGGAGGGCGACGAAGCGGTCGGCATCCTCACCCCCCTCCCCGGTGTTGGACTTGCCACCCAGGCGGTTCATGGCGATGGCGAGGGTCTCGTGCGCCTCCGCCGAGATCGATCCATAGGACATGGCCCCGGTGGAGAAGCGCTTCACGATCTCGCTGACGGGCTCGACGTCGTCCACGGGGATGGGCTGGCGCTCCTTGAAGGAGAACAGGCCCCGCAGGGTCGCCAGCCGGTGGGACTGCTCGTCCACGGCCCGGGTGTACTCCTTGAACACCTCGTAGCGCCTGGTCCTGGTGGAGTGCTGAAGCTTGAACACGGTCTCGGGGTTGAAGAGGTGGTACTCGCCCTCCCGCCGCCACTGGTACTCGCCCCCCACCCACAGGTTGCGGTGCGCCGTCTCGGCCGGCCGGTCCTGGTGGGCGAACGCGTGGCGGGCGGCCACCTCGGCGGCGAGCACGTCGAGGCCCACCCCGCCGAGGCGCGAGACGGTGCCGGTGAAGTAGCGGTCGACGAGATCATGGGAGAGCCCGATGGCCTCGAACACCTGGGCGCCGGTGTAGGACGCCACCGTCGAGATGCCCATCTTGGACATGATCTTGAGGACACCCTTGCCCGAGGCCTTGATGTAGTTGCGGGCCGCCTGGCGGTAGGAGAGGCCCCGGATGGCACCCTCCTTGATGAGGTCCTCGATGGATTCGAACGCCAGGTAGGGGTTGATCGCCGCCGCCCCGTAGGACATGAGCAAGGCCATGTGGTGGACCTCGCGCGCCTCCCCGGTCTCGACGACGAGGCCCACGCGGGTGCGGGACTTCTCCCGGACCAGGTGGTGGTGCACGGCGCTGGTGAGCAGCAGGCTGGGGATCGGCGCCAGCTCGGCGCTCGAGTTGCGATCCGACAGGATGATGAGGTTGGCACCCCCGGCGATGGCCACCGTGACCCGGGTGCACACGTCGTCGAGCGCCCGTTGCAGCCCGGTCCCGCCGTCGGCCACCTCGAAGAGACCGTCGATGGCGAAGGCCCGGAAGCCGTCGGCCCCGCCCGCCTCGTGGATGTAGAGGAGCTTGGCCAGGTCCTCATTGCTGATGATCGGGAAGGGCAGGGTCACCTGGCGGCAGGAGTCGGGCGTGGGCTCGAGCAGGTTGCGCTCGGGTCCCACGCTGGCGCCGAGCGCCGTCACCAGCTCCTCGCGGATGGCGTCGAGGGGCGGGTTGGTCACCTGGGCGAAGAGCTGCTGGAAGTAGTCGAACAGCAGGCGCGGCCGCTCGGAGAGCACGGCGATCGGGGTGTCGGTCCCCATCGACCCGATGGGCTCGGCGCCGGTGCGCGCCATGGGGGCGACGAGGATGTCGAGATCCTCGTTGGTCCAGCCGAACTCCCGCTGATGGGTGATGACCCGGGCGTGCTGGGGGGTGAGCATGTCCCGGGGCGGCAGGTCGTCGAGGTGGACGAGGCCCTGGGCGATCCACTCGCCGTATGGGTGCTGGGCCGCCAGCTCGGCCTTGATCTCGTCGTCGCCGATGATCCGCCCCTTCGAGGTGTCGACGAGGAACATGCGACCAGGCTGGAGGCGGCCCTTGGCCACGATCGAGGCGGGGTCGACGTCGACCACGCCGACTTCGGAGGCCATGATCACCCGGTCGTCGTCGGTCACCCAGTACCGGGAGGGGCGCAGCCCGTTGCGGTCCAGCACCGCCCCGATCACCGTGCCGTCGGTGAAGGCGACCGACGCGGGGCCGTCCCAGGGTTCCATGACGGTGGCGTGAAAGCGGTAGAAGTCACGGCGGGCGGTGTCCATGGAGGTGTGGTTCTCCCAGGCCTCCGGGATCATCATGAGCACGGCGTGGGGGAGCGGTCGCCCGCCCAGGTGGAGGAGCTCGAGGACCTCGTCGAAGCTGGCCGAGTCCGAGGCCCCCGGGGTGCAGATGGGGAAGATGCGCTCGAGGTCGCCGGGGAGCACGGAGCTGCGGAGCAGCGCCTCGCGCGCCCGCATCCAGTTGCGGTTGCCCTGGACGGTGTTGATCTCACCGTTGTGGGCGATGTAGCGGTACGGGTGGGCCAACGGCCAGCTCGGGAAGGTGTTGGTCGAGAATCGGGAGTGGACGAGGGCCAGGGCGCTGGTGACCCGCTCGTCACCGAGCTCGGGGTAGAACTCCCCCAGCTGCCGGGTGCTGAGCATGCCCTTGTAGATGACCGTCCGGCAGGACAGGCTCGGGAAGTACACGCCCTCGATCTCGTGTTCGATGCGCTTGCGGAGGATGAAGGCCCGCCGCTCCAGCTCGAGGCCCGCCAGCCCGACGTCGCCGTTGGTGCCCGCCACGAACACCTGCCGGAAGGTGGGCTCGACGGCCAGGGCGGTGGCGCCGATCATCGAGTCGTCGACGGGCACGTCGCGCCAGCCGAGCACGGCCAGGCCCTCGCTGTCGGCGATCTTGGCGACGGTGGTGACCGCCGCCGTCGCCGCCTCCGCCTCCCGGGGGAGGAAGGCGATGCCGGTGGCGTAGCGGCCGGGCGGCGGGAGCTCGAAGCCCGCCACCGCCCGGTAGAAGGCGTCCGGGATCTGGAGGAGGATGCCGGCGCCGTCGCCGGTGTTGGCCTCGCTCCCCGTGGCACCGCGGTGTTCGAGGTTGCACAGGGCGCCGATGCCCGTGGCCACGATGTCATGGCTGGCGCGGCCCTTCATGTCGACGACGAAGGAGACGCCGCACGAGTCGTGCTCGAAAGCAGGGTCGTAGAGGCCAGAGGCCGGAGGCTGCGGGTGGGGCATCGTCTTCCTCGCGAGCGGGGGATGGGCCGCTGGCCGGGACGACGCTGGCCCGTTGCCGTGACGCGGTGCTGCCTGACCAGGATAGGGGATCCGGCGCCGTGCGCCGAACCGCAATTCACCCGGAGTTCACGGGCGGCCCCGGGGGCCGGTGGTCAGCGGGAGTACTCGGCGATGAGCAGCCCCCGGCCGAGGGTGTGGAAGCGAAGGTTGAAGCCCACGTAGGCCGGAGAGGCGTCGGCGTCGGCGTCCAGGTGATCGGTGTCGACGGCGTGGACGGCGAAGACATAGCGGTGCGGCGGGTCGCCCTCCGGGGGCGCCGCTCCGCCGAAGTCCCGGCTGCCGTAGTCGTTCCGGGCGTGGATGGCGCCCGCCGGCAGCTTCGACTGGTCGCCACTCGCCGCGCCCGCAGCCAGTTCGGTCACGTTCCCAGGGAGGTCGAACAGCACCCAGTGCCAGAACCCGCTCCCCGTCGGCGCGTCGGGATCGAAACAGGTGACGGCGAAGCTCCGTGTGCCCGCCGGGAACCCCTCCCACCGCAGCCCCGGTGACGTGTTGCCGCCCGAGAGGCCGATGCCGTTGAACACCTGGGCCTCGGGCAGCCGGCCGCCGTCGGTCATGGTGTCGCTGGTGACCCGCAAGCTCGGGACGGGCGGGAGGAAGTCGTACGGGAGGGGCGCTCGATCGGGCATGGGCCGAGTCTGCCCCCTCACGACCAGGTCGTGCAGGGTGGCGGAGGCGGCCACGAGGTCCGGGGTCAGGGAGCTGCCGGGCAGGCCTGCCGCCACGATCGCCGCCACCTCGGCGTAGTACCAGGCCGTCCCCTCGACGCCGCCGTGGAATCGGGCCAGCGTGCCCAGGCCCTCGCGGTGGATGGCGGCGACGACGTCGCGGCAGTTGTGGAGCTTGTCGGCGGCGACGACCCGGAGCACCGCTCCGTCGGGACCGAGGCGCCGGAGGGCCTCCAGGTGGTGGCGCTTGCGCTCCTTCCACGGCGGCTTCGCCCCCCCCGGGCCGCCGGTGGCGTCCGAGCAGGCCACGACGATGCGGGCGACCTCGGCGCCGAACCCGTCCACGAGCGCCTTCTCGGTCAGACCCTGGTCCTCCATGGCGTCGTGGAGGAGGGCAGCGATGGCCTGGTCCTCGTCCCCGCCGTCTTCGAGCACGAGGGCCGACACCGCCATGGGATGGGAGATGTACGGCACGTCGGACTTGCGTCGCTGGCCGGCGTGGAGCTCGGCGGCGAGCGTGAGAGCGGTGCTGAACCGGTGGCTGAGGTCTCTCATCGGCGCTCCGTCCGATATGTCGCTTGTTTGTTGTCGAGCATGTCTGGGCACCACTACCGGCGGTGACGTCGAGGGGGCAAAGCTCCTAACGGCGCCTCGAGGTGAGGTCTCCGGCAGCTGTCAAGGCGGCTGGATCGATCACCATTGATCATGGAGGCTGTGATGGGTCTGGTCCTCGCTGTCCTGCTCCTCGCGCTCATCCTGGGCGGGCTGGGATTCGCGGTGCATATCTTGTGGATCCTGGCAGCGATCGTCCTCGTCCTCTGGCTGGTCGGGTTCGTCGCCCGGGGTGCCGAGGGATCGCGCTGGTACCGCTGGTAGCTGACAATCCGGGCCTCCGGGCCCCAGGACGTCCACGACTACCCGGCGCACCGTCGCCGGGTAGTCGTGCGTTTGGGATAGTGGCGAGCGTGTCGGTGACGGTCTACTGGCGGCCCGGGTGTGGGTACTGCACCAGCCTGCGGCGCGACCTCGAGCGCCGGGGCGTGGTCGCCACCTGGGTCAACATCTGGGAGGACGACGAGGCCCGGGCCTTCGTACGCTCGGTGGCCCGGGGGAACGAGACGGTGCCGACCGTCGTCGTCGGCGAGTGGGCTCTGGTCAATCCCCGGGGCTCCGACGTGGTCGCGGCGCTCACCCAATCGCCCCGGGCTGCGCCGCCCGATCGAGGAGATCTCTGAGGTCGGCGGCATTGCGGACGCCGTAGTCCTCGTAGCAGTTGTTCATGAGGGCGTGGACGCGGCCGGTCCGTTCGGCAAGGGACGCGATGCGCGGTACCCAGGCCCGCAACTGGCGCCGGTCATAGAGGTACTTGAACCGTTCGGCGGCGGACCCGCTCGTCGTCTTCCACGTGGCATCGGCCCGGCCGTGGAAGCGCACGACGGCCAGCCGGGGCGAGGTCGCCTCGATCACGGTGCGCAGCCCGGATGCCTTGGGAGCGTCGAGCACCACCAGAGCGAGGCCGAGGTCGCGCAGCAGGCCCAGCGTCCGGTCGCGGTCCTCGGCGTCGCCCAGCCACCTGGGGGACCGGAACTCCACGCACACGTCGACCCCGGGCAGGCGGTCGGGCAGGCGCCGGAGCTCCTCCCGGTTGTCATGGCGGGGGGTGAACCACTGCGGGTACTGGAGCAGGACGGCGCCGAGCTTGGCGGCGTCCTGGAGGGGGCGGAGGGCGAAGGCGAAGCGCCGCCACACCTCGTCGACGGCGTCGTCGGGCAGGTGGGTGGCATACACGTTCCGCTTGCCCGCCGCCTCGGGCTTGATGGCCTCCCGGATGTCGGGCCAGAGCGAGTCCGGCTTGGTGGGGTGGCCGGTGAGCAGGGAGTAGGCCTTCACGTTCATGGTGAAATGGTCCGGGGAATGTTCGGCCCAGGACCTGGTCAGCTCGGGTGACGGGGGGAAGTAGTAGGTGCTGTCGGCTTCGACGACCGGGTAGCGGGCGGCGTAGAAGGCCAGCCGGTCGGCGGCCGGCATCGACTTCTTCGGGTACCAGTCGGTGTCCTTGACGAGGGTCTTGTCCGTCCACGAGCAGGTGCCGACCAGGACCTCGGCATCGCCGAGGCGCACGACCGGCCCGAGCTCCTCCACCCCCAGATGTTGCCCGGTCCGGCGGGCCTCTACCGGCGGGCGGCGGCGCGCCACGCCGGTTCGGCGAACCAGGGTCGGAGCCGGATGCGGGCCGGCGGGAGGTGGCCGTAGACGAGCACGCCCTCGCCCGGCCGGATGCGCCGCAGCTCGGCGTCGGGCGCCAGGCGCTGCGGGCGCCTGGACCTGGTCGTGGACCGGGCGCCGGAGGGGTCGATGGTGAGGGAATCCTCCGCCACGTCGCCGTCGCCGATCAGCCGCGACGCATACTCCAGCGTCGCCGGATCGGAGATGCCGGACAGGACCAGTTTGGCGCGGTGATTGTTCACGACGGTGGAAGCCCGCTCGCCGTAGCGGGCGCGAAGCTGGGCCAGGTCCTGCCACACGGTGACGAGCTGGATCCCGTGGCCGGCGGCCGTCGAAGCAATGGTGTCGAGGTCGCGAAGGGGGGCGATGTTGGCGGCCTCGTCGAGGACGATCAGCAGGGGCGGCTCGAGCGATCCGCCCCTCGCCAGGGCGGCGTCATAGGCGGCGGTCAGGACCGTTTGCAGCAGGGTGGCGAACACCGGCCGCAGGCGCTCCTGCTCGTGCCCGGGGGCACACACGTAGAGCGTCGGGGCCCCGCCGGCCAGCAGCCGGACCGGGTCGACGTCTGATCTCATCGCCGAGCGGAGGATGAGGGGGTCGGCGTACGCCTCCAGGACCATCTCCGCCGTGGTGAAGACCGACGACCGAGTCCGGTCGTCGCGCTGCCACGACGCGGCCGCGGCGTTGAGGGCGTCGAGCTCGCCGGCGCGGTCGAGGGCGGCTGCCACCCCTTCCTCGTCTTGGGTGTCGATCCAGCGCACCACCTGGCTCATGTCGTTGCCGGCGAGGGCCGCGCCCAGGAGGTAGGGGGCCAGGAGCTTGGCCGCCGCCGCGTACCAGAAGTCCTCGTCGCTCACCCCCGCCCCGTTCCCACCACGGGCGGCGCCGCACAGCCAGGCTGCGGTCCGCCTCGCCCCCTGCCAGCTGCCGCAACTCGCCAGCGGCGACCACCCGGCGCTCGGCCGGCCCGTCGCCCCGCTGGGGTCGTACACCCACGCCGGACCGGACATCGAGCGGGCGGCGAGCGTGTCGTGGACCAGGTCGGACTTCACCGACGTCGCCACCACCGGGCCCTGCCACTCGAGGATGGCGGGGATCGCCAGCCCTGTCGTTTTCCCCGACTGCGACGGACCGAGCACCACGAGCGACGCCTTCGCCTCGGCGGCGACCAACATGCGGCCGCGGCGGCCGAGCGTGAGC
>Ga0102924_1003946_pt1 | contig 15264 bp, 21 predicted proteins | sample PaiPotPPM11metaG_FD_80116 | JGI IMG/M metagenome (GOLD analysis project Ga0102924, IMG submission 80116) | Iron sulfur acid spring bacterial and archeal communities from Banff, Canada, to study Microbial Dark Matter (Phase II) - Paint Pots PPM... ... | reverse complement strand
TTAGTGCTCACGAATCAATGAGTGATGGGGTGATGCGGTAGTTCCATTCTGGGTGGAATGCGTGGCCGCTGATGTTGACGGTTGCGAGTTGCTCGTCGGTCACTTTGATCTTTTGGGGGTAGGTGCTCTCGTCGAGGCGGGCGTAGACCTTCAGGCCGGTGTTGGTCGTGGTGGCGGCGATCAGCTCGATAACGCTCTCGTAGTTTTCCAATGGCTTGCCGCGCCAGTTCATCGAGATGAAGCTGAAGAGGCGGTGCTCGATCTTGTTCCACTTGCTGGTGCCGGGCGGGAAATGACAGACCTCGAGCGTGAGGCCGGTGTCGTCGGCGAGCTTTTGCAACTCGGTCTTCCACAGCCTGACGCGGGGGTTGTTTGAGCCACCGCAGTCGGCGGTGATCGTGAGCGTCCTGGCGTCGGGGAAGCGCTTCTTGCCGAGGTGCTTCCACCACGCTCTGATCGAGGCGACCGCGAAGGTAGCGGTGTCGGCAGAGATACCGACGCTGACCCAACCCTCGTCGTTCTTGATGTCATAGACGCCGTAGGGGATCGCCTTGGGGACCGCCGGGTCGGGGAAGTCGTGCCCCTGCACCTGCACAGGGCGCCCGGTCGGCTCGAGCTCTCGCCCCACGGCCTTGTAGTCACCAATCAGCTCCTTCTTCTTGGTGTCGATACTGATCGCCGGCTGATGAGCCTCGATCGCTTTCGCGACCGTGTCGTTGATGTGCTGGAACTGCGCATCGCGGTCGGGATGATCAGCGCCCTCCCTGGTCTTCTGGTTGGCCTGCAGGCGATACCCCAACGCCTTCAAGCGCAGCAGCACGGTGCGGTCGACGATCTCGTGACCCATCCCTTGCAGCGCGGCGGCGAGCTTCGCGCCGCTCTTGGAGGTCCAGCGCAGCGGCGAGGTCGGATCACCACGCGTGACCGGATCCACGAGGCGCTCCAAGTCTCTGATCAACGTTGGATCGGAGTCCTCAAGCCTGGGCCTGCCAGACCCCGGCCGTCTCACCCTCCCGGGCTCGAGCACCTCACCACTATCGAGGTCAGAAAGCCCACGCCTGACCGTGGATTCAGAGATTCCCGTCGCGCGTACCACCGCCGCGATCCCGCCCCGACCCGCCGCTCGCGCCTCCGCCGCTGCCCAAAGGCGCCTCCTGCGCTCATCCAGCTCCCCCGTCAACATCTGGTACCGCTCACCGATCGCCGCCTCATCAGCCACACCCCAAGTTTCTACACCCCCACCACAAATCCTCCAATCATTTATTCGTGAGCCCTTAGCTAGTGTCTGTACCACCTAACCAGTTTGCGCGTCTCCAAGGTCGGTTTGATCGCTCGGGGCTCGCTGGCAAGTTGGTCGTTCTCATCGGTGTGGGCGCAGTCGGCTCTCAGGTCGCCGAGCAACTCGCCAATCATGCGGTTGGTCAGCTCCGCCTGATCGACCACGACGAGTACACGATCGAGAACCGCCCCCGCCACGCCTTGCCGATCGAGTACATCGGCTGGAACAAGGCCGAGGCCATGACGGTCTATCTGGCCGATCAGGTGCCGGGACTCCACCCCGAGGCGATCCCCCGCCGGATTGATGGCGCTGTGTGTGATGAGCAGCTTGACGCTTGGCTCAGTGATGCCGATCTCGTTATTGCTGCCACTGACGACCGGCAGGCCCAGCGCCGAATCGGTCGGCGTGCGCTCGCCCTTGATATCCCGGCACTCTTTCCCGGGCTCTACGAGGGCCAGGGCGGCGAGGTATTTTTGCAGCGCAGTTCCCGTCAACCATGCTTCCTCTGCTGGGACGATTTTCGGCCTGAGCATGAGGCCGTACACGGAGCTGCCGCAGGCAATGCCGACATCCTGGAGATTATCGCCCTGACCACTCAGCTTGGCCTCGGAATACTCGATCGATCCACTGATTACCGGCGCCGTCTGCTCGCGCCCGAACGCGGTTCGCAGCCGCCACAGCTCTTTGTCTCGATCGAACACCGACTAACCAGGCGGCCAGTCCCACGTCGGCCGAATTGTGAGGCGTGTGCGGTCGGCCCAGCCGCTGCGCCCGGGACACCGGCAATTCGACCGCCTCTCGCTCATCCCGGCGCAGAAGCAGCGCCAGCACCATTCCCCACCACACGCCAACTTGTCATCGGCCTGTGCGTCGCTGCGTTTATCATACTGATACTCGTAGCCGCGCACAGCGGAAACGACACAGCATCACCTGTCGTCGCGACAACGACGACAACTAGCCAGACGACCGCATCAACACAAACAACCCCGACAACTACCACACCAAGCGAAACCCCAACCAACACAACATCGTCACCGAGTTGCAGCACCCCGGTACAGTGCGTCGAAGAAGGTGTGAAGGCCACAGAAGGCAAGCAACCCAACACTACGACCGCCAGACCGACAACCCCACCGACCGCTAGGACAGCAACGGCATCTGGCTGGAATACACCAAGCATGATCGATCAAGGCAATCAACTAACCTCGGTCTCATGTCCATCATCTACATTCTGCGCGGCCGTAGACAACAGCGGAAACCTCTTTACCTACAAAGACGGTACATGGTCGTCTCCCATCCCAACTGAAAATACGCTCGATTCGGTGTCTTGTGTGTCACAGTCATTTTGCAAGGCCGTAGGCTACAACGGAAACGGCGGCAACGTCTACACCTTCAATGGCGCAGCGTGGTCGTCACCCGAGTCACTCGACTCTGGCTACAAGCTGCATTCGATCTCCTGCCCGACGACCACGTTTTGCGAGGTCGGCACGGCGGTCAATGTCTTCACGGTCGATGGGGCCTCTGAGTCGGGGCCTGATGCCATCGACCAGAGCAACAACCAGACAAATGAGAGCGGCTATGGACTCCCGTCGATATCGTGCCCGTCGGCGTCGTTCTGTGCCACCATCGATGGTTCAGGCAACGTCTTCATCTTGAACGGCTCTACCTGGTCGGCACCTGATTCCATCGACAGCAATGTCCAGCTCGATTCGGTCTCATGCCCGTCGGCGTCATTCTGTGTGGCGGTCGATTCCGAGGGAAATGCCTTCACGTACAACGGGTCGGCATGGTCCACGGCGGAGTCCATCGACTCCAACACTGCGCTTGAGTCGATCTCCTGCCCATCGACGGGCTTCTGCGTGACGGTGGATACCAACGGCAACACCCTGACGTATAACGACAGATCATGGTCATCACCACAATCCATTGATAGCGATCATCACCTGACCGCGATCTCTTGCGCTTCATCGTCATTCTGCGCCGCAGTAGATGACGCAGGCAATGTGCTGACGATGCGATAGTGAACGCTATCCTAGCCAAGATCCTAGTGAATGTTCCCGTGCGAGCCGCCGAAGTCACCCATCCAGTCGTACACACCCGCTCGTGATCGACCTTGTATAGCGATAGGTTCTAGCCTTGAGTCCAGGCCGTTCGACATCAGCTCTCAGACGATTGGCATTGGCGACCGTGATGTCATCATCAGGTGTGTGTTCACCATTGTTCTCAGTTTCACCCGGCCCGTAGATTGTCATGGTCAGTCCAGTGTAGGCGATGGCATCACCAACGCCTTCCTGACACCACGCTAGACCACTGAGTATCACCTTTACACCCCACTGTGTAAAGCCATTGCGCATAACGCCCTTGCCGATCGTAGTTGGTCCGTTGTCAAAGCCATCCCACTGCATACGGCAGAAGCCGACTTCATGCCAGGGGAGACGCGGAGTCCACGCCGGACCTTTCTCTAGACTGATCTCACAACCGCCTTGAGCATCAATCTTGCTCGGCCGATAGTTCCCAGCACTAAACCGACAAGCAAATGTCCCAGTGCGTGCTTGTGACCAGTCGAGACCAGGTGCTGCCGCCGGCGCCACCTGGATTTCGTAGCTGCTGTAGACCGGCTGACCACCACAGCTCGACAACCCGCTGAGCGTCACCGTCGCCGGACTCTCTCCTTCGTTGCCTTCTGGCATCACTTTGCCGGTGCTGACTGTCCCCGTCGCCGTGGCAGTAGCCCCACCCCACGACTGCCAAGTGAGGTCTCGCACGTATTCCGTCAAGCCGCTAGGAGCAGCAGGAGCAAATGTAGTTGGCTCTACCGGCCCACTGGCACCGGCATCGTTGAAATAGACCTGCGCCGAGCTTGCTGCCGAGAAGGCCGGAGCGAAGGTCACGCTTCTGGCTGCATCCGCTGAGGCAGGCGGAAGCCCCAGCAGGGCGGCTGTCACGACTGTGCAGAGAACTGTCCGTGATCGTCCTGACTCCATGTGCTGCCACATGCCGTGCCTCCATCGGGTCGAGCCGGACGCAGCCTCCGGTGCTGCCCTCAGCCTTCTGTCTGCGCGCGACGCTACTTATAAGTCTGTAGACTGTCAAGTAGCAGACCGGAACGGTTTCCGGCTGTGGAAGGCGATCTACAACGAGCCGTAGGACGAAACCTGCGGGCCTATCGAGAAGCCAAGGGCCTCAGCCAAGAGAAGTTCGCCGACGAGCTCGGCGTCCACCGCACCTACATGGGCGGCATCGAGCGCGGTGAGCGCAACCTGACGCTCAAGAGCCTCGAGCGCATCGCCGAACGCCTCGACCTCGACCCGCTGGCGCTACTTCGGCCAGCGGACAGCTCCAAGCCGGCATCGGACGATGTAGCGAGCCAGTAGCCGGTCCAGGCGCACGCTCATATTGCGGCGCGATGCCGCACAACAGAGTGCTGCCTGAACACGTTGAACGCTCAGCGCCAACGGTCTTACCGTGCCCGACGTCCATGACCAGCAGCCCGACCGACGTCGCAGCGCCGCGCGGGCCAATGCAAGGAGGTACAAGCTCCCATGCAAGAGGATCGAGGCAAGACACCGCCAAGGGCGCGGCCACACAGCAGAAGAGACGCACGCATGCGCGTCACCGAGCTTGAACTGAGCGGCGCCGCCCTGGCCTGCTTGGAACTGGTCGGCGTCACCGAGGTTGACCAGCTCATCGAACATTCTGCCACCGAGCTGGCGGGCAGCCTGTTCATCGGGGCCATGGAGCTGTATGAGATCGTCTGCCAGCTCAACAAGCATGGCTTCTCCCTGCCGATGTTCCGCGGGTTCACGACCGCTGTGCCCAATGAGCGGGAGCGGGAAATGTTCCGGCTGCGCCTGGTCGAGGGATTGACCTTGACCGAGATCGCCCAACGACTCGACGTGGAGCGGGAGTGGGTGCGGCACATCCTCCACTGGCACTTCGGCCTGACCGGCAAGCCATCAGCCGTCAAAGCACGGCGACGCTAGCGCAGAGGACGCTCATCGCTCAGAGCACGCCCTGGCAGCGCCGGCGATGAGCGTCGCATTGACACCTTGCGCGCTCACGGCCCTCGACCGTAGCCTGCCGGGCGTCCGTGACCAAAGCAGCCCGAGCGACGCTGGAACGCCGCTCGGGCCAAGCACAGGAGGTCGTATCTCCCATGCCCGACCAGAATACGCAACGCCAGTCGCTGCACGATCCCTGCGAAGCCGAGCGCCACACCGATCACACCGTCCTGTCGCTCATGTTCGACGACGCCTCTTCCTGGCCGTGGAGCGTTGAGGAGATCGGCCGCGAGCTCGCCAACCACGACGCGGCCCGCAACGCCATCAGCCGCCTGGCCGAGCACGGCCTGGTGCACCGGATCGGCGAGTTCGTCTTTCCAACACGCACCGCCCGCCGCGCCGCCGAAATAGAAATCGGCACCTAAGACGCGCTCGCGACCCGTGCGCGTCGAAAGGCTCGGACTCCAGCCCGCCACACTCGATCGCCTGCACCAAGCGGGCATCGTCAACGTCGAGCAGCTGACCAGCCGCTCCACCGTCGAGCTGATGCGCCACCCCGACATCGGCCCAGCCGTGGTCTATGAGGTCATGCGCCAGCTCAGCAAGCACCGTCTCGCTCTACCGACCCCGTGGGGCTGGAGCCGCGTTCCCAACCAACGCACGCTTGAGATGTTCCGCTTGCGGTTTGTCGACGGGCTGACACTCACCGAGACGGGACTGCGATTCGGCGTGAGCCGCTCCCGCGTCGATCAGCTCCTAAACGCACACTTCTGCATCGGCACGCTCCCGGCCACACCCCAGGACGGAGAACATCACAAGGCGAGCGCGTGACGGCTGCCCGACAGCCGATCCTCATCATCGAGGCCGACGCCGATCTCGGCCGAGACATCACCGATCAACTGCTCGCCGACAACTACCCCGCGCAGCTCATCACCAGCGCCCAGGACGCCGCGCAGTTCGCCCAGTGGCATCCACCACGCGCGGTGATCATCGGCAGCCTCGACTCACCACGCGCCCCGCTCACCCTGCTGCGACACATCCGCCGACCGGCATACGATGCACCCGACTGGACGGCAGATGTGCCGGTGATCATGCTCAACGCCAGCCGCCGCCAAACCGACCTACTGCGCGCGTTCGACGCCGGCGCCGACGACGTCCTCACCCGGCCACCAACCTACCCTGAACTGCGCGCCCGGCTGCGAGCCATCCTGCGCCGCACCGACACCCGTCACACACGTGACCGCCTGCTACGCATCCGCTCGCTGACGATCGCCACCGCCTCCCGCGAGGTCACGATCAACGACAGAACCCTCCACCTGCGACGCCTGGAGTACGACCTGCTCGCCTACCTCGCCAGAGACCCGAAGCGGGTCTTTCACAAGCAAGAGCTGCTGATCAACCTATGGGGCTATCCGGAGCCGGGCACGACCCGGACGCTCGACAGCCACGCCAGCCGCCTGCGCCGCAAGCTCAGCGGCGACGGCGAACACTGGATCATCAACGTCCACGGCGTCGGCTACCGGCTGATCTGAGAGCCCACACCGCTCGCTGAGGTCAGCGCCGCATCAGCCGGAGGCGCACAACGGCACTTGTGCGACGGCCAGTCCACCGACGCGCACGCCACGTCCACGCACGGCGGGTAAGGAACAGTCGGGCTCATCAGTTCTCCACGCTATGCCGATGCTCCAACCAACGAGTGTTGCGGAAATAGCGGAGATCATGCATTGCTCAACATGCGACCTACGATTGCCCTCAACCACCTTCTTCAAGATAGTCGATACTTTGTGCTTCCCGGACCAATCACGAGCCCCGTCTGGACGCTGCTGGTGTGCGGGTAGAGCGAAGTCTACCTTGACGACTCAATTTAGAACATACGTTCGCCTGCCCCGCTCAGAGCCTGCCCGCCTCAGGCGGGAGACTGCGCTGCCAAACTGCCGCGCAGTTCGCGTCTCTGGTACATTGCCGCGATCGCGACGCCGGGGGAGATGTATGGCCGCAGCATCTAGTGGCTCTGCCGAGAACTACAACTGGCATCCGCTTGTCCACACGGAACACTTTGACGAGACGTTGCACTTCGTGATGATACGGCTTACAGAGCCTATGCACGTTCCAGTTGCTCAGCAGATTCGCACCCTTCTTGAGTCCGCCGGCATCAAATATGCCTGTGAGTACACGCTCTTTGGCTGGCATGATGCACTCATCCGCGTTTGGTTGAAACCAGAAGCTTACCGTCGCCTTCTGAATGTTTTGCCGCCGAAAGCAAATCTCTTTGAGGTTGATCGGATTCACTATCTATGGCTCGATGAGAGTGATCTTCTCAGTCCTAACGCCGAAGTCATCAAGAAGATCACTGGTGCAAGAGATGATATTGATACACTCGCAAGAGCCCCTGACTCTACCGATACGACTAGCTGGAAGAAATTGCATGATAAACAGCTCGAACTGATCTTTGACCGTCCGTCAAACGGTCGGAATGTGAAGTTCTACACGTTGCTGAGGAGTACATCCCAAACGGTTCCCGCTAGCGAACAGATCGGACTGATACTGGATGCACTCAATCGGACACGGATTCCCAAAAGGAAGCTGTATATGTCGGCCTGCTCTTCAGTGTACTGTGGAAAGGGTGATCTCGCTAGTTATCTTGTGCGGTGTACTGCTCCTACCTATCACGACGTGCTGATCCTTGCAGAACAGCTCGACATAAACCTAAAAGAGGCACAGGTTCGGCCAATGACACTCCTAGTTGCCAACCAAAAACCACGCGAGTTCGACCACCCTAATGATCCAGTTCATCTAAGTGCCGAAGACCGCAACCTCGCAGGGACGCTATCCGTCGAGTCGAGTGTCATCGACGACCTGAACGAGCACTATCGCATCGAGCTACGAAATCTTGTAAGTATGGCGTGCAATGTGGCTGAGAGCGACCCCGATCTACGCCAGCTGCTCCTTGACCTCCTCCGTGCAACTGTCCTAAACGGTAAGACTGCATGGTATCAGTCAATCATCTTCCTCGCCCACTTTGAGCCGCTATTCAGGAAATATGTTGAGCGGATCTTGGAACTTGAGCTGGGAAAAGGTTGGCGTCCACAGGTTTCACAGAAATGTGAAGCAAGTTCAAATCCTGAGTGGCTTACGCTTGCCACGGAGATGAAGAAAAAGAAAGCGCAGTGGAGTTTGGGGACATACAAATTTCTAGCTCGCGCAGCAGCGAAATTCTATCCCGCAGTAGAGGGGCAGTTTGAAAATGACCTTGGAGTCGAGTGGGAAGACGAAGTTGATTCGATACATGACCTTCGCAATACGAACCTTCACGGCCGCAACTATGACCAGCAGCTCAATGCCTATGACGAGAAATGGGCGAAAGAGCTGAGGCGAATTATCAACGCGGCCGTTCTATGGCGTCAGCTCGGAGGCGGCGTGGAAGGAGACTTGACAGAATGAGACATCCTAGTATAGTCAGAACTGACATGGAGAACATTGATGAGCTTTATCTCCCTCCTCCCGATTCCCGTTCGACTAGCTTCGACGTGGATCGCGAGGTTAGGCGCACGCTAGTAGACCTCATCCGTGAGAATAAGCCGACGACAATCATGGGAGTGCTCCTTGCGCATCGCGGCGGGATCACTGTTGAGGAGATTGCCGACAAGCTCGGTGAGCCAGTTGGACTAATTGGCTGGAATGTTGAGAAGCTTGAGGATGAATATCTTTGTATTCGCGTTGCGATGGAGGGAACGCGAAAGGTCATTCCGACCGCGTCATACATCGAGAGCAACGGGACCCCGAGCCACTACACGGCGAGGTTGGACAGCGAGTAGTCTACGAGAAGGCGGCTGGTTCCACGGACTACCGTGGACCGCCAACCGCTTTTCGAGATGCTGCTCAAGGTTGGGTGCGAACGTCGATCTGGGATAAGACGACCCCGCAAGCCGTCGCGGTCGCAGAACGCCGATTGTGCGACGCAAAGCAGCCGGACGGCCATTGATTTCCTAGTACAGCTGGGCATATAGTGAATAAGATGCAGTACCGCTTTACACGAACACCCCACGACCAGCCAAGGATCATTGAAGGACTATCCATCACAAAGGCTGGCCGTATAGGGCTGTCCAAGCATTTCATTACTACTCACGGCATTGAGCGCGGTACGCGCGCTTATATGTATTGGGACGCCAATGCCAAGGCGCTTGCGCTCGCGTTCACCCGCAAAGCAGATGCGACGGCCTATCCCGTGTTATTCACGAAGCAACACGGAGCTTTTGTTACCGCCAGCAGGTTCTTCCGGTCGCATCACCTTGACCCTGCGGAACATGCCCGTCGCTATCCATATTTGGAGCTAAACGGCCGCGATGTAGGAGTCGAAGCCGATGCTCGTGTGTTCGTCGTAGAACTGAGCCGGCCGACGGCGTAGCCAGTCGCCACACGCGCACAATGCCGCTTGTGCGACGCTGCATACTGGTCGGCACTACCACACTCACGAGGACAAATGGAATACGGGTTCAGATTGCGCTTTCGCCTCGGTAGAGCCCGAATCGCGTCGCACGATACGGTTCTCCCTCTCACCGACCCAAGCGCGAACAAACAGACAGTGCGCTTGGCTACAACAAAAGCCGATGAGCCGATAAAGGACAGCCAAGAGTTGCAGGTGTCCGGCCGAGGATATACATCGGCCGAGGCAGCAGGTGTAGCAGCGACGCGATGGCAAGGGATACTTGAAAAGGCGCTCGCGCGCAACAAAATCGGAGCCAATTTCGGACTTCGCCATGCCCGTGCGAATGCCATGTTCACAGCGGCCTTCCTGGCTCAAGCTGAACAGGCCGCTGGCACGAAAGTCCTAACTGACCACCTGGGAATAACGATCTTTGAGTATGAGCCCGAATCCGAGCCACTGTTTCTCAGTCTCAAAACCGAAGGACATCCGGGCAGGCTGCCCGAGCACGTACTGGCGTCAATCAGAGCCGCCGATGAAAACAACATTCTCGTTGACTCCGACCGTGAACGACTGGCCTACGAGCTATACAGCGCGTCCTTCACGGTGTCCTATCCAGACGCGCGGTTCATGCTGCTCATGATGGCCGTCGAGACACTCATCGAACAGCACGAACGATCAGTCGAGGCGCTTGCCCACATAGACAAGCTCATCGCCAGCACCGCAACGTCTGGCCTCGATCGACGCGAAATCGACTCCCTTACTCAATCCTTCATGCAGCTAAGGTTGGAGTCGGTCGGTCGCGCCGGCAGACGGCTAATGAAAGAAAGCCTCGCCGGTCGATCGTATCGAGAGAAATCTCCGCAGGACTTCTTCCAAGATTGCTACCAGTTGCGTAGCCGTCTCGTCCACGGTGCTGAAGATCGCCCATCCAGTGCCGGGGTCGAAAACTACACAGTGGAGCTTGAGGTCCTGCTGACAGATCTCCTGGGGGATGGCCTGCCTGAGCCAAGGTGACTGATGTCGTGCCGAGCTGTGTGCTTGCCAACCAGGCACACAGTCGGCAGCCGTACGTTTTTTGGCACACCGTACTGCGGACCGTATACTAACTTCATGAACTTGCCTGCGCAGATCGGTCTCATCACGGTCCCTCAAGAGTTCACGCGACTCTGCAATGCGATCTTGGTGGCCGAGCATGGGAACGAGTATCTACCCATCGACGATGATAGGTCGGACCGGGGGAATGACGGCTATCTAAAGTCGGAGAAGAGACTGTTTGCTGCACATTGTTTCAAGCGGGTTCAGAATCAGAGCATCGACGCAGATATCCGCGGCAAGATGGTCGGCGATCTCGGAAAGGCGATCGCGCTCAAGAAAGAGGGTATCTGGGACATCGTAGCCTGGACCTTCCTTTGCAATTATAAGATCAGTGAGGAGATTGGGGCTCGGCTCATACAGCAAGGACAAGACGCCGACATCGAGGTTAGCTGGAGGGGTCCTGATGAGCTGGCTGCCGGCATCCAGAAGCACCAAGTGGTACTCGATCAATTCCCCGACCTCCAAGCTAACAAGATCAGCACGCAGCTTGGCGATATTCACACCAGTCTGGCCGCGCTGGCTAGCGCGGTCGGCCAATCGGCGACTGTGGTGCAGGTCACCCGATCACCGCGCATGCCAGAGGAGCAGCGCCAACTACTACTTTCACGGCCAGACGGCTGGGAGTACCTATTGTTCGCCGGGGTTCTGTATCAAAGCTCAAAAGCACTCGACGGCAAGCTGCGCGATCATGAGCTACACCTGTCGCGCGGACCCCGCAAGCATCTTGACATGCGCGAAGCAACTGGCTACCTCAAACACACGTTTGATGAGGTCATAGGTGCACTGGCGCCAATGAAGCAACTTTTCATGCCAACAGCTATTGCCGAAGCCTTTGGAGAGCCAGGCGAGGCGGGCGAGCCGGGCCGCATTGAACACTTCGCACGGCGCGTTGCAGGTATGTACGAGGAGCTGCTGGATTGGGCGGCGACTATGAGAAATCTCGACGTACCCGATCCGCTCAAGCGGTCTATGGAGCTGGCCTCGCAGTTTGTGGATAAGCCAATCGAGGAGTTTAGGGCCTTTATTGACCGCACGGTGGCAGAAACTGATCGCCTCCCGGCCCTTCTCGCTGCCGCTGACCCAGAGCCTTTGACGATCAGGCTAGAACTCGTGGTCACGGCTGACGCAGAGCTAATGGCTGAGTTTAATCAGGAGCTCAAACGCGCGACAAAAGAAATAACGGGTGGAGGCTAAGTACCGGACACGACTGCTTATCTAGCTTCTAGCCAAGATGTCGATTGTCTCGGCCACGCCCTGCGGCAGGTGGTAGCTGGTGCGCATGCCGCTGGCAGCCTCGCCGTAGTTCTCGGCTTCAAGGCGGATGGGCTCGGGCGTACCCGTCTCCTCACGCCACCTGCGCGCCGTCCGCCCTTGGGTTTGAGCGAAGCTGCGGACGCTCTCGTAGTCGAGGCTCAGGTGCTGGGCGATGTCCTCCAGCGTATAGCCCGGTCCGCTGAAAGTCTCGATAGCTGCGGCCTGGCGAAACAGTTTCCGCGTGTTGTCGCTGAGGTAGTCGTGCCAGTAGCGTTCGACGGCTTCTTCTTGCGTCATCGCAGGAGAGGTTCTCACGGCTCCCTCTATGCCGGCGATGGTCACGGTAGTTCCCTCGGGTACGGTGATCTTGAACTCCAGCGTCGGCACTGGCGCCTCCTTTGGCGGCTTGTTGATGGAAAGACCAGCATAGACTACCTACGCCCACCAGCGTATCATGAGGGGTCGAAGCGCTCTGCGTGCGTGCAGATCGCGGATGCGCTGCCAGGCGGGGTGGTGTCGTCCCGCGCACCCCAGGGCGGGAGGATGGACGGTCAGGACCGTCGGGGTGGGTCTACGTGGACCGAATGGGCCGGTAGTAGCCGTACGACACCCGCTCGAACCGCGGCTCCTTGCCACGGGCGCCTTTTGAGAGGCACGAGTCCACAGAGTCCTTCGAGACGCTGTGTCCGAGCAATGTCTCGACCGCAGCATGGACGTGCGTCGCTCGCATCGGCTTGCCACCCTCGATCAGTACGCGAACGACCACTTCGGTGACCCAACCTGGACGGCGATCACGCTGCCTCTGGCTCCTGATTGCCCGTGGCTGTGCATCGCTAGCGCGCAACCGCTTAAGCTGCTTGGTCACGTAGCTCAACCGGGAGCGGTCAACCGAGGCCAAGACCTTCGTAACTTCTGCCACAAGATTGCCAGAAGCACCAGAATGTTGGTTCGATGGTACTTGCGTCGCCTGCACCAAAATGTTCGCCTCAGCTCAGGGCTTGTGTGGTGCTTGAAGGTAGACAAGACAGTCGGTGAGCTGCTGGTCCACCACATCACGGATTGCGGTGACAAGGAGGCCGATGCCTGCCGCACGGCGCGAGAACCGCGATGAGGGCGCGATCAGCACACCGGGGTGGTGCTGGCCGGCTACGAGGTGATCGGCGGAGATGCGCGTGAAGTCGGCGACGTTCTCCGTGAGCAGCGCACGCCCGTCCGCGATTGCCGCCGCGAAGACCTCGGGGTCAGAGCTTCCTGCGAACCTGAGCTCGATGACGGTGCAAGCATCGACATCGGCCGCCCGCAGTGCCTCGGCAAGGCCAGGCGAGTACATCTCGTCCAACAGCAGCTTCAATGCGTATCAGCGGCGGCCGTTTCGCGACGGTGCAACTCGATACGTGCAGAGATCTCATCCGGGTAAGTGGCGCGGTAGCGAAGCGCGGCGTCCACCTGCGAACGAGTGAGGACCGAGTCCTCGACAAGCGCCGCGACGGGATCGGCCTTCGCCGCCAGATCCTCCACCCACATGACGACCTCCCACACGTCGGGGCCGCCAAGCAGCCCCGCACGCCGGCCGGCCGGGCCGTCGCGGAAGGTGATGAGCGGATGTTCGTCGCGGCGGGCTCCCTCCTCGGCATAGCGACGAAGTCGATCCGAGAGGGTCTCACCGGCGGTGCGCGCCCGCAGACGAAGACGCTCCGCGAGAGCATCGTCCAAGCGTACCGAAACGTTCACCGACACGTTTTCAGCGTAGCACAACGTCCGCACGCTCGCCGCGGTCATACAACTCGAGACGCGCCCAAGGGCACGCGCCTGACGCGGGTGGCCGCAGCTGCTCGGGGCCAAATCGAGCTCTAGCCACTTATGGACGCCTATAGCGTTTACGTTTATAAGTCCTTACGACTGTTTCACGACGTAATCGCGATTGTGAGCTACACTTTTAGCCCATGAGCCCATTGCTCGAAGACGCTAAGCGAGTTCACGACATGGCCGGTCTATCGGACCGAATGATCGCTGCCGCGACGGGGGCGAAGCCGAGCACCGTGCGGGGATGGCTCTCGGGCCGCAGCGAGCCGTCGGGCGCACGTGCCGAACGACTGATCGAGCTCGCCGAGATGACCAAACGGCTTGCCGTCGTGCTGCGACCGGAGTCGATCCCGGTGTGGTTGCAGCGGCCGATCCTCGCCTTGGACGATGAGAAGCCGATCGAGCTGATCGCTCGTGGCGAGTACCGCAGGGTCGCCAAGCTGATCGCTGAGATCGAGTACCCCGGCGTCTCCTGACCGTGGCGGGGCTGCCCGTTCGCCCTCGCACCGTCGAGGGCACATGGATCAGGCACGTACCGCACCAAGCCGACCTCCTCGGACGAGCGGACACGCCATCCGACGGGCGCTGGCAGCGAGGCGAGATCGTGCCCGCGCTGTATCTCGCCGAGACGGTCGCGACAGCGACAGCGGAGTGGTATCGCTCGCTTGCCGAGTGGGGACTCTCACCGCAGGATCACATCCCCTACGACCATCATCGCTGGCACCTTGACCTCGAACTGGCTGACCTCAGCGACGTCGAGCAACTAGGTAGCGTCTCGCTCGAGACTCCGCGGCCGAGCCGAAACACATGGCCTGCCTACCAACGTGTCGGTGAGCAGCTTTGGCGCGAAGGATGGGCCGGCCTCATAGCCCCAAGCGCCGCGCATCCCGGCTCGCTCATCACCTGCGTGTTCGCCACCGACTGGCCGCCAGCCGGCTGCACGCCGCTGGACGCGAGCACCGTGGAGTCGATCCCGCCACCGCCCCGCGGCATGACCACCTGATCCTTGACGATCCACGTCGGGCGCCGCCGTCCCACTCAACCCCATCGGCAATCAACCGTCCACGATCGACCCCGACCGCCCGACGCCCTACCGAGTCCGATCGGCTGCCGACGCGGACACCCGTGTCGCAGCGCGCTTAAGCTCGCTGACCAGTGTCCGCAGTGGCTGGCCGACGGGACTGGCGGGTGTGACGACGTGTAGCGCCCGCACGCGCGTTGGCCGCAGTGGAATCCGCGTGACTCCTTCGTGTTGGGCGGGAGCGGCGAGTCGGGGGATCAGGCCGATCCCGAGGCCGGCGGCAATCACGGCTTGGGCGGCGATCTCGTCATCGAGTTCGAGCATGACGCGGGGCGCGTAGCCGGCCCGCTCGAAGAGCGTGTCGAGCTCGTTGCGGAACTCGGAGACG
>Ga0102924_1003945_pt1 | contig 15264 bp, 16 predicted proteins | sample PaiPotPPM11metaG_FD_80116 | JGI IMG/M metagenome (GOLD analysis project Ga0102924, IMG submission 80116) | Iron sulfur acid spring bacterial and archeal communities from Banff, Canada, to study Microbial Dark Matter (Phase II) - Paint Pots PPM... ... | reverse complement strand
GTCACAGTCGCGCTGCCGAACTCGATCGAGTTCTATCTCGCCTGCATCGCCATCTGGAAGCTCGGCGCAACCCCCCAGCCGGTCTCGTGGCGCCTCCCGGCCATCGAACGGGCCGCCATCGTCGAGCTCGCCGACTCCCGCATCGTCGTCGGTACCGACCCCGACGCTCACCCCGGCCGTACCTGCCTCCCGATCGGCTGGGAACCTGATCCAACGCTCGACGACAGCCCCCTTCCGGACCTGGTCGCGCCCAGCCTCAAGGCGCCGACGAGCGGGGGCAGCACCGGCCGGCCCAAGCTGATCCTCTCCGGTGACCCCGGCCTGGTCGACCCCGACGCCAAGATGGCCTTGCTGATGGAGCCGGACCGCTGCCAGGTGGTGCCCGGCCCGCTGTATCACAACGGCCCGTTCATCTTCTCGATGAGCTCGCTGTTCCGGGGAAACCACATCGTGGTCGAGCCGAAGTTCGATGCCGAGCGCACCCTGCAGCTCATCGAGCGCCACAGCTGCGACTGGATCTTCCTCGTCCCGACGATGATGAACCGCATCTGGCGCCTGCCCGAAGAGACCAAGGAACGCTACGACCTGTCGTCGTTGCGGATCATGTTCCACCTCGCCGCGCCGTGCCCGCCGTGGCTCAAGCAGAACTGGATCGACTGGCTCGGCCCGGATCGCATCTGGGAGCTCTACGCCGGCACGGAGGCACAGGCGATGACGCTCATCTCCGGCCGCGAGTGGCTCGAACATCGGGGCTCGGTCGGCCGGCCGGTCGCGGGGGAGATGAAGGTCCTCGACGCCGACGGCAACGAGGTGAAGCCTGGCGAGGTCGGCGAGGTCTGGATGCGGCCGCCGCCGGAACGTGACCGTCCCACCTACGAGTACCGCGGGGCCGAGGCCCGCCGGATCGAAGGCGGCTGGGAGTCGCTCGGCGATCTCGGGTGGATGGACGAGGACGGGTATCTCTACCTGAGCGACCGCCGCACCGACCTGATCCTGGCGGGAGGCGCCAACATCTACCCGGCCGAGGTGGAGGCCGCGCTCGAGGAGCATCCGGCAGTCCAGGGTTCGGTCGTCATCGGCCTTCCCGACGAGGACCTCGGCCAGCGCGTCCACGCCATCGTGCAGGTGGCCGACCCCGCCGCGCCGCCCGAGGAGGGCGAGTTGCGGGCATTCCTCGGCGAGCGACTCGTGCGCTACAAGGTGCCGCGCACGTTCGAGTTCGTCATTGAGCTGTTGCGGGACGACGCCGGCAAGGTCCGGCGCAGCGCCCTGCGCGACGCCCGCCTCTGACCGGCAGCCTCAGAGTCGGCCGAGGGCGCTGATCACGTCGTCGTTGGACGCGATCTGCCACTGCTGGGTGCCGATGGCGTCGAAGCGGACGATCCCCTCGGCGTCGACGATGAACACCGCCGGTCGCTGGCCGAGGCTCATCAAGGTGTTGGTCACGTCGTAGGCGTCGAAGACCGTGTGGTCGACGTCCGCCAGCAGCGGGAAGGGGTACGGGTTGGTCCTGGTGAACTTGGCCACTCCCTCCGCTGTGTCAGGAGCGACGGTCACCACCAAGGCGCCCGCCTGCGTGAACCGTTCGATGTCTTCTCGCAACTGCGAGAGGTGCCGGCGGCAGAACGGTCAGCCGAAGCCGCGCAGGAACACCAAAACGACGGGCTGCCCGGCACCGGCCAGGTGGAACACCTGGCCGTGCTGATCCGACAGCACGAAGTCCGGCGCCGGCTGGCCGGCACTCGCAGTGCGGCTATTGACGGTCATCGCCCCTCCTCGCACATCGAGTCGATGGGGGCCACGACGGGGAACGGTAGTCGCGGCCGGCCAAGAGAGCGGCCGCCGAGGAGCGGGGCTAACGGCGGCGGCGGCGCTGGGGCAGGTCGTGTAGGAGGCTGTTGAGGACGAGGAACACGCCGGCCAGGGTGGCGACCATGAAGCACACGATGGCCACGCTCGGATAGCCGAACAGCTTGGACTTGGTGTCGATCCGCATCAGCATCGCGGCGCCGATGATGAGGGCGGCGATCACCAGTCCCATCGTCAGGCGGTTCGCCAGCTTCTGGATCCCGCGCATCAACTCCTTTTCGTCGATGCCCTGGATGTTGAGCGTCATCTGGCCCTCGGCCAGCGCGTCCATCACCTTGTTGACCCGACCCGGAAGCTTCTCCGCGAACTCCTTGGCGTCCATCGCCGCGGCCAGCAGGTTGGCGGGCGACGCGCTCTGGAGCATCTTGCGGCGCATGATCTCGCCGACGTGGTCCTGAATCGCGGCGTTGGGATCGAAGTCGGGGTCGAGCTTGCCGGCCACCTGGTCCAGGTTGAGCAGCGTCTTGCCGAGCATCGTCAGCTCCGCCGGCGGCCGTAGCCCGCAGTCGCCTGCGATGTGCGCCAACTCGCCGACGACACGCCCCGCCTCGAGGTTTCCGACCGTGACCGCCTGGTGCTCCTGGACCAGGGTGACGATCTCGCGCTCGAACCGGGCCGGGTCCCAGTTGTCGCGCTTCTCGCCCAGCCCGGCCATGACGCCCGACACTTCGCGGCCGTGCCCTTCGCTCAACGCGACGAGCAACCGGACGAGCGCGTCTTGGAGCTCCGGGCCGACCCGGGTGACCATGCCGAGGTCGATCAGCGCGAGGCGCCGGTCGGCGGTGAGCAGCACGTTGCCGGGATGGGGATCGGCGTGTACGAACCCGTTCACGAGGATCTGGTCGAGGTACGCGTCGAAGAGCTGTTTGGCCAGCGCCGCGCCGTCGGTCTCCTGGCGGGCGAGAGGCCCGAGTGCCCCGACGTTGCGGCCCTCGACCATGTCCATGGTCAGCACCAGTGAGGTCGTGTAATCGTCGATGGGCTGGGGCACGACGATGCGGTCGTAGTCCTCGAGGTTCGCGCCGAGCAACCGGAGGTTCGCCGCCTCCACCCGGTAGTCGAGCTCGGCCATGATCGAGCGCCGGAACTCGTCGACCATGCCGCCGAATCCGTAACTGCGACCGAGCTTGGTGTGGCTGTCGACGAAGTCGGCCAGCTCCTCGATGACCTCCATGTCCTCGACGACCTGCTTGCGGACGCCGGGCCGCTGCACTTTCACCGCCACCGGCCGGCCGTCCCGCAGCACGGCGCGGTGCACCTGCCCCAGCGAGGCACTGGCCAGCGGCTTGGCGTCGAAGAACTGGAACGCCTTCGACATGCGGGCCCCGATCTCGGTCGTGACCGTCTCCTCGATCGCCTCGAAGGCCACGGGCTCGACATTGTCCTGTAGGCGCGTCAAGGCGTCGAGGTACACCGGCGGGAGCAGGTCGGCCCGCGTCGAGAGCAGCTGGCCCAGCTTGATGAACGTGGGGCCCATCGACTCGAGGTCGGTGACCAGTTTCTCCGCGTCGGCTTCGGTAGCCGGGCCGCCGTCGGGATCGTCGCGGTCGAATTCGCGCAGGCCGTCGGCGCGCCCGTGCTTCACGAGCAGCGCGCCGATGTCTTTGTAGCGGGCGAGGTGATGGGCGCTCAGGGACAGGGCCATGGGGGTGCGCCTGCCATACCCAACCACCATGATGTCCAACCGGCGACCGTCCCCGCCGGGGCCGACATCCGGCGCGTCCGCGCCGGGAGAGACATCCGGCTGATAGGAACGTGACGATGGACGCGGACGAACCGGATTGGGCCAAGGACTTCAAGGATCTCAACCGGGAGTGGCGGCGGTTGTTCAGCGAGGTTTTCGGCACGTTCCTGCTCGTGCTGGCCGGGGCGGGCGCGACGGTGGTCGCGATCGCGGCCCACAAGGAGATCGGCCGCGGCGCGGAGGTCACCGCGCCCGCGCTGACCGTGATGGTCGTGATCTTGTTCATGGGCAAGGTGTCGGGCGCGCACCTCAACCCCGTCGTGACCCTCGCGTTCGCGCTCCGGCGGGACTTCCCCTGGCGCCGCGTCCCCGGGTACATCGTCGCGGAGCTCGGAGGTGCAGCTCTCGCCTGTCTGTTCCTCGCGGTTACGTTCCCCACCCATGGCAACCTCGGCGCAACATTGCCGGGCGCGGGCATCACCGACCTGCAGGCGGTGGCGATCGAGGCCGTCCTGACCCTCGGGCTGGTGAGCACCATCCTCGGCACCGCATCGGGCGCGCAGAACGTGGGCCACATGTCGGCCGTCGCGGTCGGCGGCTACATCGCCCTCGCCGGCCTCTGGTCGAGCCCGGTGAGCGGGGTGTCGATGAACCCGGCGCGCTCGTTCGGACCCGCGTTGCTGCGGTGGGACTTCGGTCATTTCTGGGTGTATGTGGTCGGGCCGCTGGTCGGCGCGTTGGTGGCCGTCGGCGCGGCCTACATCCTGCGGGGGCCAGGAGGGGACGCAACGGCGGCGGAAGCGGCGCAGGGGGGCGCCCGCACGTGACCCGGTGGCGCGCGGCATGACGACGGCATTCGTGCTCGGCGGCGGAGGGGTCCTCGGAGCCAGCGAGGTCGGGATGCTCAAAGCGCTGCTGGAGCGAGGCACCGTCCCCGACCTGATCGTGGGGGCCAGCGTCGGGGCGCTCAACGGTGCGTTCGTCGCCGCCGACCCGTCTCCTTCGGCGGCTGTCCGGCTGGCCGACATCTGGTCGGCGTTGAGCGCGAGCGAGGTGTTCTCCGGATCGATCATCTCCCGCATCGCGTCGCTGGCCCGAAGCGGAACCCATCTGCACGGGAACGAGTCGCTACGGGCGATGATCGACAACGCGTTGCCGGGAGTGAGGATCGAGGACCTGCCCGTCCGGTTCGAATGCGTGGCCGCGTCGATCGAGCGGGCGTGCGGGCAGTGGTTCAGCTCCGGTCCTCTCGTCGACGCGGTGCTGGCATCGAGCGCGGTTCCCGGTCTGTTGCCGCCCGTCGAGATCAACGGCGAGCACTACATCGACGGCGGAATCGTCTACTCGATCCCCGTCGGGCGGGCCGTCGAGCTCGGCGCCACCCGGGTGATGGTCCTCCATGTCGGACGCATCGAACGGCCCCTCACCGTGCCGACCAAACCGTGGGAGGTGGGGTTGGTCGCGTTCGAGATCTCCCGCCGGCACCGCTTCGCCGAGGAGATGGCGCGCATGCCGCCCGACATCGAGGTTCACGTCCTGCCCGCCGCCCCTCCCGAACCGGCCGGGGTACTGCGCTACCGGGACACCTCGCAGGTGCGCGCTCGCATCGACGCCGCGTTCGGGGCGACCGTCGAGTATCTCGACCGGCACGGACTCTGATGCCACCCCGTTGGGCCCGGCGGCTGCTGCTGCCGGTGATCCTGCTGGTCGAGGCGTGGTTGCTGGCTGCGTTCGGGGCGGGCGCCGGCGTGGCTGCGCTGCTGTGGCCGTTCAGCAAGCGGCACCGGGAGCTGAGGGTGGCCGCGTTCGGCGTCGACTACCTCTCCACCGACTTGGCCGCGGTCGGCGCGTGCGGGTGGCTGTGGCTGCGCCGATCGACGTCGGCCCAGCCCGCGGGCTGGTGGGAGGAGGAGCACTACCGGCTCCTCGGCTGGGCCCTGAAGCGGGTGCTGACCGCGGCTCACGAGCTGTTCCAGTTCCAGGTGGCGTGGCGGGAACCGGAGGACAACGGCGCGCTGGTCGACGACGGGCCGGTGCTCGTGCTGTCCAGGCATGGGGGACCGGGCGACTCGTTCGTCGTGGCCCACGCGCTCATCGACCGGTACGCGCGGCGGCCTCGGATCGTGCTCAAGGAGATGCTTGCTCTCGACCCCGCGCTCGACCTCATCCTCAGCCGGCTCGGGAGCTGCTTCCTGCCGTCGTCGGCCATCCCCGGCCACGGCTTGCCCGATCAGCTGGCGAAGGTGGCGTCGGAGCTGCGGGGCCGCGACGCGTTGCTCGTGTTCCCGGAGGGCGGCAACTGGACGCCGTCGCGCCGCCGGCGGGCGATCGACAAGCTCCGGGCGCGAGGTAAGCGGCGGGCCGCGGCGCGAGCCGAGCAGATGCCCCACGTCATGCCTCCCCGGCCGGCCGGGTTCCTGGCCTGCGTCGACGCCACCCCGGACGCCAGGATCGTGGTCATCGCCCACACCGGGCTCGAGGAGATCATCACCGCGCGAGCCGGCTGGAGCGCGTTGCCGCTGCGGCGACCCATGGAGGTGTCGTGGTGGGAGGCCGACCGGGCGACGCTACCGGTGGGTGAGGAGCCCCGGTCGGGATGGCTGCACGAGCAGTGGGGTCAGGTGGAGCGGTGGATCACCGATCACGGGAGCGACGAACCGCTGACCTGGTGAGCACGCGGTCCGGGGACCCGTCTCCCGAGCAAGGGTGATCAGCCCACGCCGACGGGCAGCCGCATGAAGTCGGCGAAGTTGGCGCTGTAGAACTTGTCCCTCGCCACGTCCGAGACGCCTTCCATGGTCGCCTCGAACCGGCCCAGCGGATCCCTCGTCCCCTCCGGGTGCGGGTAGTCGGACGAGAACATGAACAGGTCCTCGCCGGCGAGCTCGATCAGCTGGCCCACCGGCTCCCCGGGGAACGGGGTGAACCACATCTGGCGCCGGATGTACTCCGCCGGCTTGAGCTCCATGGCGTTGAGCTGAGGCTCGGTCTTACGGAAGTTGTTGGTCGCCAGCTCGAGGCGGGTGATCATCGACGGCACCCACAGCGCGCCGAGCTCGATCGCGCCGCCGTGCAGGCGCGGGAACCGGTCGAACACCCCGTCGAGCGCCATCACCGACACGAAGACCTCGGGTGCGTGGTGGAGGGCCATGTAGTCCTTGGACCGCACGTTCTCCCCGCCTCCGATGAAGTCCTTCACGGGAGGCAGGCCGTTGTTGTGCAGGCTGCGCCGGATGCCCCGCCGGCTCCCACCGACGTGGAGCACGAACGGGACACCGGCCTCGGCCAGCTGCCCCCACACCCCGTCGTAGGCGGGATGGGTGTGCGACATCTCGGGCGGGGCGTCGTGGGTGACGTGCACCGCGGCGATCTCGTCGTCGAGGCAGGCGGCGACCTCCTCGGCCGCCTGCTCCGGATCGTCGAGGGGGACCAGCCCGACCGCCAGCAGCCGCTCGTCGTGGGAGCAGAAGTCGGCGACACCCCGGTTGTGGGCCCGCAGCCCGCCCCAGCGCAACTCGGGATCGTCGCTGAAGAGGAACTGACTGGGCGAGAACGTGCTGAACACCAGCTGGCGCTCGAACCCCAACAGGTCGAGCGCCCGGCTCCGCTCGGCCGGGTCGAACGCGCCCAGTGCCGACCACCCCTTGGCGTTCATGAGGTTGTCTTCGAGCTTGGTAGCGGCGGCGGCGTCCCCTCGGCGTGCGGTGGCGTCGGCCACAGCCTGGTCGGCCATGGCGCCGGCGTTGCCGAGCTTGAGCGAGCCGATCCGCTCCCGCAGCACCGGCTCGGCGTACGGCGCCAGCCAGTCCTGGAGCTCCATGATGTGGCTGTCAGCGTCGAAGTACGTGCGGCCTTCTGCATACGCCATGGTGGGGAACGTACCGTTCGCTGACATTGCCGTCAACGGGCGCTTCGGGGCGTCCTACTTGAGGGTGCCGACCACGGTGACGGCGTCTTCGCGGACGCGGATCTCGGTCGAGAGCAGGGCATGGTGCTCGAGCCAGTAGAGCCGGGCGCGGTCGATGTCGTTGGCGTGCATCGGCGGCCACCCGGTGCGGGGGGTGAAGTCGTCGATCACCACGGTTCCGCCCGGCCGCAGCCACCCGTTCGCGGGGTCGATCGGGGCCTCGTCCCCCTTCCCTTGGCCACCCCCGTCGAGCACGAGAAGGTCGAACGGAGCCGACGGGCGGATCTCCTTCCAATCACCATGGATGACCGTGACATTGGGATGGTCCCTGAACAGGGCCTGGGCCGCCCGGGACCGCAGCCCGTTCTGTTCGACGCTGACGAAGGTCGTGTCCGGGCTGGTAGTGCTGACCATCCAGGCCAGTCCGACGCCGCACCCGGTACCGGTCTCACCGATGACTCCCTGGGGGTAGCCGGCGGCCAAGACCTGGAGGAGACGGCCGTTCTCCGGAAGGCAGGAGAGGTCGAAACGCTGAGCCTTTGCCTCCTCCACGGCGCGACGCACGAGGTCCGGCACGTCGGTCAGGTCGTCGTATCGAGCCGTGCCGCCCCGGGTCATCGCCACAGCTTGGGGGATCCTTGTATCGAACAGGTGTTCGTCGTATTGTGGGGCCTCGTTACACCGATGTGATTTCGCTGTCACCCCCCGTCGGTAGGGTGACCTTCAGACCACACAACTCCCCGCCAGCGCCCACACCGCAGCGAGAAGGGAACCCCCACAGATGGACCGCCAGATGGACCGCCAAACAGATCGGCAGACGGATCGCCAGAAGGCTCTCGAGATGGCGATGAGCCAGATCGACAAGCAGTTCGGCAAGGGCTCGGTCATGAAGATGAGCGACAAGCCCCAGATGGACATCGAGGCCATCTCCACCGGGGCTCTCGCCCTGGACCTGGCCCTCGGCATCGGCGGCCTGCCCAAGGGACGGGTGGTCGAGATCTACGGCCCGGAGTCGTCCGGGAAGACGACGCTCGCCATGCACGTCGTGGCCGAGGCCCAGCGGATGGGCGGGATCTGCGCCTACATCGACGCCGAGCACGCGGTCGACCCGGTCTACGCCCGCCAGATCGGCGTGGACGTCGACGAGCTGTTGATCTCCCAGCCCGACACGGGGGAGCAGGCGCTCGAGATCACCGACATGCTCGTGCGCTCCGGCGCCGTCGATGTCGTGGTCATCGACTCGGTCGCCGCCCTGACCCCGAAGGCCGAGATCGAGGGAGACATGGGCGACACCCACGTCGGCCTCCAGGCCCGCCTCATGAGCCAAGCCCTCCGCAAGCTGACCGCCAACCTGAGCCGGACAAATACGGTCTGCATCTTCATCAATCAATTGCGAGAAAAGATAGGCGTCATGTTTGGTTCCCCGGAGACCACATCCGGCGGACGCGCGTTGAAGTTCTATTCCTCAATTCGCCTGGATATCCGTCGAATTGAATCAATAAAAGAGGGTGTCGAAGTAGTTGGAAATAGAACTCGGGTAAAAGTCGTAAAGAACAAGTGTGTCGCGGAGGGGACCCTCGTTTTCGATCCCTCTACCGGACTGACCCATCCGATCGAGAACATCGTCGATGAGGATGCAGCGGCGACGGTGATGTCCGTGGACAAGAACGGCATCCTCCACGTCCGACCGATCACCGCTCGCTTCGATCAGGGGACGAAGGAGGTCCTCGGCCTCCGGCTCCGTGACGGCACCAACCTCCGAGTGACCCCCGATCACAAGGTTCTGACCGACAACGGGTGGAAGGAAGCGGGGGAGTTGGGGATCGGCGATCGGGTCGCTCGACCCCGGAACGCCGGTGGCTTCGGCTCGTCCCGGCCCATCACGCCGGACCAGGCCCGGCTGCTGGGGTATCTGATTGGCGACGGGTACGTCGGCGGGAAGACACCATGCACATTCATCAACATCCGTCAGTCTCTTCACGATGACGCCGCCGCTATCGCCAGTTCGATGGGCTGCGACACCCATCACAAGGGGATCGAGGCCGCCTTCTCCCATCGCAAGGGTGAACGCAATGGAGTGCTGGAGCTCATGCGATGGGCTGGCGTGTGGGGCCATCTCGCGCCGACCAAGAAGATCCCCGCTGCTCTGTTCGCACCCGACGTTGCCGAGGACGTCATCGCCAACCTGGTGTTCGGCCTTCTCGAGACGGATGGTTGTGTGAGCCGCGAGCAGACTGGTGGGCTTCGGATCAGCTTTGCCTCGGCATCGGCGCAACTCGTTCATCAGCTTCACTGGTTGTTACTGCGATGGGGTATTGCCAGCTCCGTTCGGTCCTACGACCCCACCAGTCAACGGCCCTCAATCGTCAAAGGACGAAAAGTGGTCTCAAGGCTCCGCATGTGGGAGCTGCGGATCGGCGGGATCAACAACGTCGAGCGTTTCGCCGACGTGATCCCGATGTGGGGTCCCCGCGGCCAGATCCTCACTTCGGCGCTCGGGGATCCGGCGTTGAGGAAGCACCGAGGCTCGCAGGAGATCTATCTGCCGGCGGCGCAGACGGAGCCAGTCCTTGCCTATCTCCGCCACGCGGGGGTCACCGCCGTGCTGGCGGCGCAGCTGATCGGCGACGGATGCGGAAATCCGACGGGCGGCATGCGGCAGGTGCTCGGGCACAGTCGGCTCCGCCGGGACCGGGTCGGGCGGCTCGCCGACGCGCTCGACAGCGAGTTCCTGCGAGAGATCCTGACCGAGGAGCTGTACTACGACAGGATCGTGGGGATCTCCGAGCCCGAGCTAGCGCGGGTGTTCGACTTGGAGATCGACGAGTTCCATACGTTTGTGGCCGATGACGTTGTCGTTCACAACTGCAGTTCGCCATTCAAACAGGCCGAGTTTGATATTATGTATGGTAAAGGTATTAGCCGAGAAGGTTCGGTGCTGGACGTCGCAGTTGATCTCGACATTGTGAAGAAATCGGGGGCTTGGTACACCTATGATGGCGAGCAACTCGGCCAAGGTCGGGAGAACGCCAAGGTGTTTCTGGCCGAGAACCCGTCCGTGATGATCGAGCTCTACGACAAGGTGCGGGTCGAGGCTGGCATCACGCCGGTGGACGGGCTCGAGGTCCCTCTGGGCCACGGCGAGCGCGACGAAGATCCCGACGACCTCCCCATCACCTTGGACTGACCGTCAGAGGTCGAACATCCGCGGGCCGCCCCCGCTACCACGAGCCGGCCCGCAGGCATCTGTCTGCGGGCCGGCGTCGCGTGTTTTGCGGACCGTCGGAGCTCTGGTGTCGAGCCACCTCAGGCGCACCGTCACTGAGGTGCAATCCTTGGGTCGTGCAAACGCTGTATGAGGCGGTCGGGGGGATCGATGGGGTGACTCGCCTGGCGGACGCGTGGCACGCCAGGGTGATGGCGGACGAAGTCGTCAGTCACGCGTTCAGCCACGGATTCCTGTCGGATCACACGACCCGCCTAGCTGCGTACTGGGCAGAGGCTCTTGGTGGACCGCCCGTGTATTCGCAGGCCTACGGCGACGAGACCTCTGTCGTTCAGATCCACAGCGGGAATGGACCGCACGAGGAGATGGACCGGAGAGCGATCGACTGCTTCGCTGCCGCGCTGGTCGACGTCGGGCTCAGCCCTGACGACGGACTGGGCCGAGTGCTCCACGGGTACTTCGAGTGGACGACCACCACCACGATGTCCCGCTACCACCGTTCGCCGGACGACGTGCCTCAGGGGTTGCGGATCCCCCAGTGGTCTTGGGATGGCCTCGTCCCCGGAACCGGCCCGGACCACACCTGACCGCGCCCCCGCGGTGATCATCCGGACGCGGCGGACGGTAGCCCTTTATGCCGGAAGGGCGGCACGCACCGCGGTGCCGGTGGCGGCGATCACGTCGCCGTCGTCGCTGCTGGCAGGGAAGTTGAGGATGATGCCGTCGAGTCCCTGGTCGACGGTGGCGGCGACGGCCTGGCCCGCGACGTCCTCCGGCGTTCCGATGAGGAAGCGAGCGCCGACCATCGCCCGCATGTCTGCGTCGAGGGTCGACCACTCGAGGCCTCGTTCGGCGAGGACGCGGTCTCGAGCCGCCTCGGCCTCGGCCGGTGAGGAACCGACGATTGCGGAGGCCAGCCACGTCTTGTTGATCGTCGCCGGGTCGCGACCGACGTCGGCGCAGTGCTTGGCCAAGACGTCGACCTTGCGGGGGATCTCGTGTCGCCCCGAGACGAGATTCACGGCGTCCGCGTACTTGGCGACCAGCTTGAGCGTGCGCTTCTCTCCGTTCCCGCCGATGAGGATGGGCGGACCGCCCGCTTGTACCGGCGCCGGCGAATTGATGGCTTCCTTGACCCGGTAGTAGCGGCCTTGGATGGTCGGGCGCTCACCGCGGAACATGGCCCGGCAGATCTGCAGAGCCTCCTCCAGCCGGTCCATCCGCTCGCCGACCGGGGGGAAGTCGACCCCCAGGGCCTCGTGCTCCACCTCGAACCAGGCCGCTCCGATGCCGAGCACGGCCCGGCCTTTGGAGATGACGTCGAGCGTCGTCACCTCCTTGGCCAGGATCGCTGGGTTGCGGTAGGTGACGCCCGTGACGAGCGTCCCGAGGCGGGCGATGGTGGTGCGTGCCGCCAGTGCACCCAGGAGGGTGTAGGACTCCATCATCTCGTTCTCGACGGGGCCCAACAGCGGCAGCTGGTAGAAGTGGTCCATCACCCACACGCTGTCGAAACCGGAGCGCTCGGCGACCGAGGCGACGTTGGCGACGCGTTCGAACAGCTCCTCGGGGGCCCCGCCAGGAAAGGTGAAGTTGGGCATCTGGAGGCCGAGACGGATCATGGGCCACCCTACGTCCGGCCATCCCCGCCGGCCGGTCGCGACCGGATAGGGCAGGCGGTCGCGCCGTGACACTCGACGACAGGCAGTGCTGGGAGCTATTGGCCTCGGGGCGTCACGCGTCGTTCGGCACGGTTCATCCGATACGGGGCGTCGACGTGGTGCCAGTGGTGTACGCAGTCCTGCCCGGCGGGCGGATCGTCGTGCCGGTAGATGCGGTCAAGCCCAAGAGCACCGATCGCCTGCAGCGGGTCGTCAACGTTGAGCACGACAGCCGTTGCGTCCTCCTCGTCGACCATTACGACGATGACTGGTCGAAGCTGTGGTGGGTTCGCGCCCACTCGGCTGCGGTCGTCTCACCGGTGACCGAGGAGATCGTGACGACACTGGCCATGCGCTTCGTTCAGTACGAGTCACCAGGATCGATCATCGCCGCCCTGATCCTGACTCCCTCCATGATGAGCGGATGGTCGGCTCGAACCTGGTGACGAACCACGTGATGGCCACGTCGGCCGATTGACCGAGGCGGCGCGGCGGCGTCAGGGGGCCACGGCTCGGGTCACTGCGCTGATCTTGCATGTAAGCGGCCCCTTGGCGTCGGTCGCCCCCGTGCTCGACCACTTGGACGAAGCTCCGGCTTCGACCTTGCCCACGGTCGCCCCGCCGGCCGTGACCCGGTTGCCGGAGCTGTCGTAGAAGGTGACGCTGAACGCGTAGCTGCTGGCCTTCGACGTGTGGTTCATCACGGTGCCGCTGGCCGTGGGCCGGCCGCCTCCGGCGTCCGCGTTGCACCCGGTGACCGAGACGTCCTGGATGGGTGGGTGGCTGGAGGTCGACGTGCAAGCGCCGAGGATGCCGGCACTGCTCAGTACGGCCACAGCCACCGGGGTGAGGCGGGACATGTGGTCCTCCTTTTCGTTGCCTTCAGCGTGCCCTCGTGTCCAACGCTGGAAACCGTCGTAGACGCGAGTACGTCATGTTGTGGGGTGTCGTTTCGATTGGGGCCGACCGGGGAGGAGGTTCGTTCGTTGACCAACCCCATCTGCCTTCCGGCCAGCGCGACAGTGGCGGTCGCAGCCGCCGCCATGCGCGAGGCCGACATCGGCGATGTGATGGTCCACGACGATGGCCGGGTCTGCGGCATCGTGACCGACCGCGACATCGTGGTGCGAGCAGTCGCTGATCACCTCGCGCCGGACGAGGTGACAATCGGTGAGATCTGCAGCCGTGAGCTTGCCGCGCTGTCACCCGCCGACTCGGTCGACGACGCGGTTCGCGTTATGCGAGATCGGGCGCTGCGTCGACTCCCAGTCATGGACGGCGACCGCCCTGTCGGCATCGTCTCGTTAGGCGACCTGGCGCTCGTCCGGGATCCCGGCTCTGCGTTGGGCACGATCAGGGGTGCGGCGCCCAACACGTGAGCGACCCCCCAGAGCCGTCCGATCTGCAAGCGGCCCCCAGAGCCTGACGAGCTTCGCCCGCCAGGCGGTCAGCGCTCGCGATCCTCATCGTCGGACACGACCCGGGCCTGCTCCAGCGCGTCGGCCTCGGGCACCTCGAGCCCGATGTCGATGATGTCCTCGTCCAGCTCGACGGCGGGACGCGCCTGCTCCAGCGCGTCGGCCTCCGGCACGTCGGACGCGATCGATGTTGTCTCGGACGAGGTGGCAGGCGTCGCCTCATCGCGGGCGGACGGGACGTGATCTGGATTGGATGGCACCTCTCAACTCTTGCGCGCGACACACGCGAGCGGAGCGCGCGGGGTGAGCCCGACGCCGGGTCCCACGCGGCGGGTGATGCCCGTTCCCATACGACGTCGGAGCCCACGGACCCGCCCTCCTAGTCTGCGGGGCGTGAAGGTGCGCATCGGAGTGGGGACGGGCGGCGCGCTTGATGCCAGCCAGCTCGGCGAGGTGGTCGACTCGATCGTGCGGGCCCGACTCGACTCGCTGTGGTTGTCGGAGGTGCTCACCGGGCCCGTCGTCGACCCGGTCGTCGGATTGACCTGGGCGTGCGCCCGAAACCCCAAGATCAAGGCGGGCACGACGATGTTGCTGCCTGGCCGCAACCCGATCCGCCTGGCGAAGGAGCTGGCCACGCTCGACGCCCTTTCGGGAGGGCGCCTCCTGGTCACGCTCGTGCCGGGTTTGGGACACTCTCCAGAGCGTGACGCGATCGGGGTGCCGCCCCGCCAGCGGGGCGCGGTGATCGAAGAGACGCTGCCCCTACTGCGGCGGTTGTGGGCGGGGGAGACCGTCAGCCACCACGGTGAGGTGGCCAGCTTCGACGGCGTGACCCTCTCGCCGCTCCCACATCAACAACCGCTCGAGGTCTGGCTGGGCGGGATGGTGCCCGCCGCGCTGGACCGCTGCGGCCGCCTGGGCGACGGCTGGCTGCCGTCGCTGTGCACCCCCGACGAAGCGGCCAGCGGGAAGAAGATCATCGACGAGGCGGCAGAGCGAGCCGGGCGTTCGATCGACCCGGAGCACTTCGGCGTGAGCATCGGCTACTCACGGACGGCGCTCACCGAACGGGCCATCGAGGCCCTCTCGGCCCGCAGTCGGGGCAAGGATGTGGCGGCGCTGATTCCGGTCGGGTTCGGCGCGCTACGCCAGTTGTTGGAGCGCTATTTGGAGGTGGGGTTCTCCAAGTTCGTCGTCCGGCCGTTGGCCGCGCCCGAATCATGGTCGGAGGAGATCGACGAGCTGGCCCACGAGGTGGGCGCTCTCCAGACCTGACCTCCGAGCCGACCCTGCGACGGGTGCCCAGAGCGCGCTCGCGGTCGCGGTCGCGACCCGGGCCGGAGCGTGGTCTTATCCGCGGGTCAGCGTTGCCAGGCCGCCCACGTTGCCGTCGACGCCGAGACGGGTCGAAGCACCACCACCGTTGAGGCCGCCGAACGCCTGGTCGAGCCAGTCCACGACCACCCGTTCCACGATTGGACGCCACGGCGTGGGGT
>Ga0102924_1003943_pt1 | contig 15265 bp, 16 predicted proteins | sample PaiPotPPM11metaG_FD_80116 | JGI IMG/M metagenome (GOLD analysis project Ga0102924, IMG submission 80116) | Iron sulfur acid spring bacterial and archeal communities from Banff, Canada, to study Microbial Dark Matter (Phase II) - Paint Pots PPM... ... | reverse complement strand
GGGCTATCCGTTCGCGCTGCTCGGACTGGCCTGCATGATCGGCTCGCTGCTGGTCTACTCGCGGCGCGGTGCGATCCTGTCCGCAGCGCTGCTGGCCTGCATCGCGACCTGGCTTCACCCCTGGCTGGGGGAGCTGCTGGCGCTGATTCTGCTCGGGGCCGAGGGGGTGATGTGGTTCTCGGGCGCCCGGCCGCCCTTCATCCGTCTGCTCGCGGTGCTGGTCGCGATCGCGCTTCCGCTCGCCTTCTACGGAGCGCTCGGCCATTGGGATCCGTCATGGCGGCTCGGACAGAGCGCGAGCGTCGGCGGCTGGCCGCTGTCGAGGCTGGCGCTCTCATTCGCGCCGCTTGCCGCGCCGGCGCTGCTCGCCTACCGGCTGCGGCCGGCCAGCCTGCTGGACGCCGCAGTGCGCGTGTGGCCTCCGGTTGCCCTCGTTGTATTCGTCTTGGCGGAGCGCCGGATCGGCAACTCCCCGCTGCATGCCATGCTTGGGCTGAGTGTGCCTCTCGCCGTCCTGGCGGTCGAAGGGCTGGCGACGCTGCCGGCGGCCAAGCGCCTGCCGGGTGTCGCGCTCGTGGTCGCGGCGGTCGCGGCGGCGCTGGCCGTGACCGTCCCGCAGACGGTCCAGCAGGTGCGCTATGCGGCCCACTTCGTTCAGCGCAGCGCGAAGCGAAATCCGATCTCGGCGGACGAATGGCGGGCACTTCGATATCTGGCACAAGATCCGGTGCCAGGCGGCGTGCTGGCCGAGTGGCGGCTCGGAATGCTCGTGCCTGCGGAGACCGGCCGCCACACGTACGTCGGGAACCTGTTCTGGTCTCAACCGCAGCCGGCGCGGCGTGGCTCGCGCGCGTGGCTGCTCTTCAACCTCGGCATGTCCCCTGCGCAGGCGCGCGCGTTCGTACGCTCGACCGGCGCCCGCTTCGTGCTCGCGGCGTGCCACTCGCACAAGGCCTACCTGTCCAAGGTGCTCGCGCCGATCGTCGCCTCGGAGCGCCAAATCGGCTGCACCACCGTGTACCAGGTCGCTTGAGCGCACCGCTCGACACGCTCGTCCGTCCAGTGCGGCTGCTTGCCGCCGGCGGCACGATCGCGATGGGCGGGGCCCAGGCCGTCCCCGCGCTCGACGCCGAAGGGCTGGTCGCGGCCGTCCCTGCCTTGGGGTCCGTGCGCTCGCTGTCTGCCGAGACGGTGCTCGGGCTGCCCAGCGCGCATCTGACGCTCGCGGACGCCCTCGCGCTCGCGAAGCGCGCGGTCGAGGCTGCGCGCGTGGGGGAGGGAGTCGTGATCTCGACCGGGACCGACACGCTCGAGGAGGTGGCGGTCCTGTGTGCGCTGCTGCACGACGGCGAGCCGCCGATCGTCGTGACCGGCGCCAACCGCCCGGCGAGCTTCCCCGGCGCCGACGGCCCGGCGAACCTGGGCGACGCCGTGGCGGTCGCGGGCTGCGTGGCCGCAGCCGGGCTCGGGGCGGTGGTTGTGTTCGGCGGCGAGATCCACGACGCGATGACCGTGCGCAAGGTTGACAGCACCTCGCCAGCAGCGTTCGGCTCGCCCGTGTCCGGGCCGCTGGGTCGTGTCGTCGAGGCGCGGGTGTGGCTGCACGCGCGGCCAGCTCGTCGAGTCGCGCCGCCGCTGTCGGTCGATGCGCTCGAGCACCGCGTCGAGATCGTTTCGCCGGGGTTGGGAGACGACGGGTCGCTTCTGCGATCCCTCGCTTCTGCGGCCGATGGGGTCGTGCTGGTGGCCTTCGGCGCCGGGCATCTGTCGCCGGGCATTCTCGCCGCGCTGCGGCAGGCCGTCGCGCGCCTCCCGGTCGTGATCACTTGCCGCCCCGACCGCGGTTCGATGCTCGTCGACACCTACGGCTTTGAGGGGGCAGAGCGAGACGTGCGTGCGAGCGGCGCCCTGTGTGCGCCCTTCCTGTCCCCGGCGGCGGCTCGAATGGCGCTCCTGTGCTGCCTCGGCGCCGGGCTGGATCGGGCCGGGATGGACGCCGTGCTGGCGCCCTGGGACGTGGCCATCTAGGGGGCGCCGGCCTTGGTCAGGCAGCGGGCGCCTTCCCGCGCTCCGACGTTTGCGGCCTCGCCCGGCGGCGCACCTTGGGCGAGTGCGAACGTGAACCCGGCCGCGAACGAGTCACCGCAGCCATACGAGTCCTTGGGTGGGCCGGGAGGCGTCGCGGCTGGCCAACGGCCCTCGGCGGTGCCAGTGAAGTGGCCGCCTTGTGCCCCCTCGGTTTCGACCAGCAGCCGCGCGCGCTCGGCGAAGCGCTCGGCCCACGCGCATTCATCGCGGTCACGGGCGCTGTAGATCAGCGCATCGATAACCGCGTCGCCGTCGCTGAGCGCGGCCGTCGCCCGCGGCGATGCCACCAGAACGCGGGCGTGCCGTGCCCGCTCGAGCGCCGCCGGGTCTCCCGCTGTCACGTACACGCCGTCGGCGTGGCCGAGGCGGCCCCAGTCCAGTTCGTCTGAACCAAGCGGATCGAGCCGTGTGCCGATCGTGACGATCGTGCGCTCGCCGCCGTCTTCTAACAGCGTGAACGCGCGGCGTGTCGGCTGGGCGCTTCGCCATGCCACGTGCATCCGGATCCCTTTGCGCTCCAGCTGCTCTTTGGCGGCGTGGCCGTTCTGATCCTCGCCGAGCGCGGTGAAGAAGTCGACCTCGGCTCCGAGCTCTGCGAAGACGCCGGCAACGACCCCGCCGCCGCCTGCGGCCTTGGCGAACACTTCGCCCGCGTGAATCACATCCCCGCCTTCTGGGAGACGGGGGACCGGGACAAACTCGACCCACTCGATATGTCCGACGACCGCGAGGCGCACGAGGATGAGATTCTCCCGGGATGAACCAAGTCATCGCGGATGCCGCTGGCGAGATCGCCGCCCACGCCGAGCGGGAAGTCGAAGCGCTCGTCGCTGTGAGCTCGCCTTCCGGCGACCTCGGCGGAGCCGAGGAGGCAATCGCGCTTTGCGCCGCGCTGCTGCCCGTTGGGGCGAGTGTCTCGCGAGTCCCTTGTTCGACTCCGTCGGGCGCGCCGGACCTGGTGGCGCGGTTGTTTGGGACGGGTGAGCGACGGCTATTGCTGCTGGGACACGTGGACACCGTGATCGGTCACGACGCCCACGGTCCGCCGAGGCGCGACGGCGGTCGGCTGTACGGTCCCGGCACCGCCGACATGAAGGGTGGTGTCGTGCTGTCGCTCGGAGTCGCCCGTGCGCTCGCGGCTTGGCCGCATCTGTTCGCCGAGCTGTCCGTGCTGCTGGTGACCGACGAGGAGTGGCGGGTCGCGGATTTCGTGCATGCGGGGACGTTTGCGGGTTACGACGCCTGTCTTTGCTTTGAGGCAGGCGAGCGAGGTCCGGACGGTTCGGAGGGTGTGGTCGTGCGGCGTAAAGCGGCCGGGACGTTGCGCGTGTGTGCCGCGGGCCGCGCCGCGCATTCAGGGAGCGCGCCGGACCAGGGCCGCAACGCCCTGCTCGCTCTCGCGTCCGTGGCGCCGTCAGTTGCGGGCCTCCACGATCCGTCGGGCCCGGACCGGCTGAGCGTCGTCCCGACCGTGATTCGCTGCGGCGAGGCGTTCAACGTCGTGCCCGCGGCGGGCGAACTGATCTTCGATCTGCGAGCGGACCGACTCGACGCGTTCGAGCCGGTCATCGAGGCGATCCCGCCGGATGTGGACGGGGTCTCGCTCGAGCCGACGATCGAGCGGCGCTGGCCCGGGATGGATGGGCGCGCCAGCACCGCCGGGTTGCTCGAGCGTGCCTCGGACCGTCTAGGTCGTCGGATCGTTGGCGTCGGACGCGGGGGCGCTTCCGACGCGAGCCACTTCGCACCGGTCATACCGCTCACGGTCGACGGGCTCGGCCCGCGAGGCGGCGGGGCGCACACACCTTCAGAGTTCGTGCTGACCGCGTCGCTACGCGAGCGCGCCGAGGTGGCGATGGCGGTGGCTCTCGAGGCGCTGGGGGTAGCCTGAGTCCTATGTCAGAGGGCACGCTCGACTGGGCCGAGGGCTCGACGTGGTACCGAGTTGTTGGCGACCTGCACAGCGAGCCGGCGCCGGTCGTGGTCCTCCATGGTGGTCCCGGAGCGGCGCACGACTACCTCGAGACGCTCGCGCCGCTAGCGAACTTGGGCCGGCGGGGTCTCCTGTTCTATGACCAGATCGGCTGCGGTCGTTCGCAGCATCTCCCGGATGCACCGACCGAGTTTTGGACCGTCGATTTGTTCTGCCGCGAGCTCGAATCGCTGCTCGAACATCTTGCAATTGACCGTCGCTATCACGTGTTGGGCCAGTCCTGGGGCGGGATGCTCGCCATGGAACACGCGCTCCGCCGTCCGTCCGGGCTGCGCTCGCTCGTGATCGCCAACTCGCCGGCGTCGATCGAGCTTTGGGTGGCGGAGGCAAACCGCCTGCGTGAGCTGCTGCCCGACGACGTGCAGGGCGTCCTCCGTCGGCACGAGGACGCGGGCACAACCAACAGCCACGAGTACGAGGACGCCATGATGCGCTTCTACGAGCGACACCTCTGCCGGATTCCATTTCCGGACGGGCTACAGCGGTCGTTCCAGCAGATCAACGACGACCCGACCGTCTACCACACGATGAACGGACCGAGCGAGTTCCACGTCATCGGGACGCTGCGCACGTGGGACATCACCGACCGACTCGGCGAGATCGAGGTGCCCGCCCTGGTCATCTCGGGCGAGTACGACGAGGCGACGCCGGCCGTCGTGGAGCCGCTCGTGGCCGCGCTGCCGAACGCGCGTTGGGAGCTCTTTGAAGACGCGAGCCACTCCACCCACGTGGAGCAGCCCGAACGGTTCCTTGGGCTGGTGGCCGAGTTCCTCGCGGCCCACGATTGACCGCTACGCCGCGCGGTTACGTCGCGCTCAGGGCCCGCTCGAGCGCCTGATCGACCGGCTCGTCGCCGCCGTTCACGTACAGAATCCGCCCATGGGCACGTGGAGCCGGCAGCAGCTGACCAACGACCGCCGCCACATCCTCGCGCGGCACCTGGCCGCGGAATGGCTCTCCTTGGACTCGCACGTGGCCGGTACCCTGATCGTCGGTCAGCCCGCCCGGCCTAACCACGGTCCAGTCGCGGTCGCTGGCCCGGACAGCTTCGTCGGCCTCCGCCTTCGCGCGCAGGTAGACGGCGAACGTGTCGTCTCCGTCGGGCGGGCTTTCGGCGCCGACCGCGCTGATGATCACGTAGCGCCGCACGCCGGCCTCGGTGGCGGCTCGCAGGAGCTTCACCGCGCCATCGCGGTCCATCGTGAGCTTCCGCGCGGCTCCGCTGCCCGGTCCCGCGCCGGCGGCGAACACCGCCGCGTCCGCGCCCTTGATCGTCTGCGCGATCTCGTCGACCGTCGCGTGCTCGAGATCGCACACTGCCGGGGTTGCGCCTCCCTGACCGATATCTGCAGCGTGATCCGGATTACGGATGAGACCGACGACGTCGTCGCCCCGCTCGGTGAGGATGCGCGTGAGGCGCATCGCGATCTTCCCATGCGCACCTGCGATCGCGACGACCATTTCTTGAGGGTAACCGCCGGTGTTCCGCGGAACACCCGCGCTCGGACTCAGGCGGAGTCGCCGCGGAACTCGTAGAGCCAGCCGACGGGAACCTCGAGTTCGATACCGCTCTCCCGCCCGCGGAAGTGGATCGATCCAAGGACGAGCAGCCGTTCCCCGGTCGCCTGGGCGAGCTCGTCGAGCCGGATGCGCCAAGTGTCGAACTGCTCATCGATCTCCTGCATCCAAGTGCGCAGCCCGTCATAGCCGCGGTACACCGATCCAGTCATCGCCGAGCGGATTTCGCACTCGGGATCGACCTCTTCCCCACGGATGTCGCGATCGCCGGCGTTCCACCGCTCGTTGAGACGACGAACGAACGCCTGCCGGGCGGCTTGCCTGTCGCGCTCTGGGTCGTCCACCGGCGCAATCGTACGTGGGCGCGGCCCGCGCGTTGAGGCGCACGACCGCGGCTCGACAGAAGCGTCGCTGAGCGCCAAAGCCGCCGGTCCGCGGAGAGGCCGCCTTGCGCGAGTGATGCTCTGGTGGGATACGCGAAGCGAGGCGCCCGCGTCCGCAATGATCGACAACGCGCAGGTCCGGCTGTCGTGACGTTTGCGCTGTCGGGGACAATGGTGGGTCATGAAGGCGAGACGTGGTTTCTCGTGCAGAATGACCCGGGGCACCCTGCGTCGGCTCCACGACGCGCTTTATGCAGCCGGCGGTCGCCTTCTCGCTCGTAGGGCGCACCAGACCGGAGCGCTAGCCGCTGTCGTGTTCGCGTTATTGGCGGGCATCGCGATCGCGCGAGCTCCGTTCAAAGCAATCCCTCCCACGGTCCCGAGACCGGCCGGCGACTACATCCCAACCACCGCCCGCTTCCTCAGGGTCTCATGGAGCGGCAAGTGCTCCCAGACGATCATCGTTAGCAACGGCGGTCAGGTCGCCCGCATTGCTCGGCTTGTCAATGAGCTGCCGGCTGAAGGCTCCGGCGGCTGTTCTGAAGGGTTCATCGAGGGGCCGCCCACTATCACCTTCACGTTTCTCGGTGGTGACAAGCGGCAGGTGCTGGCCAAGGCAACCGGTTGGGATTCCACGATGTCGAGCGTGGCGTGGTGCGTACCGACTACCCTCGCTGTCCGACACCACAAGCGGCTGCTGCTAGAGGGCGGCGGCTACTTGATCGCACACGCTGAGAAGATCCTCGGCGTGCCCCTACAGTAGAACTCAGAAGCTACCGCCTGGGCGGCACGACGTCGCTGCCGCTCTGATCGACCGGTGAATGTCCGGCGGGTTATCGTCTGCATGATGGGTAGCCACCTATCGCTGATTGAGTTTCCGGCCGACGATCCTGACCGCGCGCGACGCTTTTGGTCCGAGTTGCTCGGGGCAGGATTCGAGGTCCGCGCTGAGGGCGAAGGCGAGGGCTGGCAGACGCGCGAGCACGGTCCGGTGATCGGTGTGCACCTTCGTGGTCGCGGACCCGGAGACTCGTTCTCGCTGCCGTATTTCGCGGTGACCGATCTCGAGGCGGCGCTTGAGCGAGTCAGGGCGCTCGGCGGGAGCGTCGTCCACCCCGGAGTTCAGTGGGCGATCTGCAAGGACTCAGAGGGAAGTCCCTTCGGCTTGGCAAGTGAGAACCCCGGCGCGGAGACTGTCGAGAGCTGATCGAAGACGTTTGTGAGCGCACAACGTTGGGGCAGCGAGGCCTGTAGTCGAACTCTGGCGATCCACCCCGATATACCGGAGTCCAGAGCCATCGTTCACGTCGCCGGCGACCTCGGACCTCGTCGGCGTGCCTTCCGCTGTGGGCTACTAGCACCTGTCTCGCAGAGCAACACGCGCACAGTTCCTCCGCCGCGACTCCGAGCGCCGGTGTTCCGCGGAACACCCATCTGGCGGCACGCTTCCGTCCGGACCCCCGGCTAGGCTATCGAACATGTGTTCGCCTGGCTCCGATCGAAACTCGGCGGTCGCTGGCGAGCGCCCTCTCATCGACCTCGAGCACGAGATCTGCGTGTTGGCGGCCCATCAGGCCGCCACGATGTGTCGCTGGCTGACGCTCGTAGCTGAGTTCGATGAGCGCGAGGGCTGGCGCGCCGACGGGATCCTGAGCTGCGCCCACTGGCTCTCATGGCGCTGCTCGATCGGGTTACGCGCGGGTCGTGAGTACGTGCGGGTGGCCCATGCACTCAACGAACTGCCGATCGTGCGGGAGGCGTTTGGCCGCGGTGAGCTGTCGTATTGCAAGGTGCGTGCACTGACGCGGGCGGTGACTCCCGCGACTGAGGAGGCGTTCGTGGAGCTCGCGCGCCACGCCACGGGCGCGCAGCTCGAGAAGGTCGTCCGCGGCTATCGAGGGACGCTGAGGGCGAGCACCGGCCAAGCCCGCCGTGCGCACGAGCAGCGCCACCTGAGCTACTTCAGAGACGACGATGGCTCGGTGGTCTTCAGTGGGCGGCTGCCGGCGGGCGAGGGTGCGCTGTTCCTGAAGGCGCTCGAGGCCGCAACGGAACAAGCTGCGTCGCGCTGTTCCGCGGAACACCCACCGCCGCTGCCCGATCCCGCCACCGATGCCGCCGCCGAGGCCGAGAACAGGCCCGGCGCGCGGCGTGCCGACGCGCTGGTGGCGCTCGCGCGCGCGGGGCTCGACGCCGACGCGCATGACCGAACCGGCGGCGATCCAGTAGAGCTGGTCGTGCACGTCGACGCGCAGACGCTGGCGGCCGAGCGGATTCGAGAACGCTGCGAGGTCGATGGCGGCCCGGCGCTAGCGCCCGAGACTGCCAGGCGCCTGGGCTGCGACGCCGCCTTGACGAGAATCATCGAACGCGACGGCCGGCCGCTGTCGATCTCGCGCCGCACCCACCACTGGGCCAGGGGCGGTCCCACAAAGCTCGACAATCTCGTCCAGCTCTGCTCCCACCACCACCGGCTTGTGCATGAGGGCGGCTATCACGTCGAACGCGCGGGACCGGCGATCAGGTTCAGGCGGCCCGGCGGAAGGGAGATCGCGGCGGTGCCGGCGGCGGTGACCGCGCACAGCCAGCGGACGGGCCCGCGCGACGCGCGCGACACCATCGACCACACAACGATCCGACCCCTGTCGGCCGGCGACACACTCGACTACAGCATCGCCGTGGAGTGCCTGCTCGCGAAAGCTGACCACGCGCCTGCCATCCTGTCCTCAGCATGAAGCGCCGCGTCAACGCACAGAAGTACCGCACTCAGATCGAGGGCGTGCGGCTGCTGGTTGGGATCGTCGCAATGATGTGGATCGTCGAGGTGATCAACACGGCCGACTCGAACGGCCTCGACCGCGACGGGATCTACGCGCGCAGCTTCTCGCACCTGTGGGGCATCGTGACCGCGCCATTCATCCACGTGAGCTTCCAGCACCTGATCTCGAACACGATCCCATTCGTGTTCATGGGACTGATCATCGCGCTGCGCGGGGCGGCGCGACTCGCGCTGGTTACCGCGATCGTGATCCTGTTGGGCGGGCTGGGGACGTGGCTGGTCTCGACCGGCGGCGTCAGCACCGTCGGCGCGAGCGGCGTCGTTTTCGGCTACGCGACCTATCTGCTCGTGCGTGGGTTCTTCAACCGCAGCCTGCTCGAACTGCTCACCGGGGCGGTGGTGGGAGTGGTTTGGGGCGGCGCGCTGTTGGCTAGTGTCGTGCCGCACTACGGCATCTCATGGCAGGGGCATGTTTCGGGCGCGGTTGGCGGGGTCGTCGCTGCGTGGCTGCTGCGCCGCGAGCGCCAACCCGGGGCGCAGCGGACGGGTGCGCCTGAAGTAGCCTGACCCGCGTGCGGATCTTCTCGGGCATTCAGCCGACCGGTCGCAAGCACCTCGGCAACTACATCGGTGCGATCACCCAGTGGGTGGCTGGCCAGGATCGTGGCGAGGCGATCTACTGTCTCGTTGACCTGCACGCGATCACCCTCGCGTACGAACCCGCCGCGCTGCGCGAGTCGGTATACGACACGGCCGCGACGCTGCTCGCCGCGGGGCTGGATCCCGACCGCTGCATCTTCTTTCGCCAGTCAGACGTGCCCGAGCACACCGAGCTGACGTGGTTGCTGTCGAGCGTGACCGCGTTCGGAGAGCTGAATCGCATGACCCAGTTCAAGGAGAAGTCGGGCTCGCAGCGCGACCTCGTGTCGGGCGGCCTGTTCTTCTACCCGGTCCTGCAGGCCGCCGACGTGCTCGCCTACCGCGCCAACGAAGTCCCCGTCGGCGAGGACCAGCGACAGCACATCGAGCTGATGCGCGACGTGGCCGTGCGCTTCAACGCGCGCTTCGGCGACATGCTGGTCGTTCCCGAGGCACGCATCCCAAATGTCGGCGCGCGCATCCTGGACCTCCAGGCCCCTCAGCGCAAGATGTCGACCACGGGCTGAACCGAGCAGGGGACGGTGCTCGTACTCGACGAGCCCGACGTGATCACGAAGAAGATTCGCTCGTCGGTCACCGACTCTGGCTCGGATGTCGTTCGCGGTCCCGAGAAGCCGGGCATCACAAACCTGATCGAGATCCTCGCCGTCGTGCGGGGCGCCGCTCCGGAGGACGTCGAGGCGGAGTTCGACGGCGCGGGCTACGGTGCGTTCAAGCAGGCGGTCGCAGACGCGGTAGTGCGCTATCTCGCACCCGTCCGGGAGCGCTACAACGAGCTCAGAGCCGACGAGGCCGGACTCGAGCGCACACTCGAGTCCGGCGCGGAGAAGGCGCGTGCGATCGCCGCCGACACGGTCGCCGAGGTGCGGGCCGCGATGGGTGTCGGACCGGTCCGGCAGCGCCAGTAGCCTCAGCGGCGATGATCGACCTCGAGCTCGACCTCGACGTCTTCACGGGACCGTTTGACCTGTTGCTGACGCTGATCCTGCGCGAGGAGGTGGACCTGCTCGAGGTCGATCTCGCGGAGATCGTGGTCGCGTACGTGGACCACCTCGAGAAGCGAGGCGAGCTCGACCTCGAAGCGGCGACCGAGTTCCTCGTGCTGATCGCGGCACTGCTCGAGCTCAAATCGCGGCTGATGCTGCCCGGCGAGGAGATCGAGGAGATCGAGCTCGACGCCGGCGAGGCTGCCGAGGAGCTCCTCGCCCGACTGCTCGACGCCCATCGCTACCGTTCGGCGGCGCAGACGCTTAAGGATCTGCTCGAGCGGCAATCGGGCTACCGGTTCCGCTCTGCGCCCCTTCCAAAGGCACTCAGGCGTGCTCCGCTTACAGAAGCGATCGCGGTTTACGACCCCGCCCGCCTCGCCGAAGCGATCGGCGAGCTACTCAAGGAGCCGGAGCGCGTTGACGTCCGCCACATCCCCGTCACCAAGGTGACCGTCGCCGAGCGCCTTGGGCTGCTGCGCGAGTTGCTGCGGCGTGGCAGCTTCAGCTTCGAAGAGGCGGTCGCGCGCGCGGATCGGATAACCGTTGCCGTCACGGTCTACGCACTGCTCGAGCTCTACAAGCAGGGCGAGCTGACTTGGGTGCAACCCGAGCCGTTCGGCGAGATCACGGTCCAGGCCGCGGCGGAGAGGGCTACTGCATGACGCTCGAAGCCACGCTCGAAGCGCTGCTGTTCCTGTCGGCCGAACCTGCGTCGGGCGACGAGCTCGCCGAGGCCACCGGCGCCCCGCTGCACGAGGTCGTCACGGCACTGGAGCGCCTTCGCGAGCATTACGAGTTTGAACGCCGGGGGCTGGTGCTGCGCGAGCTCGCGGGCGGCTGGGCGCTTGCCACCAATCCGGAAGCTGAGACGGCCGCCAGGCGGCTGCTAGCAAAGCCCCGCACGCCGCCGCTGACGCCTGCCCAGGCCGAGACGCTCGCGATCGTCGCGTACCTCCAGCCCGTGTCGCGGCCCGAGATGGCTCGCATCCGAGGCGTTGCGGCTGAGTCGGCGGTCGCGACGCTGCTCGAGCGCGGACTGATCCACGAGAGCGGGCGCTCGCAGTTCGGTGCGGTCATGTATCGCACCAGCGAGCTGTTCCTGCGGCTCTTCGGGTTGCCCTCGCTCAACGAGCTGCCCGACCCGAGCGCTTTCGATCCCTCGCCCGAGCTTACGGCCGAGCTGCGCGATCGCCTGCTGCGCGCCGGAGAGGCGCGCGCCAGCGCGTGACGGCCCGGTACGTCTAGCGCTGGACTGGGTTTGAGATCGCGAGCGGATGCCCCGAGCTGTCGAGGGCCTCAACGGCGAAGGACGGGCCTGTATTTGAGGTCGTGAGCGCGGTCTCGAAGGAGGTCTTGGGCGCCGTCGCGACGGGCTGCATCGTCGTAGGGTCGGGCCCTGCGAGCAGCACCCATGAGGCGACCGTCGTGGCGCCGTTCCAGCTCGCGTAGGCCGTCGCTCCCGAGCTCGTCGCCGATACAGCGAGCGACGGCGGGATGGTGGGCTGCCCCCACCAAGGGAACCTGTAGGCGCGGTAGGACTGGAGCGGCGGCGAGTGGAAATGGAAACTGAACAGCTGGCGCCCGCCGCGGCCATACTCGGTGAAGTACGGCGCCTGGCCCCAGCCGACAAACGCGTTGCCGTCGGACAGTTGCTGCACGCTCCCCTGGCTCGAGGACACGACCGACGGCTTGCTGAGGGAGGCGCGCTGGAGCGTGGCCCGCCTGGCGTTGAAGTTGACGCTGATCTGGAGCGCTCGGGACGCGGGCTCACTGACCTGGCCGCCGCCGGCGGCGTTGTCGAACACCGTCAGCGTGCTGCCCTGGAGGTGAGCGTCGTGCTGCCACTCGAAGTTGGCTCCCGTGCCGATCCGGAAGCTCGAGCGCTTGCCGCCGAGGATCCACCTGATCCTGCCGGTCCGCATATTGATGTCGTAGACGGCCCAGGTCGCTCGGGATGAAACGAGCAGGTCGCCGTTCGGAAGCTGCTCGATCGAGTTGGCGTGAAAGAAGTCATACGGTGCGGCCGTCGGCCTGCCGGCATAGGAGCTGGTCAGAGGCACGTGGCCGGATGCGTGCCACTCCCACAGGACCTGTCCGGTCTCGATGTTGATCTCCTGGATGATCGAGTCGAGCAGCGTCCCCTTGCGCGGTCCACCGATGCTCTGGAGGTTGGCCTTCACGGGCGCATAAATCGTGATCAGCGCGTTGCCCTGCGGAGTGATCTGAAACTCGTGCAGGTCGGCGTGGTAGCCGTTGCCTGCGTTCACCTCGTGGATCGTCTGGTAGAGGTGGTTGACGATCACCCCCGAGCCGATTCCGTATCCGGGTGCAACGACGTAGCCCTGCCAGTAGGTGAGAACCGACACCCCCTGGTATTGCTGGACCTCGACATTGAACGCGGCCGAGTGGTGCATGGGCTTGAACCACACGAGATTGCCGGTCGGGTCGAGGATCACGGGACCGGCCGCGATCGAGTTCTGGGCGTCGACGAAGATGTCCCCGGCGCTCGGATCCGGATCTTTCCCGGTTCTCGACACGAGCGGCGCGTGGAGCGCTGGCGAGGAGTTGTACGAGTGCGTGAACCCATTCGAGTCGCGGATGTCGTGGCGGAGCTGAGTGCGAGCGGCGGGGACGGGGGCGGGGACCGCCACGCCGAAGGAGAAGTCGATCGTGGGGGCGGAGCCGTTGATGGCGGGCACGGGAGCGCGCATCGTCGCCCGGACGGTGACCTGTTCGCCCGGCACGAACGCGTGCCGCGGCGTGAAGCTGCTCCCGCCGCCCATCAGCGGGCGCAGGCGTCCTTCGTGGAGGCCGCTGCGCGAACCGATCACGTTCACGGCGCGCAGCGCCGAGGGCCGGATCGACGGAAAGCTGATCTGTGTCTGCGCCGACGCGTCAGGCGTGCCGGGAAATGGCAAGACGTCGAGTCCCGAAGGGGGGGAGGCGCCTCGCGCCGCGACCTCGGCGGCGATTGGAACTGCTGTGAGGCCCCCGGCCCAGACGCACAGGGCCACGATGATCAGCTTCTTGATCGGCAGAGCAGGGAATTGAACACGGCGGAGGGGCGGAAAGTCGCGGACCCGGGCCCCACACGGCTATCGTCGCCGCGTGCGTCTCGCCAAGTACCTCGCGTCAGCCGGCGTCGCCTCGAGGCGCGCGTCTGAGGAGGTGGTGCGCGCCGGGCGGGTGCGCGTCGATCAGGAGCTCGTCACAGATCCGGCGCGCGACGTGGATGAGACGGACGCGATCTTCCTTGACGGTAAGCCGGTCAAAGGGCCGGGATCGCGCGTCGTCTACGCGCTGAACAAGCCGGCCGGCGTGGTGTCGACGGCCCGTGATCCGCAAGGCCGGCCGACGGTCGTCTCGCTGCTGGCCGCCGATGGTCTGCGCCTTTACCCCGTCGGGCGGCTTGACATCGACACGACCGGATTGATCCTGTTGACCAACGACGGCGAGCTCGCCTACCGGCTGACCCACCCGAAGTACGAGGTGCCGAAGACCTATCGCGCCGTCGTCGAGCGCGCGCCGGTCCGGACGAGGGCGGTGGACGCACTGCGTCGAGGGGTCGAGCTCCAGGACGGTCCAACCGCGCCGGCGACCGTCCACAAGCTGGGTGCCGACCGGCTCGAGATCACTATCCACGAGGGCCGCAAGCGCCAGGTCAGGCGGATGTGCGAGTTCGTCGGCCATCCGGTCAAGCGGCTCGAGCGAGTCGCGATCGGTTCGCTTGAGCTCGGGGACCTTCCCGAAGGGTCCAACCGCAGACTGACCGAGCAGGAGGTCGAGCGGTTGCTGGCAATCAGCTAGCGGTCTGGACCAGCAGATCGTCGTAGATCAGCTTTGTGTTGGTCAGCGCGCTCGAGACCATCGGCGGCGTGAGCATCACGGGTCTGTTCGCGACCATCCGAAGGATCGTGAATTGGTGCGAACGGCGAATCGATACCGGGCGGAATCCTGCGATCGGGTAGGTGCTTTGAAGCTGCGATGAGATCAGGTTGCAGGCCGAGCCCCACCAGCAGCCCGTCGACGGTGCCGGAGGGGAGGAGATCGACACGACGTCAACCTCCAAGACCGGGTAGGTGCGCGTGTAGTGACTGACCTTGTCGGTGCCAGTGTGGTGCCACGCGTGCAGATGGGGCATGTACAGCGACAGCGGAAGCACGTCGCGGTAGTTCTGGATCAGGATCGCGCGCTCTGCGACTCCCTGGGCCGGCCGCGTGCCGAGCACGCTTGCCACCTGGCGCCAGTCGGGGCGCTGGTAGGTGCGGTTCACCTCCACGCCGACCGCGGCTGCGATTCCGACTCCGCACAGGACGGCCGTTAACGCCACCCCCGGCAACAGCGTCCGGCGAAGCCCAAGGCCGGCGGCGACCAGCACCGCCGCCGGGAGCCACATCGGGAGCACGTTGCGGGTCAGCAGGTTGTCGACCCCAACGGCGACAAGCAGCGCGTTGATCACGATTGCGCCGAGCAGTAGCGCGCCCAGCATGCGGACGGCGACGAGATCGCGCCGGACTGCGATCAGGCCGAGCCCGGTCAGCGTGAGAACCGCGGCTATCCATGACAGCGCGATTCCGCCGGGCGCACCGAAGCCGACCAGGAACTGAGGGAAGATCTGGCCGACGCGCGGGCCGAGCGAGACGTGCTTTATCCAGCTCGCATGGCCGGTCGCGTTCTGGCTGATCGCGAACCACAGCAACGGCAGACTCAGCACGGCGACTGCGGCGATTGAGCCAAGCACCTCTCGGCGCTGGCGGTGCTCGTATAAGAACCAGACCGCCATCGGGATGACCACGAGGGCGGCGTAATACTCAGTCGCCATAGCGAGCACGCTCGCGGCGGCCCATACCGTGAG